>Ga0265780_10003983_pt1 | contig 19218 bp, 13 predicted proteins | sample P1T30metagenome_FD_192432 | JGI IMG/M metagenome (GOLD analysis project Ga0265780, IMG submission 192432) | Plant litter microbial communities from East Loma Ridge, Irvine, California - P1 T30 | ecosystem: Environmental > Terrestrial > Plant litter > Unclassified | place: USA: California...
ATATGGACGAGGCCACGACGAGTGAGTACATCCAGGAATTTGAACGGCCCTTCACTAACCTCAAACAGCTATTTGTGGGTGTCGAATGACGGCAATGTTCATCTCTTTGAGCAAGTACGCCACTTCAAGGTCTTTGTGTCTCTTTTATCATCAGCTTTGGAATGTAGTGTGTCCTGAAGGTTGGCAAAATGGATACAAGGACTTCCTTACCTTTCGACGGTGTGGTACCTTTGCTAATCTGTCCTTTCACCAGAAACATGCTTAGTCCACCTCAATGGTCATCCCACGGCCGCATTCTCGAAACAAAGAACGATCGCAAGTCTGGACACATCGGCGATTGGGATGGCGACGGCCTCTGCGACGTCCTGGTGGTCGATAGGCCAACTGGGAACGTCGACATGTTCCGCAACACATATCGGCAAGGCGCTGAAATTCCATCGTTCGCCTCCCTGGTACGAGTTGTGAACAGCGCGCTTTGTGCTCAGCCAGATGCCCAAGTTGATATCCATGATCTCGCTGTTCGTTTTGCTGACTTGGATGGCGACGGACGAGTCGACGTACGTGCAGTCCTCCCGGAGATCAAGCATGCTTTCCTGCTGACATTGGTATAGTACATTTGCATGGACCCGGACGGCCGTAGCTCAGGCTGGCTCAACACACCCAACGAGATGCATACTATGCCATCCACGATCCCAAATCAGATCAAAATTGCCGAAGGCTTTCGGCGCTCCGAGCTCCGCTGGGCGGATGTCAACGGCGATGGGAAAGCCGACCTGGTGTAAGTCTTCTTTGCAGTCTTTTGTCGCACAGGCTAATCGGATTGACCAGGGCCATTCGTCAGTCCACCAGCGCCGTGCAGGTCTGGATCAATCGCGGCATAAAGCCCGCGCTCACAAGCAGCATGACTTGGGAGCACAGGAACGATTTGTGGGTGTCTGGCGCCAACAGCGGCGCAAATGTGCACTTCCCACGGCTGAGTAGGTCGAGGAGAGCGGATTACCATGTTGTCAATCCGCGAACGAACGAGGCGGATACATGGTCCAATGAGGGGAAGTGCGGTGGTGGTGCTGAGGATGATGGCCCTGTGAAAGATCCTGGTCTGCCGCGAATGCAATGAGCATGGATGAAGGTGACTAGAGTTGCAAGATAGGAAATGTTTCTTCACATGGCGTGTCGTTGACCACGAAATATACGAATACCTCCCACCATACCCACCTTCTGTTCAGAGCGCTCTCGCACGACTTCCCCTCTATCATGTTTCTTGTATGAGTGATCTATTCGACCCTATCTCGCACTGTATCTCGCCACGGAACAACGCATCCACTACCTCGTTCTTGCTGCTCGTTTTCGCTTTGAGCGTGCTGCCCCTAACCACTCGAGGTTCCGCCAAAACTCTTTATCCCTATTTTCAGCGACAAGTGCTAATCAATTATTAATGCGCATGTTCGCCGAGCTCCGTAGACCCCGAAGAGCGCGTTAAACTCACCAAAAGTAAGCTTGACAGTCCCGACGATCTATCTATCTACCTAGCAAGATATGTGGTGGTGCCCAGCGGGCGGCAAGCCCCGCAGCATGACTGGTAGCTGGTACATTCAGGGCCAGATATCTAAAAAGTACATGCGGGGAACGAATAGTTTGGTAGCGCTTATGTTTGAGCTTGTAGTAGCCAGCCAGATGGTTGCTGGGTTCTTGCAGATCACGAAGAAGTTTGGGACATGGCGTGCGGCTAGAAAACAAAGTCGGATCTGTTGGCGTATGGTGATTGATCGGCGTGGAATGGGAGGCCTAACCGATAGTATGGATCTAACGGTAGTATGTACTTAGTAGTGGCGGTGGTCAGTCGTAATGGCTCCATGCTAACGTGATGGTAACTTGCCTTATCTGGAGGGGCCTACATGCTGGATGGGTGACTTCGCGTTGAAAGGTAGCGAGGCGCTTGGGGGGTGCAAACTTTCAAAGCGCTAGGCCTAGTGATCAAGCGCGAGCGTAATCTTCCAAGATAGTGAATCGAAAAAGCACTTACGAATTGAAGGCAAGTGATCACAATTTGTTGCCAGGAGGGAGGGCTGATTACTTTTGTTCGCATCAGGAACACGAGACCAGACCTAGACAACCGTGAAGAAGAGTGCGAACTCGTTGTAGGGGCAATGAAGATGACCATGAGGCTTGCAATCGCATTGCTGTAGGACTTTTTGGGTCGTCGTCGCATCGACAATGCAGGGGTACTCGCGGAGTTGCACTAGCGGCCGATCATCCGTCATCAACAAAGCTCGGAGAATAGCATCAATTCTGTTTACACGTGACATCGCGGACAGTGCCACGACAAGCTAGAGATCCGGCATGACTCCCAAGCGTCGGGACCGGTCGATCGCATGTCTCCAGGCCATCGGTTTGTTGCTACCGATAGAAGCAGCATGTCATGATCGGCTAAGGTAGTTTTGGTAGCAAAAGCAGACATCCCAGAACCTAATTCGTAGGCGTCGGATTTTGATCTGCGTGCCAGAGTTTTACGCATCACCTGTGCACCTGCGCTGGATGGACAGGCAGTCTACCACAGCAACTATGTCCATGTAACCGTAATCAAAGCGGCTGCAAACATGCGCTTGTCGGAGCCTGGTCCTGGAGCGCATCGCATTGTACAAAGGGGCGTGATCGACGTGTCTGTCTAGGCTGAGTCCGATTATGCACAACTTTTGACGTACGACATGCTGCGCATCCATGGACAAGCAGCACAACCAGAAGTCGTGGGCTACCGTATTGATTCAAGTGTTCAGCATGGTGGCACGGATCGTCAAGTCACCTTCTCCGACGCCGACTTGGAGTGCCTGATGCTGCATCCCCATTATTGATATCAATGTCGGATGTGGAGTGTAAGTAGTCATAAGTGAATTGCTTCGTTCGGGGACACCTGCCTCCAATATGGCAAGTCCCCCGGGTTCAATACCACTGGTTGGTACATAGGTCGTCGAGAGGAGTTGCAATCCCTCCAACTCTAACAATTAAGCAGAACACAACAAAAGACGCAGTGCTCAGTCAGTGAGCGAGCCCAGCAACAAAGTCCACGAATGGATGCACCGTTCATTGGCTGCCTATATGCGACCGCCCAGGGGTGTCCCAAAGACGCACTTTGGAAGGACAGATTCTCGTCATGTACCAGATGAAACGGACGTCGATCTCCGCAGCTCAATAGCAACCATGTAACGACGCTGCTGCCTTGAGCCGACTTACCGCTGTATGTCTTCAATGCTCGATGTCGAGAGCTCAGCGAGTCTCCGGTCACACAAACCAGGGTCAGACTCTATACCACGAATACAGGCTGTTTGTTGGCCTTGCCCAGACGCTGCCATTGTCGCACAACCCCCAAATCCAGCTCTTTCTGTGGCTTACATGCTCTGGATAATGATGTGCTGAGGTACGACTCGACAAGGAATATTTGGTGCCGACGGCGTTGTTGGGATTTAATGACCTATAGATTGTGGAGTGCGGCAATTAGTCACCGCAACATGTTCAGCATATTCGCCTTGATGACAGTGTCTCAGATGGGTCCCCATTGAACGTGTCTGCAGCTGTGTGCACAAAGTGTGGTTCTGGAGTTTGAGCTAGAAATGGCGTGCTACAGTCATGCGTAGTCTGACCAGCTAGTGGGAATGTCGTACAGCAACGTTTGATCAGATACCCCTGGTGGCCGAAAGAGATTAATGTGTGATGCTCTTGCAGTCTTACCTGGAATGGCATGAGTGACATGCTGTTGGGTACCGCCCCTGATGCAGCCAGGTTCCAGAGAGGCTTTTTCTGACGGAAACGAAAATGTCCTCATGATGCACGCCTCTGATGAGGAAACGTGATGTGGAAAGGCATGGGAGACTTGTTGACTGACGCTTGAGGCCGTCGTGGGGCTATAGGTAGCTATCAGATAGGAATCGATCATGACAGTGGGATGGATTGGGTGTAGGAACTTGCGAGCACCTACGTACGCTAGACGATACAATCTCGCTAGATCTGGAAGGTGGTCATACCTGATGGGGAATCGAGATGCTTCATGTATCGATACATTTCTAACACAGATAATGGGGTTCACGCACGCGAAAGTATTGGCGTTTGCGCTGCTGCTACCACTAGTACGTAGCTCGCCGACGGCCATGCCCATCGCATTATCCAATCGCGCTGAAACGACAGAGCCGAGAGCGAAGCAGATCGTGGCGCGGCGAGGTCCTGCCATTTCGTGCCTGTGCAGAACTCGCAAGCCAAGGTAGGAACGCACAAGTCGTCTAGCGAGCCAAACATCGTGTTGGGGGACGTGCAGCCTCGCGTTTAGATCGTGCCGCGGCGCCGCAAGACACCTCTCGTTCGCGACCACTGTATCCAATCGCTAGAGCGGATCGATCGAATTTTGCGTTTCAGATATGCTAACAACATCATTTAGCCAGAATGAAAATCGAGCTAGGCTGTTTTACCTGCGAACTTGGCTAAGCAGTAGAGCCTCACTGAAAGAAGAATCCGCCGACCTGGTAATCGAAGGAGCCAATACCAAGTCCATGATACATGTGGTGCTGAGCTAAGCCCGGCTGCAGGAACGTGTCAAGGAACGCCGACTGTGCATGCCTGTTCGAGGACACGAGGTCGAAGCATCTGCGGGAGGATAGCAAGTCTAAATCGAGAGACGGGGGATATCGACATGTTTTTTTGCCTGTCTTCAAGGTTTGCAACGATGGATCGATGGGAAAAAGAAAAACCCCAGCACCAGAGACGCGGTCCTGCAAGGCCGCAACGCTAAAGCAGCCCGGTGTGGGGAGCCCGTCCAAGGGGCCATCGGGCAGATGGCGAGCTACGAACACTGTCTGGGCGTGAGGTGTGTTCCAGATCTACCAATATGTCGACTACCTGCTGGCGACGATTGATGCTCACAGCCTGATTATTGCGGTGTCCAAAGCAAGTTTGAACTGCGTGCGGTTGCACCAGATCGCGGCACCCACGTGTGATGCCATGTCTAAGCGGCGCCCAGAGAGTGGGTTGAAGCATGCACGAGTGCACATCTTTGGAGCCAGATGGCTGGGTCAGGCAGGCCTTGCGCTTGCGCTGCACACTAACCAACAACCTTCCGTCACGCCTCCCATCAACGCCCACCACTTAGCTGCGCCGACTGACAGCTGCGAAGCGACGTACCCCATGGATGAACAGACATGCTGATTATCTTCAATGATCTCGATGACGCCTGTGGAGATGAGGTCGAGTCTGGGAGGGGCCTCATTAGCGAGATGAAGACTGTGGAGAAGGAGTGCGATTTTGCAGCCATCTGTGTCAGGTTACTGTGACGGCGCCAGCATGTTCGAGTATCGATGTTAGGTATCCCTGCCATGCTGGATGTGTCTCTCAGACAGCTGCAACGAGGTGTGCACCAAAGGAGATCATCGGTGATGGCGTTACGCGACGACGCGACGTCACAACCGGGGGCAGCACATTACCATCATTCGAGCAAATTTCTCACGTTTTTATTGTGTGCGTCAGCGAATTGGCAAGGCAAATCGGCCCTGGACACCCCCGTTATGTGTTCGTCATCTGAGATCCGACTGTTGAATCCCACCCCTGGCGCAACCGCATTGCCCCAGTCATCGTTCGCGCGCACAGAGCCAGAATCACACTAAATTAACCTCACTCTGGTACTTTAGCTCCTGCATGATGCTTCGTGGTGGGCCCCTTACATACGCAGCTTAGCCTCCCGGAGACAACGATCACAGTTCCTGCATGGGAAGTGTTAAACACCACGTTTGGATAGTGATACGAAAATGAAAGGCTTGCTTGAGTAGAGTGGATTGGACTGCCGCATGCGACTCGGCGGCTGCCGCTCATTTTGTCACCGTCCAGCCTTCACCACCGTGATCCATCCCGCACATCCACACTTGGTCTGTGCGCGCCACCAACACGCAGGGTTCATCAAATCACTGCCTGTCAGGACGATCTTGCCCCTCTCGGAAGGAGCATACTAGGGCGTTCAATCCACCAGAGGATTTCACAGGCATTCTTGCGGCTTGCCCCATTGCAAAGATAGCGCGAAATGCCTCGCCACTCTTATTCCTCCACTCATAGCAACCAAACAGCGTGTCTCAAATATCTATATTCAGTTCTACTTCTTTCCGTCGTGCGCAGTCTTTGCTTTTGGCGCCTATTATTTTGCTGATTGCAATTGCGCCCGCGCTAGCTACCAATGACTTAACAGATAGTTCACATTGGCCGTCACTGTAGTACACGACTGCTTCACCATTTCATTCTTCTATTCAACTTACACTCGGCTCAAGGGTCTCTGACTCTTGCCCTGGCCGCCGCTTCCACACCTGCCGCATCGATCGCGCCTAAAAGCCCATGGCTCGATGATCACCCCGACCATCCCCGCCATCACTCCCCGAGATCTTGTCGTACAGGCTCAAACGTTTCGAGGTCACCTTACCTGACATCCAAGGTGAGTGCTTTGAGTAGCTACTCACACAGTGGGGTCATCAAACTCTAAGTTCTGATACTGATAGCTCCAGGACTTCTTCATGCACTGAGCGGTCCTAGATCTGATATCTGGGGATTGCGAACACATCACGTCGCTTATGGCTGTGGACACGGTCAGGCGCGTGAAGAAGACTGCCTCTAGATTAGAACACGCATTGCTTTTACAGCCCATCACTACTGCGATGTCCTACGGTTCTTCGAACCATATTCCTGAGATCAATGCCCAGCTTGCGGACACCAATGCTATGCGGATACCAGCCGAGCATCTTGAATCGAAGCCTACCTTGACTGGTCAAAACTCCATAACTCAGTCTCAACCCCAATCAAGCAAGAAAAGACGGTCGTCCAAGAGCAAGGTCCCTTCCGAGCTTCGACGGTCCACTTCTACACCACATATGCGCAATCTCGCATTCGGAAACTCTGGGGAGCTATCGCCAACAAGTAACAAGCCTCGTAACAAATTGGGGTACCACAGAACCTCGGTCGCATGTGGTAAGCCTGCAGGAGCTGCTCGCCTTCTCGTCTCCAAGAATACTGACGGACTCTCACAGGACACTGTCGGCGAAGGAAAATCCGATGTCTCCTCGCCCCGGATGACCCTCAAAGCCGATGTGCGAATTGCATCCGCTTGAAGAAAGATTGCAACTTTTATCCTGTGGAGCACAATCCCGATGGCACGCAATTGCCCCACATCGTAGGGACCACAGACTCGACACCAGGGCAATCATCGACACCAGCAACAACTTCACCGCGCCATGCTCTGTCCGCTTCAGGGGAAAAGATGGCCGACTTCCGCGCGCCGTTCCACGCGCCTTCATCTACGGCACCGAGTGCTAGTTATGAATTCCAGGGCGATTCCGAACTGGACACCAATCAAGGGTCCAACGCGAGTCGCAGTAAGCGGATGTCATGTATGCATCGATTCATATGCTAACTCATTTAGTGCCTGTGCAACAATCTTCATATCCCTACCCACATCCTATAGAAACCCAGTGGCCACCAGCAGCTTCCTTTCTACCCTCGTCCACTATCGCGGAGAGTCCATCATCGAGCACAAGCCACTGGCGACAGTCACCTTCTACAGCAAACTCGGCTTACGGTAGTGAGTCAAACGTTTCGGGTGGACATACACCAGCTGCCATGAGCACCAGTTCGACTATGTCTTATGGTCATCCTGATAGCCATTCGTGGGGAGGTCAACCCCCTTTCCAGCCTCCCACGCGCTCAATGTCATACGGCGGTCACATTGAGCCGTCCTCGCAATCGTACTCAAACCAGGGATTGGGAATTCAACACCATGACTTTCCAAGAAGAAGCTCACCGTATCCATATCCTAGCAGCATAGATACAAACCCCTCGACGGTTCATGCTACGACGGTCGGTGGATCTAGCTCTGGCCCTTTCTCGGCCCCAATAGTCCCCAACCATTCATTTTATCCGCCGACTCCGACCTGGAATTACGAAGGAGTCCAGAACCAAGCACCGCAAATGCAAGCACCTGGGAGATCTATGAGTATGCAATGGAGCTATGCAGAACCTGGGCATCTTGACCGGGTCCAAGAGGAGACGGGACCACCTATAGGATACAACCAGCATGGCATACAGCAATTCTATTCAGGAGCTTGAGCGACATTTCCGCCTCAGCTTCACCATTTTCACTTGGCTCAGTACGACGCTTCGGCAACATTTAGTTTTGGGGATGATACACCATAGGTATTATGGCTGGCGTTTCTCTGCGCAGGATAACGTTCACGGATCGAGATGATGCGAAAAATGGAGGTGTATATATGGCGCACATTCCGACAGATTTTTTCCATCGCATGATGCGCTACTCGGGACCCTTTTGGACAGCATGGAGTTCTAGGCGCAAGCATTATGCTCCGACTTCCGTGGCCAAGTCCTCGATCAGAGGAGCCATCAAATGGCATATCAAAGCCTTTCTCGGCACGTTTCTACAACCTCTACTGCTGTATAATTATCAAAATTCGATACTCCGACTTCGTCTCCGCGGTCACCGCATGCCGTAGAACAGAATTCGCATCAGACGCGAGCTTCCAGTATTCATCCTGTTCACGCATTGAGTCCATCGAAACTTCGTCTTCCCTATTCGCGATGATGTAGATCCACCACCTTCGCAGGCGGCTTGATTCGCTACCCACATGGTTTCACGTGGAATGAAATGTATATGCGCACCGCAGCAACTGAAATCTCCACACTATAATTTGCCAAGCGGCAAAGCACCACGTTTAGGTACCACATTTCTGTCAGTCGACACTCAAACAAGTTAGAAAAGAATCGTTGGAGTATACCAAATTGACTTTTGCTGGGTGTACCAGAATATCACGGATGACCCCTGGTGAGGCTGCGTAGTCTCCGACTCTTTAGGCCCTGGGTGCGTCTCAGGCTCCCAGGCATAACCGGAAGCTGAAGGGATCCCGCGAGTCTGTCGAGTCAAGGTCTGCAGACACTTGGAATCCCCAGTTGCATCTACGGACGTGCTTCCCGATGTATCATAGGCTCTCAATCACCGCGAGATCTCCGGTGAAGAGTGCCCATCTTGGTGCCAGGTGGAGTTTGTCGATCTCCAGAGAAATGCAGATGCTCCTCTGTTTCATACGAATAATCATGCCACGGAAATAATGGCTCCGCGGACTAACCTAGGGAAACAAAGCTGCACCGAGCATGCACGCAATGACCGAGCACGCGAGGCCAACAACGGCAATCCAGACTATCATACGCAGACCATTTTGATGTCGACGTGGTGCGCAGCAGTGGAGCACGGAAGTCGAAAAATGAAACGTTACCTCGGCTGAAAATAGCAAGCCAGGCAATCTCGACAACGGCGCCCAAGAGACCTTCCTACCAAAGCATACCATACTCTGTCCCTGAGCATGCACCTATTCAATGCGAATCACATTTTCACTTGCGCTCAGATCCGAAGCTCAGAGTGTTCGCTGCAGCATTGGCAAGGCTACCACAGCTCTCGCTTTAACATTGCCGTTGCGATAGTGAACATTCGCGTGTACCAAATCCCACGTCTTCATTCGCGATGTCACTGGAGACAATTTTGCGATGTCAGTTGATTCCTTCGGCCAGCGTTACAGTCCGACGTTCCGCTACCACTCAGTCGGGATCAAGGCCCGGCGAGGTCGTGTCAGAACGGCTCTTAGCCTTTCCCAGCCTGGTCTACCTTACCATGGATGAAGGCGATGATCGCTTCGCACGTGAATCATGAAGCATGTCTGCAAGCATCGGAAGCGGTCGGCAAACGATCCTTCCGAAAATACGCGAGGTGTAAGCGGCTTTTATGTGGTAGATTTCTTTTGCGTTTGCAAGGAGATATTGTCCATTGCGACAGGATAACGATAACCTTACCTTGTCCGAATGACATGTTCATCGCTGATTGTGAACAGTGATGGGTTGCGTTTCAGGCTGGTCGCACGGTGGCTGCAGCCTGCAGGGTCGCGTGTGCTGGACGCCGACTCTCAACCTGCAGGATTACACGACAACGAATGTCAGCGCTGCAAGGTTGTGGATAGCTACGAGAAATTTCGCAGCCCAAAGATTTATTCAGCCAATAGCATGCCACGGATACAGGACTGATACGCACATCGTCCACGCCAAGCTCCTTGTGGTCGAATCCGATGGCGGACGTTTTCCTCAACGAGAAATGCATCCACCACGTTTCTTTCAACAGACCACATTTTCCCAACGCCATCCTCCCAGGTCGCGTCAGCATCGTCACACGACGAAGCTATCACACAACGCAGGGTCATGGACCTTAGTGCGATGCCGATGATACCGATTGCGCCATGTGGTTTCGATGCTGCCTGGTCCAAAAGGCGAAGACCGGCGCTTGTACCATCGCTCAGTGTCTCGACTCTCCAAGACGAAGGTCCCATCGCTGCAAAGTGTGCAGTATCATTCATCTACGGAAGTACTGTGTACTTGCAACTTTCGTAATCTACATCACAGTCCGCGCCACCTCGCGCTTGTTACCATTCCGTCCCTTAACAACCAATTTGGAAGAAAGACGATTATTAGGTCTGGAGCAACATCGCACATGTCATTAATACCAATTCTTTTCCATCTGAGGACACTTTCGGCTCTCAACAACGACAGCCGCGGAAAAAGAGCCGCGCCGCAATATCAGTCGGATGAGTTGCCCAATCGCTACACCAGCTCACTACAACAACCTTCCTGCACGCTGCATAGAATCCACAACCGCGCCTCATCATGCCCTTCAATCGACATCCGTCCAGCCGATGCTATTCATCATGCCCTTCAATCGACATCCGTCCAGCCGATGCTATCTACATTGAGACGAAAGCCCCTCGTGTATGTGCTGCGCCAGAATCGTACATGCTGTGTGCCCCCCCAGCATGCGAGGAAGATCGTTTGCAGTTGGTAAGCTGCCAGCCATGTCCATTGTCCTTTCGGGACATACCGGTATTGTAATACATCTTCGTACGTACATATGCAGCTGCACTCCAGTTCTTGGCATCACAGATCACCCGCACATGCTATGTGGCGCTATCAGCTTTTTCTCAAGGCTGTGCTGGACCATGGCCTCGATGGACCATTCTGGCATGTGACTCTGAGGTTCCTCTACGAAGTATGCAGCCCAAATGGATCTCGGTGTGTAGCATGAGGACTACCACGAAATCTGGTACGTATTTTACACAGCCTGCTGATATCAAAATCATGCATGAGACAGAAGTTGCAAAATCTAAAGACAGGTACGCCTCACTTAACAACCAGTAATTCTTGTATATGCGTACGCTGCACAGCAGCGGCGTCGTGTTTGAATGTTTGAAGGACAATTCACTCGGCCCGCAGGTGTTCTTGCCGAACTCCCGTAAAACTGCCTCACCGGCCATCGTACTGCAATGAACTGATTCCTTCTTCTTTCTTGTTCCTCTGTCACATTCGTATGTCCTGTACACCTATTGTCCTACCCGGACTATACTGCTCTCGAAATAGTAAAACGTCCTTTCCCGTACACGAGCTTGGGCTCTTAGAACCCAAATGCATGCACCATCTTGCATTCCATCTTCCTTCTCTGAGCTTCCATGCGTGGAAGATCTCTAGTTCCGCAGGAACCAGGAAAATCCGGGAATTTCTCCGAGGGCCATGTGAGAATAAGCGTTGCTTTATCACTTTAACCGTTACGCAAGCGAATCCTTCCCGCAGCAACGAACGACCATGTGATCACCTTTTCTGAACCTGCGTTTCTGGAAGTTCCATACCTTGCCCGATAATGGGGGTGCTATTAGAGGCTTCAGATCAGTCGATAGCGGCCGCTGGACCCTGGAAAGCAACGTCAGCTTTTTGGATCAAGTTAGCGTACTTTTTGACATATGGGGCTGTCAGCATGAGGAGCTTGGGCTGAGGAAGTGGTCTCGATTGCCGCGGATCAAGGACAGGAAAGCGAAAGGTAGAGGAGCGAAGGATGCAAACTGAGCGTGTGCATAGCTTCACGGAGCTTTCGGTACGTCGCAATTTTACCTCTTCACTTCTGGGCATGTTCACTCGTAGTTGGTAACATGAGGCATGAACAGTGTAGGTCAAGTGGATCAAGATTGGTGTATTTCATGTCAAAGCCAGCCACAGTACAAGTGAAGAACAACCCCACAAACGAGAGCAGGAAGCAATTGACATGTCCTGCTTTCACAACCTCTGGTTCCGCATCGCCCGATGCACTGCTTATTGTGTACCCAAGGGACTAAACGCTATCAATTTACTGTACCAAAACCGATCACATCATAGTCACATTCACAGATGGACGTACGTTAGCTTGAAAGCTCACTATCAGTCACGACATCACCAGCTCTTGGCCAATGACTAAATTGACTCAAATCGCCTCATGGCGTGGGTTGACGGCAAACGCATCGTGGACGCTGTTGGTTGCCCCGTCGTTCCCATTCCCAATCAAGTGACACTGATAGTTGCATTCGACATACATCTCACCACCGGAAGTGTTATATCTAGCCTATCATTTCTAAGGTCAACGTCACTACTTCAGTCACGCAGTTCTACTTCATGATTACGTAGGCATAACATTAGTAGTCACTTTGCCTACCTTGTGCGACACACGCAGGAGTAGATCTGTCAAAGCCGTACTCTAGGAGCATGCATCGCGTTGTGATGTGGACAATAGAAGCTGTTTTCGAATTGCGAGGACGTGACAGGGAAGGAGATGGGCAGTCAACAAATGGCTAACAAGATACGTGATCTGACGTTTGCTGTAGGTCATTGAACTTCACACAATCAATGGTTGGCACAGTAAGGCGAATGAGTTTACGATGAGCTTTCGCACGTATCGATTTCGTCCATAAGACGCCCTTTGAGAGGAGCTAGTATATGGAGAGTGCCTTTGAGTCTCTCATGCTTCCCTGGATATTCGATCAAGTTGATCCAATCTAGCCTCCTATGATATTTCCAAACTCCTTGAAGCTGTACAGCAATGACTATCAGTTGAAGTCGTTCAGGTTGTGTAAGCTGATATCCTGGCTCTGTGCAGGCCTCTTCTTCTCCTCGTCGCCGTCTGCCGCAGGAGCCTTGTTGACTCCGTTGACCGCGTGATGCAAAGACGCGCCATCATCAGGTATGACGTTCCCATTCTGATCGACCACCTGATGAGTGTTAGTATGGGCTGGATAACATCAAAGAGAAAAATGGGGTACCCACAGCTCCCTTCGCAGCAATGCGAACCTGCTTCGAATCGGCGATGCCGTGTATCACAGCCTCGCGAGCCTTCTCCATGACCTTGACCTTACGCGTCTCTCCTCGTAGTCTCTCCAGATGCTCAAAGTAGCCGTCTTCTACCGGCGTCACGTACTTGCCGCAGAAGACGCCAACCTCGAATTTCTGCGTCTTGGGATCACGTGGAGAGAGACGAGCGCATGCGCTTTCAAGATCTTCGAGGGTCTGGAAGACGACGTGGTCTGCACCGATGTGCTTTGCGATGGCTGCGGCATCTCGGTCATGCGCGACAAGCTCCGAGGACGACGCCAGATCGATGCCGTAGATATGCGCATTGGTGATTGGCGGTGCGCATGAAGTGAAGTAGACCTTCTTCGCGCCGGCCTCGCGAGCCATCAGCACGATTTCTCGCGATGTGGTGCCTCGGACGATGGAGTCGTCCACTAGCAGCACGTTCTTGCCAGCGAACTTCTTCTTCATGGCATTGAGCTTGGCACGAACACCCTTTTTCCGCTGAGTTTGGTCGGGCATGATGAAGGTGCGGAAGATGTAGCGATTCTTGACGAAGCCAAGCACGTAGGGCTTCTCGAGTGCCTCTGCGACGCAAACTGCGGAAGTGATGGCAGTCTCCGGAATTGGCATGACCACATCGACCTCCGCGAGCTTCTCTGGACCCAGCTGCTTCTTGATCGTCTCGGCGAGAGTAAAGCCCATGTTGCGTCGGCTCTCATCAACGTCGATACCATCAATGATGGAGTCTGGTCGAGCAAAGTAGACATACTCGAAGATGTCCGGGGTATAGGCCTCTTGCTTCGCGACCTGCTTGAAGACTGGCTCCTTACCCTTCTCAATGATGACAGCCTGTCCTGGAAGGATATCCTGGAAGTCTGTGTAGCCGCATTGCTCAAGTGCGACACTCTCCGAGGCCATCATGTAGTCCATGCCTTGACCCGTCATTGACTTCCTAGAGCCGAGGATCATAGGGCGAATGCCGTAGGGGTCGCGGAAGCCGATCAGACCAAAGCCTGCCAGCATAGCAGTGCATGCCCATCCACCCACGCAGAGCTTGTACATGCGCTCGAGCGCAGCGAAGCAGTCGTCTGCGTTGATACGGGCCTTGCCAGTCTCGTTGAGTTCATCAGCGAAGATGTTCAACATGAGCTCGCTGTCGCTCTCGGTGTTGATATGTCGGTGAGCCTCATGATCGAGGCGCTCTCGGAGCGCAGGCGCGTTGATCAGGTTGCCGTTGTGCGTCATGCAGATGCCGTACGGGCTGTTCACGTAGAACGGCTGTGCCTCTGCATTCGCGCTGCTTCCGGCGGTGGGGTAGCGGAGGTGACCAAGGCCCATGAAGCCGGGGAGGTCGGAGATGCGGGCGCCGTTGTGGAAGACGGTGGAGGCCATACCATTGCCCTTGCACTGGTGAAAGCGACCTCCAGTGCTGCAGCTGACGATACCGGCCGCATCCTGGCCGCGGTGCTGGAGAAGGTATAGAGCGTCGTGTATCTCAACTGACGCCGAATTCGACTTTGGATCCCCGTGGATCACCGCGATTATGCCACACATCTTGGATGTCGATGGTCTGTCAGGGTAAGTGTAGGCGGAAGTGATTCGCAGAACTTTTTTTTGGACGTTTCTAAAGTTGCGCGTTAGCCTGCGGTTCCGGTGGAGCTACGGCTAACAGTAGTGGGGTTGTTGGATCAGGAAGTCGTTGTGCGCTCATGAGGATCGCAAGTCTAACATCTAAAAGTATGACAAAATCATCATGTAGGAAGAGAGGGGAGTAGGAACCACGCGTGACGTACATGTCAAAAAGTCTCCTACGCGTCTTCAAGTGTCGTGAAATTGGGGTGTACGTCGGCCAGCGATCAGAGGAACGTATCCATCTATATCCAGGTCGTAGGCTGTCGTCCTGGGCAGGCAATGCCAGCGGGTGAGTGCGAGTCGGTACATTGTTTAGGAAAGGAACCAGGACGTGGGGAAGCAGATGAGTTATGGCAGAGCAGAAAAAATTGTCCGCGCGCCGGCCTTAACGGGCTTGGCGTAATGCGGCACCCCTCCGCCTTTCTACAGTGCGAAGTATCACAACCTCACAACACTGGCTGAGCGGATCCCTACCAAAACCTCAGGCTGCACCAAGCTCGCAAGTCTTTAGGATGCTGAGAAGCCTACACATCCGATGGGTTCTCTTGGGCTTGAAATTCCTGTCTTTCGAATGTGGATCCTTCGACGAATGGCACAATCGTCTGGGCAAGAGATTGCAGCTGTGAATGAAGACCGAGGGGAAAGAACAAGTACAGTAGAGCTCAAGCTTGTCAATCTTGTACCTTGTGTGTCTCGAAATCGCTACTCAAAGTGCCCACAAAAACGCCCTCGCTAATGATCCAATGCGACAACGACTCCAGAAAAACATTCCCATCCTCACAGCATCAAGCACCGTAATTCTGCCCCCCAGATACAGGCATATACCCACTGGGTCCACTCGGTTTCGCCCCCAGCCCAGGCGTCGTCGGGTCCGGACTCATCAGCGGCGGCGACATCAACGGCGGACTCATCAGCGGCTCCATCGCGAAGCCCCTCTGCCCGTTGCCGTACTCTGTGCTCGCCGCCGTCAGCGGCGTAGTATCCGAGTACATGCTGTAGTGCGCCGACTTGCGCGCGTCGACGAGATTGACAGACTCGTGATGTCCATGTCCCTTCAGCGGCGTATGTTCGTGCACATCTCCATGCGCATGATTCTCATGCCCATAATGTTCCTCGGCGAACTCTTGCGCATATGGCTGCCCGCTTTTTTTCAGCCGCCAGTTGCACCACACCGAGCTCAGCTTGTCCGTGACGAGCAGCAAGAATAAGAGGATGACGCAGATGGGCAGGAGCGCGGGTGTTCCGAGCGCACCGTAGAGATGCACGGGGTCGGCGATAAGTGCTAGTAATGCAGCACCGACACCAAGGACCAGGAAGCGGCTGATGACGGACGTGAAGTCGAAGAGGTCGACTTTGTGGCGACGAATCAGGAATAGGAAGATGATGAGGCACAGCATCAGCGCGCAGAAACAGCTCCAGAAGTACATGTAGACGAGCTTCCAGCTGTTGACTGCAATGCCGAGGGGTTCGTACTCTTCAAGCTTGCTCACGGGCAGCTTCATGCCGAGACCGACGTAGAGACCGTTCGAGATGTTGGAGCTAACGTAGTAGATATCATCTGGCCACGAACCCTCGTCGGCCATGTAGCCGTCCGCCTTTCCAGGTGCACAAATGCCAGTCGCGTTCCCGATCAGATTGATGGCAGTCAAGGCGTCGTCATTGTACTTCAAGGTCTCGGACTTATAGTCGAGTTCAAAATAGTAGAGCAGCTTGAGTAGTGCGTCGCGTAGTTTCGAGCCGTCCAGGTTTTGCTCCTGGCAGTACGTGATAATATCCGCGTCGATCTTCATAACGCTCTTGATGGTGTACCGGGCCAGAGCAAGCTGTTGTGAGCCCTCAACGATTCCGACGATGGCGAGCTGGAATGGGAAGTGTAGTACAGACCACACCTGCTGACGAATGGTTCCGTAGTGACCGTGCGGGAAGTTATCGAAATACAGGGCCCATATGAAAACCTACAATCAATAATGTCAGCATCGTCCCAATAGTGTGCCACTGGCAGGTCCGCATATTCGAGCTTACCAGGATGATAATAATGCACATGATCAGGAAGCATCCTTCTACATCAAGTCCCTGCTTGGACATGAGCTTGCCAACGGTCTTGGTAACACCAATCGCACCCTCGCCAATAACGATGATCGTGAGTAGCGACATCCGCTCCATAAGATGCGTCTTCTTGAAGCTCAGCATTCGCCAGTTGCATGAGATCGTGATGACGAAAACTGCCTCGAGGAATGCTACCGCGTACCAAACGAGGTACACGAGTCGATGGCTCTTATCTTCCCCACGGAAGGCTGGCGTCATGGCACCGAAGGCGCCCATGGCGACTGCGTAGATGAGGAACATCAGACCGAGCGGGAGATACAGTTTGGCGTATTTGGCTCGCCATGTAAAGAACTGTCTTGATTAGCATGCTGCAGAGAAACTCGCTGTGGTGGCCGTACCAGAACGACTAAGTATTGGATAGCCAGAAGTCCTCTGCTGATCACGAGCGTATAGCAAAGGATTCGGAAAGTCTAGTATGTATTAGTTGAGTAAACTCCAATGGACGTATCGGAACCTACAATGTTGTCTCCTTTGGCGCTCGCCGGGTTGAACTGTGAGCCCACAAGTGCCAATCCGACGAAACAGATGAATTGCACCGTCTTGCAAACCCTCTCGTACAGCGAGTCTCGCGCAAACCGTACATCGTGAAGCGTAATTTGGAACCAGGTTGACCAAAGAATGCCAAAGAAACCAATATATCCGAGCAGGTAATCGCCGTCGGTAATCGAGTGGTATGCGGTAAACGTTGCGAGGTTGGCTACGAAGAACAGATCGAAGAACAATTCAATGCTGTTTGCTTCGTGTCGTTGTGAGAAAACGAGAGAATCATGGTCGGCTCCGACTAATGGCGACTCTATCCAGGGCGTAGTGTGGTGCAAACGCTTGAGATGCTTCTCCTTGTCGCTGCGTGAATGTCAGTCTCTGAAAGAGTCGCTCATCTGGATTCTGCAGCTGGAACGCACACATCTCGCTGTCAAACGTCAACACAAGCCTTTCTAAGTACTCTATACAAGTGCGACTAACCTTATGACCATGAAAACTGAATCCCATCTCGTCTGTCCTTTTCTTAGCAGTAGCTGAGCAATCAGCTAAAGGAAAATCAGGCGCGCATCCGCCGACTTAAAGCAACCAGCCCGTCGCACAAACGAAGAGTAAGACCGACTCGCATCCCCACGCCCACAACAAGCGTATTCTTTTTAAGGCTGGAAGCCTGGAACCATGCTGCATACGCTCTACGCGGCACCAGCGAATCTTCGCATTTGGCCCCAAGTGCACTGCATTGTGGCTGTTCTGTCGTCCGTGCCGTCCACTCACGAACCGCACACGAAAGCTAAGCTGAAAGAAGCTTTCCGCCAACTATGCGGCGCTCCGCTGGGGCTGAAAGGCGCAGAGTTCCAGATCCGTGGTGTTTTGTGCCTATCGTGTGAAGAGAATCTACACGTGCGTGCTGAGTGCAGAAAAGGGTGGATGGGCTGGCTGATGGTGGATTGCAGTGCGCCGTCAGCCTGTCGTGGGCGGAATACTACTGGACATCGCGAGAAGGGTGGAGAAGATGCTGTAAGTCGTCGAAAGCCTATGCCCTGCTGCAAGAGCTCAGTAGTCAATACTGCAACTCACCATGTTCCTATCAGAGCCGACTACGAATCGAATTCTACTGGCGGAGGTGAGTGTTGCATGCACTCTTGACCCGCGCGAGCATGCATTTCCCTCCTTCCCCGCCCCCAACACACCTAATCTCAGTGCGCCATGATGATTATCCCACATCCAGGATATGCTGTCGGCGATACGGATAATGCATCTGCCCAGTTACACCGTACAGCCATGTCGTTTTGCAGATCATATCGTGGTCGTCAGCCCCAAGTGCTCGCGTCAGCAACGGCCCTTTCCCCTCCAATCGTCCCGCACGTCGGTGAGGCTTACCGCCGAGGCTCAGGCTTGAATTAAGCAATCTTCTGTATCTGAAAGAAGGGTATTCCCGTCGACGTGCTGACTGCGGCTTTGCTGACGGTCAGCGTAGGAACAGGCAGGTGCGCTTTTGCGGTGAGGCTGAGTCGCTGGTCGTGGCTTCCTTGGTTAAGAAACAGGATGCAGTAGCGTCATCTCAAACACAGAAGTTCTACTTCAGCTCGCACAATGCGTATATTGATGTATATGTTGCGACAGTGCCACACAGCGCGTTTCATGACCTAATAGTAAAACGTATAAACTTACAGCCGTCACTTCGAGTATGAACAATAACGCCGCGCTCTGGGATATCTCGAGCAAATATCTACACGTATCCTATCTTTCGCGGACCAATATCTGTACAAAGCCTATTTCCGTATCAAGCCA
>Ga0265780_10003984_pt1 | contig 19217 bp, 22 predicted proteins | sample P1T30metagenome_FD_192432 | JGI IMG/M metagenome (GOLD analysis project Ga0265780, IMG submission 192432) | Plant litter microbial communities from East Loma Ridge, Irvine, California - P1 T30 | ecosystem: Environmental > Terrestrial > Plant litter > Unclassified | place: USA: California...
TCTGACGGCCTGTCAGACCCGATTTTGCAGTTAATTTTGCTTTAAGCGAGACCACCATGAAACGTACTTACCAACCTTCCGTCGTCCGTCGCAAGCGCACGCACGGCTTCCGCGCACGTATGGCTACCCGTGGTGGCCGCGCAGTGCTCAACGCACGCCGCGCCAAAGGCCGCAAGCGTCTGGCTGTATAAAGCAGATCGCTTCTGATCGAGCGCAGTCGGCCATGCCAGGCGACGGTTCACACGACTTCGCGCGCGTTCGGCGTATCGTAAAAACGGATGAATTTTCATCCGTTTTTCGTTTGCGCCCAGCACAAAAGACCACGCATTTCGTGCTCCATGCAGTGCCCAACGACCTGACGCATGCGCGCCTGGGCGTTGTCGCGGCCAAACGGTTTGCGCCACGCGCGGCCACGCGCAACACGATCAAGCGCGTCACGCGCGAACTGTTCCGCATGACGCCGCTGCCGCCGATCGATTACGTGGTGCGCCTGTCGAAGGCAGTCAACACCAAGGACGGCCCCGCCACCACGGCGGCGTTGAAAGCCGCCTTGCGCGCCGAGCTGACCAAATTGTTCGCGGCCCAGTCGCGCCTGGCGGCCAGGCCGGCTCAGCCTGCGCCGGAGCATGTCGCCCCATGAAAACGATCCTGGTCTTCCTTTTGCGCGCGTACCAGCTGGTGCTGTCGCCCATGCTGGGTCAGAATTGCCGTTTCTATCCGTCCTGCTCGCATTACGCGATCGAGGCCTTGCGCAGCCATGGCGCCGCGCGCGGCAGTCTTTTGAGCCTGCGCCGCGTGTGCCGCTGCCATCCCTGGAACGAAGGCGGGCTCGATCCCGTGCCGCCACCGCATTCCCATTCAGCCGCTCGCGGTTGTCACCACTCCTGATGAAATACCTCAATGGATATTAATAAACGTACCATCCTGTGGATCGTGTTCGCCGTCTCGCTGGTCATCCTGTGGAACGACTGGATGGTCTCGAACGGCAAGCAGTCCATGTTCTCGATGACGCCGCCACCGAAAGTGGCGACCGTGCCTGCAGCGGCTGCACCGGCGACGACAGTGCCTGGCGCCGTGCCGGGCGTGGCGAATGTGGTCACCGATCCTGCTGCGCCTGCGGCACTGAAAAGTGAAATCATCACTGTCACCACCGACGTGTTCAAGGTCGACATCGACACTGCCGGCGGCATCATCCGCCGCCTCGAGCTGCTGAAGTTCAAGGAGCCGACGCATCCGGGCTGGTTCGGCGGCTGCTTCGGCCTGTCGAAAGATTGCCAGACCAATCGCGGCACCGAGAAAAATGAAGTGCTGTTCGACCAGGGCGGCGGCAAGACCTACCTGGCCCAGACCGGCCTGCTGGGTGCGGCCGGCCTGCCGAACCACAACACGATTTTCACGGCCAAGCCGGGCGCACGCGTGCTCGACAACGGCAACCAGGTGCAAGTGGTGCTCGAAGGCGTACAGAACGGCATCAAGCTGACCAAGACGTTCACGTTCAAGCGTGGCGACTACGTCATTGACCTGCGCCATGAAGTGACCAACGGCACCGCTGCACCTGTGGCGCCATCGCTGTACCTGCAACTGCTGCACGACGGCACCAAGCCAGCGACCGACTCGTTCTTCAACAGCAGCTACACCGGCCCGACCCTGTACACGTCGACCGACCACTACAACAAGCTGAAGTTCGACGACATCGAAAAGGGCAAGGCGTCGCATGCCACGAAGGCAACCGATGGCTGGATCGCGATTTCGCAGCACTTCTTCGTGTCGGCATTCATTCCGGCCGACAAAGCGCCACGTGAAATCCGCACTGAAAAAGTCGCGACCAACCTGTACTCGATCAGCACCGTGCAGCCGATGGGCAGCGTCGCACCGGGCGCCACCATTGCCGCCGATTCGCGCCTGTACTCGGGTCCGCAAGATGAAGAGCGCCTGGAAGCCGTGGCGCCGGGCCTCGACCTGGTCAAGGATTACATCTGGCTGACCATCATTGCCAAGCCGATTTTCGGCGTGATGAAGTTCCTGCACAACATCCTGGGCAACTGGGGCTGGACGATCGTTGCCTTTACCATCCTGATCAAGCTGCTGTTCTTCCCGCTGTCGGCTGCCGGTTACCGCAGCATGGCCAAGATGAAAGTCGTGGCGCCGAAAATGACCGCGATTCGCGAGAAATATAAAAGCGATCCGGCCAAGATGAACCAGGCCACGATGGAGCTGTACAAGAAGGAAAAGATCAACCCGCTGGGCGGCTGCCTGCCGATCCTGGTGCAGATGCCGGTGTTCCTGGCCCTGTACTGGGTGCTGCAATCGTCGGTCGAGTTCCGCGGCGCGCCATGGATCCTGTGGATCCAGGACCTGTCGCAGCATGACCCTTGGTGCATCCTGCCGATCCTGTACGCGATCTCGATGTTCGTCCAGCAAAAGCTGAACCCGGCCCCGGCCGATCCGATGCAGGCGAAGATGATGCTGTTCATGCCGTTGATCTTCTCGGTGATGTTCTTCTTCTTCCCGTCTGGCCTGGTGCTGTACTGGGTGGTCAACAACCTGCTGTCGATTGCGCAGCAGTGGGTGATCAACAAGAAGCTGATGCCGGATCCGTTGAAATAAGGTTTAACCTTGTTCAACAGCCCGCGCAAGTCGCGGGCTTTTTTACGCATGTCCGAACACCAGTCGGCGGCATTCTTTTCTTTCCACGTCATCCTCGCGAAGGCGAGGACCCATAACACGCGTGCAGCATCTCCATCGTCAACGATTCTGCGAAAGTGTCATAGGTACCCGCCTGCGCGGGTATGACGGTTTGAAGAGTAGTTGTAGAAATACCGCTGCCAACATCGTGCCGTCACCCGCACACCCAATCCACTACAATCCCGCCATGACTCCAGACAACTCCCCCATCGCCGCCATCGCCACCGCTCCCGGCCGCGGCGGCATCGGCGTCGTGCGCGCCTCGGGCAAGCAGCTCGCGGCCCTGATCGACACCCTGTTCCCCGGCGCCACCCTGGCCCCGCGCCACGCGACGTACCTGCCATTCAAGGCCGCCAACGGCGACATCCTCGACGAAGGCCTGGCCCTGTACTTCCGCGGCCCCCATTCATACACCGGCGAAGACGTCCTCGAACTGCAGGGCCACGGCGGCCCGGTCGTGCTGCAGATGCTGCTGGCGCGCGTGCTGGAAGCGGGCAGGGAAGCAGGGCTGCGCCTGGCCGAGCCCGGCGAATTTACCCGCCGCGCCTTTATGAACGACAAGCTCGACCTGGCGCAGGCCGAAGCCGTGGCCGACCTGATCGACGCCTCCACCGAAGCGGCGGCCAAATCGGCGTCGCAATCGCTGTCGGGCGCCTTTTCAAAAGTCGTGCACACGCTGGTCGAGCAAACGATTCACCTGCGCATGCTGGTCGAAGCGACGCTTGATTTCCCGGAAGAGGAGATCGACTTCCTGGAAAAATCCGACGCGCGCGGCCAGCTGGCCGTGATCATTGGCTCGCTCGAGCACGTCTTCCGCCAGGCCGCCCAGGGCGCCTTGCTGCGCGAAGGCCTCAATGTCGTGCTGGTGGGCCAGCCGAACGTGGGCAAGTCGTCGCTGCTGAACGCGCTGGCCGGTTCCGACGTGGCCATCGTGACCCCGATTGCCGGCACCACGCGCGACAAGGTCAGCGAGACGATCCAGATCGAAGGCATCCCATTGAACATCATCGACACGGCCGGCATCCGCCCGGTTGATGATGAGGTCGACGTGGTCGAACGCATCGGCATCGAGCGCACCTGGGGCGAAGTGGGCAAGGCGGACGTCATCCTGCACCTGCTTGACGCCAACCTGGGTCCGCGCGCAGCCGACGAAGCCATCGTCGCAGCTTTCCCGGGCGGCGTGCCGGTGCTGCGCATCTGGAACAAGATCGACCTGTCCGGCCACCGTCCCGCCATCGAACGCAGCGACGACGCGACGCACCTGTATTTGTCCGCCAACGAACATCAGGGCATCGACTTGCTGCGCGATGAACTGCTGCGCATCGCCGGCTGGCAGCAAACCGGCGAATCCCTGTTCCTGGCCCGTGAACGCCACCTGGTCGCCCTTCGCACTGCCCGCGAGCACCTCGATCTCGCGGCCGCCCATGCAGCGCAGACGGACCAGTCGCTGGACCTGTTTGCCGAAGAGCTGCGCCTCGCGCAGGCGGCGTTGTCGAGCATCACCGGACAGTTCACGCCGGACGATTTGCTGGGAGTGATTTTCAGCCGGTTTTGTATCGGGAAGTGAGCTGCCTGCGCCGGCTGGATAAAGCGCGGGTACTCAGTCGGTGCCGAAAATAAAAATCAGCCCGACCACTGTCACCACCATCCCGCATTGCGTCCAGCGGCGCTGGACGCGGTTGAAGTGCCCGGCACTTTCCCACACATTGTTTTTCCACGCCATTTCGCGGCCTTTCATGCCCAGCCAGATCGACATGGCAATGTTCACGTACGGGATCAGGGCCAGCAAACCGATCCATGTTTTGTTTCCGATTGCCCAGATCCATGGCATGAAGAACGCACCCCAGCACCATCCCCGGATTTCTTCCGGCACAGCGCTATCCTGCATTGCCTGTCCCACATGAAAAGTACTGGCGGCCGGGGAGGGTTGATCGCGCCTCCTGCGCTGTGCAATGTCGCAGCCGCCACACAACACGCTGCTATCGGCTGACTGGTTCCCGCATCCTGTGCAAAACATGATTTGCCTCCGTTAATGTCGAAATAAATGATGGAATTGATTACAGAACGGCAAATACGGCGATCGCGATGGCTGCAACAGCCGCCATGACGTGCAGCCGCTGGCCGGGTTTGGGTCGGGCCCGCCCATCGGAATAATCGATGCCCCACAGCGCCTGCCATTGCGACCCGCCGAGCGGGCGGCGTCGTTCAAACGAACCGGCCCGGGCCCGGTGATCGCAATGGACGCAAAATTTCCCCACTACCGGGCCCGGGGCGCCACATCCGTCGCAAACCATACGCTCCTCCTCAGATCGAATCAGGGCCTGCACGCACCGGCCCAGGCAAGTCAAATTAAATTTCCTGCGGGAATCTATTGAAAGATTAATCAGCTCTTCGCACCATGCGTTTAAGCAAGTTTTTGTGTTGCAGGGGCTGAAACGCTGGCGTGGCTGATCCGCAGCTGTGCAGCGCCTGGCCAAAAGGATGTGCTAGGCTTTCCAGTCGCTCACTTGACACGGAACCTGCATGCCATCGACTTCATCGACCCCACACCGCCGCCGCCGCCTTGTTACGCTGATTGGCGCTTTTGCGATCGGCGGCGTGCTGGCCGGTTGCAGCACGCTGTCCGGCCCGCGCCAGGTTGAGATTCCCTTGGCGAAGTTGCAGGCAGGGCTGGACCGGCGCTTTCCGGTGAATAACCGCCTGTTCGATTTGCTTGACCTGCGCCTGTCGCATCCGCGCCTGACCTTGCTGCCGGACGCCGACCGCGTGGCTGTCAGCCTGGAAGCGTACGTGGCGCCGCCGTTCATGCAGCAGGCATTCACCGGTTCGCTGGCGCTCTCGGGACGCCTGTACGTTGACGCCGCGCGCGGCGCCGTGTTCATGACGGAGCCGCATGTCGATAATTTCACCTTGTCCGGCATCGATAGCGCGTACCAGCGGCAGCTGGCTGGCGCAGCCAACAAGCTGATGGGACAGCTGGTGCGCGATATTCCGGTGTACAGCTTCCGCATGGAAGACCTGCGCTACGCCGGGATTCAGTTCGTACCTACCCGCCTGGTCACAACACGCAATGGCCTGCAGGTCACGCTCGAACCGCAACGTTGACAAGCTGTTGCGTGCCAGCTTCACCGCATGCAATTCGCCCCTTCCGCGATTGCGCCGCGTGGGTAATCAGCGCAAACTCGGCATGAAAATACGGCTGGGACATCTTTCGTTCAGGGCCCCGGACTTGAGAATTCTCATGGCTACAGTATTTCGCTGAAGTAATCTTGCTGGACGATTTTTGACTTGCTGCCGGGTAAGGGGGCGATGTGGAAACGATACAGGACAGTGTGCTGAACAATTCTGCCGGCGCCGACATGGCGCTGGCGCCCAGTGCGCCGCCAGCGCGGCCACGCCATAGTTTGCCGCCAAAAGGAGCTTGCTGGTACTGCGACAAGGCATTGGACAATGTGCGCCGTTTTTGCGGCAAGGAATGTGCCGACGGCTTCGACGACGAGGCCGCGTACAGCTTGCAGGGCGTCCCGGATTAAACGTCGGCCGGTCTGCTTGCCGGTTGACCCAGCAGTTTCAGTGCCCGTTCAAAGTCGAACGCTTCCATCGCCAGCGTCAACTCCTGCATGACAGCAGCGCCCAATGCCTCCGTCAGTGTTGCCCGGGCTTCGTCAAACATTTCCACTGCGGCGCCATCGCCGACATCGAGCAAGCTGCGCAAGCGCGTGAATACGTCAGCGCGGTTAGCTGGCGCCTGCACGCCAGGTGCGGCCGGGGCGGCGGCGCTGTCTTTCAACAGTTTGTCGAGTTCGCGCAGGACGCGATCGAGTTCGGTTTCGAGCCGGTCCATGGCGCCACGGTGATCGCTGTGCGCCCGCAGCGCCTGTTCCAGCGCGGCAGCCTGGAAGTGCAGGGGCCGTGCCTCGATGAGGCCGGATGCGCCCTTCAAGGTGTGGGTCAGGCGTTGCGCCAGCGGACGGTCGCCGTCGGCCAGCGCCGTGCGGATGGCAGTGGCGGTGCGGCCGTAATCAAGGCGAAAGCGCGACAGGACGCGGGCAAACATGCCGCGGTCACCCATCACGCGCTCGATGCCGCCTGCCAGGTCAAGCGGCGTGCCAAACATTTCGTGCGCGGGGTCGAGCAGGTTTGGCATCGTCATGGAACCATCACCTTACCGGGTGGTGAAAGACCAGGTCTTCGTCACGGGAATCCCATTCACGGCGCCGCTGAAGCTGACGTCGTAGACAGTGGCCGAGCGCAGCGGCGTCAACGGTACGATGGCGGCGACCGACACCGGCGTTTCCGCATCCACCGAGCGTGCCAGCAACCTGACGGCCATGTCGCTGCCGCCACGTGGACGGATCGTGAACGACTGTACCGCGACCGTGGCATTGATGTTGGCGTGCACGCTGACCGGGTAGCCGACTTCATTCTGGTTGGGCACCGGATCCGGCGACTCGTAATCGCTGAAAAAGTTCGGCGCCACATTGACCTGATTACTGTACGGCCAGACGACCAGGCCGGAAATGCCGGTTCCATAGCCATTGTTGGCAGCGAAGTCCGTCGTGAAGTAGGTGTAGCCGGACGGCGTGGTGGCCGCGCCGCTGCCAAGCTCCTTGAAGATCGGCTCGAAAATCACGAATCGGTGGTAAATCGCCGTGATCAGTTCCTCTGCCATGAAGACGCCGGACTTGTTGTTTGTGGCAGAAATAACTTCGCCATAGGCGCGGCTGGCACTGGTATTGAACGTATAGCCAGCCTGGGCCAGGCGATCGCCGAGCTGGACACCGGTGAACCCGGTCTTGCCGGCAACCTGCTCATGGCTGATGGTATTGTTCTCTTTTTGGTAGTTCGAGTGGCCCAACGCAGTCCGGTCGATGAGCGTGCTGCGCGTCAGTTGCGATATGCCAATTTGCGAGCGGCGGAAATTAATCCAGTTCAAGCCATCGGTGGCGATGTCACCGCTCAGCGCCGGTGCGCCGGCATCGGTGGGGACAGCGGCGCCGGTTCCGCCGCTGCCGCCGGCATTCCCGGTTGTGTTGGCCACGGTCGTCGAGGTCGCTTCCGGTGCATTGTCGCTACCGCCGCCCCCACAGGCAGCCAGCGTCAACGCGGCTGCGCAGCCTGCTGCTACCAACCGCAAACTTAGCATATTACTCATACGGCCTCCTGAAGGCGACGATCGAAAGGGGATCATTCTAGGCGAAAATACGCGCAAGTGACGGTCCGCAGAACGGCGTCACACTATTTGTTGCACCTGTAGAATGAGACTCTACGTCAATACCGAGAGCAACCCGTGAGCCCAACCCGTAAACAGCGCCTCGCGCGTGCCAAGTTCGCCCTGCCGAGCTCGGTAACCTTGTTGTCGATTGCCTGTGGATTCGCCAGTATCGTCATCTCTGTCGACAACGCCCAGGTCGGCAGCCCGCATGATTACCGGCTTGCCGCCATTTTGCTGGTGCTGGCCGGGGTGTTCGATGCGCTCGACGGTTTCGTTGCACGCGCCACCAACACGTCTTCGGAATTCGGCATGCAGCTCGATTCGATTGCCGACGTCATGAATTTTGGCTGTGCCCCCGGACTGTTGCTCTACTGCTACGGATTTGCACAGATGTCCGCCAGCCATCCGACACTGGTGCGGATGGGCGGCCTGGCGTGCTTCGTGTTCGTTGCCTGCGGCGCGCTGCGGCTGGCACGCTTCAATGTCAGCGTCGGGCGCACCGACCCCCGTTATTTTGTCGGCATGCCCATCACGGCCGGCGCGGCCTGCGTGGCGGCGGTCGTCGTCGCCTGGCCCGACCCGCTGCGTACAATGGGTCAGGGCTTCATGCTGATGGCGCTGATGATCGGCGTCGGTTCGCTGATGGTGTCGACCATCCGCTTTCCCAGCTCGAAGCAGCCGAAAGGCAAGGTCATGCTGGTCGGCCTGGTGATTGCAGCGGGATTGCTGGCATGGCTGCAGACGCGGTTCTTTGCGCTGTTCTTCGTGTTTTATATCTGCGCCACGCTGCTGCTCAACATCGCCTGGCGCAGCGGCTGGCGCGGGGTGCCGGAGCCGGTGGTGTATCCGGATTGAGCCTTAAGGGACGCTCGAAAAACCTGCTGCGCGTTGCACTGGCGGTCTGCGATGCTCGCTGTACGCCTGTACAGCTCCGCTTCTCAACCACCATTGCGGCCGCTCGCGACGGTTTTTCGAGGTCCCCTTAAAACCGTCATACCGGCGAAAGCCGGTACCCATGCTGAGTTATCGAAGTTGTTTAGTGCGAATTAATGGGGACTTTACTATGGGTCCCGACTTTCGTCGGGATGACGGGGTAGTGGTGAGATGAACAGGGGACGCTAAGCGTACTTCTCCAGCAACGCCGCCAGCCGTTCCGTATTGATTCTTGCCTGCTCCAGGTCGGCCGCATTACCGCCCTGCGTCACGATCGCCCCTGCCAGCAACTGCACGAACGCCTTGTCCAGTGCCTTCCTGGCAGCTGCCATCTGCTGCGCCACGGCCTCGATGTCGGCCGGGACGTCGGCCAGCGCAATCAACTTCTGCACGCCGCGCAACTGCCCCTCCACGCGCGCCAGGCGATTCAAGACATCCTTCTTTTGCGGCGCCGTCAATGCGCTGCCGTCGATCACCAAGGGCCGGGGCAGCATGGGGGCCTCAGGCGACTTCGTGGCCGCGTGCGGCGCGCAGGATGGCGAACCAGTCTGCGCGGCTGAGCGTGAACTTGGCGCCGGCCACTGCCACGGCAATGGCCTCGATGCGCCCGCTGCCCGTCAACGGCAGCGGTTTGCTCGGCAATTGCATGATCCAGGCAAACACCACACTGGCAAATGGTTGACGGATGCGGTCGGCAATCTCCTTGATTACGTGGCGCAAGGCTTCGGCGCGCGCATCGGCGGCCGTGAACAAACGTCCGCCCGCCAGCGGCGACCAGATCATGGGCGCCACGCCCAGGTCCTGCAAGCCGTCGAAGGTTTCATCGAATAGCGGGGCCGTGTGCAACGGCGAAAACTCTACCTGGTTAGTCACCAGCGCGACGCGGCGGTTCAGTGCTTCGAATTGATGGCGGCTAAAGTTCGAGACGCCAAAGTACCGAACTTTGCCGGCTGCGCGCAGGCGTGTGAAGGCCTCGGCCACGTCGTCGAAATCCATCAAGGGATCGGGACGGTGAATCAGCAGCAGGTCGAGCCGGTCGGTCTGCAACTGGCGCAGCGATTCTTCGGCCGAAGCCATGATGTGCTGTGCACTGGTGTCGTAATGTTGAATGGCGTGCTGTGGGCGCGCCGGAGAAACCAGCTTGATGCCGCACTTGCTGACCAGCTGGATGCGGTCACGCAGCGAAGGCTGCGCATGCAGCGCAGCGCCAAACAAGCCTTCCGCGCTGTAGTTGCCGTAGATATCGGCATGGTCGAAGCTGGTTACGCCCAGCGCCAGGCATTGCTCGATGAACGTGACGCGCTGCTGCACCGTCATGCCCCAGTCGCCGATGCGCCACATGCCGGCAACAATGCGCGACAGGCGCACACTGCCTGCGCGGGGTTCAACTTGAGGACAGGACAGATCTGCGGGGAGGGTACTGGTCATGCGGACTTTCGAAAGGGAAGGGCGGCAAGGGATGCCGCCCGGAGTACAACATTATTTCGTCATGAGACGGATCGAATCCCAGGTGCGGCCAAAAAACGATGCCGCTGGTACTTCTTCCAGTGAGACAACCGGCAGCACCAGCAACGGCTTGCCATCCACCATCATTTTGAGGGTGCCGACCTGGCCATTCAATGCCAGCGGCGCGACCAGCGGGTCCTTGCGCTCGAGCACCGGCTTCAACTTGCCTGCGACGCCTTTCGGCACGGTGACCAGCACATCCTGTGCGAAGCCGATTTTCACTGCTGGCTTGCTGCCTTTCCATACTTCAGGCGTAGCAATCGGCTGGCCTTTGCTGTACAGCTTGACCGTGTCGAAGTTCTGGTAGCCCCAGTTGAGCAGCTTCTGGCTTTCCTGCGTACGAATCGCGTCCGACGTGGTGCCGATGACGACGGAAATCAGGCGCCGCTCGCCGGTGCTGCCGTTCGGGCGGCGCGCCGACGCGATCATGCAATAGCCGGCCGCGTCGGTGTGGCCGGTCTTCATGCCGTCGACGGTCGGGTCCAGCCACAGCAGGCGGTTCCGGTTCTGCTGCGTGATCTTGTTGTAAGTGAATTGTTTGACCGAATCGATCTTGTAAAACTCGGGGAAATCCTTGATGACGTGCGCGGCCAGTACCGACAGGTCTTGCGCCGTCGAATAGTTGTCCGGGCTTGGCAAACCGTGCGGGTTGGCGAACCTGGTATTTTTCAGGCCCATGCGTTGCGCTTCGCGGTTCATCAGCGTCACGAACGTGCCTTCGTCGCCGGCGACCGCTTCCGCCAGTGCGACGGCAGCGTCGTTACCCGATTGCACCATCAGGCCGTACAGCAAATCATTGATTTTGACGGGCGTGGCTGGATCGATGAACATTTTCGAGCTGCTGTTGTCTACCTTCCAGGCACGCACCGACACGTTGACCATCTGGTCCAGGCTGATCTTTTTGTCCTGGATAGCGCGGAACGTGACGTACGCCGTCATGATCTTCGTCAGCGATGCAGGTTCGATGCGCGCTGCAGGGTCCTGGGCAGCAATGATCTGGCCGCTGGTAGCGTCCAGCAACAACCACGATTTGGCGGCGATTGTCGGGGCCGGGACAGTTTGCGCGCCGGCGGCGGACATCACGAGGATACTGGCGGCCACAGCCGCTAAGAGTTTTTTCATGGGATGGGTGTCGTCAATCATAATGGTGAAGCGAGGCAATGCGCGGAGGCATTGCCTGTGAGAAGAGGACTAATTATAGCCGCAGCTTATTGCCATGCGGACGTCAATTACGACGCCATAGTTGGGTGACAAAACTTTTGATATGGCCGAGTTTGCGGTGGAAAAAGTGGTCGGCGCCGGGCACGACAATCACCGGGATGTCGAGCGGGCGCGCCCAGTCGAACACTTGGGTCAATGTGATGGTGTCGTCCTGTTCGCCATGGATCAGGATCGTATCTGCAGGAACCGGTGGCATGGGCCACTTGCCGGCAGCGGTGCCCACCAGCACCAGGCGTTCGGCAGGGCGGCCTTCGCTTTCCAGGCGCTGCTGCAGGCGGGCCTGCACGAACGTGCCGAACGAAAAGCCTGCCAGCGCAACCGGCAGGTCCGGGAATTGACCCTTCATGTAGTCGTACATGATCAGCATGTCATCCGTCTCGCCGATACCTTCGTCGTAGACGCCTTCCGAAGCGCCCACGCCCCGGAAGTTAAAGCGTGCCACCACATAGCCGAGGCCCACAAAGGTGCGTGCCAGCGCATGTGCGACCTTGTTTTCCATGGTGCCGCCGTACAGCGGATGCGGGTGCGCCACCAGTGCGATGCCAACGGGAATGGCGTCGTCATCCGGCGCGTCGAGGAGGCATTCCATCTTGCCGGCGTTGCCATCAAGGGTAAACTTGCGGGAGTGTTTGTTCAGGACATTCATACAATGGCCAGGATCAGATTTTCAGGCGGTCGACGACTTTGCCGCCGACGATGTGGGTGTCGATGATGTCATCGATATCCTGGTTGTCGACATAGGTGTACCAGGTGCCTTGCGGATAAATTACCAGTACCGGGCCTTCCTCGCAGCGGTCCAGGCAGCCAGCCTGGTTGATGCGTACCTTGCCCTCGCCGGACAGGCCCAGTTCCTTGATGCGTTTCTTGGCGTGCTTTTGCGCACCCTGCGCATTGTGCTGGCCGCAACTGGCGCGGCTGGCGTCGTCGCGCTGGTTCATGCAAAAAAAGACGTGCTGCTGGAAGAATGGTTTGTCGTCGCTCATGTCGTTCTCGCTTTGTCGGTAGATTGACGCCATGATACCTGCAGGGACGCCGATGCTCAGTGCCGATTGAGCTTGTGTGAGGGCAGGACCAGGAACCACAGGGCAAAGAACGGCCACAGCAGCGAGATGAATTGCGCCGCGCCGTTAAAGTTCAGGAATTTTCCCTGTACCCAGCCTTGCAGCGTGGAAATGAAATACGGATTGATGGGGATGGTGTTCACGATGACCAGGCTCAGCACCAATGTCACGACCGCCAGGCGCCGCTGCGCCACCTGGGGCGCAAAAGCCAGGCCGGACAGCATGATCAGGCCGATCAAAAAGCCCCCATCGGCGCCCGGCGTCATCCAGACAAAACTGTTATCCGGGCCGAATAGCAGCGACGTCGAAATGGTTTTCACGGCCAGCGCGGCTGCCAGCAGCAAACCCATCAAAAAAAAGCGCGGCGCACCGCGGCGTACCAGGCACAGCATGGTCAGCACGGCGCCGGTCATGCCGCAGGCCGTGATGATGGTTTCCGACAGCCAGTATTGTTCGACGCTCATTTCCGGGCCGGGACGTAGCAGGGCCACCAGGTCGATCGGGGTATCGAACCAGATGGAGAGCCAGTCGGAAATGATGGGCAGCACCTGTCCGTGTCCAAACAGGTAGCCTTGCGGATACAACTGGGCCACGGGCCACAGCGCCATCAGGACCAGGCCCTGGCTGGCATGCGATGAGAACCAGCGCCGCCGCAGCGCGTACAGGCGGCTGTGCACCATCAGCGCGCGCGTCACGCGCACGCCGACCAGGGCGCCGACCAGCCCGCCAAAGGAATTGGTGGCGAAATCGAGGTTGGACGGCACCCGGCTGGGCAAGTACGTTTGCACCGCTTCCATGCTGCCGGATACGAGCACACTGCCGAGAATTCCCAGCAGCAGCGCCCAGATGCCGCGCACGCGAGGATACAGCGACAGCACCATCAGCATACCCAGCGGGATATAGCCGACAACGTTCACGCTGGCATCGAACATCGTCCAGTAGCGCTGCTTGACGAGGTTGAGGAAACTGAACGGCGACAAGCCGTTATCGTGCCAGCCGGAAAACGGAAACCAGCTGGCGTAGACGATCAGCAGGAAGTAGGCGAGCAGGGCTGCACGGGCCACCGGCGAACCGCGCGGCGCGATGGCTGCCGCAGGGCCCAGTGCGCCAGGCATGACCTTGCCCTTGACCGGCTTGCCGGGACCGGGTGCGGGCGTTGCCGATGTGCCTTCCTCCGTCATGCTTATCGCTGCGGCAAGGCCGCCAGCCAGGCCACGATGTCGGCCGCGACCTTGTCGGTGCTGGCGGCCAGGGCCGTTGCGCCACCGGCGGCGTCAGCTGTCGCAGCGGGCGTGGTGCGACGGAAACTTTTCTGGTCGACCAGTTTATGGCCCTGAAACAGCGACGCACGCACGCCCACTTCGCCTTCGCTCTGCGTGACGCCGGTGAAGGTATGAATGAAATCGTCCACGTCCACGCGCAGGATCGCGACGCCCGTGGAGGCGTCGGTGGTGGACAGCACTTTCACGCCGGTCTGGGCCAGGCGGGTCTTGAAGCGCTGCGTCACCATCTGCAATGGCGTGGCGGCCCAGCGGCTGTTGGCGTACGAGCGCGCTTGCAGTGGGTCGGCGTAATTCAGGCGATAAAAAATGCGCTCGCTGTCATACGACGTCGAACCAGTCACGTCGGTGACGACCAGCGTATCGACGAAGCCGGACGGCATTGCCGGCGCGGTGGCCGGTGCGCGCGCCGGGCCGAAATCGTAGGTCGTGTTCGGCGTGCCTTTGCTCGTCGCGCAGCCGGCCAGCTGGACAGCGGCGGCCAGGGCGGCGGCAATCATGATGCGGTGCATGTTTTTATTCAAAATCATCGGACTGTCCTTATTTACTCGGGGCCACAAAGCCGGGCTCACCCGGTCCTGGCGTTGCGTTCGGACCGCCGAACAGGATGCTTTGCGGCCGGTCATTGAGCGAATTGGCGGTACGTTTGACGGCGCGCAGGGACAGGCGCGCTTCATCGGTCATGGCAGTCAGGTGCGGCAGGGTCTGCAGTTCCAGGTCGCTGGTCACGCCTTCCACTGAACGCCCGACCTGGTCGATCGTCGTGTTCAGGCGGGTGATGGCGCCGTCCGGCGCCTGCAGGCTGGCCGCCAGGTCGTCATAGCGCTTGGCGGCGGAGGCGACATTGGTCGTGGCCGCACCGAAGCTGTCCAGGTCGCGGTCGATCTTGGCGGTGATGGCGGGCAAGCGCGCAATCGTTGGCTCCAGCCGCGCCGGAATAGCGGCAAATGCTTCGGCCGCCTTGCCGATATTATCGAACGCGGTCGTGACGGTTTTGGCATTTTCTGCGTTCAGCATCTTGTCGAGGCTGGCAGTGATGTGCTCGGTGCGGTCGAGGATGGCAATGCCGCGTTTTTCGATCTGGTCCAGCAGGCCCGGGCGCAGGGGAATGCGCGCAACCTGTTGCTCGCTGCTGGGGAGCAAAGGCGAACCGGTGCGGTCGTCGTCGAGCTGGATGAACGCAATCCCTGTCACGCCCTGGTAGCCTAGCGAGGCAAACGTCGTGTTGGTGATGGGCGAGCCGGTATCGACCGACAGCTTGATCAGGATTTGCCCGGTCGTGCGCGGGTCGAAAATGATATCGTCGACACGCCCCACCTCCAGGCCGCGGTAGCGCACCGTCGCTTGCGGGTTCAGGCCAGGAATCGACTGGGTTGTGACGATCTGGAACGGCACGCGTTCAGTGCGGTCGCGGTTGAACCAGAGGCCGGCCAGGATGGCGGCCGCCAGCAGCACCAGCGTAAAAATACCCGTCAACAGGGCATGCGATCTGTTTTCCATTATTCCTCCGTATCCATCTCGGCATCGCGTTCATCGAGCACTTCAAGTGCCCGCTGGCCGCGTTCTCCGAGGAAAAATTGTTTGATGAAGGGGTGGTCCACCTCCAGCACATCGCGTGTCGGCCCGATCGCGATCACGTGTTTTTCAGCCAGGACGGCAATGCGCGAGGACAGGGCAAAGAGCGTGTCCAGGTCGTGCGTCACCATCACTACGGTGAGTTTCAATTCGCGGTGCAAGGTCTGGATCAGATCGACGAATGCATCCGACAAATCCGGATCCAGCCCGGCGGTGGGTTCATCAAGGAACAGCAATTGCGGCTCCAGGGCGAGCGCCCGCGCCAGCGCCGCCCGTTTCACCATACCGCCCGACAGGTCGGCCGGCATTTTATTGGCGTGTTCCAGGCCCAGGCCCACCATATCCATTTTCAGCATGACAGCGTCGTAAATGACGTCTTCGGGCAAGGCGCGCAATTCGCGCAGCGGCAGCGCGATATTGTCGAACACGGATAACGCCGAATACAGCGCGCCTTCCTGGAACAGCATGCCCCAGTGGTTGCGCATTTGCTGGAGCTGCTCCGCCTGCGCCGTGCTGACATCTTCGCCAAACACGCGCACCGTGCCTTTGGCAGGCGACTCCAGGCCCAGCATCTGGCGCAGCAGCACCGTTTTACCGGTCCCGGACCCGCCCACGATCGACATGATCTCGCCCGCAAAAATATCGAGGTTCAGGTCCTGGTGCACGACCGTGCGGCCGAACCTGGTCCATAAACCTTCAATTTGCACGACCACATCGCCGACATCGCCTTCCGGCGGGCGGTTCAGGCTCTGGCGGCGTCTGGGTTTCAGCTTCTCTTTATGCTCCATTAAAACCCCACGCCATTGAAGATAATGGCAAACACGGCGTCGGCCAGGATCACGACAGTAATGGCAGTGACCACGGAAGTCGTGGTGCCTTTCCCCAGGCTTTCCGTATTCGCCTTGATGCGCAGGCCGAAGTGGCACGAGACCAGTGCGATCAGCACGCCGAACGTGATGCCCTTTAATATGCCGATCACGTAATTGGCCAGGGGTACCGCATCCGGCAGCTTTTGCAGGAAGTAGCGGGCCGACAGGCCCAGTTCAATCTTGGCGGAGACCATGCCACCGATCAGGGCCATGGCATCGGTCCACACGACCAGCAGCGGCATCGAGATCGCCAGTGCCAGCACTTTCGGCAGGATCAGGCGAAAGCCGTGGGAAATGCCCATGACCAGCATCGCATCGAGTTCCTGCGTTACGCGCATTACGCCCAGCTGTGCCGTGATCGACGAGCCGGAGCGGCCCGCAACCAGGATTGCCGCCAGCAGGGGACCCAGTTCGCGGATCACGCTCATGCCGAGAATGTTCACCAGGTACATATCGCCACCGAACATGCGCAACTGCTGTGCCGACAGATAAGACAGCACCACGCCAATCAAGAATCCGACCAGTGCGGTAATGCCCAGCGCCTGGAAGCCGGCGTGATAGATATTGGCCGAAATTTCGCGCCACGGCCCGGCCTGCGGACGCTTGAGGAAGCGCCAGGAATCCTGGATCACTTGCCCGATCAATTTGATGAAACCTTGCAGGTGCTCGAAAAACACCAGCAAGGCAAAGCCGAGCTTCATGACCACATTGACATGCGTGGCCTTGGTACGCGGCGGTTCTTTTTTTCCGGCTTCTTCGATGCGGTTGAACAGGTCTTCCTGTTTCGGCGCGAGGGTCAATTGCGCCGGGCGTTTCTTGCCCCAGGCGTTCCAGAACATCTGCGCGCCAATATGGTCGAGACTGGTCACTTGCGACAAGTCCCAGGCAACGTCGCGGTCCTTTAACGCCTGCAGTGTCGCGTTCACGCCTTTGAGTACGCCTTTTTCCGACAGGGCGTGGACTTGCCAGACGCCTCCGGCGACAGCCGACTGCGCTTGTCCGGTTCCTGCTTCGGTCGTTAATGTTGGCTTATTTTCAATCGGCATTGCGCCAGTGTAAAAGAGAAACGGTTCGTCTGCCACACCTCATCGCGTAACGAACTTTTAACAAGCCGTTATGCGGCAAGGTGGCGCGCCTGCCGGCTTGGCGCAACTATCGCGGGTTTTGCTGCGGGTGCATCGACGCGTCCTGCATAATCGCTGGCCACCAAAGCCACTGCGTCGTCTTTCGGCATCCCGCACACCTGCAGCCATTCGCGCACCAGGCCAGCCAGGCGATCCAGTGCAATGCGGTGCGTTGCATCGGTGCGCGCGTAAATCCAGTCGGCAAACGCCATGAAGTTTTCGAATGGCGCCTTGCCCATGATCTCGATGACGGTATGGGCGAAGCGGCCTGAATTGGCTACCAGGTCCCAATAGCGGGCAAAGCGCACCAGGCGCTGCATGGTCGGAAAATCGATGTCGCGCGTGGACAGCACTGTATAAGGCGGATACGGATCGAACACCATCTTGAATTCATCCGTATGACGGATGATCGGCGTGCCGCGCAGGCGCTTTAATATGCCGAACTGGATTTCATGCGGGCCCAGCGCAACGAGCTGGTCGAAGCCGCGGGCAAAGCTGGCCACATCTTCGCCCGGCAGCCCCGCGATCAGGTCGACGTGCAGGTGCGCATGCGAATGCTCCATCAGCCAGCGAATGTTATCCGCGGCTTTGGCATTGTCCTGGCGTCGGCTGACCAAAGCTTGCACTTCTGGATTGAAACTCTGGATACCGATTTCGAATTGCAGCGCCCCTGGCGGAAACTGGGCAATGCCGGCCTTGAGGGCATCAGGCAGATGGTCGGGCACTAGTTCGAAGTGGGCATATACCGGGTCATCGGGATTGGCCGCAATCTTATCGAGGAAGAACTGCATGATCTTCAGGCTGGTCTTGATGTTCAGGTTGAAGGTGCGGTCGACAAACTTGAACAGCCGGGCGCCGCGCGCATGCATGGTCTCCATCTGCGCCAGGAAATCATCGAGCGGGAACGGCCACGCGGTTTTATCCAGCGCCGACAGGCAGAATTCGCATTTGAACGGACAGCCGCGGGACGCTTCCACATACAGGGTGCGGTGCGCGATGTCGCCATCGCTATATAAAGAGTAGGGCAGCGCAATATCCGCCATCGGCGGCTGCACGCCCGCATGGACTTTCATCAGCGGCTTGGGGCCGTCGAGAATCTCGGCGCACAGCTTGGGAAGCGTCACATCGCCCCAGCCGGTCACCACATAATCGGCCAACCGGACAATTTCCTGGCCATTGGTTTCGTGCGACACCTCAGGTCCGCCAAGGATAATCGCTACCTGTGGCGCCACCTGCTTGAGCATGGCAACGACCCGCGTGGTTTCTTCGACGTTCCATATATACACGCCTAATCCGACGATCCGAGGTTGCGCTGCCAGCAAGCGCTCCACCATTTCCGTGGTCTTCGCACCAATCACGAATTCCTGAATCGACGTGTTGTCTTTCAGTTCTCCCATATTAGCGAGCAAATAGCGCAATCCCAGCGATGCATGGGCGTAGCGGGCATTGAGGGTGGAGAGAACGATCGTCATCACAGGGTTCGCGGCAGAAAAGACCCATTTTACGCCTCCGGGAGGCGCCGCCCTCGCCAGCATGAACTTACTGTCGAGTTATTTCCTGCCAGCCCTTGAATAATTCGGAGCCCCTTGCTATAGTTCGCCTCCCAGCAAATTGCTGCAACGAATCAACGAGTTGTAGAACATTCAACGGGGACTGTTTCTGAAACAGGGCAAAAAAAGAAGTTGACGTACAGAGCAAAACGCTTCATACTCTTTCTTCTTCGCGGCTGACAAACAAAACGCTTTGTC
>Ga0265780_10003985_pt1 | contig 19213 bp, 16 predicted proteins | sample P1T30metagenome_FD_192432 | JGI IMG/M metagenome (GOLD analysis project Ga0265780, IMG submission 192432) | Plant litter microbial communities from East Loma Ridge, Irvine, California - P1 T30 | ecosystem: Environmental > Terrestrial > Plant litter > Unclassified | place: USA: California...
CCGGCGCCGGCGTCATGATCGTCACCGGCTGGCGCGGCGGCGGGATGTTCGGCATGACCGGGGCGCGCGGCGTGTTCGAGCCCGGCAGCTGCGGCGGCGGCGTGGCGATCGTCACGGGCTCGCGCGGCTGGGGCGGAAAAGGGTTCGCCTGCGCCATCGGCATCCCCTGGCGCGTGGCCTCGCGCCCCGCGCCACGGATAGCGCCACCGAGACCGCCTTCGTCGCGGCGGCCGCGGTCGTCACTGCGATGGTCATTACGGTCATTGCGCCGGTCATTGCCCAGCACGACAGCCTGCGGTGGCCGCGGCGGCTGCGACGCCGCCAGCGCGGCGGCGCCCAGCACGGCGCCGCCAAGGCCCTGGCGCGGCACCACAACCTGGCCGCGCTGGCCAAACTGGCCTTGCGGCAGCACCGTCAGTCCGGGACGGCGCTCGCCGTCATGCCGGTTGTCCGGGCGCTGCGGCCCGAAATTCAAACGCGCCACGTGGTCTTGCGACGCGCGGTAACCCGGCACGAAACGCTCGCGCGGCGACAGCGGGTACCAGCCCTGGCCCGGCTGCGGGTGGCTGCCATTCCTGCCGCCGAAAGCGACATTCCCGCCAACCCAGCCCACCAGCGCCGGCGCCCACACGGGCCGCCCGCCAGCGCGCTGGCCTGGCGCCCAGGCCCAGCGCTGGTTGACCTGCACCCAGCGGCCGTAGTGGAAGGGCGCATAGCCCCAAGGCGCGTTGTCGACCCAGGTCCAGCCCCATGGGTCGAGCCAGGTCCAGCGGCCGTCGCGGTAGGGCACCCAGGCGTTGTCGACCTGCGGCATCCACAGGGCGCCGTATTCGGCGTTCTGGCTCCAGGCGCCGTAGCGGTCCAGGTCTTCGTAGCCGGTCATGTCGGAGGTGACGTAGCGCGCCGAGGTGGAGCGGTCCTGGTACTGGTCGCGCCCGTACGCCCAGTCATCGAAACTGTCGCGCGAGGCGATGCCGGTATCGATGTCGTCGCCCACGATGTCGGCGCGCTTGTTGGCGCGCAGCGGCAAGGTGCCGCCGGCGGCATCGATCAGCCCGACGCCATCGAACACGGTCACGCTGGTGGTATCGCGCGTGCGTTCGGCGTCGACGCGCATGCGGCCCGGTTCGCGCATGCGCAGCAGCGCCTGCGGCGTGGACATTTCAAAACCGGCCAGCACGCTCGCATCGACCACGCGCACGCTGGCGCTGCCGTAGTTCAGGCGCAGGCGCAGGTTGTCGTCGTCGAGTTCATCGATTTCCAGCGACGAATCGCCATCGAGCCGGATCGACGTCGAGCCGATGCGCACTTCGGTGCGTGCGCCGCGCGCCGTGGTCAGCGTGTTGTGCGAGGTGACGGGATAGTTCAGCAGGGCCGCGTCCGACGCTTGCCCCACATCGCCCGCGATGGTGACGTTCCCCTGGCTGAGCGAAATGCGGCCGACGCGCGCCGGCACTTGCGCCAGCGCCAGCGTGGACAGGGCGGCGAGGGCCAGCGCCGTGGCGCTGTGGATCAAGCGATGTTTCATGGTCGTCTCCTGCTTCAATAAACCTCGGTGTCGATGTCCGATTACAACGCAGTCCCTGCGGCCGGACAATCGCCATTACAAATACTCACAGTCAGCCCGTGCTGCGCTTGACGAAAAACAGCGCCAGGCCCATCAGCGCCAGCAGGGCGCCAAAAAAGCGGTTCTGCTTTTTGACCGCGCGCGGGTCGCGGAAGTACCGCTGCATCGACGACGCGAGGAAAGCGTAGCCGTGCATCACGGTGGTGTCGATGACCACCATGGTCACGCCGAGAATCGCCAGCTGCGGCAGCACCGGCATGCTGTTGGAGATAAAACTGGGCAGCACCACGGCCATGAACAGGATGCCTTTCGGGTTCGACGCATTCGTCAGGAAGCCGGTCAGCACGCGCTGGCGCAACGTGGGATGGGGCGGCAGATCCGTGCGCGCCACATCGGCCGTGTGCACCTTGGCGCGCCACTGCGCGATGCCGAGATAGATGAGGTACAGCGCGCCGACGGTCTTGACGATCGTGAACAGCAGTTCGGATGCCAGCACCAGCGAACCGACGCCGGCGCCGGCGACGATCAGCACCAGCACCAGTCCGCATTGCAGGCCCAGCACCGTGCCGCTGGCTTTTCTGAACCCGTAGGCCAGGCCATGCGACATCGACAGCACGGCGCCGGAACCAGGCGAGATGGCGATGATGATCGCGGACAGGACGAAGGACAGCCAGGTAGACAGGTGCATGCAGGGAACAATGGAAATGAGTGTGGCTGGGCGCGACGGAACGTCGGCCGCCCAGGGCAGCTGCCGGAATGATACCGGGGCTGCGCCAGGCGAGGGTGCTGCTTACTTCTTTTTCTTCGGGTTGACGGCCGCTTTGAGCGTGGCGCCAGCCGAGAAGCGTGGCGTTTTCGACGCGCCGATTTTGATGACTTCACCGGTGGCCGGGTTGCGGCCCTTGCGCGCGCTGCGCTTGGTGATCGAGAACGTGCCGAAGCCGGTGATGCCGACGGTGTCGCCTTTTTTGAGACGCTCGGTGATGATGTCGATGATCGTGTTCACAGCGTTGTTTGCCGCCACGCCCGACATGTCGGTGCGCTTCGCAAATTCGGTTATGAGTTCGCCTTTTTTCATGGTTCCTCCAAGTAGATGAGCGGAAAGATTAGCATACATCGATCCGCATGCATGCTTCAAGCCAACAGGCGTGTGCCTGCCGGGCCCATCCGTGGAGGGAGTTGCGCTCAGTCGGCGTGGGCCAGGGCCGGCACCTGCTGGCGCAGCACGGCATTGATCAGGGTCTGGTAACCCTTGCCGCTTTCGCGCGACAGCGCGCGGAACTGTTCGAGGACGGCGTCATCGAGGTAGATAGTGATGCGGGTCTTGCGCTTGACGGCGCGGCGGGCGGTGGCGGGATTGGCTTGCATGGCGGACTCCGGGGTTGGATGGCCAAAATATACGGCGCACGCCCTCGCCGGGCTACGGCCGCGCGACAAACTGCACAAACCGCGGCATGAACGGCAGATTCGCGGCGTGGCGCTGCCGTATGTACGTGTGGGGCAAGGGCAGCGCCACAGGTTAAGATGATGGCAATTGAACACAACAGGAGCGTCCCCATGGCTGCAGGAAGTTTGCTGGCATTAATCGACGACATTGCCAGCATCCTCGACGATGTCGCGGTGATGGGAAAAGTGGCGGCCAAAAAAACCGCCGGCGTGCTGGGCGACGATCTCGCCCTGAATGCGCAGCAAGTCTCGGGCGTGAATGCCGACCGCGAATTGCCGGTGGTCTGGGCCGTGGCAAAAGGTTCGCTGCGCAACAAGGCCATCCTGGTGCCGGCGGCGCTGGCCATCGGCGCGTTTGCGCCATGGGCGGTCACGCCGCTGCTGATGCTGGGCGGCGCCTACCTGTGCTTCGAGGGCTTCGAAAAGCTGGCCCACAAATACCTGCACGATCCGGCCGACGACGCGGCGCACCGCGCCGAACTGTCCAGGGCGTGCAGCGACGCCAAAGTCGACATCGTCGCGCAGGAAAAGGAAAAAATAAAAGGGGCGATCACCACCGATTTTATTTTGTCCGCCGAAATCATCGTGATCGCGCTTGGCAGCGTGACCGATGCGCCGTTCGTCCAGCAAGTGACGGTCGTGGCCGGCATTGCGCTGGTGATGACCGCCGGCGTGTACGGCCTGGTCGCGGGCATCGTCAAGCTCGACGACGCCGGCCTTTACCTGAGCCAGCGCAGCAGCGGTATCGCGCAAGCATTCGGGCGCATGCTGCTGGTCGGCGCGCCGCTGCTGATGAAAACCTTGTCGGTGGTCGGCACGGCCGCCATGTTCATGGTCGGCGGCAGCATCATCGGCCACGGCGTGCCGGCGCTGCACCATTTCACGGAGCACGCGGCCGAGGTGGCAGGCGCCGTGGGCGGCATCGGGCCGGTGCTGGCGGCCATCACGCCGACCGTCATCGATGCGCTGATCGGCGTGATTACCGGCGCGGTGGTGCTGCTGGGCGTGACGCTCGTCAAAAAGGTGCTGCCCGGAAAAAGTTGAAGCAGACTGTTGTAATTACGCTCATCCGGCCTGCGCTGCGTTGACATTCGGTTGACCCCGTCCCAGTATCAATTCAACACCAGTCTCTATGGCAACTCCATAGGCGACAGGTGCACCATTGATCCCACTCGGAGACAACAATATGTCGCAGCGTTTCGTCCTTCGCAAACACGTACTTGCCCTGTCCATCGCCGCGCTGTGCTCCACCGGCGCCTTTGCCCAGACAGCCTCCGCCGACACCGAGCCGACCGCCGCGTCGACCGTGGTCGTCACCGGAACCCGCGTGGCCAACCGCACCGTGCTCGACACAGCGTCGCCAGTCGACGTGATCTCGGCCGACACGCTGAAAAACGCCGGCACCACCGAGATCAACCAGGCGCTGTCGGTGGCGCTGCCGTCGCTGAATTTCCCGCGCCCGTCGCTCGCTGACGGCACCGACACCATCCGCCCGGCGACGCTGCGCGGCATGGCGCCCGACCAGACCCTGGTGCTGGTCAATTCGAAACGCCGCCACAGTTCCTCGCTGGTGAACCTGAACGGCACGATCGGGCGCGGTTCGGCCGCGGTCGACCTGAACACGATCCCCACCGCGATCGTGAAGAACATCGAAGTGCTGCGCGACGGCGCCGCCGCCCAGTACGGGTCGGACGCGATTTCCGGCGTGGTCAACCTGCGCCTGCGCACCGACCGCACGGGCGGCGAGGCGACCGTCAACTACGGCGCGCGCATGACCGAATACACCCTGCTCAACGATGCCACGCCCGCCGGCGGGACCTGGACCGCACCGTCGTCGCGCAAGCGCACCGATGGCCAGGCCGCCACGGTCAGCATCTGGAAGGGACTGGCATGGGGCGACACCGGTTTTGTGACGATTGCCGCCGAATACAAGGACCAGGCCCACACCGAGCGCAGCGGCTACGACATGCGCCAGCAATATCCCACGCTCAACCGCGCGTACGATCCGCGCGAAAACACGATCAACCGCTTCAGCGCCTGGTATGGCGAGCCGGAGATGAAGCAGTCGACCCTGTTCGTCAACGCCGGTAACGACCTCGGCAATGGCGTCAAAGTCTATGGCTGGACCAGCTATCAAAAACGCGATGCCCGCTCGGGCGGCTTCTTCCGCCTGCCGCAGGATGTGCGCAACATCCCGTCGATCTACCCGGACGGTTTCCTGCCGATCATCGCCCCCAGCGTGGACGACTACAGCGCCACCGGCGGCGTCACGTGGTCGCTGGGCGACTGGGACCTGGACGCGTCGCTCGGCTACGGCAAGAACAAGATGCAGTTCGAGATCGAAAACACGCTGAACCGTTCGATCGGCCCCACCAGCGCGACGCAATTCGATGCCGGCGGTTTCTCGTATGCCCAGACCGTCCTGAACCTGACCGGCGTGCGCAAGGTCGAGATGGGCAGCCTGTCCTCGCCGCTGAACATCGCGGTGGGCACGGAACTGCGCAACGAAGCGTACAAGCTGTTTGCTGGCGAGCCGGATTCCTACCGCTACGGCGGCGTGGTGCTGCCCAACGGTACGCCGGCCGCGCCCGGCGCCCAGGTGTTCCCGGGCTTCCGCCCCGCGAATGCGGTCGACACCAGCCGCTCCTCATTTGCCGCGTTCACCGACCTGGAAGCGAACCTGACGCCCGAACTGCTCAGCTCGATCGCGGTCCGCGGCGAGCACTACACCGACTTCGGCAACAGCCTGGCCGGCAAGTTCGCGAGCCGCTACGATTTCAACAAGCAGTTCGCCCTGCGCGGCTCGGTGCAGAACGGCTTCCGCGCGCCGTCGCCGCAGCAGCAGAACTTCACGTCGACATCGACCAATTTCATCGACGGCGTGCCGTTTGAAATCACGACGTTCAAGCCGAGCGATCCCGTGGCCGTGGCGCTGGGCGCCAAGCCGCTGAAAGCCGAGAAATCGGTGAACCTGTCGTTTGGCGGCGTGCTGCGCATGAACACGGTCAGCCTGACGGTCGACGCCTACCAGATCAAGGTGCGCGACCGCATCGTGCTGTCGGAAAACCTGACGTCGGCCGCCGTGCGCAATTACATCACCTCGCAAGGGTTTATTGGCGTCGGCGGCGGCCGCTTCTTCATCAACGGCGTGGAAACGAAGACCAAGGGTGTCGACGTGGTGCTGAACATGCCGTACAACGCAGGCACTGTGGGGAAGTTCGATTTCACGGTGGCCGGCAACGTCACCAAGACCGAAGTGACCAAGGTGCCGACCACCGCGCAACTGGCCGCATTGAGCCCGGCGCCGGTGCTGTTCGACCGCGTCAACGTGCTGACCCTGGAGCGCGGCCAGCCGAAGAACAAACTCAGCGCCAGCGCCACGTGGAACCTGGCGCAGATGGGCGCCACCTTGCACGCCACCCGCTATGGCGAGGTGCTGTCGCCCGGGACGACGGCGGCGCTCGACTTCGTGATGCATCCGCGCACCACGGTCGACCTGGAAGGCCGCTACGCCTTCACGCCGAAAATCGCGCTGGCGCTGGGCGCGGAAAACCTGTTCGACCAGTATCCGGAAACGCTGCCGCCGGCGCTGAACACGACGGGCAACGCGCCGTTCTCGAACTACGCCCCGTTTGGCCGCGCCGGCCGCTACGTGTACGCGCGCGCCACCTACACTTTTTAAGGCAAGGCACGCGCAGCAAGCCCATCCGCGCGATGGGCTTTTTTTACGGCTGAATCAACGCCACGCTGGCGGGATAGTGCCGGTAGAATGCCGGTTTGACGATAAAGAAAGCAATACGATGAAAAAGACCGACATGGCCAAGGGCGCAGCCAAAAAACTGCTCGGCGGCGAACGCGGCGTGAATGCCACTTTTGGCGGCAGCGCCCCGGCACCGGTGGACCGCAAGGAACAGAGAAAGCGCGACCAGGCGCTGGGCCTGGTGCCGTTTGCCGTCAAATTGAACAGCGATTTGGTCGCGCAATTGCATGCGGAGGCCAAGGAGCGCGATATCGAGATGAATGCGCTGGTAGGCGAATTGCTGGCAAAAGCGCTGGCGTGACCAGCGCGGTTCAGCGCACGAAGTAACCCGACACGCGCCAGCTGCCATCCTTGTCGCGCATCGGCGTGATGGTTTCCACCGCGCCGGCCTTGTTGGCAAAACTTGTGTCGTACTGCATCACCACGTATTCGCCGTCGGGCACATTCGGCAACGTGCGCGTGAATTGCGCGCTTTTCAGGGTACGCGCGGTCACGGCGCCAAGCGGCGTGCGCACCTGGCTGGCCGCATGCAGCCAGTTCTCCTGCGATACCGCGGCGCGGAACGGACTGGCGCTGCGGATCCAGGTTTCCTGGTACTGGCCGGCATCGAGCAACACCAGCCACGAGGCGGCAGCCGCCTTGGCGTCGGTGAGGCGCTGATCCTGCGCGGTGGCGCTGCCGGCCAGCAGCATGGAAGCGGCCATCATCAAGGGTGCGAACAGTTTCAAGATCGGCTCCGGTATGAGTTGACGAGAAACCAATTGTAAACCTGTTGCGCCCGCCGTGTTATCGGTTTTGCATCCGCACCAGTTCGATATCGAATATCTTCGGCCACAATTTACCCGTCACGAATAAACGCCGGTGTTTGGCGTCGTACGCGATGCCGTTCAATACGGCGTCGGCCGAATTGGTGCCGCGCTTCTCCGGCGGCAGCAAGCCGGTCAGGTCGATCCAGCCCACCACGTTGCCGCTCGCCGGATCGATGCGCGCGATGATGTCGGTGCCCCAGACATTGGCAAACAATTCCCCGTCGACCATCTCGAGCTCGTTCAACTCCGGCACCGGCTTGCCCTCGGCATTGACCTGGATGCGGCGCTGCTCCTTGAGCGTTTTCGGGTCGAGGATGTGGATGGTGGGCGTGCCGTCGCTCATGTAGACGTGCTCGGCATCGCTGGCCAGCCCCCAGCCTTCGCTGTCATACGTAAACTTGCGTTTCAGCGTAAAAGTTTTCTGGTCGAACACGAAGCCGTATTTCGATGTCCAGGTCAGGCTGACGATCTCATCGCCGACCAGCGTCGAGCCTTCGCCGAAAATATCTTTCGGCAGGTCTTTTTGCTGCACCACCTTGCCACTGTTCAGGTCGACCTTGCGCAGCGAGGACCGGCCGTTCAGCCCGGTGCTTTCAAACAGGAAGCCATCCTTGAAGAACAAGCCCTGCGTAAAGGCCTGCGGATCATGCGGGTAGCTGTGCTTGACCATGAAACCGTACACCGGGATGGCGGCTTGGGCATGGCAGCAAGCGGCGAGGGCGGCGAGGGCGAGAGTGCGGCGGGCGAAGGGCAGGATCGACAAGGTAGTTTCCGTGGAAAACAGCGAGCGCCAATCATACCCAGTTTTTGCGGCGCATTCAGGGCGCACTCTGCCGAGGTTCAGCCGAGGTTCAGCCGAAGTTCAGCCGATATCTTCGTGGAAGTCGGCCGCGCCCTGTTTCCAGTACGCTGAAATACGCATCGCCTCTTTCGGCAGCGCCTTGTCGGTGACCAGCACCTCGCGCACGCGCCGCATCATGGCCGCCTCGCCGCCGCCCCAGGCATATCCTTCCCCGGCAGGCAGCGCCAGCGCGCGCACGGCATCGACAAGCGCATCGGCACTATCGACCCAATGCAGTTCCAGGTGCGCCTGCGTGGCCGGCAGGATGCGGTCGCCGGCGCCGGCCAGCGCGACGACGATCGCGCGCGTACCCGCGGGCAGCTCTTCCAGGCGGCGCCGGATCGCCGGCAGGCCGGTGGCGTCGGCCACCAGCAGATGCCAGTCGAAGTCCGGCGGCACGATCATCGAGCCGCGCGGGCCGCCGATGACGGCGGCTTGCCCCGGCTCCGCGTGGCGCGCCCAGTGCGATGCCGCGCCTTCGCCGTGCAGCGCGAATTCGATCGTCAGCTGGCGCGATTGCGCGTCGTAGCGGCGCGGCGTATAGTCGCGCCGCAGTGCGTCCGTGCTACCGTCGAGCATGAATTTGACGTGATCGTCGAAGGAGAGCGAGACGAAGTCCGCCAGCGCCTCGCCGCCGAATGTAATACTGACGAAATGCTCGCCCAGCGGCGCCACGCTCTCGACCACCAGTTCGCGCCGGCGCAGTTCATGGCGCACCCTTTGCACTACCTTGCGTTGTCCCTGTTCCATGTCTCACCCAATTAGTTGATAATGTCACCTATTATGAAAAAACAAGTTGATAAAGTCAACCAAAATTCAAACGAATCCTCGTCCGATGTATTCGAGGCCATTCACGCCATCATGCACCTGTACCGCGCGCAGCAGGTGCACGCCAGCGAGGCGGGCGGCGCCGGGCTGACCCACATGGAAAACAAGGTGCTCGGCTATTTCGGACGCAACCCGGGCGCCACCCAGCGCGACCTGGCCGCGCATTCCGGCCGCGACAAGGCCCAGCTGGCACGGCTGGTCGCCGGCCTGCGCGACAAGGGATACCTGCTGGCCGAAGCGGCGCCCGACGACCGGCGCAGCACCCACCTGCGCCTGAGCGACACCGGCAAAGCCGTGCACGCCGAGCTGCGCCGGCATGGCGCGGTGCTGTCCGGCGCAGCGTTGAACGGACTCCACGACAGCGAGAAGGCGCAGCTGCTGGCCTTGCTGGAGCGGGTGCGCGCCAACTTGACAGCGGCATCGGAGTAGCGCGTCCGCACGAATTTTCCGCAAGGCAACCGACTACATCGATTGCATCAAATCGGGATGCTGTGTTTCCTCCTAGCATGGGTTTCCCCACTCCAGAAGGAATCACGATGTCGAAAACTTATGCGACTTTAGCGTTGGTCAGCTTGCTGACCGCCTGCGGCGGCGGTGGCGCCGACTCCCATTCCGCCACGGCCACGGCAGCCAATGTAACGCCCACCGCGACCACCCCACCGGCTGCAACGACACCGCCCGCCAATCCATCCGTGAGCACGTCTGCTCAGCTGACCAGCATGCCTGTGGTTTCCACTGGCGCCATGAAATTCAACACGGGCGGTTTAAACATCAGCAACAATGCGCAGGTCATGGACGTGACGTTTTCGGCAGCCGTCACCATGACCGTAAGCGGCCAGCTGAACAAGGTGTGGGTTGACGCCAAGGTCAGCGGCGGCAACGTAACCGTCGACGGCACCCAGAACACGATCGTATTCCGCCCTGGCGTCGATGCCACGGTCACCGTCACCGGCAGCGCCAACACGTTCGTGATGGCGGAAGGTGCGACGATCAAAATCGGCGGTGCCGGTGCGGCGGCATCGACGGTGCAATATTACAAAGTCGCGACGACAGCGAACGCGCCGCAATAGCGGTCCATTCCGGCCACATCCGATCAAGCGGGATTGGTACTGGTAAAACCAGGGTAGGCGCCGGACGCCGCATCTGGCGCGCCTTCGTCCGGTTCACGCAGCTTCGCAAACTGCAGCGCCGTGGCTTCGTAGCACTCGCAGGTGGCCGCTTCCAGGCCCGCGCGGTTGGCGATGGTCATCCAGCCCCGGCTGTACTGGATGAAACCGTCCTGCTGGAAGGCGCCGGCCACCACGCTGATGCTGGGCCGGTGCGTGCCGAGCATGTCGGCGATGTATTCCTGCGTGAGGAAAAAGCGGTTGTTGCCGACGCGGTCGTGCGTCATCAGCACCCAGCGCGCGAAGCGCTCTTCGATGTTGTGCAGGCGGTTGCAGGCCACCGACTGCGACACATTGGCGAGATAGGCCACCAGGTAGCGCTGGCAGATGCGGCGCAGCGCGGTATCGCCCTGGACCGCTTCCAGAAAAGCCCGGGCCGGCATGCACAGGCAATCGCCTTCGATCTGGCAGACCGTGGTCTCTGTCCATTCGTTAACACCAACGAGCAGCTCCAGTCCCAGAAATCCTTCCCGGCCGATCGTGCCCACTTCGACAGCGGCGCCCGTCTGCATGTAGGCCATGACTGACAAGATGCCGCTGCACGGAAAGTAGACGTGCGTGACGGGCTGGCCGCGCTCCGCAACGACGGTCCGGCGCTCAAGGTGGACCGGCAGAAGCTCCGGCAAGAGGGCGCGCCAGTCTGGCGCAGGCAACCCTCCCAGCAAATGGTTGGCGCTAAGACCGCTGCCGGCGGCACTCCCTGGCATTCCCTGCTCCCTGGCCGAAAGGCTTGTCATACAACGATAGACCGCTTGAGCGCCGACAGGTTCGGTGTCGATCGTCCCGGCGTATGTACAAATCCATACAGACAGGCTCACCAGCGGTGCATAAGCTTTTTACTCCGTATTAGCAAGGAGTCAATCATGGATGATCATAACCTCCATTCCGCAGGAGAGGCCACGCAAGGAGTGGAGCTGTGGGGTGGTCTTGAATGCACGGTGAACCGCGTTCGCGACAAGTATTTCAGCCAGCTCGAGCGTAACGGCCACGCGGCGCGCATGCAGGACCTCGACCGTTTCGCGTCGCTCGGCATCCGCGCCGTGCGCTACCCGGTACTGTGGGAGCGCACCGCGCCGAATGGCATCGACGAAGCCGACTGGACCTGGCCGGACGAGCGCCTGCCGGCGCTGCGCGACCTCGGCGTCACCCCGATCGTCGGCCTGCTGCACCATGGCAGCGGACCGCGCCACACCAGCCTGGTCGACCCCGCTTTTGCAGAACAACTGGCCGGCTTCGCCGGCGCCGTTGCCGCCCGCTACCCCTGGGTCGAGTACTACACACCGGTCAACGAACCGCTTACCACCGCGCGTTTCAGCGGCCTGGCCGGCGTCTGGTATCCCCATGGACGCGACGACCGCACCTTCATCCAGGCGCTGCTGAACCAGTGCCGGGCGACCGTGCTGTCGATGCGCGCGATCCGCCAGATCAACCCCAACGCCAAGCTGGTGCAGACCGATGACCTGAGCAAGACCTATGCGACGCCGGAGACGCAGCCGCTGGCCGACTTTTTCAACGAGCGCCGCTGGCTCAGCTGGGATCTGTTGTGCGGCAAGGTCGACCGCGACCACGCACTGTGGGATTACCTGGTGGGCACCGGTGTCGACCCCGCCGAGATCGACTGGTTCCGCGCCAATTCCTGCCCGCCCGACATCATCGGCGTGAATTACTACGTCACCAGCGAGCGCTGGCTCGACCACCGTGTGGAACGCTACCCGAAACCATACCGCCATACCTACATGGGCATTACGCATGCCGACATGGAGACCGCGCGCGTGCTGGCCACGCCCACCCCGGGCATCGGCCCGCTGCTGAGAGAAACCTGGGACCGCTACGGCTTGCCGGTGGCCGTCACCGAGGCGCACATCGACGCCAACCGCGAGGATCACCTGCGCTGGCTGCTGGAAATCTGGAACGCGGCCAAACAGGAACGCGCCAACGGCGCCGACATTCGCGCCGTCACGGTGTGGGCGCTGCTCGGCTCCTTCGACTGGAACTGCCTGGTGACCGAAAACAGGGGATATTATGAGCCGGGCCCGTTCGACGTGCGGGGCAAGGAACCGCGCCCCACTGCCGTCGCCACGCTGATGCGCGAGCTTTCCACCGGCCGGCCGCTGACCAATCCGGTGTTGCAGGGGCAGGGCTGGTGGCGCCGGCCCGGGCGCTTCCTGGCCCAGCCGGTGGCCGCGCCGGCACTGGTCGTGGAGCTGGCCGCGTTCCGCGAGCAGCGCCGCAACAAGGCGCCGCAGCCGATCCTGATCACCGGTGCCACCGGCACGTTGGGCAGCGCCTTTGCGCGCCTGTGCGAGAAGCGCAACCTGGCGTATCACATCGTCACGCGCGCCGAGATGGACATGGCCGACCCGGCCTCGGTGGCAGCCGCCTTCAGGCGCTACCAGCCCTGGGCCGTGATCAATGCGGGCGGCTATGCCAGGGTCGACGATGCCGAGCACGACGCCGCCAGGTGCATGCGCGAAAACACGCTGGCGCCCACCATCCTGGCGCTGGCCTGCGTGCACCACGATGTGCGTTTCATGACCTTCTCGAGCGACCTGGTGTTCGATGGCCAGCGCGGCGCCGCCTATGTCGAATCCGACCCCACCGCACCGCTGGGCGTCTACGGCCAGAGCAAGGCCGCAGCGGAGCAGCGCGTGCTCGATGCCGACCCGAACGCCCTGGTCATCCGCACCAGCGCCTTCTTCGGCCCGTGGGACGAGCACAACTTCGTCACCCAGGCGCTCGAGGCGATGGAAAACGGCCAGCCGTTCGTGGCGGCGAGCGATATCACGGTAACGCCGACCTACGTGCCGGACCTGGTCAACGTGTGCCTGGACCTGCTGGTCGACAAGGAGAAGGGCATCTGGCACCTGACCAATTCCACGGCGCTGACGTGGGCGGAGCTGGCTGCCATGGCGGCCGACGCGGCCGAGGTCGATGCGGGGCTGCTGCAGGCGCGCCCGGCGGCGGAGCTCGGCCACAGCGCAGTGCGGCCGATGTTCAGCGCCCTGGCCAGCGAACGCGCGGCGATGCTGCCGCCGCTGGCCGATGCGCTGAAGCGTTACGTCCTGCTGCGCACGAAACGGAAGGCCTACAGCGGCAGCGCCGCCAGTACCAGCCGGTAGTGCAAGCCGCCAGCGTATGAAGTGCGTTACTGCGTCAGCTTCGCCACCATCTCCGCCAGGTCGTTCAATTTGAACGGCTTCGGCAGGATCTGCAGGTCCTTTGCCGACGGCGGCTTCTCCAGGATGTTTTCGGAGTAGCCGGTGGCAGCGAGGGTGGCCACGCCGGGGTAGGTGCGGCGCACCTCCTCGATCAGCTGCAGGCCGTTCATCCCGCCCGGCATGATTACGTCGGAAAACACCATGTCGACCTGCACCGATTTCAGCATGTCGAGGGCCGCTTCACCGCTTTCGGCCTCGATGGTGTCGTAGCCGAGCGAAGACAGGTAGGCCGCCGACATTTCGCGCACATCGGCGTTGTCGTCCACGATCAGGATGCTTTTGACGCGCGCGTTGTCCGGCTTGCCGGCGCCATGCTCGGCGACAGCTTCCTTCGCCTCGGCCGCGTTGCGCGCTACCGGGAACAGCATGCGCACCCGGGTTCCCTTGCCAACTTCGCTTTCAATTTCCAGGCGCCCGTGCGACTGCTCGACGAAACCATGCACCATCGCCAGTCCCAGCCCGGTGCCCGGTCCCTTGGTGGTGAAGAACGGCTCGATGGCCCGTTCGACCACATCGCGCGACATGCCTTCGCCATCGTCGGTAATGCAGATGACGATGTACTCGTCGCCCAGCAGCCGATGGGCATCGATCTTGTGGCGGTCGCGGAGAATGGCGGTGCCGATGGTGATGGTGCCGCCCTGCGGCATCGCGTCGCGCGCGTTGATGAGCGTGTTGAGCAGTGCCACTTCGAACTGGTGCGGGTCGACGTAACACTCCGGCAACGCGGGGCGCATGTCGAGGCGCAGGTCGATGTTTTCGCCCAGCGTGCTGAGCAAGATTTCACTGAATTCGATGACCAGGTTGTTCAGGTTGATGTGGCGCGGCTCCAGTCTCTGTTTGCGCGCGAATGCCAGCAGTTGCTGCGTCAGCTTCGTCGCCTTTTGCAGCGCGGCCTGACTCTTGGACAGCATTTTTTCGGTGAGATCCTTGTCGCCCAGGCTTTTCAGCGCGATTTCCTGGTTGCCGATGGCCACCTGCAACAGATTATTGAAATCGTGCGCCAGGCCCGCAGTCAGCTGCCCGATCGCTTCCATTTTTTGCGCCTGCGTGTACGACATCTCGGAAATGCGGCGCGACGTGATGTCCAGTTGCGAGGCAAAGAAATACAGCAGGACGCCGTCCTTGTCGAACACCGGCCCGATGAACAGGCCGTTCCAGAACCGCGTGCCGTCCTTCTTGTAATTGAGGATATCGAGGGCGACCGCCTTGTGCTGGGACAGCGCGGTCTTCAGTTCCTGGACGCTGCCTTGATCCGTGTCCGGCCCTTGCAGGAAGCGGCAATTGCGGCCGATGACTTCTTCCATCACGTAACCGGTCAGGTCGAGGAACGCACCGTTGACAAACACGATGGGGTTGTCGTCCTGGCGCGGATCGGTCACCACCATCGGCATGCGCGTCATTTCGACGGCAGCAAAAAAGATATTGTTCTGGTCGTCAAAACCGGCATCGGTGATATAGCTGGACTTCCAGTGTTCCTTGCCGGGATTGCCCATCGGGTTATACGCGCTGCCTTCCAGTTCCGCGCTTGCCTTGACGCCCACCGCACCCTGGGCCTTTACCAACTCATCATCGTCATCGTGGGGAACAGCACTGACCATAAAACGCTCACTTGAGAAAATTGCAACTTATCACAGGTGCATATTTTTAGTAGCCGGATACGGTTCAGTGCGAGGTCTTGGGGCTGATGCTGTTCAAGATCAGCGCCAGTGTCTCCAGGTTGACCGGCTTGACCAGATGGTGGTCGAACCCCGCAGCCTTTGCGGCGTCCCGGTCCTGGCTCTGGCCGTAACCGGTCAGCGCGATCAGCACCGCGTGATCCATGCGCGGCAGGGCGCGCACGCGGCGGGCCAGGTCGTAGCCGTCCATGTCCGGCAGGCCGATATCCAGGATCAGCACATCCGGCCGTTCATGGTGCAGCCGGCTCAGGGCGCTCTTGCCGTCGTACTCGACGGCAACCTGGTGCCCGCCGACTGCGAGGAGCAGGGACAGCGACTGCGCCGCATCAGGATTGTCGTCGACCATGAGAATCCGCAGCGCGTTGTGCATCCGCTCGCCATGCCCCCGGTCAAGGAATGCCGTTTTCGGTTCCGCCTCCAGCAATCTCGGCAGGCGGACGATCAGCTCGCTGCCCTGGTCGGGGCCGTCACTGCGCGCTTCCACGGTCCCGCCGTGCAGCACCACCAGGTTTTTCACCAGGGACAGGCCGATGCCCAGGCCACCCTGTGAGCGGGCCAGCGTCCGGTCGGCCTGGGTGAATAAATCGAATACGTAGGGCAGGATCGCGGGCGCTATCCCGGTCCCGTTGTCGCGGATGGACACCTCGACCTGCGTGCCGGCGATCCCGACGCGCAGCACGATGGCGCCGCCGGGCAGCGTATATTTCGCGGCGTTGTTGAGGATGTTGGAAAACACTTGCACCAGGCGCGTGCGGTCGCCCATCACATGCACCGGCTCGCCGGACAGCTGCAAGGTCAGGCAGTGGCGCCTTGCATCGACCAGGCTGCGTACCTGTTCCACGGCATTGGTCACGATGGTGTTGACGTCGAGTTCCTGGCGGTCGATGGTGATCAACCCGCGGGTGACGCGCGACATGTCGAGCAGGTCGTCGACCAGTGCCGTCAAATGCGCGGCCTGGCGTGCAATGATGGCACTGGCGTTCTGGATGCCCGACGGGTCCATGCGGCCGAGCTTGAGCAATTCCGCCGCGGTGGTGATCGGCGCCAGCGGATTCCTGAGTTCATGGGCGAGCATCGCCAGAAACTGATCCTTCTGGCGGCTGGCCGCGCGCAGCTCGTCCTCGGCCCATTTGCGTTCGGTGACGTCGCTGCCCTCGGCAAAAATGCCGGTGACGGCCCCGTGTGCGTCGCGGATCGGCTGGTAGACGAAATCGATGAAACGCTCTTCGAGATCGCCATCGCGCTCGCGCTGCAATTTGATCGGCATGGCCCGCCCGACATAGGTCTCGCCACTGGTGTACACCTGGTTCAGCAGCTCGGGAAAGCCTTGCTCGATCACCTCGGGCAGCGCATCGCGCACCGCCTTGCCGAGGATCTGACGGTGGCCGACCAGCTGATAATATGCTGCGTTGATCAGGTCGAACACGTGGTCGGGGCCGCGCAGGATCGCCATGAAGCCGGGCGCCTGTTCGAACAACGTGCGGAAGCGTTCGTTTTCCTCGTCGCGGTATTTTTCCGCCAGCACCTGGTTGGTGGTTTCCACGCAGGTGCAATAAATGCCCTGCACTTCGCCGTTCTCGTCATGCAGCGGTGAATAGGCGAAGGTGAACCAGGTCTGTTCGTCATAGCCGTAGCGGTCCATCAGCAGCGGCAGGTTCTCGTTATACGTGGACTTGCCGGCCAGGGCGCGTTGGACGAGCGGATGAATGTCGGGCCAGATCTCGGACCAGATGGCGTGGAAACGCATCCCGAGCGCGGCCGGGTGCTTTCGACCGAGAATCTGCATGTACGCGTCGTTGTAGAGGAAGCACAGCGCGGGACCCCAGGCGACAAACATCGGGAATTCGCTGTGGATCATCATCCCGACGGCCGTGCGCAACGCCGGTGGCCAGGTGTGGGGATACCCCAACGGCGACGTCGACCAGTCGTGGGCGCGCATCATGGCCCCGAGTTCTCCGCCATCCTGCAAAAACTTGAGCGCAGCGCCACTTACTGCCGGGTTGTCGTTCATGATGTGAAACCAGCTGCCATGGGATCCTGATGTAGTTAGGAAATTTTATTGTTTCGGCTTGCACCACAGGCCAACACCAGGAAAATACCACGCCCATATGGCGCGCAGGGATCCTTATAATGCATCGCTCACCTGTTACGGCCTGAATGGAGCGAGCAATGTCGACGGAATCGTCACGATCTTCCAGCGTGCTGCCTGAACCAGCGGAACGCCACGACCTCTGGACCTTGACGATATTGAGCCTCCTGATGGCGTTCGCGTCGATCTCGACGGACATCTACCTGCCCGCCATGCCGACGATGGCCGCCGCGCTGCACGCGGCGCCCGGCACGGCCGAGCTGACGATCTCCGGCTACCTGGTCGGCTTTTGCCTGGGCCAGCTATTTTGGGGGCCGCTCAGCGACCGTTTCGGCCGGCGCCTGCCGATTGCCATGGGGCTGGTGTTGTTCGTTGCCGGCTCGGCCGGCTGCGCGGTGGCCGCCAGCATGGAAACGATGGTCGCATGGCGCGCGCTGCAGGCCATCGGCGCCTGCGCCGGCGTCACGCTGGCCCGCGCCATCGTGCGCGACCTGTATGCCGGCACACGCGCCGCCAGCATGATGTCGACGCTGATGATCGTCACGGCCATCGCGCCGCTCGTGGGCCCGAGCGTGGGCGGCCTGATCCTGCAGATTGCCCCATGGCGCGCGATTTTCTGGCTGCTGTCCGGCATCGGCCTGGTGACGCTGGGCTTGCTGTACACCTTGCCCGAAACGCTGGCGCCCGAACGGCGGACACGCGCACCGTTGTCGGATGTCTTCCGCACTTACATCGTGCTGCTGCGCCAGCCACGTTTGCTCGGCTACGCGGGCGTGGGCGCGTTTCAGTATGGCGGGATCTTTGCGTATGTCGCCGGTACGCCATTCGCCTACATCACGTACCACCATGTGCCGCCACAGTATTACGGCTTGCTGTTTGCACTGGGCTCGATCGGCATCATGGCCGCGAACCTGTTCAATGTGCGCTATGTCGCGCGTTTTGGAAGCGACCGCCTGATGCGCATCGGGGCCGCCGGCGCCTGCGCGATGGGGGTAACGGCCGCCGTGACGGCATGGATGGGATGGGGCGGCCTCGCGGGCCTGGTCGTGCCGCTGTTCCTGTTTATCGCGTGTAACGGGCTGATCATTGCGAACGCGATCACCGGTGCGCTGAATCTGTATCCCGGCGCGGCGGGCTCGGTGTCCGCGCTGGTGGGCGCCAGCCAGTTCGGCACCGGCATCCTGGGCTCGGCCCTGGTGGGCCTGCTGGCCGACGGGACGCCACGGCCACTGGGCATGGCGATGGCGTGCTTCGGTATCGGCTGCGCGGTGTGCGCGCTCATGCTGGTGCGGCCGGAGCTTGCCGCACGAACATGAGACGCGATGCTGCGCTTACTGTGGCAAGCGGGCCTGCAGGCGGTCTGCCGGCGCCACCGGGAACGGCGAGCCCAGCACCGTGGAGCCGCCGCGCGTCTGGTTTTGCGCCTGGCACTTGTGGGTGCAGGCGGTGGCCGGCGGCGCGACTTCGGTGGCGTCTTCACCCATGACCTGGCCCATGCGGCCGCCGCTGGCAACCGACCATTGCGACACGCCGCCGCAATGGAGCACCCTGGCAACGGCGCCGGTGCGGGTGACGATATTGTTGGTGCACGACGGCGCGGTGATGCGGTCGGCAAACTGCGGGCTGTCGCGGCCGACAAATTTGGCCGAGAAGTCGTTGCCGAAGTTGATGCGCGGCGTGACGGTCAGCGTGGTGTCCTTGAAAGGCACCGAGTCGCCTTCGCGGTTGCGGAAGTTGCGGTTGTCATAGTAAAACGCGCTCTCGGCCAGCTTGTGCGTGAACACGGTCCTGGTGTCGTCCGCGCGCACCACTT
>Ga0265780_10003986_pt1 | contig 19212 bp, 20 predicted proteins | sample P1T30metagenome_FD_192432 | JGI IMG/M metagenome (GOLD analysis project Ga0265780, IMG submission 192432) | Plant litter microbial communities from East Loma Ridge, Irvine, California - P1 T30 | ecosystem: Environmental > Terrestrial > Plant litter > Unclassified | place: USA: California...
CGGAACAGGCCGCGGCCGAAAAGGCCTTCGCCGAGAACTTCATGATCGCCAGCCCGGACTTCCAGACCGACTACGGCTATCCGAAAGCACCGTTCACCGACGAAGTCCTGAGCATGGGTTCGCCCTATATCACGCACGCCTTCGGCTGCCTGTCGCTGACGCTGGAACTGCCGTTCAAGGACAACGCCAACGACCCGGACCCGCTGGTTGGCTGGGATGGCGCGCGCAGTGCCCGCCTGGGCGGCGCCGTGCTGCAACCGGTGCTGCAGGCGCTGCGCGTACTCAAGTAATCCCCCGGAACCGGCCCGCGCCCTGCCCTGTCAAACGGGGGATCAATGGGGAGCGGGCATGACACAGAACAGGGGCAGGGTGTATCGGCCGGGCGACAGCCCGCAAACGGGCGACCTGCCGCCTGCCGGGCTGGCGCTCGGCGACAGCTGGTTCTGGCATGGCGACCGGACGCTGTTGCACGCACTGGTCGAACATCCCTCGGTGGTGCCCGATCATGCGGCCGTCCGCCTCATCGGCTTCAACGGCGCGCGCCTGAACCAGTATCTCGGGGACGGTGCCTATGCCGATTTACTGCGTACCCGTCTCACACCCGACTTCCACTTCAGCGAGTTCTATCTGGGCGGTGCCGCCAACGACGCCCTCGAATACGGCCTGGCGCTCCACGACGACTGCTCGACCGCCCTCGCCCCCGGCGATTGCCTCTCGCCCGAGCGGCTCGACCTGCTGCTGTACCACATCGACGAAGGCTTGAACGGCATCATCCGCACGATCCGCTGGGCCTACCGCAAGACCACCTGGCTGCAGCCGATCTTCCTCAACGGTTACGACTATCCGGTTCCCGATGGGCGCAGCTTCACCAGCGATCATGGCGGCTGGGTTTCGACGATGATGGACGAGGCCGGGGTCAACCCGGACCTGGGCTACCGCAAGGAAGTCATGCGGCGGCTGATGGATGCGATCAACGAACAGGTGCTGGCGGAATTCCACTCGCCGATCGAACGCGTGTTCCACGTCGACAGCCGCGGGGTGCTGTCGAACGATGACAGCAGCTATGCACAGGATTGGGAGAACGAGCTTTACCCGAGCAATGCGGGTTTCAGGAAGATCCTCGAACGGGCCTGGTTTCCTTTGCTCAGACCGTTCGGGATCATCCGTTGAGCCGGCGGATTACAGGAAAGTAAAGACCTGCTCTTGCGCCAGGCGCGACTTCGGCAGCTTGGCATTGAAGTCACTGTCGGCGTGATAGCCGAGGCTCAGGAGCACCAGGCTCGACAGGCCCTGCTCGTGCAGGCCCAGTTCGGCGTCCAGCGCAAGAACGTCGATGCCTTCCATCGGCGTGCTGTCGACGCCCACCGCCGCGGCCGCAAACATGGCATTGGCCAGGGCAATGTAAACCTGCTTCTCGTACCACTGCGGCAGGTCTTTGTAGGTGTAACGGTGCAGGTTGGTGAAGTGCTGGCGGCTCTTGGCGGAATAACCGCGGACGGTGTCGTCGGCGAAGCGGCCATCGGCTTCCTCTTTGTCGAGCAGGCGGTCCAGGTGGGCGGCGTCGGCATCGACCTTGGTGCAGAACAGGATCACGTGCGACGCATCGCGGACCTTGGCTTCGTTGAAGGCGTAGCCGCCCTGCACGCCCGTGGCCAGGCGCGCCTTGCCTTCCGGGGTGCTGGCGACGATGAAGTGCCACGGCTGCGAATTGACCGACGACGGGCTGTTGCGCAGCACCTCGTAGATCTGCTGCATGATCTCTTCCGGGACCTGGCGTGCCGGGTCGTAGGCTTTGGCGGAGTAACGCTGTTGGGATACTTTGACGATGTCCATGAATTCCTTTTGTGGAGTGACGCTTGCGGCGCGGGTAGCGGCAATGCGTAGCTGCACATTATTGCAGGAACCGAAATTTTGCGTGTAGAGCCGCTGGCTAAGTTGCTACGTGTAGTTCTTAGTGATACACTTTGGTCGAAAGAGAAGGGGTCAGAGAGCCGTGCCAAAGACAAACCACCTGCCTGAGCAATCGGAAAAACAAGCAGGAGAAAACCGGGTTTTCAAGGCGACGAAATTTGCCACCGAAGCCACCAAGCGAAAGATTTCAGACGAAGAGCTTTGCGAAGCAATCGCACAGATCCAGGCTTCGCCCAAGACGTACTCCGTTGGCGGTGAAGTGTACAAAAAGCGCCTGAATGACAATATGGACCGTTCGATCGTTCTGGCAAAAGGCGGAACGCATTGGTTCTACGCTCACTTGTTCCAAAAGAAGAATCAGGACAATATAACTAGCAAGGAATTAGACGCGTTCAAGGCAGCAGCCGAGATCTTGGGGAAATTATCAGGGGCTGAACTGGACAAGGCAGTGAAAGCTGGACAATTTCTGGAGATTTGTCATGAGTGCAAAACCGATAAAAGCAAACAAGATGAAAGCAAACGAGCGCAAACCAAAAAGTGATGCCCTGGATTCGGTTCACCAAATAATGGCGGGCTTGCACGACATTGGCGTCATCGATAAGAAGACAATGCGTTCATTCGATGCAACGTGCCTTCTGGATCCGATTCCTTTCGAGCCGGCGCAAATTGTCCAGCTGAGAGAGAGGGTTCACCTGAGCCAACCTGTCTTCGCCAAGTACCTGGGCGTTACCAAGTCGACGATGGCGAAATGGGAATCGGGAGAAAAAAAGCCAAGCGGCCCTTCCCGCCGTCTGCTGGAAGTCGTATTCAGGCACGGCATAGGCATATTGGAAGCATAAAAAAGGGCAGCCTCGGCTGCCCTTTTGCATTTAATTCGAACAGAGATTAATTCCCCGCCACCACCATCTTCTCGATCAAAATCGACCCAGTCGACTTGTTCCCGCGCGTCAGCACATCATTACCGATACCCACGATCTGCTGGAACATTTCCTTCATATTCCCCGCAATGGTGATCTCTTCCACCGGATACTGGATCACGCCATTCTCGACCCAGTAGCCCGACGCGCCGCGCGAATAATCGCCGGTGACGTAATTGGTGCCCTGCCCCATCAGTTCCGTGACCAGCAGGCCGGTACCCATCTTGCGCAGCATGCCTTCGAAGTCGTCGGCGATTTTGGTTTCCTTCGACTTCATTTCGAGGTTGTGCGAGCCGCCGGCGTTACCGGTGGTCTGCATGCCCAGCTTGCGTGCCGTGTACGTCGACAGGAAATAGCCCTGCAGTACGCCGTCGCTGACGACCTTGCGGGTCTGGGTGCGCACGCCTTCTTCGTCGAAGGGCGAGGAACCGACGCCGCCGATGACGTGCGGGTCTTCGACGATGTTGATGTGCGACGGGAAAATCGACTGACCAAGCGAATCCAGCAGGAAACTCGACTTGCGGTACAGCGCGCCGCCGGAGGTGGCTTGCACGAAGGCGCCGACCAGGCCGGCCGCCAGCGGGGCTTCGAACAGCACCGGGCAGGTGCGGGTGTCGAGCTTGCGCGCGTTCAGGCGCGCCAGCGCGCGCTCGGCGGCGTAGCGGCCGACTTTTTCCGGGTCGCCCAGCTTTTTCGGGTCGCGCGCCGAGGTGTACCAGTCGTCGCGCTGCATGTTGTTGCCGCGGCCGGCGATCGGGGCCACCGACAGGGTGTGGCGCGAGAACGGGTAGCCGGCGCAGAAACCGAGGCTGTTGGCGGCCACGAAGTGCGATTGCTGGACGTAGACGCTGGCGCCTTCGCTGTTGGTGATGCGTTTATCCACCGCGAATGCAGCGTCTTCGCAACTCTTGGCGATCTGCGCGGCATCTTCGGCGCTGATGTCCCAGGGGTAGCACAGGCGCAAATCGCGCGGGTTGGTTTCCAGCAGCGCTTCGTCGGGCAGGCCGGCGGCCGGGTCTTCGGCGGTGAAGCGGGCGATGTTGTAGGCCGCTTCCACGGTGGCGCGCAGCGATTCGGTGGAAAAGTCGGAGGTGCTGGCGTGACCGCGGCGCTGGCCGCAGTACACCGAGACGCCGATGCCCTTGTCCTTGTTTTGCTCGATGGTCTCGATTTGCCCCTTGCGCACCGTGACTGACAGGCCGCTACCCTCGCTGATCTCGACCGATGCATTGCTGGCGCCCTGTTCCTTGGCGAATGCCAGCACGTCGCGTGCGAGCTGCTTGAGCTGATCCTGGGTGTGGGTGAAGACGGAGTCGTTCATGTGCGTTTTTCGTAGCGAGCCCTAAAACAGTTATCATAGCAGCCGTTTACTGTTTTTACCGGCCGGCCGTGTGCCCGCCAATCTGAATATCATGCCAAATGCAAATCGCGGTGCTGTCGGCTTCCGCTCCGACGAGTTCGAACCGGAATACGAGCGCCCATCCAAGTCCGAACTGAAGCGCCAGAGCAACGAGTTGCAGAAGCTCGGCGAACAACTCATCGATGCGCCGCGCGACCGCGTCAAGCGCGTGGAGATGCCGGAAGACGTCAAGGAAGCCATCCTGACGTGCCAGACCATCACCAACCACGAAGGCCGGCGCCGCCAGCTGCAGTTCGTGGGCAAGAAGATGCGTACCCTGGACGAAGAGGAAGTCGCCGTCATCCAGCGCGCCATCGAGAGCTGGAAAGGCGCCTCGAAGGCCGAAACCGCCTCGCTGCATGCGCTGGAACGCCGCCGCGACAAGCTGCTGGCCGATGACAACGCCCTCACCCCGTTGCTCGAAGAGCATCCGGAACTGGACGTGCAGCAGCTGCGCACCCTGATCCGCAACGCGCGCAAGGAGCAAGCCGAAAACAAGCCGCCGAAAGCCTACCGCGAGATCTTCCAGATCCTGAAGGACGTCTCCAAGAAGAAGTCCGCACCCGCGGCGGATGACGACGGCGAGCACGAGGGCGACGACGATGAGTCTGACGAATAAGATCGACGAGCTGCCGGCCGACCTCGTGATCGGCCTGGTCTCGGTGTCCGACCGCGCCAGCGGCGGCGTCTACGAAGACAAGGGCATCCCGGCGCTGCAGGCATGGCTGCAAGCGGCCATCACGACGCCCTTCCGCGTCGAGACCCGCCTGATCCCCGACGACCGCGCCAGCATCGAGCAGACGCTGGTCGAGCTGGTCGATACGGTGCGCTGCCACCTGGTGCTGACCACCGGCGGCACCGGCCCGGCGCGGCGCGACGTCACGCCCGAAGCCACGCTGGCCATCGGCACCAAGGAAATGCCCGGCTTCGGCGAGCAGATGCGCCAGATCAGCCTGCAGTTCGTGCCGACCGCGATCCTGTCGCGCCAGACCGCCGTCATCCGCGAAACTGCCGACCACGCTGCCCTGGTGATGAACCTGCCGGGCCAGCCGAAGTCGATCAAGGAAACGCTGGAAGGCCTGAAGGATGCGGACGGCAAGAGCATCGTCGGCGGCATCTTCGCCGCGGTCCCCTACTGCATCGACTTGATCGGCGGACCGTATATGGAAACCAATCCGGACGTGTGCAAGGCTTTCCGGCCGAAGTCTGCACTGCGTCCCGCTAATCAATAAGGAAGCGCATGAGCGAGCTGCTGGAACACGTCACGATCGACACCGCCGACAATCCGGAAATCTCCGTCATCTGGCTGCACGGCCTGGGCGCCGACGGCAACGACTTCGTGCCGATCGTGCGCGAGCTGGATTTGTCCGGCCTGCCCGGCATCCGCTTCATCTTCCCGCATGCGCGCCAGATCCCGGTCACCGTCAACGGCGGCTACGTGATGCGTGCCTGGTACGACATCACCGGTGCGGAGCTGGTGCGGCGCGAAGACGAGAATGGCCTGCGTGCCTCGCAGCTGGAAGTCGAAGCCTTCATCGCACGCGAAAAGGCGCGCGGCGTGCCGGCTTCGCATATCGTGCTGGCCGGCTTCTCGCAAGGCTGCGCGATGACCATCCAGGCCGGCCTGCGCCATCCGGAACAGCTGGCCGGCTTGCTGTGCCTGTCGGGCTACGTGCCGTTATCAAGCAAGCTGCCGACCGAGCGCAGCGACGTGGCCCTGAGCACGCCGATCTTCATGGCGCACGGCCGCCACGACAACGTGGTGCCCTTCAACCGCGCCGAGATGTCGCGCGACCTGCTGGTGTCGATGGGTTGCCAGGTCGAGTGGCATGAGTATGCGATGCAGCACTCGGTCTGCCTCGAGGAAGTCCAGGCGATATCCGCCTGGCTGAAGAAAGTGTTGGGCTAATTTTAGGTACGCAAGATGGCTAAGAAAGAAGAGCTGGACGAAGAAACGATGGCACTGATTAACTGGTGCATCGAAGTCGAAAAACACCTGGTCGCCGGCGGCGCCACCCAGGAACAGGCACAGGAACACATCGAGGAACACGTCGAGTGGTTCACCGACATGTTCTACGATGAGCTGACGCCGGAACAGGCGGCCAAGGAAGCGCTGGCGTAACTGCGCGTGCATGCCTCGTCCCCGCGAAGGCGGGGACCCATGCTGAGGTCCCGAAGTCGATAGACCGGTACATCAGCAGCGTTTCAAAGGTGCCGATTTCAGTTACTCAGTATGGATCCCCGCTTTCGCGGGGACGACGTACTTGATTATGCGATCTCGATTACCATGCTCGGACATTCTCAACCATTGTCCAAGGAGCATGTGTGACCCAATCCGCAATCGACGTCCTGTTTCAACCGGCCCGCATCAAGGGGCTTGAGCTCAAGAACCGCATCGTGATGGCGCCGATGACGCGCAACTTCGCGCCGAACGGCGTGCCCGATGCCGCCATCGCCGAGTACTACCGCCGCCGCGCCGCCGCCGACGTCGGCCTGATCGTCTCCGAAGGCACGACCATCGCCCGGCCGGCCTCGAAAAACCTCCCGCGCATCCCCGACTTCCATGGCGCCGCGCTGGACGGCTGGAAGCACGTCATCGACGCCGTGCACGGCGCCGGCGGCAAGATGGGTCCGCAGATCTGGCACGTCGGCGCCGTTCCCGGCCCCGGCACCGACTGGACGCCCGCCGGCGAGCCGGAAGGCCCGTCCGGCCTGGGTTCGCCCGGCAAGCCCTTCGGAGCCACCATGAGCGACGAAGACATCGCCGACACCATCGCCGCCTTTGCTTCCGCCGCGGCGGATGCGAAAGCGCTGGGCTTCGACACCTTCGAAATCCACGGCGCGCACGGTTACCTGATCGACCAGTTCTTCTGGCACGGCACCAACGAGCGCAGCGACCGCTGGGGCGGCGCCACCATCGCCGAGCGCAGCCGCCTGGCCGCCGAAGTGCTGAAAGCGATGCGTGCAGCGGTGGGGCCCGACTTCCCGATCATCCTGCGCGTGAGCCAGTGGAAGCAGCAGGACTACAAGGCGCGCCTGACCACCACCCCGGGCGAGATGACGCAATGGCTGCAGCCGCTGGTCGAAGCCGGCGCCGACATCCTGCACTGCTCGCAGCGCCGCTTCTGGGAACCGGAATTCCCGGAACTCGACGGCGCCGATGGCCTGAACTTTGCCGGCTGGGCCAAGAAGCTGACCGGCGCCGCCACCATCAGCGTCGGCTCGGTCGGCCTGGACGGCGAATTCCTGGCCTCGTTCAGCGGCAAGGGTGCGCAGACCGCTTCGCTGGACAAGCTGGTTGCCCGGATGGAGCGCGAGGAGTTCGACCTGATCGCGGTCGGCCGCGCGCTGCTGTCGGATGCGCAGTGGGCCAGCAAGGTCAAGGCTGGCGACCAGGCCGGCTTGAAAGCCTTCGAGGCGTCGGCGCTGGCGACGCTGGACTAAGCCTTGTCGTGCGCCGCGGCCCCGCGCGCTGCGGCGCACGCGGGCGACTTGGCCGCGGCCCATTCCGCGGCCATCCTGACGGCGGCTTCGGGCGATTCGCCTTTCTCCGACGGATGCATGGCCGGGATGCCGCCACGGTAGACCTGGCCGTCACCCAGCGCATACCTCAGCTCCGTCAACACCAGCGTCGAACCATCGGCCAGCGCATACGTGGCGTTCCCCGTCGACAGGCCGTGCGAGGTCTGGCCGAAAGTCTGCACCCGCTGTTCGCCAAGCAGCGCCACGAGCAGCATTTCGCCGGCGCTTGAAGTATGGCTGCCAACCACGACCGCCAACGGTCCATCGGCATAGGGCGCCAGCGGATTGGTGCGCGCCCCGCCATAGGCATGCGCCGTGCGTTCCAGGCCGGCGCGATCGACCACGGGCGTACGCTTGCCGTCGCGGTCGACCCAGTTCGCCTTGTTGGCATTGCCGAACAGCGGATACATCGCGACCAGCGGCGGCCAGGCGTTGCCGCCGGTCTGCTCGCTGAGATCGACGACCAGGGCACAGGCGCCCTTGATGTCTGGGTGTGCATCCGCCTCGTCGTAGAAGCGCTTCACGTTCACGTCGATGACCTGCGCGCCGATGCCCACGTTCGGCGGCGGCGTCCAGCGCAATACCGTCCCGCGGCTGGTCGGGACCAGCCGGAATACAGGCGGGCGCGCCGCATTGCGAACCATGTTTGCGGATTGTCGCTGCTGTATCTGCACCGGTGTCGACAGGAAGGAGTGCCCGTCCGCGTCCAGGGTCGCGAGCAGTGTGCGGATGCCGCCATGGACTGCCGTGCGGTCGGCCTGCGCGGCATCGGTGCCGACCACGGCCAGCAAGGCCGCCCTGGCCTGGTCGTATTCCGCACGGCTGCGCGGATACACGCCCTTGCTTTCTACCAGTTCGATGGTCTTGTTCACGACCTCGCGCGCCAGCGGCAGCGGCATCGCATCCGGTGGCGGGTTCGCAGCCGGGTCCGCAGCGCCGGACGACGCGGCCAGGGTCAGCAGGATGGCGGCGAGCGCCGCGGCCGATACGGTAGAAATCATGTCCATGCCTCCATGATGAGCAGCGGACAGTGTGGCAAAAATCGCGGCACCAAAATGCGTGCTTTGTCACACGTCCGGCAAGGGCGCGGCATCGGACGGCGGCGCCGCGGTCTGCGCGGTATTCATCACCATCGCCAGGAAAGTGTAATAACCGTTTACACCCATCAGGTCGACCACGCCCTGCTCGCCGAACAGCGCCAGCGCATCCGCATACACGCGGTCCGATACGCGCTTGTCCCGGTGCAGTTCGGTGCAGAAGTCAACCACGACCGATTCGTCCACCAGCATCGCCTGCGGCCGCTCGCGCCGCGCGATGGCGTCGATGACGTCGGGCGGCACGCCGACCTGGCGCGCGATCGGCGCGTGGATCGCCCACTCGACCTGCTGGTCCCACTCGCGCGCGGTGACCAGGATCGCCAGTTCGGACAGGCGCACGCCAATGGCGCTGCGGTAGCGTAGATACTCGCCCAGGCGCTGCGCATAACCCATCAGCTCCGGACTGCGCAGCAGCGGCACGAAGGGGCCGTACAGGGCGCCGCGCGGGCCGTTGATGATGTCCGCGGCGGCGGCGCGCTGGGCGTCGGTCCAGTCTTCCTGCGGGATGGGGCGAAGGCGGTCGCTCATGGCAAAAATATTCGCATGGCTTACGGCAAAAATCAAAAGAAACCGTGGGCTTCGCGTTTATTGTCAATCGTCAACTTTTTGGAGACGGGACATGAGCCACATCCTGCACCGCAGCCTGCGCCAGACGCCGCCGCTGGCCGTCGGCGGCCAAGGCATCTATTTGCGCGACAGCCAGGGCAATACCTATATCGATGCCAGCGGCGGCGCCGCCGTGTCCTCGCTCGGCCACGGCCACCCGGACATCATCGCCGCCATGCACTGCCAGATCGACCGCTGCGCCTATGCGCACACGTCCTTCTTCACCACCGAGGTGGCCGAGCAGCTGGCCGACCACCTGGTGGCACGGGCGCCGGCCGGCATCGGCAGCGTCTACCTGGTGTCGGGCGGCTCGGAGGCGATGGAGACGGCCCTGAAACTGGCGCGCCAGTACTTTGTGGAAGCCGGCGAACTGAAACGCTCGCTGTTCATCGCGCGCCGCCAGAGCTATCACGGCAACACGCTGGGCGCGCTGGCGGTGGGCGGCAACGAATGGCGCCGCAAGCCTTTCGCGCCGCTGCTGATGGACGTGCCGCGCGTCTCGCCCTGCTACGAATACCGCGGACGCGCCGAGGGCCAGGGCGTCGACCAGTACACCGAGATGCTGCTGGACGAACTGGAAGCCGCGATCCTGCATGCCGGTCCGGAACACGTGATCGGCTTTTGCGCCGAGACCGTGGTCGGCGCCACCGGCGGCGCGATCCCGCCGACGCCGGGCTACTTCCGCGGCGTGCGCAAGTTGTGCGACAAGTACGGCATCCTGTTCATTGCCGACGAGGTGATGTGCGGGATGGGCCGCACCGGCACCATGTTCGCGATCGAGCAGGATGGCGTGGCGCCCGACCTGATCGCCGTGGCCAAGGGCCTGGGCGCCGGCTATGCGCCGATCGGGGCGGTGCTGGCCAACGGCGCCATCGTCGAACGCCTGCGCGGCGGCAGCGGCAGCTTCCTGCACGGGCATACCTACATCGGCCACCCGGTGGCGGCGGCGGCGGCGCTGGCGGTGCAGGATGTGATCGAACGCGACGATTTATTGGTGCAGGTACAGAAGCGCGGCGCCACGCTGCGGCGCATGCTGGGCGGCGTGTTCGGCGACCACGAGCACGTCGGCGATATTCGCGGACGCGGTTTGTTCGTGGGGCTGGAACTGGTGCGCAACCGCTCGAGCAAGGAACCGTTCGCGCCCGAGCTGAAACTGCATGCGGCGGTCAAGCAGCAGGCGATGCAGCGCGGGTTGATGGTGTATCCGATGGGCGGGACCATTGATGGGCGGCAGGGCGACCATATCTTGCTGGCGCCGCCGTTCATCGTCAGCGCCGCGGAATTGTCGGAGATCGTGACGCGCCTGAAGGAGGCGGTGGATGCGGCGGTGATGGAGGTGTTAAAAACCTGACCGTCGATGTGCGTAGGGTGGGCACCCCGTGCCCACCCTACGGTTTAACGCAAGCTCACGCTTTTGGGAAAGCCAGCACTTCCTGCTGCTGCTCCCCCAACCCGGCAATCCCCAGACGCAGCGTGTCGCCCTTCTTCAGGAAGCGCTGCGGCGAGCGCCCGAATCCCACGCCCGGCGGCGTGCCGGTACAGATGATGTCACCCGGTTCCAGCGTCATGAAGCGCGACAGGTAGCTGACGATCTGGGCCACCGTGAAGATCATGTTCGACGTATTCCCGGTCTGCATGCGCTTGCCGTTCAATTCCAGGTAGAGGTCGAGGTCCTGTACGTCGAAGATCTCATCCTTGGTCACCAGGAACGGGCCGACCGGACCGAAGGTGTCGCAACCTTTACCTTTGTCCCACTGCGAGCCCAGTTCGAACTGGAAGGCACGCTCGGAGACGTCGTTGACCACGCAGTAGCCGGCCACGAACTTGAGCGCGTCTTCTTCACTGACATATTGCGCGCGGGTGCCGATGACGACGCCCAGCTCGACTTCCCAGTCTGTCTTTTTGGAGCCTTTCGGCAGCTGGATCGGATCGTCCGGGCCGGACAGGCAGCTGGTCGCCTTCATGAACATGATCGGCTCTTTCGGGATTGGCGCGCCGACTTCGGCGGCGTGGTCCGAGTAGTTCATGCCGATGCCGATGAATTTGCCGGTGCCTTTCACCGGCACGCCGAGGCGCGGATTGCCGCGCACCAGCGGCAGGGTCTTCCAGTCGACCTTGGACAGCTTGCGCAGCGCCTTCTCGGACAGCGCCGCGCCTTCGAGGTCATCGATCACGCCGGACAGGTCGCGCAGCCGGCCTTCCTCGTCGAACAGGCCGGGCTTTTCCTTACCGGGGCGACCGTAGCGAACCAATCTCATAATCTTCCTTCTCGTTGAGCATAGCGATGCCGCATTCTACCGGACGCCGTGCAAGGAAGGTTCGATGGCAATGGCGCAGCAGCCCGGGCAACTGCAGCGCCAGCAGCACGCCGAAGGCGACGCGGTAGGCGATCGCCGGGTAATGGCCGCCGCTGTCCGCGGGCCACAGGCCGACCACCTGGCCGAAGCCCGCCTGCACCAGGAAGGCGCCGACGAAGATCAGCAGGTTCAGGCAGGTCGCGGCGCGTCCGGTCAGCTCGCGCGGCAGGCTCTGGGCCACGATCGCGTATTCGATGCCGGTGATGGTGCCGACCAGCGCGAACAGCACGGACAAGGTCTGCAGGCTGGGACGGTAGTTGCAGACGATTGCGATCTGCACCAGCAGGAACAGCGCGATGCCGATTGCCGCCACGTCGAGGGCGGCGATGCCGCGCCGCCCGGCCCATTCGGTGATCATGCCGACCGCGATGGCGCCGAAGATCACCGATGCCATGCCGAGGTACAGCAGGTAGGCCACGGCGCTGTCGGGAAAGCGCGCCACGTCGGACAGCCAGCGCCCGATCCACAGGCCCTGGATGCCGAAGAACACGGCGTGCGGAATCAGCACCAGCGAGATCGTGGTGCGGAAGGCCGGCGCGCGGTAGACCTCGAGCACCGAGCGCACGGTGGGGGCGCTGGTGCCGGGAGCGATCTGGTTGCGCGGGGCGACGAGCCAGATCAGCAGCCCGGAAACGACGGTGAGGAATCCCAGCAGCATGAACAGGCCGCGCCAGTCGGTGAACTGCAGCAGCGTGCGCACCGGCAAGGTGCTGGATGCCGCGCCCAGGCCGCCCACCGCGATCAGGTAGCCCTGCACCGAGGGCAGGCGTTTGGGCGCGATCCAGGTCGAAATCGCCTTCACCGCCGACATGAAGCAGCCGCCCAGGCCGCAGCCGATGATGGCGCGCGCCACGACCAGCTGGGCGAAACTCTGGCCGGTGGCGAACAGGTAGGCGCCGCCGGCCGCCAGCAGCATCAGCAGCAGCTGCACCTTGCGTGGACCGTAGCGGTCGAGCGCGATCCCGACCGGCAGCTGGACCAGCGCAAAGGCAAAGAAGAAGGCACTGGTGAGCAGGCCGAGCTGCCCCGGCGTCAGCGCCAGCGCGCCGACCAGCTGCGGCGCCAGCACGGCGTTCACGTTGCGCAGCAGGGAGGATAGATAGTGCCCCAGCGCGAACGGCAGGAACACGGTGAAAAAAACCGCCACGCCGGAGAGGCGTGGCGCGTTCTGGTTGGCATCCATGCGTGGAGGCGTGGGGTCAGGCGGGTTCAGGCCGCATCGGGCTGGGTGTCGCTGGCGCGGCGGTCGCGCATGGACTCATGCGGCTGGATCGGAATCACCCGGCCGCCCGGTCCGTGCAGGGCCGTGTCGCCATGTCCGCCGTCCTCGCCCTCGAAGAAGAACTTCTTGCGGCCGAAGGCGGGTTTCAAATGATCCAGCCAGGTCGCGTCCGGATCGTACTTGGCAAAGAAAGGCTTGCGCACCCACTCCGGATTACGCGCCTGCAGGAACTGCAGCGCGAACAGCTTTTCGCCGTTGATGGTGACCACGCCGTCGATCACGACCTTGCCCGGGAAGGCGCTCATCGACGGTCCGCGCACGGTGCGCGACAGGCCCGACACCATGCTGTAGGCCGACTGGAAGATCTCGTGCGCGCGCGCCAGCGGCAGCGCGAAATACTCGCTCGGACCGGTGTCGCGCTCGACGAACATGTAATACGGGATCGCGCCCAGGCGCACGCCGGTGGTCCACAGTTCGGCCCAGCTGGCCGGGTCCTCGTTGATGTGGCGGATCAGCGGCCCCTGCATGCGCAGCGTGGCGCCAGTGCCGACGATGCGTTTGACCGCCTGCTGGGCGATGCTGTTGCGCAGTTCGACCGCATGGTTGTAATGGCCCATGATCGCCAGGTTCTTGCCCGACTTGACCACCTTCTCGAACAGGCGCATCAAATCGTCGCTGTCCTTGTCCGACACGTAGCGCTGCGGCCAGTAGGCCACCGACTTGGTGCCGATGCGGATGTTCTGGATGTGGGCCAGCTCCGGTGCCAGCAGCGGCTCGATGAACTCGGCCAGCGAACGCGTATTCATGATCATCGGGTCGCCGCCGGTGATCAGGACATCGGTCACGTCCGGATGCGTGGCCAGGTAGGACACCAGCTCGGTGCACTCGCGCGCATCGAACTTCATGTCGTCCATGCCGACGAACTGCGGCCAGCGGAAGCAGAAGGTGCAATAGGCGTGGCAGGTCTGGCCGGCGCTGGGGAAGAACAGCACGGTCTCCTTGTATTTGTGCTGCAGGCCCTTGAGCGGGGCATCGTTGACACGCGGGACGTTGTGTGTCATCTGGCCGGCCGGGTGCGGGTTCATGCGCATGCGGATGTCGTGCACCAGCTTCGCGATGGCCGCATCGTCTTTTTTATACAGCACCAGGTCGCGCAACTGTTCGTACTCCCTGGCCGGCAGCATGTCGCGGTGCGGGAAAGTCAGGCGGTAGATCGGATCGTCAGGGATGTTATTCCAGTCGATCAATTGCTCCATTACATATTCATTGGTACGGAAAGGCAGTACATGGGACACGACCTGGACCGCTTCCTGCAAGTCCGGGCTCATCCATTGCCACTGGCGGGCATGTGCGATCGACTGACGGGTGTACGGCTTGAACTTGGCGGGCGTCGCTTCGGTGCTCACGGGCATTCTCCAAAGAGAAGTAGAGGGAAATAAGGGTTGACTTAAGGAATTTAAATTGCCAAAAGGAACTGATATTAGGGGTGGCCCGCCGTGTTGGAGTTGCAAACCATCAACTTTTGACCGCACTTTCTCACCAATATCCACACCCAATGCGAAAGATCAGCGTTGTATTTGGGAGCATCCGCCAGCCCTGTTTTGCGCCAGCACAACCGGCCATGCAGACGCAACGCGTAGAGTACTAATGCACACAGGAAACATTTAGCCCAAGCATGTTCTCGAAAGGAATACCGTAATGAAGCTCTCGATGCAACTGACCGCCACCGCCATCGCCTTGTGTCTGGCCAGCGGGGCCGCCTTCGCCAACGAACCGTCCGAAAAGGACGCCATCGCCATGGCCGAGCGCGGCGCCGCCCTGATCAAGTCCAAGGGCAAGGACGAGATGATGAAACGGATCAATGCCAAGGATCCGGATTTCGTCCAGGGCTCGCTGTACGTCGACCTGCGCGACGTCAAGACCGGCATCGTGCTGGCCCATCCCTACAACCCCTCGATCGTGGGCAAGGACCTGACCGACGTGCCCGATGCCAACGGCAAGAAATACCGCCGCGAGATCATCGAACTGGCCGCCGCCAAGGGCAAGGGCTGGGTCGACTACCAGTACAAGAACCCGACCACCGGCAAGATCGAGCCGAAGACCACCTACATCCTGTTGGTCGACGGCGTTGTGCTCGAGGCCGGCCTGTACAAGAAGTGATGCATGGGACCGCGGCTTCAAAGCTGCGGAGAAAAGTGATGGGCGGCGCGTACGCCGCCCTTTTTATTAGGGCGCCTAAGACCGCCCTTCTTTCAGCGGGAGCGAAGCATGCTGAACAAATTACGGATCGGTCCGAAGCTGCTGCTGGCGCCGGGCCTGGTGCTGGTGCTGCTGCTGATGCTGGCGGGCGCCGCCTGGTACGGCATGGTGCGCCAGAACGCATCGCTGGAAAACATGGTGCAGGTGCGCGCGGCGCGCCTGAAAAGCGTGGCCGACGTGGCGGGCGACGCCAAGTACGTGCACGCCAACGCCTATCAGCTGCTGGCCTGGATCAACGGCAGCTTTGCCAAGGCCAGGCTCGACGCCCTGATCGCCGACATCGGCAGCCGCCACGCGGCCTTGAAATCTCAGCTCGACGAGCTGGCGCGCGTGGGCAGCGCCGCCGAGCGCAAGCCGATCGACGCCTCGCTGGCGGCGCTGGCGGCCTATCGCAAGGCGGTGCAGGAAACCATCGAGATGGCACAAGTGGACCAGTCGATCGCCACCAACTCGATGCAGAAGGCGGAAAAGGATTTCGGCATCCTGAACGCGCAGCTGGCCCAGCTGGCGGCACTGGAAAAGACGCTGAGCGAGGAAGCCTACGCCGCCGCGCGCGAAGACTTCCACAACCTCGGCACCAGCATGATCGTGCTGGTGATCCTGTCGATGATCGTGTCGCTGGCGGTGACGATGCGCCTGCGCCGCGCCATGCTGCGCGATATCGGCGCGATCTCGAGCGTGGTGCGCGAAATGGCCGACGGCAAGCTGACCGGCAGCGCCGCCAGCGACGGCCGCGACGAAATCGCCGACACCTCGCGCGCCCTCGACCAGACCATCTCCAACCTGAACCGTACGCTGCGCAGCGTGCTCGGCTCGGTGCGCTCGATCGACACGGCCTCCAAGGAAATCGCCAGCGGCAACCTGGACCTCTCCACCCGCACCGAGATGCAGGCCGGTTCGCTGCAGCAGACCGCCAGCGCGATGGAAACGCTGACCACGGCGGTCAAGGACAACGCCAGCAACGCGCGCCTGGCCACCGAGCTGGCGGCGGAAGCGGCGCGGCTGGCGTCCAGCGGCGGCGCGTCGGTCGGGCGCGCGGTGGCGACCATGGAATCGATCCGCGCCAGCTCGCGCAAGATCGTCGACATCATCGGCGTCATCGACGGCATCTCGTTCCAGACCAATATCCTGGCCCTGAACGCGGCGGTGGAAGCGGCGCGCGCCGGCGAACAGGGACGCGGCTTTGCGGTGGTGGCGTCGGAAGTGCGCACGCTGGCCCAGCGCTCGGCTTCGGCGGCCAAGGAGATCAAGGCCCTGATCGCGGATTCGGTGGCGATCATCGACAACGGCAGCACTTCGGTCAACGAAGCCGGCTCCAGCATGGGCAGCGTGGTGGCTTCGGTGCAGCAGGTGAACGACATCATCAACCGCATCAGCGTGGCCAGCAACGAGCAGGCCGAGGGCATCGCCGAAGTCAATCTGGCGGTCGGCCAGATGGACGACATGACCCAGCAGAACGCGGCACTGGTCGAACAGGCGGCGGCGGCGGCGGCCAGCCTGCACGAGCAGACCGTCAACCTGGCGCGCGCGGTGTCGGTGTTCGAGATCGCGGGCGAAGCGGCGCCGCAGGCTGGCGACGACAGCGACAGTGATGACGACGACGAGATCCAGCCGGTGCAGGCCGAACGGCGCGGTCCGAACAGCAGCATGCGCGGCGCGCGTCCGGCGCTCGAACATCGTGCCGTCGAAAGCCGTCCGCAAGCGGCGCGCCGCCGTGCTTAGTATCAGGCGCCACCGCGCCTGCGCTCAGCGAAACGGCTTGCTGACGTAACGCGACCCGGCCAGTCCGAAACGCCAGGGCACATCGACCGCCTTCGAAATCCCGATGCGCGGTCCGCTCACCACCTCGATCCCTTCCGGCGCCGCCTGCAGTTCGAACGGCGGCGCCGCCAGGGATTCGCCGTTCAAAGCGCGCGTCACGCCCAGCGCCTGACACAGCTTGCCGGGCCCGGAACAGAGCAGCCATTCATCGCTGGTGCCGCGGCGCTCGCGCATCGTCTCCAGTCCTGTCACCGGTTCGAGTGCGCGTATCAGCACCCCGGCGCCATGCCCCTCTTCGCGGCAGACGAAATTCAGGCACCAGTGGATGCCGTAGGAGCGGTACACGTAAGCGTGCAGGGGCGGCCCGAACATCGCGAGATTGCGGTCGGTCGGCCCGGAATAACTGTGCGAGGCCGGGTCTTCGCCGTCATAGGCTTCGGTCTCGACGATGCGTCCGCCGACGCCGTTGACCAGCACGGTCACGCCGATCAGCTGGCGCGCCACGCGGTGCGAAGGTGCAAGAAAGTCGATACCGGCAAGAATATGGGAAGACAAGTGAGAAGACATGTATGCATCTTACAACGCTCGCGTTTGCCGGGTCGCACCGTCCGCACTAAACGAGCCTGCGAAATTGACGATCGCATCAGCAGATTTCCAGAAAATAAGTAAATGCAATGCTGCAACTTTTACGGCACTGGTGTAGAGTAATGCGCTTGGCACTTATTTCCGTGCAGCACCATATCTCCCCGAACCATGAGTACAGCAACCGTCCTGGCACGTCCCGGCACCGCCGAGGACCCGGTCGACGCCCTGATCAAGTCGATCCGCATTCCGCCACGTCCCAGCCTGCTGGCCGACCTGCAGCGCGAACTCGCCTCCCCCGATCCGAGCCCGGAAACGATCGGCCGCATCGTCGCCAGCGACGTCGGCATGTCGGGCGCCCTCCTCAAACTGGCCAATTCCTCGGTCTACGGCGGGCGCAAGGCCAAATCGATCGACCAGGCGATCATGTTCCTCGGCATTAACCAGGTCGCCGCCCTGATGACCGGGCTGCTGGCGCGCCAGGCGATTCCTGCCAACAGCGCGGCCCTGGCCAGTTTCTGGGACGTCTCGACCCGGCGCGCGCAAGCGATGGTGTTCCTGTCGCGCCGCCTGCGCATCGGCGAGCCGGACGTGGCCCACACCTTCGGCCTGTTCTGCGACACCGGCGTGCCGCTGCTGATGGACCGCTTCCCCACCTATGCCGCGACCTATGCCGATGCGGCACTGGAAGCCGAACGCCCGTTCACGGCACTGGAAGAAGAGCGCCACGCCACCTCGCACGCGGCGGTCGGCTGCCTGCTGGCGCGCACCTGGGGCCTGTCGGGCGACATCGGCTGGTCGATCCTGCAGCATCACGATTACGCGGTACTCGACGACGCCGACAGCCCGGCCGCGGTACGTTCGATGGTCGCGCTGTCGCTGCTGGCCGAAGCCGCCATCAGCAAATACCAGGGCCAGGGCGAATCGCTCGAATGGAACAAGGGCGGCGCCCGCGCGATGGCCTACCTCGGCATGTCCGACGACGAAAAGGAAGAACTGCTGGACGAACTGGTGGAAGCCTTCCACAACGACTGATTCTCCCTGGCGCGCGTATTTACTTTGCCTCGGCGCGGGCGGATACTTCGGTCACGTCAGATCGAAGATCGCCGCCGCGGAGGAGACATGAAGCGCGCGCTGTTGCCGACACGGTTGCCAGCATGGGCACTGGCGCTGGCCATGCTGGCCGGCTGCGCCACCCCTCCCCCCGCGCCGCCGCCCGCGCTGTTCCTCGACGCGGCCTTCGCCCCGCCCTCGGAAGCCATCGGCGCCGACAACCTGTTCACCCTCAGCCCCGCGATGCAGGCCTACCTGCGCAGCCCCGCCTTCAAGGTCCTGCTGCGTACCCGCGGCCGCGAGCGCGGCCTGCTCGACGCCCTGACCAGCCAACAAGACCTGAAACTCGACTACGACGCCGGCGCCACCCGTCCCGCCGCCGCCACCTATGCCGCGCGCGCCGGCAACTGCCTGTCGCTGGTGATCATGACGGCCGCCTTCGCGCGCGAACTCGGGCTGACGGTGCGCTACCAGTCGGTGAATGTGGAAGATGCCTGGCGCCGCGAAGGCACCCTGTACCTGGTCG
>Ga0265780_10003987_pt1 | contig 19211 bp, 13 predicted proteins | sample P1T30metagenome_FD_192432 | JGI IMG/M metagenome (GOLD analysis project Ga0265780, IMG submission 192432) | Plant litter microbial communities from East Loma Ridge, Irvine, California - P1 T30 | ecosystem: Environmental > Terrestrial > Plant litter > Unclassified | place: USA: California...
TGGCGGGATGTGGCGAGGTCGTCATCGGAAAAGTATACCAGCGCGCCACCGGCCGGCCATCCCGTGGATGGGGGCCTTCGTCACATTCCTGATGCATGCGTGGACAAGCGCGCCGCAGAATCGGGGCGGTCCATCATCCATTCGCAAAGGAGCCCGATTGAAAGCCAGATCCTTCTTCAGATTGCTGCTGTCCGCCTGCCTGCTTGGCGCCGGCGCACTGGTCCACGCCACGCCCCAAAGCGCCCCCTATGTCCTCGACGCCACCGAAGTCGTCGACCTGCACGCCAGGGCGCTCAAGCGCGACTACCAGCTGTTCGTCGCGCTGCCCGAGTCCTACCAGGGTTCGACGCGGCGCTACCCGGTCCTGTTCGTCACCGACGCCGGCTACGGCTTCCCGCTGGCGCGCGCCATCGCCGGGCGCCTGGCCAAGCACGGCCACCTGGAGGAAGCCATCGTGGTCGGCCTGTCCTACGCCAAAGGCGACACGCCGGTCCACAGCCGGCGCCGCGACTACACGCCCAGCGTCCCGCGCGGCGCCGGCTACCGCTCCGACATGCCGGGCCGCGCGCCGGCCTTTGGCGAGGCCGAGGCCTACGGCCGCTTCGTCACCGACGAGGTGTTCGCGCTGGTCGCCGCGCGCTACCGCGCCGACATGGGGCGCAAGATATTCGTCGGGCATTCCTACGGCAGCCTGCTGGGCGTCCAGCTGCTCTTCAGCCGGCCGCGCGCCTTCGAGCACTACATCCTGGGCAGTCCTTCGCTGTGGTACGACGGCGGCATCCTGTTCGAGCGCGAGCGCGCCTATGCGGCCGGTCACGCCGACATGCCGGCCTCGGTGTACTTCGGCATCGGCGCGCGCGAGACGCTGGCGCCGGGAAAAAAGCGTTCGCGCAGCGAGGACGATGCCGACATGGTGGCCGACCTGCGCGACTTCGATGCGGCCCTGAAGTCGCACCGCTACCCCGGCTTGAGGACGCGGCTGGCGGTGTTCGCGGACGAGGACCATGCGAGCGTATTCCCGCTGGTGCTCACCCACGGCCTGCGCGCCTGGCTGAAGACGGTCAGGTAGCGGCGCGCCACGCCACGCGGTTGCGGCCGGCCTGCTTGGCCCGGTACAGGTGGTCGTCGGCGGCCTGGAACAGGTCGGCGGCTGTCTCGGCGCTGCCCGGCGGCAGGGTCGCGCCGCCGGCGCTGACCGTCAGCACCGGCGCCACTTGCGAGGCGTCGTGCCGCAGCCCCAGCGCGGCCACCGCCGCGCACAGGTCCTCGACCAGCCGGCGCGCCTGGACCGCATCGGTGCCCGGCAGCAGCAGCACCAGTTCCTCGCCGCCGTAGCGCGCGGCCAGTTCGCCGGGGCCGCGCAGCGCTTCGCGCGCGGCGCGCGCCACCGCGCGCAGGGCGCGGTCGCCGGCCGGGTGGCCGTAGTGGTCGTTGTACTGCTTGAAGGCGTCGATGTCGAGCAGGGCCACCGACAGCGGCCAGCCATTGTCCCGGGCGCGCTGCCATTCGATCGCGTACAGCTCGTCGAAGCGGCGCCGGTTGGCCAGCTCGGTCAGGCCATCGAGGTTGGCCAGTCTTTCCAGCATGCGGCGCTGGCGCACCAGCTGCAGGTGCAGCGCCACGCGCGCCATCACCACGGTGGCGTTGATCGGCTTGGCGATGTAGTCCGAGGCGCCCATCTTGAGGCCGTTGGCTTCGTCCTCGGGCCGGTCCAGGCCGGAGACGAAGATCACCGCCATCTGCGCCGTGTGCGGATCGGCGCGCAGGCGGCGCAGGACTTCGTAGCCGTCCATGTCCGGCATCATCACGTCGAGCAGCACCAGGTCGGGCATGTGTCGGCCGGCGCGTTCGAGCGCCTGTTCGCCGTTCTTGGCCAGCAGGACCGTGTACTCGGGCTTGAGCAGCTCCGCCAGCACCTGGCGGTTGATCGCATCGTCGTCCGCGACCAGGACTTTCTGGGGTTCGACCCGGCTCATGTGTTTTCCGTTTCCCTCAATGTGCGCAGGTGGCCCAGCGCGGCATCGTATTCGATGTCGTCGACCGCGCGGCGCAGGGCCGCCAGCGCCTGCGCCGTATCGGCCTGGGCGCGCGGCAGTGCCGCTTCCAGCTCGGCCAGCGCATCGTCGGCGCGGGCGTCGTCCGCGTGCAGGTAGCCTTCCAGGCGCGCCAGCAGGGCGGCCAGGTCGGTCTCGAAAGGCCCCTGCGGCGCGGCCGGCAGCACCCGCGCCAGCCCGGCCAGCACGCCGTCCAGCGTCACGATCAGTTCCGGCGCCAGCAGCGGCACGCGCTCCATCTGGCCGGCGCGCAGCGCCTGTTCCAGCGAACCGGCCAGCGCGGCCAGCGGCGCCGCGCCGATGTAGGCGGCGCCGGTCTTCAGGTTGTGCGCCAGCGCCTGCAGCGGCGCATAGCTGCCGCCGGCCAGGGCGTCGCGCATGGCTTGCGGCGCCGGTCCGTATTCCTGCACGAAGCCGGCCACGCGCTTGCGCAGGCGCGACGCCTGGCCGCCGGCGTTGGCCAGCGCGCGCTGCCAGTCGATGCCGCGCACCGGTGCCAGGCCGGCGCCATCCTGCGGCGCGTCCTCGAGCCCGGACGCCGCGCGCGGCGGCACCTGGCGTCCGGCCAGGCGCGCCGGATCGATCCACTTGAGCAGGGTACGCAGCAGCAGGTCCGGGTCGATCGGCTTGACCACGTGGTCGTTCATGCCGGCCGCCAGGCTCTTCTCGCGGTCGCCGGCCATCGCGTGCGCGGTCATGGCGATGACCGGCAGGCGCGCGCACTGCGGCAGGGCGCGGATCTGGCGCGTGGCCGACAGGCCGTCCACCTCGTGCATCTGGATGTCCATCAGCACCAGGTCGTAGTCGCCTCCGCGCACCATCTCGACCGCCTCGGCGCCGCCGGTGGCGACGTCGACCCGCATGCGCGCGGCGGCCAGGAAGTCGAGCGCCACCTCGCGGTTGTTGGCGTTGTCGTCGACCAGCAGGATGCGCGCGCCATCCAGGCGCGCCAGTTCCTGCGGGCCCACCTTCGATTGCGCGGCCAGCGCACGCGCCGGATCGGCCTGCCCGACCAGATCCGGACGCAGCACCTGCACCAGGCTGTGGTAGAGCAGGGCCGGGCCGACCGGCTTGGTCAAGAAGGCGCCCAGCGGCAGCTCGCCTTCCTGGGCCAGCACGCCCTCGCGCGAGCAGGCGCTGACCATCAGGATCGCCGGCGGCGCCGGGAAGCGTTCGTCGGCGCGGATGCGGCGGATCGCTTCCACGCCGTCCCAGCCCGGCATCATGTAATCCATCAGCACCACTTCGTAGGGCCGGCCCTCGGCCACGGCCTCGGCCAGGCGCGCCAGCGCCGCTTCGCCGGACGGCACCGCATCGGCCTTGATGCCGAGCGACTCGAGCATGTGGACCAGCGCGTCGCGCGCGCTCTCGCTGTCGTCGACCACCATCACGCGCAGTTGGCTCAAGGCGCTGGACGGCAGCGGCGGGGACAAGGTGGCGGCGTCGCCCACGCCCAGGCGCGCGGTGAAGCTGAAGCGGCTGCCCACGCCCGGCGTGCTGGTCACATCGATCGTGCCGCCCATCAGCTCGACCAGCTGCTTAGAGATCGACAGGCCCAGGCCGGTGCCGCCGTACTTGCGCGTGATCGAGCTGTCGGCCTGGCTGAAGGACTGGAACAGGCGCGCCATCTGGGCGGCGTCCATGCCGATGCCGGTGTCGCTGACCGAGAAGCGCAGGGTGACGCCGGAGCTCGAGCGTTCGGCCACCTCCACCGCCACCACGATCTCGCCCTCGTCGGTGAACTTCACCGCGTTGTTGGTCAGGTTGATCAGGACCTGGCCCAGGCGCAGCGGGTCGCCCACCAGGTGCGGCGGCACGCCGCGCGCCACCGAGAACACCAGCTCGACGCGCTTGGCATCGGTCTTCAGCGCGGTCAGGCTGGACAAATGCTCGAGCAGTTCGTCCAGCTCGAAGGGCAGCGCTTCCAGCGTCATGCGGCCGGCCTCGATCTTGGAAAAGTCGAGGATGTCGTTGATGATGCCGAGCAGGTGCTCGCCCGCGCCCAGGGTCTTGCTCAGGTAGTTGCGCAGCTTCGGGCTGGGGTCGGCCATCAGGCCCAGGCGGCTCATGCCGATGATGGCGTTCATCGGCGTGCGGATCTCGTGGCTCATGTTGGCCAGGAATTCGGACTTCATGCGCGTGGCTTCCTCGGCGCGCAGCATGGCGTCGCGGATGCCTTTGGTGCGCAGGCCGAGGATGCGCATGAAGACCAGCATTTCGAAGATGTTGCCCAGCTGGACCGCGTGCAGGGTCCAGAAGTTGGCGCCGACCTCGCCCTTGATCAGCTGGGCCGAGACCAGCGAGCCGGCAAAGGCGACCACCCAGCCGACCAGGAAGTAGGTGCCGACGGTGTCGCGGCGGCGCGCGCGCTGGAAGGCGCCGGGCAGGCCGAGCAGCATCGGCATGATGCCCAGGCTGCCGACCACGGCGACCAGCGCCTTGTCGTTCATCAGGCCCGCACCAAAAGCCGCGGCGGCGATCACGCACAATATGGCGCCGGTCTTCATCAGGCGCGAGAAGATGCGGTCCATGCCGGGACGCGCCAGCGCCTGCTCGACGAACAGGTAGGCGCCGCAGGAGGCGAGCAGGGCGAACACGCCGGTCGCGTGGATCGTGAACCAGGGGGTGCTGCCCCACAGGTAATGGGAGCCCAGGCCGAACCAGGACAGGTTGTACAGCGCCATGCTGCCGGTCAGCAGCGCGTACTTGATGAACAGGTTCTCGCGCAGGTTGATCCACTGGGCCAGGCTGTACAGCAGCAGGCAGAGGGTCAGGCCCGACAGCAGGCCTTGCAGCAGGTATTCGTTCAGCGACGCGCGGAAGTACGCCGGCGGCCTCTCGAAACTGATCGGCAGGATCTTCGGGCCGTTGGTCTGGACCCGCAGCAGCACCTCGTAGCGCGCACCGGGCTCCAGGCGCAGCGCAAAGGCGGGCGCCGGCCCGGCCAGCGAACCGCTGGGCGCCTGGGCGCCGCCGGCCAGGGCGCGCCGCTCGATGCGGCCGTCGCGCGCCAGGAACAGCTCGACGCGGTTGAGCAGGCCGAAGTCCAGCTTCAGCACCCAGGCGCCGTCGCTGCCGGCGGCGGCCTGCACCGGCACGCGCAGCCAGACCACGGCCTTTTCCATGCCGAGGGTCGCGTATGCGCCCTCCGGGCTGGCGAAGCGTTGCGGCGCGCCCAGCAGCGCTTCGGCGGACAAATCGCCGCCGGGGTCGCGCAGCACGTTGACCGCGGGCCAGGCTTCGACGTGGGACGCGTTCTCGTCCAGCAGCAGCGGCGCGCCGGCGCCGGCGGCGGGCGCCGCCAGCATCAGGAACAGGGAAACCAGGAAGGCGTGGAAGAGACGGGGCATCGGCGTCGGGGATCAGCGGGTGGTGGTGGGGGCGCGTCCGGTCAGGCGCCGTTCGGCGGCGTTCATCCAGCCTGGCGCGCGGGCGTCATCGTGCCATGCGCGCACGACACTGTCGACTTGATTCAGCAGGGCGTCGGGCAGCTTGAGCGGGCGGGTCTGGTCCATCAGCAGCTTGACGGTGAGGTGGTAGCCGAGGATCCGGGTGGCCAGGCGCGACAGCGAAAAGCCCGGATGGAACAGCCGCCCCAGCCTGTCGATGCCGCGCAGCGCGGCCATGGCCAGCGCAAAGGCCAGTCGCGAGGCCCAGCCCACGCGGCCTTCCAGCCCCAGGTCGCCCGCCGCCCGCGCGCCGACCAGGTAGCGCGTCAGCAGCAGCGGGAAGGGTTTCAGTATGCCGATCGGGATGTAGGCGCGCACCGCGGCGACCAGTGCCCGGCCCAGCGCCGGGCGTGGATCGGGCCGGCGCGCGGACGGCCGGCTCCTGGCGTGGATCGCCTCGAACAGGGCCTGCGCCTGCGCCATGGTGTCGGCCATCAGGCCGCGCTCGATGCCGATCAGGTGGCCAAGCACGTTCCAGGCGTGCAGGTAGGCTTCCTCGTCGGCCGGCGCCAGGCCGATGCCCAGGCGGCGCAGGCCGTCCAGGAACACGTAGCTGAAAGTCAGCAGGGTGTAGGCCAGCTCTTCCTGGTTGCAGGGCAGGCCGAGGCGCGCCGTGTCCCAGCCGTGGGCGTACAGCGCCTGCTGCATGCTCGGGCCTTGCGGCGCCAGCGCGTCGATGGCGGGTTCGCCGGCGGCCAGTGCCTGCGCCGGCGCGCCGCGCAGGATCAGGTGGCGGATGGTGGCGTGGATCAGGCGCACCTTGAGCGCCTGCGCCACCCCGCCGCCCGCGGGCGCCGTGAGACCGCCGCGCATCATGACCGGGAAGATCATCGCCGCGGTCGAGCGCACGCGGTAATCGGTGTGCTGCTCGAGCTGGCCGGCCACGTGCAGCACGGCGGCCAGGTCGGGCACCACGTAGCATTGCGGCAGGCTGGCGCAGAACAGCAGGGTGCAGGAGGTCATGCTCATGCCAATGAAGAGCTGTTCGGCGCGCGCGATCCTGGCCGGGTCGGCCCAGGCGGGCAGCACGCGCGCCGCCGCCACATAGGCTTCCAGCGCGGCGGCGATATCGCCGGGGACGCCGCCATCGGCGCGCCAGCCGTCCAGGTCGGCGTTGGCTTGCCAGCGCGCGATCTGGCCGTTGAGCAGGGCGATGGCCGCCATGTCCGGGCCGCCGTCCATGCGCGGTCCGAGGATGGCGGCGATGGTGTCGTCGGCCAGCGGATCGGCGCGCAGGACGGGGGCGTTGGCGAGGACGGCGTCGCGTTTCATGCGGCCTCCCTGAATGCCGGTTCGGCCGCCGCCTGCGCGGGCAGGGCGGCGCCGGGAGCGATGGCCTGCGCGGCTTCACGGCGCCAGCGCAGCAGCCCGCAGGCCGCCGCCAGCAGCGGGAAGCCCATCGCGAACAGGGCGATGGTGCGCGCTTCGACCGGGTAGCCGAGGCAGACCTGGAACAGCATCAGGCCGGCGTACACGCCGAGCGGCACCAGCGTATGGCGCACGCCCACCGGCGCGCTCGGTACCGGCAGCCTGCCGCGCAGGCCGAGGCGGAAGGCCAGCAGGATGGTAAAGGACACGAACATCCAGCCGGCGAAGCCCTGCACCGTCTCGCCGAACCAGGCGCCGTCGGTTTCGGCCATGGTCCAGGCTTTCAGCTTGTACACCATGTAGGGATCGACGCCGAGGTCGTAGCAGGTGACGATCATCGCGCCCAGCAGCGACATGAGCAGGTGCTGGCCGAGCGGTGCGGGAGCGTCCGACGGGGCCTGCCACACAATCAGGTTGGACATCAGGTAGCCGATGTAGCACAGCGCGAACCACATCATCGGGATCACGATCGGCACCGCGCCCAGGCGCGGGCCCAGCACCCCGGTGTAGACGTAGCGGCCGAAGAACCAGCCGTGGGTGGCGCCCATCTGCTCCGCCAGCCAGCCCAGGCAGGTCCCGAGCAGCACCAGGCGCAGCGCGGCGCGCCCGCCCAGCAGGTGGCTGGCGCTGGCCCAGCAGCAGCCGAACATCAGCAGGGAACTGAGGACCAGCAGGGTGGTGGTCTCACTGTAGCCGCGCGTGGCCAGCACGGCCAGGAAGGCGGCCAGCAGGCTGCCGGCCAGCATGGGCAGCCGGCGGGCGACGGCGGCGGGCGGGTGCGGCAAAGGGTGGGGCATCTGCGTCATGGACTGTCCTTTGGCTCGGGTCCGGTATCGTGGGAGCCGCGCGCCGTCCCGGATACGGCGCGCGGGCAGTGGATCAGAACCGGTAGTCGAGGCGCAGCTCCGCCGTGCGCGGATCGCTCGGCACGGTGATGCCGGTGGAGTTGATGGTCAGCGGACGCACCTTGTCCTCGAGGTTGCGCACACGCGCCAGCAGGCTCCAGCGGGCACCCGCCGGTTCCCAGCCGAGGCGCAGGTCGGACTCGGTGTAGCCCGGGATGCGGTACTTCAGCTGCTGCGACGGCACGCTCAAGAGGTGGCCCGCGCTGGCATGGCTGTCGATCCCGGCGACCAGGCCGCCGCCCGCCAGCTGGAAGCGGTGCTCGTAGCCGAGCGACAGGGTGCGCGCCGGCGCGCGGTCGAGCTTCACGCCGGACCAGTCGTGGGCGGCGTCCGGCATGTAGCTGGCGTAGTGCGCATCCAGCAGCGTGAACGCATAGGTGAAGCGGTCGGCGCCGGTGACGCGCAGCTGGCCGTCGGCTTCCAGGCCGCGCACGCGCGCTTCGCCGGCGTTGGCGGTCTCGAAGCGCGGCTTGCCGTTGATGACTTCCTGGGACGACAGCTGCAGGTTGCGGTAGTCGTAGTGGAAGGCCGCCAGGTTCAGGCTCGCGCGGCCGTCCCAGAAGCGGGTTTTCAGGCCGGCTTCGATGGCGCGCAGGGTCTCGGGCTGGTAGACCAGGCTGTGGCCGGGCACGGCGCTGCCGGCCGGGCAGCCGATGCCGCCGCGCGTGCTACCCGCGGTGCAGCCGTCGTTGAAGCCGCCGGCCTTGTAGCCGGTCGCGATCGAGCCGTACACCAGCGTCGACGGCGCCAGGTCGTAGTCCAGGCCGAGGCGCCAGGTGGTCTTGCGGGTGCCGATCGCGCCGGCGTTCAGCTCGCGCGCGTCGGTGGCGGTGTTCAGGGTCGCCGTGCGCTGGTAGGAGATGTAGCCGTAGCGCGACTTGTCGTCGGAGGTAGTGCGGGCGCCGGCGGTGGCGCGCAGACGCGGCGTGAGGGCATAGGTGGCTTGCGCGAAGGCGGCGCGGCTGTACGCGTCGACCGGATCGTTGTCGAACACGTAGTAGGGCGTGAGGCCGGCGGCCTGCAGGTCGCGGAAGTTGTAGTGGTCGCGCACGCGCTCGTGGAACCAGTACACGCCGCCCTGGGCGCTGAACGGGCCGCTGCCGTTGGTGGCGATGCGCAGCTCGTGCGAGTCCTGGTCGTAGTCGCCGTGGAAGTCCTGGCGCACGCCCAGCGCGACGGTCGGCGCCACGCGGTAGTAATAGTTGTACAGGTAATCGTGCTCGAAGCTGCGGTGCGAACCCAGGTACGACAGCGTGGCCGGACCGACGTCCCAGCTCAGGTCGGCCGTCAGGTTCGAGGTTGTCTTGTGCGAATAGCCCTGGTCCGGCACGTTGTTCGGCGACTTGAAGCGGTTCGTGAGCTGGCGCGTGCCGCCGTCGCCGTTCCAGACCGGATTGCCTTGCGCGATGCCGGAATAGAAATTCGAGTCCGGCACGGTGCTGTCGTTGTTGGTGTCGTCGCGGCCGGCTTCGTAGCGCACCAGCAGGCTGAGGCCATGGCCCGGCTCGAACAGGGCGGACAGGCGCGCGGCACGGTCGTCGCGGTCCAGGCCCGGCGTCAGTCCCGCACGCAGACCCGTGCCCTGGTCGTAGCGCAGGTAGGGGTCGTGCCGGTTGGCCGTGAAGGCGGCGCGCAGCGACAGCATGGCGTTCACCGGCACGTTGACCATGCCGCCCAGCTTGCGGGTGCCGTAGTTGCCGACCGTGGCCTTGGCGTCGGCCTCGAAGTAGGGCCTTGGGGTCTTGCTGATCACGTTGACGGCGCCGGCGGTCGTGTTGCGGCCGTACAGCGTGCCCTGCGGCCCGCGCAGCACTTCGACGCGCTCGACGTCGTAGAAAGCGCCGGTCTGGCTCTGCGGACGGGCGACGTAGACACCGTCGAGCATGAAGGCGGCCGAGGGATCGCCCTTTTCGGTGGCGTCGGCGTTCGACACGCCGCGCATCGTGATGCGCAGGCCGTCGTAGGACGTCTGCAGGTAGGTGTTCGGCAGGCGGTCGCCGATCGCGCCCGGGCTGTCGATGCCGTCCTGGTCGAGTTGTTCCGCGGTGAGCACGCTCATCGCGACCGGCGTCTTCGATGCCGGCGCGGCACTGCGCTGCGCGGTGACGATCACTTCCTGGATGGGCGACACCTGCGCGTGCGCGCCGCCACAGGCGATGCCGGCAATCGCGCTTGCCAGCAAGGTCGGGTTCAGGCGAACCCACTGCTTGTTCATGAGACTATCCCTGGCTACTATTTTTATGATGGTGCTGCCGGCGCGATGCTCATCGGACCATCGCCGGCCGCCCGCGTGAATTTTCGAGAGATTTTATTGCAGCCGGACTCAGCCCAACAGTATGTATAAGCCTGGAAAGTAAGAAATAGTGCCTGGAAGCCACAAAATCCTGACGAAAATACAAGCTTATGTAAACCTTGCCTTTCCATAAGAGAAACTAATGCACCTATAACGAGATTGTCTATACAAATTTTGTAGCGAAGTTTCTGTAAATGTCAGGCCGTATCGATCACAGACGTCAAGACCATCTCGGCCGCACACGACTGACGCCGCGCAAATGCGGCCAGGCCCAGGTCTTTATGCTGATTGCATCGCCTACCGAGCAGGAACCGTCCATGCACCATCCGCCGCCCCTGGTCAGCGTACTCGTGCCCACCTTCGAGCAAGCGGCCTTCATCGGGCGCGCCCTCGCCAGCCTGCAGGCCCAGACCCTGCGGGAATGGGAAGCGCTGGTGGTGGACGACGGTTCCGAGGACGGCACGCCGGCTGCGGTCGCGCCCTTCCTGCTTGACGCGCGCATCCGCTACCTGCGCCTGGACGCCAACGGCGGCCTGGGACGGGCGCTGAACATGGCGCTGGACGGCACCACGGCGCCGCTGGTGGCCTACCTGCCCAGCGACGACGTGTTTTACGCAAACCACCTGGCGTCGCTGGCGGACGCGCTCGAGGAAGCGCCGCACGCCGTGCTGGCGTATGCCGGCGTGCGCCACCACTACAACCGTTGGAGCCCGGGCCAGATCGCCGGCACCTGCCTGCAGCTGGTGCAGGTGATGCACCGGCGCGTGCCGCCGCGCTGGGTCGAACGCGCCGAACTCGAGTCCGACGACCTCGACCGGCTGTACTGGGCGCGCCTGCGCGATCTCGGCAGCTTTACGGGCAGCGGCGAGGCGACTTGCGAATGGGTCGACCATCCCGGCCAGCGCCACAAGTGGATGCTGGAGCCCGCGGGCGGGATCAACCCCTTCCGGCGGCGCTACCGCGTGGCCGGACCGCTGCGCTTCCACGCCAGTACCGGCAACCCGATCGACGAACCCGCCCTGTACCGCCGCCTGCGCGAACGGGCGCCCACGCCGCCCGCGCCCGGCGGCCTGCGCATCCTGCTGGTGGGCGAACTGGCCTACAACGCGGAGCGCGTGCTGGCGCTGGAAGACGCCGGGCACACCCTGTACGGCTTGTGGACCGACACGCCCGCCTGGTTCAACACGGTCGGGCCGCTGCCTTTCGGCCACGTCACCGAGCTGCCGCGCACGGGCTGGCAGGACGCCGTCCGCAGGCTGCGCCCGGACCTGGTCTACGGCCTGCTGAACTGGCAGGCCGTGCCTTTCGTGCACGCCGTCATGCTGGCCACGCCCGGCATTCCCTTCGTCTGGCATTTCAAGGAAGGTCCCTTCATCTGCATCGAGAAGGGCAGCTGGGCGCAGCTGCTCGAGCTGTACCGCCGCGCCGATGGCCAGATCTTCAGCAGCGCGGCCATGCACGACTGGTTCGAGACCGTGGCGCCCGGCCTGACGGCCTCGCGCCCCGGCCTGGTGCTCGATGGCGACCTGCCCAAGCGCGACTGGTTCGACGGTGCGCGCGCCGGCCTGGTTTCAAGCACCGATGGCGCACTGCACACCGTGGTGCCGGGCCGCCCGATCGGCCTGCATCCGCCCACCGTGGCCGAACTGGCGGCGCACGGCATCCACCTGCATTTCTACGGCGAATTCACCCACGGCCAGTGGCGCGACTGGATCGCCACGGCCCGGGGCCTGGCGCCCGGCCACCTGCACCTGCACGCCAACGTGGCCCAGGACCGCTGGGTCGAGGAGTTTTCCCGCTACGACGCCGGCTGGCTGCACTGTTTCAAGAGCCGCAACGAGGGCGAGCTGCGGCGCGCCGACTGGGACGACCTGAACCTCCCGTCGCGCATGGCGACGCTGGCGATGGCCGGCCTGCCCATGATCCAGCGCGCCAATCCGGGCGCCATCGTGGCGGCACAGGCGCTGGCACGCGAGCTCGACGTCGGCATCTTCTACGAACACGTCGACGATCTTGCCGCGCAACTGCGCGACGTGGCCCGCATGCGGGAGCTGCGCGCCCGGATGTGGCAGCAGCGTGAACAGTTCAGTTTCGACCACCACGTGCCGGCGTTGACCGGCTTCTTCCGCCGGGTCATCGCCCAGGCCGGCCGCGCCGACCGGCGCTGAGCAAACCTTGCTTCCAGCTATCGTGCGGGCTTGCTGCACAAAAATAGTCATAATACAAATGACATCCAGCAGTGTCACAACAAGGCTAGGATGGCGCTGTCACGCTTTTATCTGGAGAGTTGTTTGTCTTTACGCCCACCACCTTCGATCCCGCATCTTCGCCCTGTCCCTGGAGGGCGGGCGTTCGCATGAAGGAAGGGGAACTGATCGGCTGTCACGACTGCGGGCAGGTCTACCGCTGGCGGCCGCTGGCGCGGCATGAACGCGCGCGCTGCACCCAGTGCCGCAAGGAGCTGTACCGCTGGCAATCCGCCGGGCCGACGCCGCAGCCGAATACCATGGTCGCCGTCACGCTGGGCGCCGCCATCGTCTACCTGATCGCCCAGTGCTTCCCGATCGTCTCCCTGCAGCTCGAAGGCATGCGCACCAGCGCGACGCTGCTGCAAGCCATCGGCGTGCTGTGGCATGAACGGATGCAGGTGATCGCGGCGCTGGTGTTCTTTTGCGCCATCGTCTTTCCCGCACTCGACCTGATCGCCCTGCTGTACGTGACCGTCGGCCTGGCATGCGGCCGGCGCGTGCCCGGCTTCGACATGCTGCTGCGACTGATGCAGGCCGCGCGCCACTGGGCGATGACCGAGGTGTTCATGATGGGCATCCTGGTCACGGTGATCAAGATGACCAGCCTGGCGCGCGTGGTGCCGCATCCGGGCCTGTTCGCCTTCGGCGCGCTGACGCTGCTGTCCGCGGTCGTGATGCGCTACGAGCCGCGTTCGCTGTGGGCGCTGGGCGACAAGGTGGCGCCACCACCTTCGCCGCCCGTGCCGCCCGCCGGACCGGACACGGCCTGGGTCACCTGCCACGCCTGCAGCCTGGTCAACCGCTGCGCCTGCGACGGTCCGGCGGCGCGCTGCGCCCGCTGTGCGGCCCGCTTGCACCGGCGCAAGCCCGACAGCATCACGCGCACCTGGGCGCTGATCATCGCCGCGGCGCTGCTCTACATTCCCGCCAACATCCTGCCGATCATGGTGACCACCTCGATCGGCGGGGCGGAAGGCGACACCATCATGAGCGGCGTCAAGCTGTTCTGGGACAGCGATTCGCGCGGCCTCGCGATCATCATTTTTGTTGCCAGTATCTTTGTGCCGGTCGGCAAACTGCTGGCGCTGACCGTGCTGGTCGCCACCGCGCAATTCCGGTCGCGCTGGGCGCCACTCAGGCGTACACGCATGTACCGCGTCGTCGAATTCATCGGCCGCTGGTCGATGCTCGACATCTTCGTCGTCACCCTCACCGTCGCGCTGGTGCGTTTCCAGACGCTGGCGACCATCGTCCCCGGCCCCGGCGCGCTGGCGTTCGGCGTGGTCGTCGTGCTGACCATGTTCGCATCCGCGCAATTCGATCCGCGCCTGATCTGGGACGCGCTTGACGCTCCCGATGAGCCCGCCAAGAAGGAGAAACCCCATGAATGACCGGGATGGCGGCAACGCCCCAATCACCCCGCCGCCGCAGGCCGAGCAGCCGCGCCAGCCGCTTCAGCCGCACATCGACCGCCCCAGCCGCTGGCTGCCCTCGCTGGTCTGGCTGATCCCCTTGCTGGCCGCGATCATCGGCGCCACCCAGGTCGTGACCTGGCTGTTCGACAAGGGGCCGGAAATCACGGTCAGCTTCGCCAGCGGCGAAGGCCTGGAGGCCGGCAAGACCAAGGTCAAGTTCAAGGACGTCGACATCGGCCAGGTCACCAAGGTCAGGCTGGGTCCGGACGCGACGCGCGTGCTGGCGACCATCCAGATGGCCAAGGAAGCCGACCGCTTCGCCGCCGCCGACACCCGCTTCTGGGTGGTCAAGCCCCAGATCGGCACCACCGGCGTGTCGGGCCTGGGCACGCTGCTGTCCGGCCCCTACATCGGCGCCGCGCCGGGTGCCTCGAAGGAGAGCGCCACCGCCTTCACCGGCCTGGAAAAACCGCCGGCCGTGCCGCCGGGCCTGAAGGGCCGTGAATTCCACCTGCACGGCGACAGTCTCGGTTCGCTGTCGGCCGGCGCGCCCGTGTACTACCGCCGCATACGGGTCGGCCAGATCGCGTCCGCCCGCCTGGACCAGACCGGGCAGGGCGTCGATCTGTCGGTCTTCATCGAAGAGCCCTACCTTGCGCTGATCGGGCCGGACACGCGCTGGTGGCATGCCAGCGGCGTCGACCTGCGCCTGGATGCCAACGGCCTCAAGCTGAACACGCAATCGCTGGCCTCGCTGGTCACCGGCGGCATCGCCTTCGAGACGCCGGACGGCCGCAAGCCCTCGACCACGGCGGCCCCCGACACGGTGTTCGTGCTGGCCGCCGACCGCAACGCGGCGCTGCGCACGCCGGACGGCCCGGCCGTGACCGCGGTGCTGTACTTCGACCAGTCGCTGCGCGGCCTGTCGCCGGGCGCCCCGGTCGATTTCCGCGGCATCGTGCTGGGCGAGGTGCGCAGCGTCGGCATCGAATACGTCCGCGACCGCAAGAAGTTCCGCATGCCGGTGACGGTGGACCTGTATCCGAGCCGCCTCGGCCAGTCGGTGCTGGACGCGCTCGATGCCGACGCCAGCGGCCCGCAGGACGCGCTGGCGCAGATGGTCAAGCGCGGCTTCCGCGGCCAGCTGCGCACCGGCAACCTGCTGACGAGCCAGCTCTACGTCAACCTCGACTTCTTCCCGAAAGCGCCCAAGGCCGCGCTGGTGCCGCTGGCGGCCAGCAGCGAAGTGCTGGTCCTGCCGACCGTGCCGGGACCGCTCGACGAGCTGCAGAGCCAGTTGTCGCGCATCGCGGGCAAGCTCGACAAGATCCCCTTCGACGAAATCGGCAACAACCTGAACAAGACGCTGGTGCAGGCCAACGCCATGCTTGCCCGCCTGGACGGCAAGGTACTGCCGGAAATGCAGGAAACGTTGAACGCCGCCAGGCAGACCCTGAACAGCGCCAACGCCCTGTTGCAGCAGGACTCGCCGACACAATCCGAACTGCGCCAGACCCTGCAGGACGTGCGCCAGACCATGGATTCGCTGGATTCGCTGACCGACTACCTCGAACGCCATCCGGAATCGCTGATCCGCGGCAAGGCCAAGGAGAAATCCCAATGAAACTGATCCAGACGATGTCTTGCCTGGGCGCCGCGGCCTTGCTGGCGGCCTGCGCCACCACCGAGAACGACCATTTCTATACGCTGGGCGGGGAGGCGACTGCGGCCGCCGCGGCGAGCTCCTCCAATAAGATCTACATCGAGATGCTGGCGGCGAACGTGCCGGCGCAGGTGCGGCGCAAGCAGCTGGTCGTGACCACCGGCGCCGGCCAGGTCGACATGCTCGAACACCACCGCTGGATCGGACCGCTGGCGGACGAGATCAGCCAGGCGCTGTCGCAGCAGGTGAGCGCGGAACTGGGCGCGATCGACGTCTACCGCACGCCCTACCCGCCCGGCGCCGCGCCGTACCGGATCAGCACCAACATCCAGCGCTTCGAGTCCAGCCCCGGCCAGTACGCGCTGGTCGACGCCACCTGGAGCGTGCGCCAGGTCGGCAGCGACGCCGTGCTGACCTGCCGCAGCGTGCTGCGCGAACCGGTGGGGCAGGGCTACGAGGCGCTGGTGGCCGGCCACCGCGCGGCGCTGGCGAAATTGGGCAGCGCGATCGCGGCGGGCGTGCGCAGGGGACCGGCCGGGGGCTGCTGACGGCAGGGTGTCGGTTCAGGACGGTGACCCAGGCCGCGCGCCTGCATCGCCGCGCCATGCCGCCAGCGCGGCCTGGACCGCGGCCGCTTCGCGCAGCGTGGCGTCGATTTCCGCGTCCGGGACCCTGGCGCTGCGCTGGACGATGTGGTCGAACTCGTCGGCCAGCGCGCCTGCGCGCAGCAGCAGTTCGTTCGGCGCATGCTGCGCGGCCAGGGTCTTGCGCTCCAGTGCGTCGCGCGCGACGATCCGGTGGAAGCCGTAGATGAAGCGGCCGACGCGCTCGTAGTCGGGCGGGGTGTCCGGGGTGGCGGTCATGCTGGCCTCGCGTTTTGCCAGCCGCGCTTTCACGTAGGCCAGCCATTGGTCGTCCTGGTTGACCGTGCCGCCGACCATGCCGATCCGTTCAAAATTGCGCCAGGTGGATGGCGCGCCCTGGAAGACGAGATAGCTGGCGCCGATGGCGAAGCCGGGATGGATGACGCAGTCGGAACCGTTCATCGTGCGCCCGCCGCCGCGCGCCCAGAAGCGGAAGTCCTTGTGGTCGTCGAAGGTGCCATCCTTGTCGGCGTTGTGCGCGGGGCCGCCGGTCACCGTGATGAGCTTGCGCGCCGGTCCCGCCAGCTGGTCCAGCACGATGAGACGGTATTCGGTCTCGTAGTCATTCAGCGGCGTGGCGCTGATCACTTGTCCGACGGCGACGTCGGTAGCTTGCCGGACCAGTTCATCCGCCGCGATCAGTTGGCCTTGCGGCGGGGCCCAGCAGGCCTGGCTGGCGGCGGCGGGCAGGGCGAGCAGCAGGGGGAGGAGGCGGCGGAGCGCCGACGGTTTATTCTTGGGCGAGCGTTTCGGCATGGTCTTGGACTTTCCGTGATCGGAGGGCGTGGACCGGTGTGCCGATCCTTGCCTGGAGCATGCAGCATACAGAAACGCCAGGCCGGAAAATCCTCACTTTGTCACCTCGGCGGAAAAGCCTCGACGCGCTTGCAGAATTGGCCCGGGCGCGCTAAAAAGCAGGCTCGACGCGCATGCACCCGCCAGCGGTCCTCCTATATTGACATCCCATGACACACCCATTTGCCCGAGCGAGCCTGGTAGCGCTTCTGCTCTTGCCCGCACCCGCATCGACGTTCGCCGCGGAGCACGCGGCCAGGGTCTTCGACTTTTCCGGCGTGTGGAACTATATGGAGCGCGCCGATATCCTAGGCGGACATTATGTCGTGCAGTACCGCTATTCGATATGGCAAAAGGGACGGCGCCTGTGCGGCGCCCTCGAACGCAGCGGCGCGCCGAACCGGAGGATCGAACTGTATGTATTCAAAGGCGTGGCGCATCGAAGCTACGCCGATATCTGGATGGACGCCGGTTCGCCGCGCGACGCGCATTACGTGCCCGCCTATCCGTTTGCGGCCGATGACGTATTGCGGCTCAGGCTGCGTGGCAAGACGCTGATCATGGGCGAACCGTATTCACCGCAGGGCGGCGGCGTCGCCACGGTGCTGCCACCGGATAAGGACATCATCTACCTGGATAGGTTTCCATTGTCTCGCCAGCCCGAGCCGGCGGAGCTGGAAGCCCTGGGCGCGGAGGAAGGTGTTGGCAAGGCATTTCTCGAAAAATGCTTGAGCGACGAGGGCCACGCTCAAGAAAATGAGTAGTTCGGCCTTCGCGCCAACCCGGCCATCGCACGCGATTGATATTGCGCAATAATGAGCAGCCCGCAACTCAGGAAGGGATGCCACCATGGCCGCCACGCGCCGCTCGATGCTGATGTCGTCTATCGCCCTGCTGGCCTCGCCCTGTCTGGCGCGCGCCCAGACCCGGCCCGCGCCCGATGTGGTGGCCGGCATCCCTGTCAATTACGATGAAAGGGAGGCCGGCGACCCGGTCCTGCCCGATCCTTTGACCGCCGGCGACGGCACGAAAATCGCCACGGCCGCGGCCTGGCAGGCCAGGCGCCGGCCGGAAATCGTCAAGCTGTTCGAGGAGCAGCAATTCGGCCGCGTGCCGGGCAGGCCGGCGGACCTGGCCTTCGAGGTGCGGGACAGGAACACGCCGGCCTTTGACGGCAAGGCCGTGCGCAGGCAAGTCAGGATCACCTTCACCAAGGACAAATCCGGGCCGTCGATCCAGCTGCTCATGTATACGCCGGCGGCCAGCCGCAAGCCCGTGCCGCTGCTGCTGGTGATGGGCTGGGGCGCCAACGGCGCGGCGGTCGACGATCCGGGCGTGCTCTCCAACCCGGTGTGGGACGCCAAGGAAAAGCGGCGCAAGCCCTGGGTGCCGGCGTCGGCGGGGCGCGGCTTCGGGCGCGTCGACGTGCTGCCGCTCATCGAGGCGGGTTTCGGCGTCGCCACCTTCAACTACGGCGACGTCGATCCGGATGATCCCGACGGCCTGAACGAGGGCGTCCGCAAGCTGTACCTGAAGCCCGGCGCCACCCGGCCGGCGCCCGACGAATGGGGCGCGATCGCGGCCTGGGGCTGGGGCATCAGCCGCGTCATCGATTACTTCGAGACCGACAGGACCGTCGATGCCAGGCGCATTGCCATCCACGGCGTCTCGCGCCTCGGCAAGACCGTGATGTGGGCGGGCGCGGTTGATACCCGCGTGGCCGCGACCATCGCCAGCTGCTCGGGCGAGGGCGGGGCGGCCGTCTCGCGCCGCAACTACGGCGAAACCATCGCGCACCTGACCGCGCCGACGCGCTACCCGTACCAGTTCGCCGCCAACTACGGCAAGTGGGCGGGCTTCCCGGACCGGGCGCCGATGGACGGCAACCTGCTGGTGGCCCTGCACGCGCCGCGTCCGCTGTTGCTGCAGACCGGCAGCAGCGACAACTGGTCCGACCCGAAGGGCGAGTTCATCGCGGCCGTCGATGCCGGCAAGGTCTACCGCCTGCTCGGCAAGCGCGACCTCGGCACCGATGCCATGCCGGCGCCGAATGTGCCGGTCCTGCATGACCTGGGCTACCTGATGCACGAAGGCGGCCATGGCACGATCCCCGCCGACTGGCCGGTCTTCATCGATTTCCTCAAGATGCACCTGGCACCGGGGAGCTGAGTCCATGCACCGTATTCCGCTCGGCGCCGTGGCGCTGGCCTGCCTGTGCTTGTGCGCGCCGTCGCGCGCCCAGGACGCCTTGCTCGATGGCTTCAAAACCCCGCCGGATGCCGCCAAGCCGCGCACCTGGTGGCACTGGACCAACGGCAACGTCAGCGAAGACGGCATCACCCGCGACCTCGAATGGATGAAGCGCGCCGGCATCGG
>Ga0265780_10003988_pt1 | contig 19209 bp, 1 predicted proteins | sample P1T30metagenome_FD_192432 | JGI IMG/M metagenome (GOLD analysis project Ga0265780, IMG submission 192432) | Plant litter microbial communities from East Loma Ridge, Irvine, California - P1 T30 | ecosystem: Environmental > Terrestrial > Plant litter > Unclassified | place: USA: California...
AATTCTTATATAGTAATAGCTCTTTAACTATACTATTTAATACCTTCTTAATTATTAAATTATCTATAGGTATATTACGTAGTATTAGCTTATAAACTCTTTTACTTTTATAATTTCTTAATATTTATCTAAAGTTCTATAGTATCTTAGTACTTAAGTTAACTAATATATACGTAATAGATTATATTACTACTAGATAAATGTAATATAAGTAAGATTATACTTAGATTTTCTATAAGTACTCTTTTTCTATACTTACGTAGCTAATAGTATATAAGCTGTTTTCAATACTAATCTATAATAGCGTATTAGTTACCTCTAGTTATTAAGGTAGTGTTTAGCTTTAGTTAGTAAAATCTTAGTAAAGCTCTAATACTAAAATAGTAGGTTAAGTAAGAGTTAGCTAGAGCAAAACTCTACTATTAGACATATAGAGTACTAAGAGTTTAAGTTTTAGTTACACTATCTTCTATATACTAGAAAAAAAACTCCTAAATTACTTTTTTATATATTATAAGTATAGAGTAAAATACTTATTATTACTTAAAATATAGAATTTATTTTAAGATAGCAGTATACTCTAATAAGTAAAAGCTTTAGATCCTTAAAGGCGAAAAAAAAGAATTATTATTAATAAATATACCTATCGTAAAGTTTATTACTATTATAGTAAGTAGTAGTTTTCTAGAGTATTAAGAATTTACTACTTCTAGTATTTCTATTACCTAGACTTTTTAAAAGCTTAATACTATAGCTTACTTTTAGAAGTTAAAACTAACTTTATTTAAGATATATTATTATTAAATAAATTTTAAGTCTATATTCTAAAGATCTTTACTATAGTAAGATATTTCTTTAATATAAAAGCGCTTTAAACTACTTTTATAGCTATACCTATAGCATTTCTATTAGCTAATTATTAATAATAATAAAAAGAACTATAGAATTCTTATTAGGCTTATAAGATAAGTAAGATAAATAATATATATAAAAGAGTAATAATAGCGTATTAATAAGCTTACAGTAGAAAATGTAACTATCTTAATAAACTATAAGTAGATTTATAGTTAGTCTAAGGTATTAGATATAGTAAAAAAAGTATAGATATGTTTTAGATTCTCTTAGAGTACTTAGTAAGTATATTAGGCTATTAAAAATATTTAGCGCTTTTGTAGTATAATAACTATAGTACTACTACTACTATAGGTAATCTATATATTATAAGTAGTAACAAATAAGTAAATATAGAGATATAAGTCTTTGTTATAAAGTTATAAGAAAGAGAAGTATAGACAGATAGTAGAAGGTATTTAAGTTTAGGCTTAATTAAAATAGCTTAAAAGTTTATAGATTTATTAGTTATAATATAGTATAATATTATAAGATATAACGTTGTGTACTATATCTTTAAGATCTAGTAAGACCTACTATATATTATAAGTCTGTTTACTATTACATTTTTCCTAGATAATATTTCTATAGTACTTATACTATTCTTCTTTTATTATATATTTTAATATATTCTATAATGTTACTTTAAAGCCTTATTATTAGAATTCTATACTTGAAATTATTAGGTAGCCTTACTTAGTATAAGTATAAGTAGATCTAGAGAGTTATAGCTAAGAAGGTAATAATCTTTATTTTTAATAGATTTTATACTTTTCTCTATCTTATCTTATATTATATATTAATAAGTATTTACTTATCTAATACTTAGATTTTTTTGTTTTTAATTTATCTATATTGTATTGTACCTATTAATAACACTAAGAGTAATACTTAAATCGTAATAAGTATTATGAATAACAAAAATTTATCTTTTCTAGTAGTAGTAGCTATAAGTTTATTAGTACTAACTTCTATGAAAGAGAAAGTACCTTAGCTAGTATCTTCTAAATATAAGGTAAATAATAAAGTAAGTAGTAGTTTAATTTATATACTTTTACTATAAACTTATATTCTTACTTTTAAAGAGCTTTAGATTATATTAAAAAAGACTGCTCTAGACAAATAATTATAATACTTATATACTTAGAAGGTATACTAGCGAATATATTTTAATTTAGTTAAGTTCTAAACTTTCTACACTAAAGTTACTATAAGTAATTCAACTACTTCTACAAAGAATATATAGATATTATCTATAAATTACTTAAGAAATTCTTTTTTAAGTTAGAATTTTCTTAGTATTATACTTTTATAGTTACTTCTAGAAACTAACTAAGTATAGTATAACTAATAGAGATAAGATTATAAATTAGGCTTTCTTAATCTACTATATAATTTAATAATAAAGATGTAATAAATTAATTTTAATAATATATATTTTTAAGCTACTAAAGACTTTAAAGTATTTATATTAGGTATTTAAAAACTATAAGAATATCTTATAAGGCCTATTATAGATAGATCGTAAGTATACTATATAATATTATCTTAATTCTCTATTAAAGTATAAGTACATACTTATATTTACTTTAAGCGTACTTTATAGCGTAGTTATTAGACTTCTGTAAGTAAATTAGACTATATACAGTTCAAATAAAAGAAACTTAAATCAAAGTAGATACTATAGTACTATAGAACATTATTAGAAGAAGCTTAGTTATACTTTCTATAGACTAGTAATTTATACATCTGTAAGTTAAAGTACATACTAATTTTATTTACTAACTAAAGCTTTATACTAAAGAAAATAAGCTATAGCTACTTAAAAAGAATAAGTACAAATTTACTAAGAACTAGTTAAATATTTAAAGTACTAGTAGACCTTAAGAAAGCGCTAAGCGCGCTAAACAAGACTAGAATTAATTAAAAAGATGTAGCTTAGATAACTATAATATACTTACAAAGCAAATTATGTACTATAAATATAGTTTAGTTAACTATTATAGAGATAAATATCTAATAACTAATAAGTTTTATAATCTAAGTAAGTATACTACTAAGTTTAAGATTAAAACAGTCTAGAGATAGAGGAATTAATCTTCTATTTTATTATCTATATATATTTTAAGAAGAAGAACTTAAATATTAAAATAGTATATAAAACTTTAAAGTGTACTCTACTTTAGAATTGTTATAGTAAGGTTTAATAATAAAATACTAAAACTTAAGTAGATAACACAAAATACTAGTTTAGAATATATTATTATTTAAACTATATTTGTAATAAAGTAAAGATTAATTAGAAAGAATTTAGTTAATCTACTTATAAGAGAGATAAATAGTAGATAGCTTACTATTTTAAAATAAGTAAAGTAAGTATTATTATAACAAATTTCTAAATCTATATAAGCTCTCTAGGCCTTTAAAATAGAGTCTACTATACTATTTATTATAAGATTATACTATGTTCTAAAGAATAATTAGAGTTTCTAGCTATTAAAACTAAGTCTAATACTCTTAATACCTCTTACTAACTACTAATCTATACTTTCTACTCTTTCTATATTAAGCTTATAGACACTATAAACTTTATAGCTTATTTTTATTATTTAGATCTTATCTAAGATATATACTACTATATACTATAGACAAACGTGTTTTAAGAATATACTTATATTATAGTTATATACTATGCTACTTAATCGCATTGTACCTACGTTATAAAATTAGTATAATTATTAATAGTAAAGCTATATAAAGAGGCAATTATTCTATTTATAGTACTTATCTTAAATAAGTATATACTATATCTAGAATTACTATAAATCTCTTACTAGAACTCTAAACTAATCTCTCTAGGCCTAAGAGATAGAGCCTATACTGTACTTTTTCTTAAATAACGTAATTACATAGCTACGTAATTACTTAATAAGGCGTTACTATATTAGACTTTTAATTAAACTTTAACTTAAATAGAAGTCTAGATTTATAACTTTTAATACTTATATCTATACTACTACTAATATAATATTTACTATACGCAAAGTTATAATATACTAACTACTTTATATTTTTAATAATGTACTAATATCTATTTATATTATTTGCTAGTAATAAAACGTAGTTTACGTAACTACTAATATTAATAGAAAATCTAATAAGTATATAACTAGTATAAAGCTTCTAAGCTTAGCTAATATATCTAGTTATTATTTATTTAATTACTAGTAACTTATTTTTAACATATAATTATCTCTAAGGCTTACTCTATTAGCTACTTTAATACATAACTTTTATAGCGTAACACTACGCTCTTTATCTATTTAGTGTTCTCTAAATTAGCTAAAGAACTATCTATTTTTAGCTATTAAATCTAGTACCTACTCTTAAATTTTTAAAGATTTACTTATTAAGTATTTCTAGTAATCTACTTATACTAGCTATAAGATTTATATCTAGTATTTAAGGTTTTAAAAGCTTTTCGAAAGTAGTTATATAAGTAGTTAAAGAAATGTTTATTTAGATAAAAGCTTCTAAATATAAAAAATATATATATACTACTTCTCTTAGCTTTCTAATTTACTTTATTATATTAATACTGTTAAAGTTAAATTACTCTTTCTAGTACTATATAAGCTTTAGATTTATAGCTAAAGTTTATATAGTACTTCTTATAGAGTAGCTAATAGAGACTATAGTACTAATAAAACTACTTAGAAATAGAATAAAGTTATTAAAATTAGTATTTTATATAATACTATATTTTAAAGTATTATTAAAAATAATAACGTTTTCTATAAGTATAGAAGAAGACTTTACCTTTATAGAGTATTACCTATTATAAAAAGAGAGAAGTATTAAAAAGTTAGAAAAGAAGAAAGATAGTAAATAAAGGTATTATATAAGTATATAAACTTTTATATTAATACTATTGTAGTAGAGTAGATTACGCTTATTACGTATTACGTAGAGCTAGCGCTTAATAGCTTATTAAGACTACGCAGCGTATAGAGAATAAAAACACCTAATTTAATAATAACGTATTAAGTATAACCTTTCTTTATAAATAGTAACTAATATATAACTTAAAAGTCTACTAGCCTATACCTTAGAAAGATTAAGAAAGATAGTTAGTGTAATAATTTAGTAGTAACACGCGCGCGTAGTTTAATAGCTTATTAAAACTATATAGTAATATATAGTTACGCTCTAGTAGCTAAATACTCTAAAATAGTTATAAATATATTACTATATAGTGCGTAAGCTCTAAGAGCTTATTAAGACTATAATATAGATAGAAACAGCGCTCTAGAAGTATAATAAGTAGAACTATAGTTATAAGAATATTACTATAGAAAAGTAAATATTAGAAATATAGTTATAAAAACTATTATAGAGAAAGAAGTAGTAAGTATAGAAACTATTATAAAAAAGTAGTAAAGATAGAATAGTATTAAACGTAGTAATCTATAAGTTCTAAATAGCTTTAATAAAGAAATAGACTTTATAGAGAGCTGCGCATAGAGTGTATTATAACTATAGCTCTTAGAAAAAGACTATAGCAGAATAATAAGCTAATAAAACGCTAATATAAGATAGAAAGTAAAATTTAGATACTAGTAAAACTATACCTATAAGCGCTAAGAGTAGAGACAGCTTTAATAAAGTATTAGAGTATATTCTAGTCTTATTAAAGTCTTAGCTAGCAAAAACGCTATAAAAAGAAAGGCTAATATATATTATAGAACACTATTATAAGTAACTAGTAACTAATATACTATTAAGTTCTACTACGCTTATAATAATAGCTATTATTTTCTAATCTCTTATTAACTAAGTCTACTTTTATAGTTATGTAATAGCTCTTTACTAAAATACTAGAACTTCTAAGTTCTCTTACACCTTATAAGCTGTAACTATAAGTAATATTACTAATACTTGTAGACTTATTAACTTAGCTAAAATCTTAGGTATAGAAACTAGCTCTAATACATAAGTAAAAGATAAGAAGAAAACGTTCTGTAATATTAATATATAGAAGATAATATAGATTATTACTATAGATATTAACTCTATAGCTAAAAGCTACACTTATATTAATAAACCTAGCTCTCTTATAAGTATATTACTTATTTTTAATAGTAAAGATATAACGTAATTTCTTAAGAAAATTAATAAGTAGGCCTTTTTCTACTAATAAACTATTAAGAAGAAATTCTTACGTTTTCTTAACTATTATAACTAAGTTAGACGTAATATTATTATATCTAGTATACTAGAGTTTAAAGAGGCTAAAAAAAATAAAAACTAAGTCTTAGTCTAGAACTTTCTTAGAAAGCGTTTTAGAGCCTAGAATAAAGTCTAGTAAAAGAAAATAGAAAACTTATTAAAAGCCTAGTTATAAGTCTACTCTATAATACTAAACCTCTCTCTATAAAGCTACCTAGACAGCTTTAGACTTTACTTTACTTATTACTTAAATATAGGCGTAGTAACTAGTAACTAGAAAAACTTCTACTTAGTAAAGAGCTTAAATAAAACTTATTTAGATAAGGTTCTAAGTAAGTTTAAGATCTCTATTTATAGCTCTTTTAACTTTAAGTATAATAAGATTAAAAAGTTCTTTAGTAAGATGTCTTTCTATAAAGCTAAAATAGAGAAGTTTAACTTTTTCTTTACTAGAAAGACTTATATAATAAAGCTACTATAAGAAAAGTTTAGAGCTTTATTAAGCCTAGCGTAGCTATTTACTTTTTTACACCTTAACCTAAGTAGAGTACTTCTTTAGTCTTCTATAACTATAAGTACTTATTCTAAAAGTAAATAAAAAGTTTAGATACTACTTAGATATATTGCTACTTAAGATAAGATAGATAACCTTATTAAGAAGTTCTTAAAGGTTAAGCTTAACAGAATTAACCTTATAATCTTTTTTTAAGAACTAAAAGAATCTAAACTTCTTTTAGACTTTAATATTCTTAAAAAAGTATAATCTATCTTAGTAATAGTTATATTAGAATTAAGCTATACTTACTAATTATCTTCTTAGACTAGTATAGTATTATAGATAACGTTCTAAGCTTTGATAACTAGTTAGAATACTCTTCTAAGAGCTAACCTAATATATAATAGCTAAATATATAATAGTAGACTTATTAGACCTATAATTTACTATATCTATAGTAAAAAAGAATACCTAGCTACTATATATCTAGATAAGAAGGCTTTCGTGCGTAACTACTAAGTATATATCAGACCTAATAATTATCTTTACTAGAAAATTATAAAGAAGCTATTAGATAAGGTTACTACTAATAGAAATTAACCTATTATATAGTTAGTAGTAGAAAGTATTAAAGAGTAACTATAGCGTAATAGATACTTTATTATAAACTTATTTACTATAATAAACTTTTATAAGCTACTAGCTTAAAGCTTTATTAGAGTAGCTAGTAATATAATTATTATAAGTAGTCTTTCTAAAGCCTCTAGTCTTAAGTTACTAGAGACCTTTGCCTAAGCCTTAGAGAACGTAGACCTTAATAAGCTAACTCTAGAAAAAAAATTCTAGATTAGTAGTATAAAGTATACTAATTCTAATTAATTAGCTTATAATACTATATAGAAAACAGCTCTTAAAGGCCTATTAAGTTATACTCTAGTAGTATATAATAATAAGAATAGAGACGCTTACTAGTATCTCTCTAAGATAGTCTCTTTTAATAATAATATAAATATAACTAATTACTCTAATATAGATAAGGCTTCTAAAAACTCTTCTAAAAAGCTTTAGCTTCTTAACTTCTTAATAGTAAATCTAGACGTAATAGTACTATAAGTTCTTAGTACTTCTATCTTAGTAATACTTAATAATCTATTTACGCTTATACTAGAAATCTAGAAGTACTTTAGTAAACTTTTTTACTAGGCTAGAGATCTTCTAGCTCTTTCTAATAGTACTAGTTCTAATAACTTCTTAAAGAAGCCTATAAACCTTTAGCTTAATAACTTTATAGTAAGCTATTTAAAGTATTTATTTATTAGAGTAACTAAAAGAATAATTACTTAAGCTAGATTACGCGCTACTTACTCTAATAGATAATTAGATAGCTTACCTACACTTCTCTAGCTTTATATTTATAAATTCTCTAGTATTTCTATATATAAAAGTAATAAGAATAATAATAGTTATACTATCTTAGAGTAATATAAGTATAATAAAGAATATTGTTTTAAATATATATGCTATAATTACCTAAGAGCGCTAATAATAATTAATAGTGCTAGACTCTTAGCTCTTCTAGATTTAAGAGTAAAACTAAATAGAATTTAATTAAAGACTACGTAAGTATTAAGTCTTATTATTACTTCTATATCTATAGAAATAGTATTCTTCTATATATAGGCTACTAATAGCACCTTTAAGTCTTTCTTAGATATAATTTAGTAAGCTTTAGTAGCTATTAGAAATATTATTATTCTAACTAACTTCTTTATACTTAGATCTCTCTTAAGTTCTATTATACTTAGAAATTTTAACTTTATAGACGTGTAGTGCACCTTTTAGTATAAAGTAGATAGTAAGATATAGTATACTATTTACTCTTAAAACTAAAGCTCTAATACAACCTTTATTAGAGCTATAGATAATATACTTAGAACTATTATATAAGTATTAATCTAGCAAAAAGACTTAGAGGCCTAAGTTCTAGTTTTAGTACCTCTTCTTATAATAAAGACCTAGAAATAGATAATATATAGTAGCTTTAACTAATATCTAGTACTAACTAAAATTAGGTTACTTATAGACTTAATAAGCTATTAAGTTATATAATAAAGTATACTATATAACTTTAATAGGTCTTAAAGTCTACTAAAAGTAGAAAAGTATAGTAAAAAGTAGTAGAGCGTATCTACATTTCTCTAGAAAAGACTATATAACTAAGCCTCTACGCCTCTCTCTATAAGAATATTAAATAGAATCTTCTTTATATATCTAATAAGTTTATATATATTAGCTATAGTATCTAAAGTATTATTAGATATACTAAGAAAGAAAAGCTTATAATTAAAGATAATAAAGATATTCTAGCTATTATAGTAGACCTAGATCTTAATAATAAAGTTAATAAGATACTTTAAGACTTAGCCTACCTATACTAGACTAAGACTTACTAACTATAGAAAATATACTATATATAGAAAGATATTAAAGCTAAAGTAGCTATAAAAGTCTACTTTAAAGTTACTACTATATATAAGTCTAAGAATAAAAAAGCTTAACCTATTTATAACTCTACTATTATACTCTATACTATAAAAAGCTACTTAGATTAGTAGTAGCGCGTAAAAGCTTAATAGCCTTTTAATCTAGATTAAAGCTAGAGATAGTTCTAATAGTTTATTAAGAACTGTATAGCTACCTTTTTAAAAGAGTAATACGCTATACCTAAGTATCTAAATAAAATAAAAATAGCTTCTTAGCTATTACTATATAAAAAAGCTATACTAGTTAAGGTTTTTTTTTTATTATAAAGCTACTCTTAGCTTTAATTTCTCTTAATCTAGCTAGATCTATCTAGATATTATACTACTAGTTTAAATTAATACTATTCTCTAGAAAGTATAGAAAGAAAGTAACTTTTCTATTCTAAGAAAGCTTAAAGCTAAAGTTAGTAAAATAATCTAGAAACGCTTAGGTTATAGTATCTTTAAGTATAGTAAGATTCTATATAGTAATCTCTAGTTCTTAGTTAAGAAAAAAGACTAGAGATACTACTTAATTAATAATACTTAAAAGATTAATAGTATTACTATTTATAATACTTATTTTTCTTTAAATCTAGATAAGTTTTCTAAAGAGTTTATAGGCTATTAAGTTATATTATTAATTAACTTCTTCTTAGGTTATAACTAAGTAAAGCTCTATTAGTTATTAAGACTACTTATAGCCTTTTTTATACCTAGCTATAGTCTTATATAGTAATATACTTTACTAATAAATATAACTAACTCTATTACTAAGTTTATATAGGTAGTAATAAAGATCTTATAAAACTTAAATCTATATATTTATATACCTTATATAGATAATATTATAGTAAAAAGGCTAAAAACTAATTATAATAAAAAACTTCTTAAACTAGTAGTCTAGTAGTTTATTAGAGAGTATATTATTAATATTAATAAAGTGCTAAGAAACTTTAAGATAGCTAGTGCTACTATATTTAGATTTAAAAGAAATTAGTACTATAATAGTATAAAAGTTATAGAGTACGTTATTAATAAATGTAAATACTACTTAGTATAGAAGAAAGTTTAAAAGATTACTAAATAGCCTATCTATACCTCTACTAAGAATATCTATATATTCTAAGATAATTATATTTACTACTATATCTAGATTAAAAGCTTTGTAAAATAGGTATTAGCTCTCTTTAACTTACTTTATAAAGATAGTATTTTTTCTTAGATAAAGAATGCTGCTATAGCTATAAATAATCTTAAGTACTATATTATCTATACTCTAGCGCTAATATTAATTAACTACTATAAACTATTATAATCTATTATTATTACTATTAATAGTAGTAAGAAAGGCTAGAGTATAGTATTATAGTTAAAGAACTTAATAAGTTATTAATACTCTATATAATATAAGTTAGGTATTTAGATAGTTACTAAAAGAAACTAGAACTTTAGTAAGTATAAGTACAAAGCTATACTTCTTACTCTAAAGAAGTTTTACTCTTAAATTTATAAAGTATACTTTATTATTAAAACTAATACTTAAACGCTAGTAGACTAGCTTAACTATAGTGCTACTAACTTACCTAGAGCTTTAGTTATAAGATAGCTTACTTTACTTAATATATAGAAGTTTAAAGTCTACTATATTAAAGGTAAGAAAAATATAGTTATAGATACTCTCTTCTATAAACTAAAACTAAAAGAATAGACTTTACTCTAAAAGTCTAAAGATAATATAGAAATATTTATTAATTACTAGCTTAGAGTAATAACTCTATTCTAAAGCTTAATATATTATTAGAACTTATAGTACGCTTATTATATAATAAGTGCTAACGTAGACACGCTTAATAATTAATACACTAAGTACTTCTATAATATTATAATATAGCTTCTAATCTTATAGAACTCTAGTAACTTATTACGCTTAGAGATACGTAAGCTATAATAGTAGAGTAGAAAGTTTAAAGTTATTAAAAATATATTATAGATTTACTCTACCTCTTATAAGCTATTAAGGTAAGTAGTAGATAATTCTAAAGACTAAGCTACTATTATTACTATAATATATAATAAGTTAGACTACTATAAATATAAAGATATATAGCGTAAGATATAGTACTAATACTTCTAGTCTTATATATTTAGTAATATTAATACCTTTATATATAGCTATCTATAATACTAATTCTACTTAGCGTAGCGCTTTAATAAGAAACTCCACTCTATATAAAGACTTAATAGACTATAGAAGTAAGTTATAGTAAACGTTATCTATATACCTATAAGTCTAGCTAGAAAGAAATACCTAGTTATAGCTAGAGATTATATATTAGATTACTTAGAAGCTTACGCTCTTATAGAGAATATATTTACTAAAGTTACTAAGTTCTTAGAGAAAGATATTTTTATAAGATAGAGTATACCTATTAAGATTTCTATAAATAGTAGCTCTAAGAATAAGAAATTTATTAAAGATATATATAAGCTATATAGTGTTAACTAAGCTATTATAAGTATTCTTTACTTAATAAGCTTAAGGCCTTATTAAGTATAGCTATAAGAAACTTACTAAAGCGCTTTATAAGATAAGAAGAAATTAAGTATCTAACTTATACCTAGCTTTATAGGCAGACTAGATTATAATAAAGCGCTTAACTAGAGAAACGCTAGCCTACTTAATAATAGACTATAAATATATTCTACTAGTAGAGCTTTATATCTCTATATAGTAGACTCTACTCTAAACTAATATTAGAAGTACTTCTAAGTTAATTATACTTTAAGCTAAGTAGTTTAAATACTAAGATAACTAGCTCTATAAAGTAGTTAATAGAATAGTACGTCTTTAGAAAGATAGTAAGAAATAGTTTAATAACTAAGTAAACCTACGCACTATCTTAATAGAGTCTAAAGATCTAGTTTTACTTTATAACACTTTATTAGATATTAATATATTATAGTCTTAGAAGCTCTAACTCTACTAGAAAAGCCTCTTCTACGTTACTAGAATTACTAATAAGAGCACGTACTTTATTAAGAAGCTTAATAGTACACTACTTAAAAGTATCTTTACTAGTAATTATCTAAAGAAGTTTATTTAGTAAAAGACTATTAATATAAACGCGCTACTTAATCTTAATAATAAGTTAGAGCTATCTATAAAGTCTACTATAGAAGTACTATATAACTATATAGCTAATATAAGTAGCTTTTAAAGATAGAAAGTAATTAAAGTATATATTCTACGCATAAACATAGACTATAATAGATTTATATAGTATAATAAGCTTAAAAAAAAAGTAAGTAAGAAGAATTTTAGCTAAGAATTAGCTAAAGAAATAAAGAGAAAAAAAAGTAGTTAGTAAAATATATAAGTACAAGGTAGTAGGTAGTAGTAATAGATTTTATAAGTTTTTTTAGAGTTATTAGAATTTTATAAGAAAAAGTAAAAGAAAAAGAAAAAATAAAAGACTTTTATAGATACTACTAGTAGACTTAATAAGCTCTTAGGCCTAGAACTAGAAAATAATCTAAAAGCTTATAACTATAAGCTCTAAATCTAAGATAAGTATAAGATAAAAACGTAGTAATAGTAGTTATACTACGTACGCTACTTTTTCTTCTTCTTACTATTTTTATTATTAGTAGATAGAGATATCTTACCTATATTTCTATACTTTAATAAACTTTAATAATATTCTTCTTATAAAGCTAAAAGTCTATAAAAGAAAGAAGAATCTATACTTTAAAAAGTAGCACTAAGTCTTTTAGAGTAAGTAGATAGAGACTAAGATATACTATAAAATAGACTACTATAAGAGAAGTTAATTAGTTATAGAGTAAAATAAGTACTATAAAGAGAAGAACTAAAAAGACTATTAGAGCTTGAAGTATTAAAGCTAATAAAGATATTAGATAAAGAAAAGTTAATATTCAAGAGGTTACTAAGATTACTAAAATTATAGCTTAGAGAGCTTATTAAAGTATAGCTTAATAACTTAAAGAGGCTAGTAGAAGTAGTAGTAAGATTAGTAAGTAAAGGCCTAGAAGAGAAGCTAGTCTAATAGGTAGTCTGCGTAGAAAAGTTACTAAAGCTAGAAAAAAAGATAGTAAAAGACTAAGTAAAGAAACTAGAAGAAGTACTTATAAAAGAACTAGAGTTATAAGCTAAGAGAGCTTAACTAGTAGAAGCGTACTTTATAAAATTATTATAGAATAGCTCTATATATAATTTATTATAATTACTATTTTTTTCTAAAGAAAAAGAATAGTTCTAAAGTATATAGAGACTAATAGCTTAAGTAGCTAGCTTATCTAAAACTTTACTATTAGCTAGTAAAATTAAAGAGCTAGATATAAAGACTATAAGCTTAGAAAACTAACTTATACTACTATACGTCTTAATACCTTAGTAGAAGTTAATACTAAATACGTAAGTAATATTAAGCTTTAGATACTTTACGCTAGAGAATTTATGCTAGCTAACTTTCTAAGAAGACTAAGGTCTACTAACTATATAGTTAAGGCTTAAAGCTAGTTAGTAAAGGCTTTACTTCTTTAGTATTATTAAAGTAATACTAAAAGAATTATAAGCTATTTATTAAAGATAGACTATTATCTAAGTATACGTATTCTAAGCTATATAAAAGCTAGTCTACTAGCTAGTATAATTAAATACTATAGTAGTAGAAGTTCTTAATAAAGCTATAGCCTTAGCTCTAGAAGTCTAGTAAACTTAGTTAGTAATATTATTAACTTTATTATCGCGTATTCTTCTCTTAAGAGTAAAAGAAGTAGTTATACCTTTAGTATATAGAAAGTTAGAATAGAACTTAATCTAGCTTTTATAAAAGTTATTACTCTTAGTTAGCTTACTAAAAAAAGAATTATACTTAGTAGTCTTAGAATTTATAAAAGCTATAAGAGAATATACTAGTTTTAAAAAGAGAATAATAAGTTAGCGTAGACCTTAATAAGTTATACAAGAAACTTACTAAAAGAATATTTACATTTACTTTTAACTTAGTATATAATATACTAGCTACCTAAAAGTATCTTTCTATTATAATCTAGAGCTAGAGTATAGATTTAACCTCTCTTAAGATAGTTATTATAAGCGTAGTTAGTATTCTTAATATTATCTAAAGTTATATAGTAATAGATATTATTAATAAAGTATAAAAAAAAAGTAGTAAGATAGTTTTTATAAAGCCTAATAGTGCTACTAGTAGTAATACTACGCTCTATAGCCTACTTATAAAAGTTCTATATTTTAGCTAGTATAGTAAGATTCTAAGAATTAATTATAAGACTATTATTATCTAGAATATAATTATAATCTTAATAGTAAAAGAAGTTAAGTAAAAACTTACTAGAGTTTGCGTTACTAGTACTAGAAAAAATATAGAAGCTATTACTAGCTACACTAAAAACACTATTTAAGACTACTAAGTAGGCTTTAGTAATCTTATAAATATAGACAGAGAATTAAAAAGTAGAGTTAGTAAGTAGATAGTTAGTAAAGGTATTAGCTATATTATGAGTAAGATTACTATTAGTAGTTATTTTAAGAAAAGTAGAAACTAGAAGTATATTAGCTAGATAGTACTTAATAAAGTATAGAAGTACTTACTAAGTCTTATTATTACTATAACTAGAGACTCTCTCTTTAGAGTAGAAGAAGCTATAGAACTAAGATTACTACTATAACTACTACTAAAAGGCTTCTTACTACTACTATTACTACTACTCTTACGTAGAGTATTGATATTAAAGCTAGATATTATAGTAGTAGTCTTATTTAGTAAAGCTATAGTATAGAGATTATAAAAGATATTTAATAAATAAGCTAGAGATAAGAAAAAGTTAAAAAGAAATAGAGTAATAAAGTAGAGAAGAGCGCTAGATAAGTAGTTTATATAGTTCTAGACAGAAGGCAGCTACTAAGGTATAAGAGCGCGTAATATACTTAAGAGGTTTTTGTAAATATAGTATAAATAGTAAGAGAGATTCTTACCTTACCTAGTTATACTATCTACTTAGCCTTAATAGGTATATAAAGCACTATATTACTAGGCGTTAGTAAGTAGTAAAATAGTAGATAAGATAAAAAGGTAGTATCTATTAGGCTATAGCTATTACGTTATTAAGTACTTATAGTTATAAAGTAGTAAATATCTTATATAAGGCTTTTAGAGATACTTAGAGAAGTAAAGCTATAAAAGTAAAAGTATAGAGCTTACTATTTACTTTAAGTATTTAGAATAAGGCTATTAAGTTATTAAGACTACTAGCGCTATAGGCTACTTATTTACTAAAAGACTTATTCTAATAGTAGCTTAAATGCAATAGCAGCTTCTCTATTAAAACTATAGTCTACTTAAGAACTTACTTAAGTAGTAGCCTAGAATATTAGAGGCTTCTTATACTTAGCGCTTTTACTTTACTACTATATACTTATTATAGTATGTTTTATAGTTTACTTAATATTTTTAGAGTAAGCTAGTTCTACTCTTAATAAGTTATTAGCTCTTTTTAGACTCTAGTTCTTTTTTATAACTTTCTCTTTACTATCTATATAGCGTTAGAGCTTTTAATAAAAAAACTAAGGTCTAGCTATATAGTTAAGGCTTAGAAGCTAGAAAGTAAAAAATAGTAAAGAAGAATAATAAGAGCGCGTAGATACGTTCTTAGAGAGTTACTATTAAGTTAGACTAAGCTAAGGTATAGCTAGCTATAAAGAGATTTCTACTAGTCTTAATAAGTTAGTAGTAGTTACTAGGTTTTTTCTTATAAGTATAAGGTAACGTAGTAGTTTAGCTAGAGGTAGTAGAGCTTATAGCTTAGTTTTTAAGTAAATACGTAGCTTTAATAAGCTATTAAGAAGTATAAGAATTAATTATATATAATTAAGTATTACGTATAGTAGTATAATTACTTAATAGAGCTAAGCTTCTAGGTAAAGAAGATATATAGTAGAGTAGATTACGCTTATTACGTATTACGTAGAGCTAGCGCTTAATAGCTTATTAAGGCTACGCAGCGCATAAAGAATAAGAATACCTAATTAAATAATAATGTATTAAGTATAACCTTCTCTTACACTATATATAGTAGCTACTCTCTTAACTATAGTATTAACTTCTAAAGAGATATTTACTTTTAATTAAACTATAGTTATTTACTTACTTCTATAGCTAACAAAGAAGCTTCTAGTTAATATTATAATATCTTCTAACTTCTAGCTTTTCTACTAACAAGACCTATCTATTATAGCTATTAGTCTCTACCTAGATCTAAGAGCCTATCTCGATAGATATTTTTAAAGTTTTAATATTTTTATAGCTTTATAGGTCTATAGCTTACCTATTACTATCTCTAAGTCTTCTAGAAAAGCCTTTATTACTATTATCTCTTTTAATTATATTATTATTAGTAAGATACTATATTTATAGTAAATATAGAGTATTTAGAAAATGTACTTATATAAAGATTACTATAAAGAGTTACTAATTACGCTTTATTACTCTTTTTTATACTAATACTTTACTATAATAGCTTTTAAAAAACCTTACTTTCTCTAGACTTAGTCTTAATATAAGCTACTTTATTATTACTATAAAGCTTCTTTTTAGTACTGTACAAAGTTAACTTTAAAATATAGTATTTCTTATTTTTCATAGTTTTAGTAGAAAAGTCTAAGATATTTTAGTAAACAGTAATTAGAACAGATTAGACTTTACTTAGATCTAGGTAAATATAATTATTTACTTTTATTATATCTTAAAGTTTATTATTTAAAATAAGAAATTACTAATAGCTATAAAGTATTAGTTTAATATCTAATATTATTAAAACTTTAGAAAAAGTCTTCTATCTATCTTCTTTTTTTAGAATACTAGCTTTACTAATATAATAGCTTTACTACTATAGATATATATATATTACACGCTTATAGTGTATTACTACACTTATCGCTATAAATAGGTGTAAAGATAAGTATATAGTTAATGTAGAAAGTAATAATGTTATTTAAAGTGTTAGCTAATTACTTTCTTAATTTACTAATAATACTAATAATTGTAATAGTAGTAGTAATATTATAATAACGCTACTATATCTTACGCAGTACGTTCTATAATAGTAGTAGTAATATTATAATAACTTAGCTACTTTACGTAGTACTTCTATAAGTACTATAGTAGTAGTAATACTATATTATACTTTATATAGTACTTATATAAGTACTATTTAAAGTATATTTACTATTACATCGTTTATTATATATAGTAGCTTTTAGTATTACACGCGCCTACGCTTTATCTAAGTTACGTCTTATCTTTATTTTATTCTTATATTATTAGTTTAATTATTTATTATATTATCTACTATAATACCTCTTAATACGTATTCTAAATAGTTATTAAATATTACTTATAACTTTATAATAATTTTTTAGCACTTTTAAGCTTATAATAAAAGCTTTACTTTTTATACTTAGATTTATACTAGAATTTATACTTAGTTTTTTAAATATAGCTTCTTTTAGACTTTTTTATTACTATATTAGGCTTTTATTATTTAATAAATCTATTAGTTTAAGCTATAAGCTTAGTTATTTTAAGTTTATTTTTAGAGTATATAAAGTTATACTTCTATTCTATCTACTTATTATAGTTCTACTTCTTAATATTTTAAAAACGCTTATATTTCTTTTAGAGTCTTACTTCTAGAACGTAGTTATTATAGACTTTAACTTTATTACTTTGTATATTATAGTAGTAAGAATACTAAACTAAACTACAGTGTAAAAAATCTTAGAGTTTTTTATACTTAGATTTTATAGCTAAGGCTTCTATATTTTAAAAGGTATTAAGCTCTCTTTTTATAGATAAATAAGATAAAAGCAAATATTAGAGTTTTAATTTTCTTATAAAGTAAGTTCTTTTCTAGACTAAAGAAAGATATTATAGTATAGTTCTTAAAAACGCGTAAAAAGTTATATAGTACTAGTACATACTTATAAGTAGAATGTAGTATATTAGATATTTAATTATTAAACAAAATAGTTCTTTTTTATTAAGAGTTATCTTTATAAAATGTATAGAATAATAGCTTATAATATAATACTATATAAAAGGTAAGAAGAAATAGTATATACAAGAGAACTTTTTTAAGACTTTTTTACTACTATACTTTCTATAGTAGCTTTACAAATATAGCTTTAACTATAGCTAAAGCTACTAACTATATTTTCTATTACTTTTATTACTTTTATAAAGCTACTTTGGCTATTTTAAAAGCTATAGAAGTATTTTCTACACTACTATAATGCTACTAGTATAGAGAATTTAGCTATAAGCTTTAAAGTAAAAAAAAGTTAAATTTATAAAAACTACTTTATTATAAATTATAGTAATAAAGTATAGTCTTACTTATAGCTATTATAACTAAAGTAATATAGAAAAGAAATTTACTCTTATTAGTAGAAAGTAACAAAGTTTAATAAAAAAAAAGAATTAGCTTTACTAAGTAGTAGAAGTAAGTACTAAAATAGTAGTTATAGTACTAGTATATACTAGAATTTAATAACTAGACTTTATAATTATTTATAAGTAAGCTTACATATAACAATAGTATTTATATAACTACTAGTATAACTTCTTTTCTAAGTCTGTTATAGTACTTATCTTAAAGATATAATCTAGCTTAGTATAGCTTAGAGTAAAAAAGAAATCTTTATTACAAACTACTATAAAGTTTCTTAGCCTATAAGTTAAATAAAAGCAGAAGATTATAATTACTAATACTTACTAGAAAGTATTAGCTAATGTAAAAAGATTAACTATTATATTTAAGGTATAGAATAAAGATTAAATCTTTTATAATAATATTATTATATTATATAAAATAAAAAGCTAAATAAAAAATATATTTTTCAAGAATATATTATAGTTAACTTAGTTTATTAGCTTTTAAAATTAATATACTTAAATTAGAAGTAGTCTATTTAGTCTTCTATCTTCTACTTTTAAAACTATATAAACATACTAGATAACAACTATA
>Ga0265780_10003989_pt1 | contig 19208 bp, 29 predicted proteins | sample P1T30metagenome_FD_192432 | JGI IMG/M metagenome (GOLD analysis project Ga0265780, IMG submission 192432) | Plant litter microbial communities from East Loma Ridge, Irvine, California - P1 T30 | ecosystem: Environmental > Terrestrial > Plant litter > Unclassified | place: USA: California...
TTCGGACTCGGTCACTATGTCGGAAGAAAAAGCTACATTCGTCGCGAAATTGACGGAATGTTTCTCAGACTGTGCAGCAGTTTTAGTAATCGATCATCGAAAGACTGTGAGTTGGGTCAATCTGGTCTTGGATAGCGCTGACCTCCAGGACTGGTCCACTTTCATCGGAGTACATGGTAGAATGTCCTGGATGAGAATTGGGGACGAAAGGGGAAGGTGGCAGGTCGGGTTACATTTCATGTTGAATGTCGCTCGGATTGATCCTTCTTCCTTTTCGGTGAGCTTCGACGTCCACGATATTGTCTAAAGCTAATTGTAAGCGACACGAAGAAGACTTTATCATACTCATGATCTTATCTTTGGTGACGGCAACGATAGGGGTCGAGCAGGAGTACTTCGAGGCGGTCATGTCGGTCCCAAAAGCTGCCGAGAATCCCTTGCTAGCAGCTATCGATCCAACTTACTACTCCGATGTCGAGCGGTTTATGGAGCATCGAACTGCCATACTTGAGGGTACGCCTACCTACTTCGAACTGGGCCTAGCTGACAGACAGTGATCCTGATGAACATCTCTGATCAGCTGAAATCTCGAATGGACTGGGCCAAAGCTCGGAAGCCATTCTTCTACAAGTGTCTCAACTTATTGGTAAATGCTCTTGCGAGCAATGAAAAGGTGAGCTATCAGACTATTGTGGGAGAGGAGAAGCTAACGTAGAAAGGGCATCAACGAAGCTCGCGTCCTGCACAAGCAAGAGTATCGAGCATTTATCGTAGGTATAGTAGGGGCCATGACTCGCATTTTTGGTCCGGACATTGTTAAACCTATTGTAACACCATCTCTTAAGGATGTCTTGTAGCCGTAGTTCTAGTTCAGTTGTATTTTGGTATCATGCACCATGCAAGTGCCTTCAAAGATCTCAAATTCCAGCAGATGAAATAGCTGCCGCTCAGGGTACTCAGGAAGAATGACGTATTGTACCTGATTCCTACGTTGGCTCGTGCTTCGATTGGCGATTTGACCCATGCCTCCACTTTCTCAATAGTTTGAATGATGATGTCAAGTGGAGGATTGATATCGAATAACAGCTGAAGAGAAGGGAGACTATTCCTATTCTACGGTATATATATTCCATATACTGGCTGTCTTCCCCTCATCACTCTTCTTTTAAACAGAACAATTTTAAACAATGTCTTCTTCAGCAGCTCCCACTCACGGAAAAGGTTACGGTGTCGCCGGTATGTCCCCCACTTCTCTCTCGCGGCACCCAATCTAATATTTAGACACCAAGAACTACCAGAACTTCACTGTTCAGGACTTCAAGCTCAAGACCGAGTGCCCTCACGATGTCACAATCGCCATTGAGTTCTGTGGTGTAAGTCAACCCACATCCCCTTACTTGCACAACTGACATTGCAGGTTTGTGGATCTGATGTCCACACCGTCACTGGTGGTTGGGGTCCTTTGAGCACCGAATGGGTCGTTCCAGGACACGAAATCATCGGAAAGGTCACCCACATCGGTAAAGATGTTTCCGAATTCAAGGTCGGACAGCGAGTCGGTGTCGGAGCTCAGGTCTTGTCTTGTTTGGATTGTGATAGGTGTAACTCGGACAACGAGAACTACTGTTCTCAGTCCGTTGACACCTACAACGCTCCTTTCCGTAAGTACCCTTCTCAACCTACTTGTTGGTCTTATACTGATTTGTAGCCGATGGAGTCATGGCTCAGGGAGGTTACTCTACTACCATCCGAACCAACGACCGATTCGTTTTCGCCATCCCCGAGGAGCTCGCTTCTGAGGATGCCGCTCCCATGCTTTGTGCCGGTTTGACCGTCTACTCTCCCATGGTCCGAAACAACGTCGGTCCAGGAAAGAAGATCGGTATCGTCGGTATCGGTGGTCTTGGTCGTATGTCCCTTATCTGCATCAAAACGCAGGTGGAGCTGACATTCAGACTTCGCCATCATGTTCGCCAAGGCCCTCGGAGCCGAGGTTGTCGTTTTCTCCCACTCTCCCAACAAGAAGGACGACTGTATGAAGCTCGGTGCCGACGAGTTCGTTACCACCGACTCTGAAGATTTCGCCAAGCCATACTTTGACAAGCTCGACTACCTTCTCTCTGCCGCCGATGCCGCTAAGATCCCCCTCGACCAGCTCCTTACCACCCTCAAGGTTGGCGGTGTTGCCACTTCCGTTGGTCTTCCCGATGACAAGTGGGAGCTACACCCCATGATGATGGCTGGTAACGGTTGTTCCATCGGTACCACCCATATTGGATCCAAGAAGGAGGCGTGAGTCTATTTCTGGTAATGATCAATCACAAGGCTAATAAACAGTAACGCCATGTTGAAGCTTGCCGCTGAGAAGGGCATCAAGCCAATCCTAGACGAGATCTTGCCCATGTCCAAGGCTGGAGACGCTGTTGAGAAGGTGAAGACCAACAAGGTCAGGTACAGGTTCGTCCTCAAGCAGGATCTCGAGTAAATGCAGAGTAGTAACATAGTATTTTGTAGCTCTAGTAAGTCAGTCAGCAAGCAAGTTAGTCATGTAGAAGTTGCAGCAAGACACTCTTCATCCTTCACTAGTCGTTTCAAGGGGTATACTCCCTGTAGTTTCGTATCGTGTGAGCAAAAGATGACTTATCGAGGATACGATAGGTGGGTTGCGTCTGCATTGGGTCCTGCGGGAATGCATCCATCACTATATACTAATATATCCGGTATGCTTTGAGGTCTATATGACTAGCATTGAGGCTAAATCAACACGCCAAATCGTGAAATATCACTAATACTCTCCAAACTCGACATCTGCAGGTCAGCGTTATTCATAATATCGGTCGGTCACTCACGTCCAGTACTCATAGCATGTTCCCTAGCCCCCTTCTCACCTTTCAGTCCAACTCCACAAACCCCACACCGTAAATCAAAAGTCGCCGTATCAGTATAATAATGCCGTCCCTTCAGTCCATCCACGAGTTTCCTAGCAGCATCCAATACACTATCATCATGAACCGGGAAGACTGTGGTATGGAAAGACGCCGGCGCTCCTTTAGAAGGCGAGAGGGAGAGGGCATCGTAGTGGATCCCAGAGTAGATTAGGATACATCGATTATCGTATTGACCTTCTCCGAAGCGGTCTATACGACCTGTTTGGACGTCGAATGAGGAGATTTCGGTGGAGAAATGGGATGAGAAGATTGAGAGTTCGATGGCTCCGCCCCAGGTTGAGGGTTTTTGAATTGCAGAGATATATTCTTCGACTGGGCGTCTGTCATCAGCGCACTCTCCTCCGGCTTTTAATAGATCATCTAGGAAGAGAGGACAAACGATGTGATAAGCGGATGTTGAGAAGGAGGACTCACCCGAGCATGACCTCTGAATACGTCTCTGGATCCTTCCTTATAGCATCCACTACAACCCCTCTCAAATCCCCAGCACTCTCAATCCCCCCTAGGAACACCACACCAACAGCAGAAAACAAACATGAATTATCATCCGGAACAACTCTCAATTCCAGAAATCCATTTTCACCAGGTAATTCCACAGAATCCGTCTTCGAGTCCTCCTTAGGAGGTTTGGGCGTTGGAGCTTGAGAAACAGGTTGCGGTGTAAGTCTGGACGGAGCTGATAGTTTCTCATTCGTTGCTTTGATCGATGGTGCTGGAGTTGTATTTCGGGATGGGATTGGTGCTGAGGCGGGAGTAGTGGAGATGGAGATGATGAATTGTTCGCCTTTTGTTATAGGTATTGAGGAGAGGTGTCCGCTGCCAACGAGTGGTTTGGGCGGGTAGCTGTATTTGACTGAGATCAGCTTCTACTTCGTCGTCCATTAGTAGTTCGAGCTGTTAGGATACTTACTCTCTTGCTGGTCCGGTGGAATCTCTGTTGACGAGAAGATCAGACCTTTCAGATCATCGACCGTCGTCGTCGAAGGGTCGAATGACAACGTAGAGACGCCTTGTGGGTATCTCAGTCGGACCTGGACTCAGAGATGACCTTCCCTCAATACTATCAGATAGCTCACGGTAATATCAGGCATCTCGAATAAGTGAATGAAGGTATAGAAAGTGATCTACACTCGCTTCGTCATGATCCGGTGTAACTTCGGACATAGCCGATCTCTACCCGAATTGGTGCTCGAGTACAACAACTGCATTCCTAGTATATACAAGCACAAGTACAATCCCTACTGCTCATCTGCACTTTCAATGCTCCTTCCATACCCCCTCGTTCTTTTAGCGCCATTCTTTTTCTTTGTACACAGTTCAATTACTCCTCCTCGAGGGTAGCACAGGGCGTGGTCGGCGAAACCCTCCTGTTCAACATGCCAAGTTTGAGTCCAGCTCTTTTTCGTAGACTGCAAGTCAGCGCCTCACGCAAAAACTTTAACAGAGACGTACATTGACTTGAAATTCTCCTCCTTGAGTTTCTCGATATTCCCCGGGGGTCCAAATGGTTGCCTAACCGCATACACGGCTGTATTGATCGGTTGAGAGGCAGATCGAGGTGTCGGGATAGGTGTGTTGATCGCTGTGGAAGTCGAGGTGCCAGACGGCGTGGACCATGCTCGGACAGGTCGATTTTGTAGGTTATGAGGTCTTCCTAGACCTAGAGCTTTGATTGCTTTTGTTTCGGGTTTCTCGAGTTCGGTATCTTTCTCGGAAATTTGGGTAGGGGAAGCTAGGACAGTTGTAGTAGCCGAGGTCGTTCGACTTGATTCAGTAGTGTGGACCTCGTCTGTAGGTTTATCGTTGGCAAGAGTTGGAACTTGAGGCTGACCTCGTCGAGATAAGATGGCGGAGAGGCCTTGTGGCTTGGTCTGAGCTTGATGTTGGACTGATGGAGTCGGAGCGGGTTGCGGCCGGGATTGACTGAATGTACTTGATGTACTCTTTACTTCAGCTTTAATGGTAACGGGGGTGGTGGCACTCCACATGGAGTCCGGTCTGGCAAAGGGTGATGCCCTAGCTGTGTTCTCTACTCCGAAAGGTGACCTCAAATTCGCAGGGGTGTTGGGTACCGATTCAAACCTAGCCCTCGTCTCTGCATCATCCAAATTCTTCTGTCGTGTCGTCCTAGCCAGTAAATTCGCCTGAACCTGCGCTGCCAACCTCTCCCTTTCAATGTGCGGTTGTTGTGGATTAATAGCGAATAATCGTTGTTGCTGTTGTTGAATTGTTTGTTTGTGATATTGTTCCAGTGAATGCTTTTCCTGTTGTTGTTGTAATTGAGCGGCTAGTAATGCTAATCTAGCTTGATGTTGAAGTGAGGTATATTGGTCTTGTTGCATTTGCCTAAAGAGGTCTTGTTGATTTCGCTGATTATGGCCATATCCATGTGGGATGGGAGGTGATATATTTTGGTCCCGAATGGGTAATGCTGATCCAGCATGCATTTGAGCGAGATGCGCCTCGTATTCAGCTTGTCGTTTCCTCGTACGTCGACTCCCATTCGAAGGGGGTGTATAAGGTCGTTGAGTCTCCTACTCATCAGCTCACCCCACCACTGATGATATTATCACTTACAGGTCGCCTAGTCCTAGGGTCCAACCTATCCAGACCAAGATGAGCCATCTTCTCAGCTATGAACTGAGAATCATCCCCGTCCTCCTCCTCACTAAATGTAGGCCCCAAAGTATGTCGAGCACCAGCAAAAGCAGGTAAATTGGCATTCCCCCTACCCTGCCCTGCAAGCAGGTTCAGAGGTGGAGGAGGAGCAGCGAGGGGAGTAGTATAAGGGTGAGAGACTCGTGTCTGCATCTTATAATATCTTGTCGGAGAAGGCGATAGGATGCGAGAAAGTTATGATTGAAAAGAAGAGAGATGGTATTGTTGAGAGATAATCCCGGAAAATGCTTGATATGGACGATTCGAAGGCTACAATGCGATGTGATTTAGGCGTTTATGCAGTATTGACGACGATGTAATGTTGCTGAAGTCGGCTAGTCGTGAGAGATCTGTAGTCCTGTGAAATTGAATTGATTTGGTTGGGTTCGAAGTTGGGAGAAAGGAAATGTAGTTGATTGACTGCGGTTGGGTTGGCTTGCTTTAGAGACCTTGGTGATGAATGACAGATACAGCGATGACGTGGTGAATGATGAGAAGGGAGGTGAATGAAGAGGTACCAGACCAATGACTATATGCTAGCTACCTATCTAGGTTGTTTTGGAATAATAAATGTCTCTATCCGATAAATCAAGGTCAATTACGTTTCATTGGATTGGATTGAACGTTTCAGGCACGACCCGGTTCTCAACGATATGCTTTTCAGTTTCGAGGGACAGATGTCGGGTAAGGGGTGTGTGTCACTCGATTCATTGACAGGGTATGCATCGGATACATGGGAACTCAGATGGTTTACATATGAGCTCGGATTCTATCTGACTAGGAAGGAGATTGACCTCAGCTCTGAAGGACAATGGTGATATTGTAGCCTCTGTAGAGCTTAAAGCGGATTCCAAGGGGAGATCACATGCCCACATCGCAAACTCAGGCTCTTCGTGTACAGTCGCAGTATGCATGATCGAGGTCATCACGGCCCATGTCCATCTCCGGCTACGGTGTTACTAAGCCAAGTCCATAATTCGTCTCATAGACAAAGCAACATCCTAGTAGCTAGGCGCCCTTGCCAAACCAATCAAGCGGGCCCCCGTCGCGCGTCTCGTCATCGGCATCCACGTCCATTCAAATGACATTTAACATCTACAGCAATGTCACCCGCAAGCTCATCCCAGCCGGAGGAATCGCTCCCCCTCCTCTCGCCACAGCCTCACCATTCACCGACTTTACGATCCAAATTGAGTGCGCGCCGACATGTACCCCTGACTGAGAAGGCTAAAGGGAAACAAAGGGCTGTTGAACCGGATCTGGAAGCTCAGCCTTTGATAGATGAGGATCTTGATGGGGCTGAGACTGAGGAGATGGAGGAGAAGGAGAAGAAGGTTGAGAGGGGTAGACGAATCACCGTCATCTTCAGTAATGAGGGCAAAGAGGGGAATCTGGAGTTATGGGTTGAACCCGATGAAACGGTTGGGAAAGTCAAGGATCAGGTAAGCCATCACTGTCCTGTCATATCACAGATGACAAGGCTTGAACCGACTGTACATGTTCTGATGACAGATCCGTCACCTTAGGTCAACACTCACACCCCTCTCCCTCCGCCTAATCCACTCTGGCCGACTTCTGACAGATGGTATCCTACTAGTCCCATGGCTGCGATCCCTGGAAGAAAGGTTACGCAGGCAGGCTTCAACAATGGGCGCCGACGTCGGATCAGTCCTCAAAGAAGTAGGCTTGACCGAAGATGAGGGGGTAGGAGAGGAGAGGGTCTGGTTACATTGTATAGTTGGTGCCAGACTGGACGAGAAGAAATCAGACGATGTCGAAGAGGAAGAGGTATGTCCTCTTATCATACATTGCGGGGAGAAGCTGATGGTAGCCGAATGCTCCAAGGCGGAGAGGATTCGATGTGCTGCTCGATACTGGGTTCTCGGCGGATGATGTCGCTAATATGCGTCGTCAATTCTATCTTTCGAGGGGAGAGGAGATGCCAGAAGGTCTAGATGTGGGTGATGTTAGTACGTCATGGCCCAACTTGCTCCCATCTTGTCGCTGACCAGTCCAGGCGATGAACACGCTCGTGCATTAGAGGAACAATGGATCGAAGGCGGTCTGACTGCTGATACAGCTACTAGTGCGTCTCTATACCCCTTATACTAAAACTAGCTAACAAGTAGCGACGACAGAAGGCATGTACTCTTCCATAATGAATGGTCTCCTCATAGGTTTCCTACTACCCCTGCCCCCAGCGTTATTCTGGCGAGAACATCCTCAACCGAATTTCTTTGATGCGGATGCAGAAGCTGCATCGGGAGGGACAGATTGGGTAGGTACTCAGGTATCTGCTGGGGTTGGGATGGATGATCTGCCTTGTTCTGCTTTTGGGGAACGGGTACAGGTATGTTAAGTTAAATCAGATGGGGAGAAGCTTATGCGTAGATGGGAATTGCACTTGCTTGGATTATCAATCTATTGTTCGGAGCTCTTAGTTTTCTGGGGTAGACACCTTGATTGGTCCAATTGTTAGACCAACTGTATTTCGAGGACGATGCATTCACAGCCGCGCACGTCATCAGCGTCTCACCATACTTCTCCTGGCGTTAGCGCTCATGCAGAACGTCTTAGCATATAGACAACCTTGGAGTATGAGAGCAGCAAGAGCAAGATAGTTGATTCATTTGATTTATAATCGTCAAGATAAGGTGCGGACCATCAAGGTCCATTTGGAGAACGAGACAGCAGAAGTAAGACAGCAGAGAAAGCGTAATATAGACTGGTATACGTAAAGTAACGTCAAAGTATAGAAGCGAAGAATGAACAGTTTCCAATGACCAACCGCTTAAAGAGCGATGTAGGCCGAGAGACCGACTAATCCAGCGATCAAAGTGCCAGAAACGACAGTTGCAGCGGCTCCATTTGCTTTGTTGGAGGTGGCTGCGGTTGAAGCTGGTCTCGAGACTGTGGAGGAAGCTCGAGTGCTTGTGGCCTGGTTGTTAGTTTTGCTCATCACGATGAGGGGTTAACGTACAGATTTGACAGCTGATGCGGATGCGGAGGAGGCAGATGGGTCGGAAGAAATGGCGGCTAGGATGGTAGCGTTGAAAGAACCGTCCATCTGGTCAAGGCTGTTTTATCAGCGATTGCCAAGATGACGGATTGAGGCAACATACGTGAACTTGGCAGAGTAGGCCTGGTAAGGGTACTGGGGGTTTGTAGAGTCCTTTAGGGAAAGGGAAGCGAATCGGACGAAGTAGTAGTTTCCTATTCATCAGTATGAGTGGCAATAGCGGTGCTTGGGACATACCAGTCTGACCAGAGTGGGGGTCAATGGTGGTCATGATCTGAGCGGTCTTGGAGACATCGACAGAAGCAGCGAGGTTCTGTAATGGGACCTGAGTGTAGACGGATCCAGTGTAAAGGTCGACGGTACAAGGTCCGATATCGCCGAGAGTTGGGGATTCTCCATCATCCGCTATTCACGTCAGCGTCCGTGCGTCAATCAACTTAAGAGGACTTACCCCATTGAACGGTAAGAACTTGTCCACCGGTACCGGTAGTAGTAGCGACCGGGTTGGTGGTGTAGATCTTTCCGAAAGCAGGAGAGACAGCAAGGGCGAGGGTAGCAGCTTTGGCGATGAATGAGAACATTGTATTTGCTTTGATTTTGGTTTCGTGTTCGAGTGTTACGTGAGTATTGGTGTAAGTGTTGAAGTAATGTTGATAGACTTTCGTCGGTGTCGAGTGTGTTGGTGTAAAGAACGTGAGTGAGTTGGTCGGATAGACTTGTGAGACTAAAGTGGGTGAGTCGTTGATGTATCGGACGTGTAAGATATAAGTACAAGAAGAAGAAAAGGGGGGTCAAAGCGGTTTTACCTTTGTATATTCAACTTCCGAGCGCCGAGCGAGAGGTCGGTTGTACCAAGCCATCAAGGGATGATACATCATACAAAGAGTCCTTTTCCCTATTGTATAGTGTGCTTATCCCTTTACATGATCGGGTAACTGCACCACCTTGAATATACATTGGTTTCAGATATAACTCAATACACGAGACAATGAATGTAAACAACGGAACGCCTCGTTCCTGAATTCAGGAACACCGGCAAGTGCATTGACGTGGTATTGTCTCTTCCAGTCAATGCGGAGAGTTCCGGTGGCCCGTGCATCTTCCACGTGCGTCGCAATATCGGGCCCGACTCGAGAAAATAAGTCCAGCGAAGTGAATGCAAGGTCAAGTCACATACCGCCAATAACGAAGCACAATGTCACGAAGAGCAATCACCACTTTATCCTCGCTGAGGCCAACACTACAGGCAAATGTAGGAGCTGCAAGATGGTCTTCTACCGCACCTACGAGAGCAGAGGGAAACCCTAGGTCCATCAAGGACAGTACGAGTGCTATTGACTGTGAGTGTACAAGTGCTGAGGAGGGGCATGTGAGACGCGTGAAGCTGATGGTAAGACAAGATGAACCGACCTGCACGAGCTGTTCCCCATCTACACAGGAGTCAGAGGAATGTTACCGCCGAAGAGGCCGTCACCAACATTCTCTACAACACTCCTCCACCCAGTACCGAGCCTTTCAAGCGGTAAGTCCAGTTCAGTCCCCTCTTTCCGGTTCCATTAACTGGTCATTATCTCTCATGCTCATGTTTCCCGAATCAATAGCTGATATCAGACACCGACTGAATTGTTTGGTGCAGAACGAACCAGGAGTCTTGTCGCGAGTATCTGGTATTCTCGCCGGAAGGGGTTTCAACATTGGTACGTCAAGCTGGACTTAGTAGTTTTATAGCTCATTAGCTGATTTCAGACTCTCTTGTTGTATGCCAGACCGAAATCAGGGATCTATCACGAATGTGTATTATCCTAAAAGGACAGGATGGTGTCATTGAGCAGGCACGAAGACAACTCGAGGATCTCGTGAGCTGGCCCTTTTCATGTAAGGCAAGAGCTGACAACAGGTACCCGTATGGGCCGTACTCGACTACACAAACACCCGATGTGTAGAACGTGAACTCCTCCTTGCCAAAGTCTCAACGCTCGGACCCGAATTCGCCCATAACGACAGTTCCAACTCTGCAACCTCCCAAACAGCCTACGACCAAGCAATCGACCAAACTGCCAACATACCTACATTCGTAGGCCAAGATGGCCAACAAGAAGAAAGTCTCGCACAACAAGAAGCTGCCCTTGCACGATCGTTCGAATCTTCTTCCAACCCTCTATACCCCTCTAGGAGACATACAGAGGGAATGAGTGCTTCCGAAGCTCTGATTGCCAAGAATCTGCATTTCAATGCTATCAAGACACTCGCCGAGCAGTTTGGTGGAAGGATCGTAGATGTTGGAGAGAATGATTGTATTGTTCAATTGACGGCAAAGAGCTTGAGGGTAAATGCTTTCTTGAACTTGATGAGGACTTTTGGTGTTCTCGAAGCCGCTCGATCTGGTATGTCACATCTTCCTATACCAATTCATATATGGTCAAGAAACTGACGTGCAGGTGTCATGGTTCTACCACGAAGTCCTATTCCCAACCACGGCGAGGAGGAGGAAATGGCAGAAAGGACCGAAGTCGACGTCAGTCTCCTTCCCCCTGGATAGGCGTTTTGCGAATCATGATATCATAACGACTCAAAAGCATGTATATACATGCAGAACTTCACAACATCTAGCACAAGTAGGAGGAAATCATCATGGTACAACCATAGCGGCGAAGGGGTACACCTTTTCGTACACGGTGAAAATGATACCACCGCTCAACTGCTCATTAGCTTTTACAACTCCGTCCCAAGAGTACCACAAATGACCTACAATCAATCGACCTAGCCTTGGGACTGTACCCTTCCAGAACTTGGTCACGCCCTCTTCGGTGAAGATCCTATAAGCGCAATGTAGCGAGTTCTTATATTGTGCCTTAGCTTGGAGGGATTGCATTCGAGTCTTGACAACACTATCATCAGCTCCTCTTCGACAATCGGACCTACTCAAAGGGCATGGTCGTATCTATAATCAGCACTGGTTCAATGATTATTGAGATGAGATGACGTACAAACCGTGATCACACCGGCGGAAGCTCCAATACCAAAAGTCAACCACGCAGGTAATTGACTTCCAGGCGTATTATTCCCCTGGACCAATTGTTTCAAAGTTGAATACGACGTGAATCGAACAGCAGAGTTCGCACCTTGCCTCAACATCTATCATCAGCTCCACCGACTCCACCATCTGGGGAGACGTACGACGGGTCCTAAACCTCTGTAGACTCCTCGATAACCTTCTTCTGCGATGATCATCTTGATACCGTTGGCTGTACCCTTGAATCTTGGGACTTCGCGTTTGGAATCTTCGATCATTTTCGTCCTTCTCGTCAGCCATGAACTATTCAGACGAGGAAGATATGTACTTGATAGTCTCGGAGGGAGTGACGGCGATTATAGCTTCCATCATACCTGCTCCCAGACCTGCCAACATCGATCTTGGAGCTGACAGTCGGCCCTTCATATCAGCTATGATCACATCACATCAAGGAATGATAGCTTACCTCGTCGTCACTGAGCATCTGCTTGAATTGATCATATGTCGTAAACCTCACGCCCGCTTTGACTGCATTTCCCACGACAACAGCTGAACAACCAGCATACAAGCCCTTCAAACCCCTCTGAGCAAGTGTCTGCCTTAGCATTTGGTATGGGCTCGTTGGCTTCCATCAGCTTCGCATTCACAATATAGGAGGAGTGAGATACCTTGTCACCATTCAGAGCTCCGAATTGTAATTGAGTCTTGAGCGATTCAAAGGGATAGGTAATGAATGATTCGACACCACCAGCTGTGGCTCCTGCAAGCAAGGATGCGAAGGGTTTCTCCTTCTCTTTACCTTTACCAGACATCGTAGTTGTCCTTGATAGTAGATGTAATGTAGAAAGTAATGATGAATCGGAACAAGTTGTATCGTGACTTTCAGGTCCAAGAGATTCAATCGCCTCTACTCTACTTTACTATCTGTTACCATTTCTTCTACATCCATCAGAACCGTCCCTTTCCTTGATGACGACACATACGGCTCTCGAAATACGCTAGCATCCGTCCACTGTCCAACGAACATCGAGACTCGCACTTGACCTGAATCGAGCTACGCCGGGGCACCCTACCTTCACACCATGGCGACTCCAAACCAATCATCGGGTCAAATCCCAAGTAACTTGACTCCAACCCAAATCCTCCATCTCATCGCTACAAACCCCGAACTCCTCAATGAGACCGAACGACAACTCTCCCAGGACCAAAAGATCAGTATTATACATAACAAGATTATGAGATTGTTTCAGCAGCAGAAGGCGAAACAGGCTCAATCTGGACAGGCATCGGGATCTAGTCCTGCTCCTGCTGCTGGACAAGCGCAGGCACAGGCTAAGAGAGGGCCAGGGAGACCGCCTGTACAGCAACAGCAAGGACAACAGGTCCCTAATCGAACTGGACAGCAGGGACAGCAAATGCAACAACCCCAAGGACAGATTCAAGGACAAAGTCAAGGGCAGCAAGTACAAGGGAATCAACCTGTATGTCACTCAACGTCGACTGATTTGTATATCGAGATGCTGATATTAGATGATGCAGGATCCAAGGATGCAGCAACAGCAACAACAAAATCAGCAACAGCAGCAGCAACAACCTCAACCAACTCCTCAGCAACAACAACATTTCCAACTCGCCCTCGAAAAGACTCAACGCCTTCAACAACAAAATCTCCAACAACAGCAACAAGCCCAACAACAAATGCAACAACAAATGGCAGTTATGCAAGGCCAACATCCAGGTCAAGGGCAAATGGCAACTCCATCACAGCAACAGGCTCAATTGCCCCATCCCCCTCCTCCGATGAACATGACTGCTCCTTCGCCTCAACAACCTGGACAATCACCTATGGTACACCATTCGTCGCCTGCCCAACCTATGAGGAGTAATAGTATCAATGGAATGCCGGCTCCTCCGCCCCAGGGCCCACCGCAGAACAAGGCTTTCCCTCAGATGCAGACGATCATCGATAATTTCCCGAACCTGTACAAGAGGAAACATGCCGGTCAACTCCAGCCAGAGCAGGAACATCTGGTACGTACATCCTTCTAGACACAAAGGTTCATGGCTGATGAGTAGTTTGATCAGTTCCTTTCGACTGATGCAGGACAACAAGCTCTTCAACGCTTCCAAAGCCAGGAGGCCAGTATCGTCATCCAGAATAACCTCAACAACCCGGTATCTCAACCCCATCAAATGCCTCCCATGACCCAAGCCCAACTCCAGATGGCAGCCCAACAACAACTTGCCCCTCTTCAGCAACAGCAGCAAGCCCAACAAGCCCAAGCAGCCGCAGCCGCCGCACACTTAGCATCTCAACAACAACAATTCCAAAACTTAGTGCAAGGAGGTGGGCATCAACGCATAGATCCATCACAATTCCAGCAATTACAACTCCGTCAACTCGCTCAAGCCAATATGAGTCGAGCTCAGGGGTCCGTTGCGAATATGGCTCAAGCGAATGCGATGGCTAGGGTACAAGCTGCTATGCATGTTCAACATCAGCAACAGCAGCAGATGGGCGATGTGGGCATGCAAGGTCAGGGACAAGGACAGGGGCAGCAAGGGCAGATGAACTTTGGTTCACCTAGACCACCACAGATGCAGCAGGGACAAGTTGGACCGGCGATGCAGCAGAACAAGAATATGAGGCAGACAATCGCAAAGCTGTCGGCTATGCCTGAAGCTCAAAGAGAGCAGATCTTCAATACCGTGAGTGTCACTATCATTCCCACATCACTTCTCTAGATCTCTTCGATCCCTCATTTATGAGCTGGGCTGATGCCAGAAACCGGAAATCCGCCAAGTCTACTATGCCAATGTCGGTCAAATGGGTCTGATCCCGGGCCAACAACAGGTCAATGGCGCAGGAACACCAAACGCCATGCAGGCCCGTGCACCCGCACCCAACAATTTCATGCCCAACAATGTTCCCGTCAACCTACACATTCCCGCCGGCAAACAACGTAACGGTTCATCGAGCCAACCTCAAGCGGGCCAATCACCCCAAATGCGTCCGCCAAACCAACCGATCTTACCCCAAGGAACCCCAAATGCCAACGCTACCCAAAGTGCTCAGCTCGCTACATTACAGCGAATGATCAACCAGGGTATCCCAGTTCAAGGCGGAAATGGGTTCGTGAGGCCGCCTGTTAATCCAGCTTTGTATGCTGCTCAGCAGGGTATGCAACCCCGACAAACTCCTGAGCAATTTATGAATAACCCACAACAACCTGGAGAAGGGAATCGAGCTATTGCGCCACAAGTCTTGAGGACCTCGTCGACGGGAACACCAGTTGGTCCGAGCGAAGTCATCTCGCATGGTTTGCTGAATAGGACGATATGGCAGCCTACCCCCGAATCTGATGCTACCTTAGCGGAGAAACTTGCGGAATTCCGGCCATCGATCCGATCAAGTGGGAGGGGAAACAGGGTATTGAATGATGTCATTATGGAGATTATGCCCGAGTCGTTAAGGGCTATCGCGGATGAAGTCGAGGAAGGGGGTGATCAAAAGACTGAAAATGAAAGTGGGTTGCCTGGTCAGAAGAAGAGAAAGGTTCAGGAGGTCGCAGAGGGGATCGATCGGGGATTGGTCATTGATGAGGATATTGAGAAGGTCAGTTACACGCTCCTTGATATGGAATGAAACTGATTAGCAGCTGGTACTGAACATCGCGGATGAACATTTAGATGTTATTGGTCAATTCGCTTGTGGACTCGCCAAACATCGAAAGAGCGACACAGTAGATCGTAAAGATATTCAAGTGGCTTATGGTATGTACCTTCCCTCTCTAGATGTCGGTGAGAAAGGCTGACGAATAGAAATGCTATATGGAAGAATTTATCCAGCATTCTCATCCGATTCAATCAGACTCGATCAAGCCAAATCTGGAAAGAGGACAACACCAGCCACTACCTCCGTTAGGGCGTCAAGGATCAAAGCTGTAAACGACCATAAAGCGTTATTGAAGAGGGAGAAAAAGGCAGAGGCTGCTGCTAAGCTGGAAGTTGAGGCGGAGGCTATCACTGTTGCGGCTTAGGTCGGCGGCAGGGGAAAGTGGCGCTGCGTGGAAAGGAGAATACGTTGTAGCATCAGGATATCATTGTAGATTACCCCAATACCATCAAGAATTAGTTGTTGTAGCTATAAGAGAGGAGAGATGATACCATGCATCATACCATATTTCGAAACTTTGCCAATGCAAGACTTGCGGCCTGTATGGCAAGAAAGCGGTATGCATATGATGTATTGTACAGAGGAGACATCAAATCAGGTATCCACGTTACTACATACCCTTTCGCATGAGATTCCGCCTGAACCGACGCCTCTCTCCTCCTACACCTACAACTCCATTGACATCAAGATACGGTACATCCTCCCACTTGACTCCCACGAGCTCGTGGTTGTTCGGCGCACGCCAATCGAGCATACCAGGTAATGGCAGCTCAACAGCTCCATTCCGAATGATAGCATTTGCTTTGCCCAAGCTCTCTTCTCCGAGGGGAGTGAGGAGATGTAGCATATGCCCTTCTTCTGTGGATCGTATCCCTCTGATGAGAGCCAGACCTAGGAATGTAGATTCGTCAAGTGGGATAGGACGAGATGGATCATAGAGAGACTCGATATTTGGGTCTTGGTCTATTTCCTGAATCAAAGTGACAATGTTTCCATTTAATGCGAGGCCGAGATCTTGCGGACGTATCGATTCAGATCCTTCTCCTGAGATGTATACTCGTCGTAATGGACTGGTTGTGGATGTGGATAATTCGACTTGATATGGAGGAACGGCGAGGAGCGGGGTACTGAAATCCCATGTTTGGGTATCGAGGTGGGAATGGAAATACGCTATCATCGATAATGTCCTCAAGTCCGACGGAGTATGGCGAGCGAGTAATGGCGTGACGGGGGCTGATTGGATCGTATGCACGATTGGGGCCTTTGTGAGGTGGGTATATCCAGAAGGGAATTCTGGCGGGGGTGACGATGTCCATCCCTGCCCGTTTCCGTTTCCATGTACGTTGGAAATAGGCTCGTCCAATTCAAAAGTGAATATATGACTTGGCGATGTGGATGTCTCGATTGATCTGAGGAGCTCTTCTCCTAAACCTTTTACCCATCCTTGGGTATTTATGACTAATGGCACGATATTGCCGATTTTGCCGGATTCCGAGTGGGAGAGGAGGGGATGGGCGAGTTCGTATGTGTAGTGGTTGATTAGGTTTTGGATCGCGGCTGTATATTCGTCTGGACATGTTTGAGGAGTGAAGGAACCTAGATAATGTGCTCTCTCGGGTACGCGGGGATGAGTGAATGGTGGACCTTATTGTTAGTACGACATTCCGATGTATACGACGGGAAAGAAGGGACATACCAAGAATAGGTGCGTCAATAATCCATAATCCGACCACTCCACCAGGGGAAAACTCTCCCTGACCAAGATCACATTCCAGCCAAGCAACCTTGTCGTACCGATTCAAGAGATTGTTAAGTGTAGCGCGGGCGAAGGTGGACTTCCCGGACCTCTTTGGACCCTTGACGAGTATGACCGGCGGCGTCTGATCTTCATCTTCATCATCTTCTGTTCGTTCGGGTAACAACGATTTCAATGGCTCCGTCCAAGAGTCGGGTTGGACGTGAGGATGGTGGATTGATGAATTTGAGATCTGACATTAGGGAATGATAATCACAGAACCTGGAATGTGGACTTACAAGATGGACACCCCTGAGATTGAGAAGACCCCGACTATCGCCCCAGATATTAGAGAAACCCGGTACGACACCATTTCGAAGACCTTGGAATCCACATTCATACTCTCTAATCAGGAATATTGTACGGTTCTCCCCAGCATTGAATGTATGGGGTAGAGGTAGACGACGTAGATGTCCAGATGCCGGTAAAGGTTTTCGTGATGTCGAGGGAGCGATGACTGGAGTAGGATGGGAGGAAGGGCCAAATACTGGGATTGGACGGGAGGAGGGGTAGAGAGTCGTTGACAACATATCGAGGGAGTTTTGGAGCGGTAAAATTGTATATATCCCTGCTAGCATGATGGACTGGATATCAGCTATTTCCTGATTTCAGGTCACGAAAACTGACCTCTTGCTTTCCCAAGCTGACCACTATCCCAGCTCCTTCCCCTGCTATCCCGCACTGTGCGAGCTCGTCATCTGTGACCGGAGCCACATTGACCCCAGAGACAGGCTTGAACTTTGATCCAGCGCTTATAGCCTTCCCACTCGCCGGCCTAGTAGAAGGCGGAGCAGTCCAAACAGCCCTTCCCTCATCTACTTCCTCTCCGACTGACGAGACTTCATCTTCTGAAGAATCATCCATCCCATCATCAGCCTCACTAGCAGGAGCACTAGGTGAGAACTTCCTACTCCTTTTCTTCACTTGTATTTCCTGGATCTCATCTTCTGAATCGGATTCAGGGGCGAAATACCGAGCTGTCTTCTTGGTAGTTGTCACTTTACGTCGTTTCGAAGGACCAGGTACATCGTCCTCGGAAGACGGTAATGAGGGTGATGGACTGGCGCGGACTGGTGATACAGCTTTCGGAGTAGGTTGAGGAGCTGCCGCCTTGAGAGCTTGTGCCGCCAATGCCGCTCTCCGAGCTGCCAGAGCTGAAGTCATTGTATACAGTTGTCAAATGGTGTATATTCCGGAAATTCTTGTGTATGGTTGTATAGATCGGTGCTCCGCATGACGTGTTAATTATATTATCGTTATCTCGCGCGCTTTGACGGAATGATGGAATGACTTTGACTCAATCAGGTCTATACCTTTGTAATACATATTACAACAATCATGGGCAATCAGAAATTAAGACAAGCAGAGGGACTGTTGCAGATCATTCATGATCCTGCTTCGGGACCTGTGTACGTTGAGCTCAAACAATCTTGAAGCAGAGCTGATTGATAGTCTACCAAAGGAAGGAGAGAGGAACGTCTTGATCACTTCGGCACTACCTTGTAAGCTAGCACCTGCGTGTAGCTGACAAAGCTGATAATCAGATGTCAATAATGTGCCTCATTTGGGTAATATTATTGGGTGAGCTGTGAAAACCCCTTCGGCAGCAGACAGCTAATGTCAAGCTCAACATTATCAGCAGACGTCTTTGCTCGTTATAGCAGAACTCTTAATGTTCCCACGTTATTCGTAAGCTTCCACAGCCTCCATGGTGACTGAGCTGAGCACCAGGTCTGCGGTACAGACGAATACGGAACAGCTACCGAAACAAAGGTCAGCTCGCCAAGACTCTTGCTTGCAAGCTAACAACCAGGCACTGGAGGAAGGTGTAACTCCACTCGAGCTGTGTACGAGGTTCTGGAAATTACATACGGAGATCTACGAGTAAATCAGCTGAAAGTTCCGTCGTATGGACCTAGCTGATTGGTAGCTGGTTCGAGCTAAGTTTTGATAAATGGGGAAGGACTTCGACGAAGGAGCACACTGAGTAAGCTTATGTCTCCGGATGGAGTCTCGAGCTGATATCCAGGATCACACAAGATGTGTTCAAGCATCTCTACGACAATGGACTGTTTAGGCTGGAAACGGAGGATCAGACT
>Ga0265780_10003990_pt1 | contig 19198 bp, 19 predicted proteins | sample P1T30metagenome_FD_192432 | JGI IMG/M metagenome (GOLD analysis project Ga0265780, IMG submission 192432) | Plant litter microbial communities from East Loma Ridge, Irvine, California - P1 T30 | ecosystem: Environmental > Terrestrial > Plant litter > Unclassified | place: USA: California...
ATATCCTGGCCGTCGATGTAGGCGCCGGCAAGATTTATGTGTCGTCGAACCGCGACGCCGTGATCGACAAGCAGACCTATGCGCTGTCGCTGGACGGCCGCGGCGCCGACAAACCGGCTCGCATTACCCAGGGCGATGGCTGGCACGAGGCCTCGTTCGCCGGCAACGGCAAGCTGTTCGTGGACACCTATTCGAACCCGAGCACCCCGCCGCAAGTGTCGATCCGTCGCGCCGACGGCAGCATGGTCGAGTGGATCGAGAAGAACGAACTCAATGCCAACCATCCATATACGCGCCACCTCGATGCGCACCTGCCGACCGAGTACGGCACCCTGAAGGCGGCCGATGGCCAGACCCTGCACTATTCGATCATCAAGCCGGCCGGTTTCGATGCGAACAAACGCTATCCGGTGTTCCTGTTCACCTATGGCGGCCCGCATTCGCAGCGCGTGACCCGCGCCTGGGGCAATTATTTTGACCAATACATGGCGCAGCAGGGCTTCGTGGTCTTCCGCCTCGACAACCGCGGCTCGGGCCGGCGCGAGCGCCAGTTCACCGACGTGCTGCACAATAACCTGGGCAAGCACGAAGTCGACGACCAGGTGGCCGGCATCGACTGGCTGGCCAAGCAGAGCTTCGTCGATCCGAAACGCGTGGGCGTGTTCGGCTGGAGCTATGGCGGCTTCATGACCCTGCGCCTGTTGTCGGCTGCGTCGGACAAGATCGCGATGGGCGTGTCGGTGGCGCCGGTGACCGACTGGGCGCTGTACGACACCCACTATACCGAGCGCTACGTTGGCGGCACGCCGAAGGGCGATCCGGAAGCGTACAAGCGCAGCGGCGTGTTCGCCCACCTGGACGGCATGAAATCGCACCTGCTGCTGATCCACGGCATGGCCGACGACAATGTGCTGTTCTCGAACACCACCCTGTTGATCGACGAACTCGTGAAGCGCAATGTACAGTTCGACCTGATGACCTATCCGGGCGCCAAGCACGGCATGTCGGGCCGCACCAACCAGCGCCACGTGTATGGCCTGATCGAGTCCTACTTCAAGAAGCAGCTGGGCGGCACGCAGCCGAACTGAGTTCGACTTCTTGAAACAAAAACGGCCGCGTCGATCGACGCGGCCGTTTTACTTTGCGCTGTTAAAGCGCGGTGTGGCTTACGGACGTGGCGTTGGACGGTTCACTTCGTCCACGGCATCCTTCACGACTTCTTTCGCGTCGCCGTAGGCTTCCTGGGTCTTGCCCTCGGCCTGGTTTGCCAGGCCCTTGGCCTGCTGTTCGGTGCTGCCCACCACTTTGCCGGCGCCTTCCTGAATCTTGCCGCCGATGTCTTTCAGTTTGCCTTCGACTTGGTCTTTGTTCATGGTGTTCTCCTTGAGTAATGCATGCGTGAATGGCCATGCGATGAGTACAGAATAGCCCTTTCGCGCCTGCTCATCTGTTAGCGCACGCACACAGCGATGCGCCCCCATCCGCGCGACGTTTTTATAGCTTAAATGCTAATCTTTTCTTGCAACGCGGCCCGCCGCTCAAGAAGAGAATCCTCCATGAATAACAACAATACCGAAGCCGCCCCGGAAACCCAGGAAGCCCCACAAGCCCAGCGCCGCCTGGCGCGCCGCGTGACCCTCGTCAATGGCATCGCCGTGCTGTTCATCCTCGGCCTTGCCGCCGTCGTGCTGGCAGCCGATGCGCTGTTACTGGTATTCGCCTGCGTCCTGTTCGCGATCCTGCTCTACAAATTGAGCGAGATCATGCATCGGCGCTTCCACATGCGGCGCAAGCTCGCGCTCGGCATCGTCGTGTTGGTGCTCGGCGCCATCTTCGGCCTTGGCGGCTGGGCCATGGCGCCGCAGATTTCCGAGCAGTCGACCCAGCTGGCAAAGGAAATCCCGGCCGCGATCGAGCGCCTGCAGGGCGAAGTCGCACAGCATCCCCTGCTCAAGCGCGTCGTGGACGAACTGCCGCCGCCTGAAGACATCGTCAAGCAGATGAGTTCGATGGTGTCGAATGCCGGCCTGTTCTTCACGGGCATACTGGGCGCTTTCGGCAACATCATCATCATCATCTTCGTCGGCATTTATTTTGCCGCCACGCCGGGCGTGTATACCGGCGGCTTCATCCGCCTGATCCCGCAACACAAGCGCGGCCGCGCGCGCGAAGTCATCGACGAGATGGGCGATTCGCTGGCCAACTGGCTGCTCGGCAAGGCGTTGTCGATGCTGATCGTCGGCACCACCACCGCGATCGGCCTCTCCCTGCTGGGCGTGCCGCTGGCGCTGATCCTGGGCGTCATCGCCGGCCTGCTCGACTTCATCCCCTACCTCGGCCCGATCATGGCCGGCATCCCGGCCGTGCTGCTGGCGCTGTCGATCAGTCCGGAAATGGCGATGTATGCACTGCTGCTGTTCGCGGCGATCAATATGCTCGAAGGTTATGTGCTGCAGCCGATGATCGAAGCCAAGGCGATCGAGCTGCCGCCCGCGCTGGTGATCGTGATGCAGCTGATCTTCGGCACCCTGTTCGGCTTTTCCGGCGTGGCGCTGGCGACACCGCTGGCCGCCGTGCTGTCGGTGCTGGTCAAGATGCTCTATATAGAAGACGTGCTGGGGGACAGACCGGCGAAGGGGGTTGAATCGAGCTGACCTGCCTCGTTTCTGGCGTGCCGCGCCGTGGCATTCCAGAAAATGCTGGCACAAAAACAAAGCCGCGCGATTGCGCGGCTTTGTCGTGGAGCAGAAGGCAGATCAACGATTGCCTTTGGCGATTTCTTTCACGTCGCCGACTTTCTTCTGAACCTTGCCCTCAGCCTGGTTCGACAGGCCTTCGCTCTGCTGCTGGCGGCTGCCGACGGCTTCACCGACTTTCTGCTGGACCTTGCCGCCGATTTCCTTCGTCTTGCCTTTGACTTGATCCTTGTTCATTGCAATCTCCTTGCCTGTTACGTGGATGAGCCTTAAGAATAGGATTAACTTCCAGGCGGTTCTGTTCGACGCTTAACAAACAGGCTTACGCCAGACGCTGGCAAGCCACGGTTGCTGGTCGCGCGGCAAGCCCGGCGGACGGTAGTAGTGATGCAGGGCCGTAAATCCGGCCGCGAGCAGGTAGCGTTCCCAGGTGGCGTAGTCGTAATAGCTGCCATAGCGCGGGCCGTTCCAGCCTTCCTGGTTGTCGCCGCGCGGGTTCGAACTGAACAGCACCCCGCCCGGCTTGAGCGCGGCGTGCAGATGCGCGAGTACCTGTGGCAAGGCGGCGCTGGGCACATGGAACAGCACGGCGTTGGCGAAGATGCCGTCAAAGGTCTCTTGAGGCAGATCAAGGTGCAGGAAATCCTGGTGCCACACCTCGCAGCCGCTGTAGTCGCGCGCCATGGCCACGAAGCGCTCGCTGCCGTCGACGCCGATGGCGCGATGGCCGAGCGCGCTGAAGGTCTTGAGGTCGCGTCCCGGGCCGCAGCCCAGGTCGAGGACGGTGTACGGCGCCGGGGCTTCGATCGCCTCGAGCAGGGCGGCGATGTTCTGGCTGACGTCGTGATCGATCGTGCCGGCGAAGAAGGAATCGGCATTGCGCTCGTAATGCGCCAGCGTGCGGCGGGCGATATCATCGTGCGCGTCGTGCGCCTTGTCGTGGTTGTTCTCATGATCCATGGCGACAGTATGCCAGCCGGCGGCGAACGACGCTGTCGCCGCACATTCGACCAGCCCGGCGCCTTCAGAAAAAAATTCAAATTTTTTTCAAAGAAACCCTAAAGTTCCCAAAATACCTGCCGTAAAAGAACCAGACAACCGGCAATCCGGCCGGCGACTCCTTGTTTTGGTGGCAACATGAACGCAAACGAAACCCTCGCGATGTATGAAAACCTGGCTGGCCTGACCCGTCAGATGTCGGAAGCCGCCAAGGCCGGGGACTGGAACGAGTTTGCCAACCTGAACGTGGAAGCCAAGGTCGAAGCGCGTAGCGCCGCCGCCGGCATGCCGGCCCTGGAAGGCGCCCAGCGCCTGCGCAAGATCGACCTGCTCAAGCAGCTGATGGCCAACGACCGCGCGATCCGCGACGTGACCGAGCCGTTCGACGGCCAGCTGGAGCGCGCGCTGCAGGCGCACTGATTCCCGGCGAATCCTGAACCAAGGCACCTGCGGGTGCCTTTTTTGTTGCCGAAGCAAATACCGGCGCCGGCAGGGAAAGTTGACGCGCCAAAGAAAAAGCGCCCATCGGGCGCCTTGGCTGCCGCCGAGCCAGGGGCTCGACCGCTAATCGGGACGGCGAACCCCAGCTATCTGCTGGCGTCGCCTCTTGCCGGTTGCTCCCGGCGTCCATCGCCACTGCAGGCAAATGGACTGCTTCCGCTCACAGGCGTTTCATCAACGGTTGTCTGTTGTCGCGCCACGCTATCGGTGGTGGCTGCGCTGACCCTGTGCCGTCTGTGACCTCATCGATCACAAATCCAGTATAACGCAAAATCAAACTTGTGTAGACATTTCCTGTTCAGCGACGTCCAGCTTCGGCTCGACCGGCTCCTGGCTGGCTTTCTTGCGTGTGAAACGCTGGCGCAGGCGGGCCATCAAGGGTACGCCAGGCATGGGCTGGATCTGCCCTGCCCGCTTGCGACGACGAACCGTAAAGATCGCAGCGCCGGCCAGCGCCAGCACGGCGCCAAGGCCGCCGGCGATCCAGCCCCAGGGCGTCGACGCCTCCGGTTCCGGCGCCGGACGCCGCCGCGCCGGATGCGGCTTGTTCGGATCTGCCGGCCGTGGCTTGCCGACGGCCGCCGGGCTGGCGCCCAGCGCCACCTGCAATACCTTCACCTTGTCTTCCAGCTGGCCGATTTGTTCGCGCAACTGGGCATTCTTGTAATCCAGCGCGGCGCACACGGTCGAACGGTCCACGTCGGGCGCGGGCGCGCAAGCGGCGGGAGCAGCCGTGGCGGCCAGCGGCAGGGGCAACGCCTTGGGGGCTGGCTCAGGCTTTGCTACCGGTGCCGACCTGGCTTCCTGCTTCGGTTCCGGGTTGGGTTCGGGCTTGGATTCCCGCTTCGGCGCCGGTGCAATCTTGGCGACGACCGGCTTGGGCGGCGGCGCAGGACGCGGCCTCGGCGGCGCCTTGGCCACGACTGGCGCGGGCGCCGGCGTGTCGGCCACGACCGGCGCCGCAATCCTGACCGGCGCCGGTGGTGGCGGCGGATTCGGATTCAGCGCCATCGGCAAGGTCACCAGGCGAACGCCGCGCTGGCCGCCATCGGCCAATTCCAGGTACAAGTGCAGCCGGCTTGATTCGACCGGGGCCAGCGACGTCACGCGCAGGAACTGGCGGCCGTCGCGCTGCGTCACAGTCATATTGAGTGTCGACAGCACGTGCGGCATGCCGATATTGGCGCCGCGGTAGACGTTCGGGTTGGCCAGGCGCACCTGGACCGGGGTCGCCGGCGCGTCGAGCATGGTCAGTTCGATGTCGGCCACGAGCTGCTGGCCGATGTATGAACGGACCTGCGCTTCGCCCAGTTCGGCTGCGCCGGCAGCGCCGGACAGCAGTGCGCAAGTGATGATCAAGGGGAGGCGGCTAGCCATAAGGAATACCGAGAGAGAAGCCCAAGCGTAATTAACGGACATTGCGCTAAACTCTTTAATCCCAGCCCCTTGCACAACAGGAATGTCTATGGAAAACAGGATTGAGAAGGACAGCTTTGGCCCGATCGAGGTAGCCGCCGATCGTCTATGGGGTGCGCAGACCCAGCGCTCGCTCCACCATTTCCACATCTCCACCGAGCGCATGGCGCCCGAGCTGGTCGCGGCGCTGGCCCAGGTCAAGCGCGCGGCGGCGGCGGTCAACCGCTCGCTCGGCAAGCTTTCCAGCGACAAGGCCGACGCCATCATCCGGGCTGCCGACGAAGTGCTCGACGGCCGCCATCCGGCCGAATTCCCGCTCGCCGTGTGGCAGACCGGCTCGGGCACGCAAAGCAATATGAATATGAACGAAGTGCTGGCCAACCGCGGCTCCGAGCTGCTGGGTGGCGAGCGCGGCGAAGGCCGCATGCTGCACCCGAACGACCACGTCAATATGGGCCAGTCGTCGAACGACATCTTCCCGACCGCCATGCACGTGGCCGCCGCCTGGGCGCTGGCCAAGGAAGTATTGCCGGCGCTGGCCCAGCTGCGCGGCACCCTGCTACGCAAGTCGCGCGACTTCGAACCGATCGTCAAGATCGGCCGCACCCACCTGCAAGATGCGACGCCGCTGACCCTGGGCCAAGAGTTTTCCGGCTACGTGGCCCAGCTCGAGTATTCCGAGCAACAGCTCAAGTCCGCCCTGCCCGGCCTGCTGCTGCTGGCCGCCGGCGGCACCGCCGTAGGCACCGGCCTGAATGCCCACCCTGAATTCGCCCCGCGCATTGCGGCCGAGCTCGGCTCGCGCACCGGCCTGTCGTTCAAGACCGCGCCGAACAAGTTCATGGCCCTGGCCGCCCACGACGCCATGGTCGCCGCCCACGGCGCCTTCAAGACCCTGGCCACGGCCCTCATGAAGATCGCCAACGACGTGCGCTGGATGGCGTCCGGCCCCCGCTCGGGCCTGGGCGAAATTACCATCCCCGAGAACGAGCCGGGCAGCTCGATCATGCCGGGCAAGGTCAATCCGACCCAGTGCGAGGCGCTCACCATGCTGTGCTGCCAGGTGTTCGGCAACGACGTCGCCATCACGGTTGGCGGCTCCCAGGGCAATTTCGAACTCAATGTGTTCAAGCCCATGATCGTGCACAACTTCCTGCAAAGCGCACGCCTGCTGGCCGACGGCATGCGCTCCTTCGACGAGCATTGCGCCCAGGGTATCGAGCCCAACCGAGCGCGCATCGGCGAGCTGATGGAAAAATCGCTGATGCTGGTGACTGCGCTGGCGCCGCACATCGGGTATGATCGCGCCGCGCAGATCGCCAAGAAGGCATCGACGGACGGCCTGACCTTGCGCCAGGCCGCCCTGCAGAGCGGCTTCGTCGACGAGCAGCAGTTCGACCAGTGGATCGTGCCGATCGATATGACGCGTCCGGATCCGGTGTAAGCCGACGAGGGCGCGCATGCGCCCTTGTTTGCGCCCCTGTTTGCGCTAGTACTAAGCGGCCTGATCAATCGTACGCCGCCATCACCAACCCGAGGATAGAATGCAAAAAATAGTTTTCGATTTGACATCAGAATTCGTCGAGGTCAACCAGTTGCTGAAGCTGGTCGGCCTGGTCGACAGCGGCGGCGCCGGCAAGAATATGGTCGCCAGCGGCGCGGTGTCGGTCGATGGTAAACAGGAACTGCGCAAGACGGCGAAGATCCGCAGTGGCCAGACCGTCTCGGTCGGCGACCTGCGCATCACCGTGCAGTAAGCTGCTGGGCCGCGGGCCGGGCCTATAGTGCGAAGAAATGGGGCGTCAGAACGGCGTTCTTATGTTTGCGCACTAACAAACAGAGCGGGGCTTCCTTGTTTATATTTTAAGACGTCACTCATACGGCTTAGAGGTGAAGGCGATGGAAACCCCGGAACAGCATGCACAAACGCAGGAGCAATTGATCGGCGACCTGCGCCTCGTGATCGAAAACGCGGAAGAACTGCTCAAGAATACCGATCATTACTCGAGCGCCCTGTACCAGAACGCGCGCGCCAAGCTGTCGCTTGCCCTGGAAGCGGCGAATGAAGAACTGTCCCGCTTCGAGGATGCGCAACTGGAGCGCATGATGGCCGCGACCCGCGCCGCCAACGACCGCTACAGGGACAGCTCGGGCGAGGCACGCATCCTGCGCGCCTTCCACTAAACGACGAAAGCAAAAACCCGGCGTGCAAGCCGGGTTTTAACGGGCACGAAACAATCCCGTGTGATCTTCGATCCGGCTTTTGCGCTTAAGTTCGCGCCAGATTCAAGCCCTGCATGCAGGCTTGGATTTCATGCCTTGGTATTGATCGTATTGCCCAGGTGCGGCGGCAGGCTTTGCGGTTGTGGCAGCGCGTCCAGCAGCTGGGCGGCCGACACCGCCTGGATGTCCATGGATTTCTTGAGCATCGTAACGCCCACTTCCTGACGGATACCGGTTTCGGCCATGCTGGTGGCAAGCTTGGCAATGTTCGTGACGTCCATACATCTCTCCAGAAAAAGACTTGTCAGTCTTTAACGGCCCCATCGACCGAAACTTGAGGCCTCGTCTTTAACCAGCCGCAAACCCAGTCCACCACCCGGCCCAGGTCGTTCAAGTCGAGCCAGGCGAGTCCGGCGCGCGCGTCAACCGGCCGCGCCACGTCCGAGACCACGGCCAGGATCGTGACATCGTCGCGGAACAGCGGCGGCTTGCCCAGGCTCGGGCGGTGCACCTCGAGCTTGGGCAGGGATTCCCACTTATAACCTTCGACCAGGGTCAGGTCGGCCGGCGACAGCCGCGCCAGCAGCGCGTCCAGCCCAGGCTCCGGCGCTGCGCGCAACTCGCGCATGATGGCAATGCGGTAAGGCGAGGCGATCATCACCTCGGCCGCCCCGGCCAGGCGCAGGCGCGCGCTGTCCTTGCGCGGCGGCTCGAGTTCGATGTCATGGTGGCTGTGCTTGACGATATTGACCCGCAAGCCGTCCTGCGCCAGGCGCGCGACCAGCCCTTCCAGCAAGGTGGTCTTGCCGCTGCCCGACCAGCCCACCACGCCCAGGACCGGACCGGGTCCCTGCCCTTGCGTCGTACCCGGCACGTCAGTACGCGACACGGTAGCGGGTCCCCCGGTAGTTCATCACGGCGGCCTTCGGCATCAGGCGCTCGAGCACGAGGCCGGGCGCCACTTCCTCGCCTTCGCGGCGCAGCATCTTGTCGACCAGCAGCAAGCTCTCCCCCGGCGTCGGCGAGTAGATATAGCCGCCGAAGCTCACTTGCGGGATCTCGCGCCTGACCGCCTCAGGCAATTGCTGCAGGGTGCGCAGGTTGTCCTCGCCGGCCGGCTGGGCGGACGCCACGGGCGCGGGTGCGACCGGCGCTGCGGAAAGCGGCGCTTCGGCCACCCGCACCGGCGGCGGCGCCGGTGCAGCGACCTTGGCGGGAGCCGGCGCCGGCTTCGCGGCCACCGGCGCGGCTTCGCGCGGCGCCGGCGCCTGCATTGGGGCGGCAGGCGCTGCCGGTGCAGAAGCTGGCGCAGGAGCGGGAACAGGAGCAGGAGCAGGGGCAACCGCGGGCGCAGACACCGGCGCCGGCACGGTCACCGGCGCCGCCGCCAGCCGCACCGGCTGTTCGCCCCCATGGCGCACCCACAGCAAGGCGCCCGCCGCCACCAGCACGCCCAGCCCGAGGCCGATCATGAGATGGCGCCGGTGCCCGCCCTGGGCGCGATCCGGCGCCGCATACATGGGCGGCGGCGCATGGATGGTCGGGGCGTTGCCCAGCTGGCGTTCGGCCTGGGCCTTCTTGAGTGCTTCGAGGATGTACGACATATCAGTTTCCCGCCCCCTTCACTGGACCGGCCATCAGGCGCGGCTCGACGACGCCGGACAGCTGGTTGAGACGCATATAGGTGCGCGGTCCGGCCACGCCGTCCGCCTTCAGGTCCTGGGCCGCCTGGAAGGCGCGCAGCCATTCCTGCGTGCGCGCGTCCAGCGGCTGGTCGAGCGCCGGCGCGGTCGTCTTGTTCAGGCCGGCCAGGCGCTGGGCGATCCAGTCGACGTCGGGACCACGGTCGCCCTGCCCCACGACGTCGCGGAACGCCCCCGGCATGCGCCAGAAGGTCGTGAACTCGCCGCCGAAGCGCGCGACGAAGGCGGGAATGGCGACCCGTTCGCGGCGCCCGTCCACGGCCAGCAGCACGCTGCCCTCGTCCATTCCGGCCAGCACCGCATACCCGGTGCGCGGGCCGTCGTGCAGGGTGACCACGGCCGGCCGGTCCAGCAGGCGCAGCTCGTACAGGCCGCCGCGGCCCTGGTGGCAGCGCAGGTTGGCGCGCTGGGCAGCCTCGCAGGTGGCCTTCGGGCTGGCGCCGGCAATGCCGGCGAACGACGGCCCCCACAGGGCGGCCAGCGCGCGCAGCGCATCGTTCTCGCTCTTGCCGGCCGCAAAATCGGCGCCGGCCACGGGCGCGGCCTTGATCGGCGCCGGCTTGGCCGCCACCTGCTTCACGGCGGCCGGCGCCGCTTGCGCGGTGGCCGGCTGCGCCTGCTGCTGCGGCAGCATCTGCCAGGCCGCGGCGCTGATCGCCACCCCGGCCAGCGCCCCGCCCGCCAGCAGCGGCCAGCGCAGCGGCTTGCGTGCGGCCGGCTCGCCGGCGAACACTTCCTCGGCCGACTTCTGCAGGATGGCGCGCGTGACTTGCGGGCTGTTCTCGACATAGGCGCCCAGCAGCGCGCGGTCGCACAGCAGGTTGATCCGGCGCGGCACGCCATGCGTCAGGCGGTGCACCAATGCCGTCAAGCCCGGCGGGAACGGCATCCCGGCCGCCCCGGACACCGCCAGCCGGTGCGCGATATAGGCCCCGGTTTCCTGCTCGGACAGCGGTCCCAGGTGGTAGCGCGCGATCACGCGCTGCGCCAGCTGTTCCAGTTCCGGGCGCGCCAGCATGGTGCGCAGCTCGGGCTGGCCGATGAGGATGATCTGCAGCAGCTTGCGCTCGCTGGTCTCGAGATTGGTCAACAGGCGCAGCTGCTCGAGCACCTCGCTCGACAGGTTCTGGGCCTCATCGATCACCAGCACATTGTTCAGGCCCTGGGCATGCGACTCGAGCAGGTAGCGGTTGATCGCATCGACATGGGATTTGACGCCGCCCACCCCGGGCGGCAGCGCGATGTGCAGCTCGTCGCAAATCGTCTGCAGCAGCTCTTCGGCGTTCAGGCGCGGATTGAAGATATAGGCCAGGCGGCAGTTATCGGGAATCTGCTCGATGAAGCAGCGGCACACGGTGGTCTTGCCGGCGCCGATCTCGCCCGTCAGCAGGACGAAGCCGCCACCACTGCCGATGCCATACAGAAGGTGGGCCAGCGCCTCGCGGTGCCGCTCGCTCATGAACAGGTAGCGCGGGTCGGGCGCGATCGAGAACGGGGCGTGCTTGAGCTGGAAATAATGGTTGTACATGCGTTGGGGCGTACCAGTTTGCGTGCGTGGCTAGCGGCCGGGAGGCTGCGGCTTGAACTTCGCGCAGTATATTTTGCTTTTGTCCCTGGCATAGGCGATCGTGCTGCCCGGGTTTGACTTGCGCAAAGGGTAGCGCGAGGCGTCCACCGGCTTGAAGGCGACACCGGCGCCGGCGCGCACCGATTTCTCGAATTCCTCGGGTTTGCTGTCGACGATGGCGGCGACGAACACCAGGTTGCTGGTATCGTCGCTGACCATCACCTCGCTCACCTGGGCGCCCCACAGCGAGGCCTCGGCCTTGAACCACCAGGCCCCGCCCTCGCGCTTGTAGGCCGGGCCGAAGGCCTGGGTCAGGTAGGCGTGGAAATAGGCGTTGTCCAGCTGGCTGCGGCACAGCAGCGCGCTGCCGATCACCGGGCCGAAGGTCGACGGCGCCGCCATCGCGCTGCCGCAGACGAGCCCTGCCAGCAGCGGCAAGGCGCGCAGCATGGACCGGGTCTTGCCCTGCAGCCCTGGGTGGCGAATCATGGACATCCTTTTTTCGACGATCTCGACATTATGACATTCCACGCCGTGGCAGGCACCGCGGATTGTCGCAGACGGCGCTCGGTTCGTCGCATGCAGGCGCAGTTGAGTCCACGAATCCACCGCTTCATCGGTTTCGTCATGCAACGCGTGCACCGCCGGCGTATCGTTCAGGCTCCCATCGACTCCAGGCCAGGAATAATATGCACATCGTACAAAAAACCACCCTGCTGGCCGTCGCCCTCGGCGCCGCCTTCCTATCGATCGACAACAGCCAGGCGGACACCCCAACCAAGGCGGTCTCCGAACAGCGCAGCGTCGCCGCCTTCAGCGCCATCGAGTTGAACGGTCCGTACGAGGTCGCCATCGACACCCAGGGCCGGGCCGGCCTGAGCCTGAGCGGCGAACGCCGGCAGCTGGACGAGGTCGAGACCTTCGTGCGCGGCGACACCCTGGTGGTGCGGCCCAAAGAGGGCAAGCTGTTCAGCTTCGGCTTCGGCCAGCGGCGCGAGACCGTGGTCATCCACATCGGCGCGCCGGCACTGAAAAGCCTGTCCATGTCGGGCAGCGGCGACACCACGCTGGGCCAGGTGAGCGGCGAGCGCTTCGCGCTCAACCTCAACGGCCCGGGCGACCTGGAAGTCTCCGGCGCGGTGCGCGACCTGGCGCTCACCGTAAGCGGCAGCGGCGACGCCAAACTGCAGCGACTGCGGGCCAGCAATGTCGCGCTCACGCTGTCCGGTCCCGGCGACGTGCGGCTGGCCAATATCGACGGCTCCTTGCATGCCAACATCAGCGGCTCGGGCGACCTCGAGGCCGATGGCCTGCGCCTGGCGCGCCTGGAAGCGCGCCTCTCCGGTCCCGGCGACATGGTCCTGCGCGGCGCCAGCGGCGAAGTGCGCGCCGAAGTGACCGGCTCGGGCTCCTTCGACGCCTGCGACCTGGCCGCCGGCCGCGCCAGCACCTTGCAAAGCGGTCCCGGCGACGTCTGCCTGGGCGGCGCCATCACCCAGCTCGACGCCGAAGTCGGCGGCTCGGGCAACCTGACCGCGCTCGGCCTGCGCGCGCAGGCGGCCACCTTGCGCCTGCATGGTCCGGGCGACGCCCGGCTGGCCGGCACGGTGGACGAATTCAAGGCGCAGATGTCGGGCTCGGGCGATATCGACGCTGGCGGCCTCACTGTCGGCAAAGCCACGCTCAAGGCGCGCGGCCCGGGCGGCATCGAACTGGCCCACGTCTCGGACACGCTGGAGGCGGAACTGCGCGGTTCGGGCAGCCTGACGTCGGCGATCCAGGGCAAGCGCCTGATCCTGACCTCGGACGGCCCCGGCGGCGCCCGCATCAGTGGCCAGGTCGGGATGCTCCACGCGCGCCTGAGCGGCTCGGGCAGCCTGGACGGCAACCGCCTCAAGGCCGACCGCGCCGACATCGCGGTCAGCGGCCCCGGCACGGCCCGGGTGCAGGTGGCCGAACGCGTGGGCAATGCGCCGGCAGGCGGCAACGGCCAGCTGCTGGTCGTCGACCGGCGCGGCAGCAGCCACGCGCCGCAGTAGACCGCAAACAACGGCCGCCGCCTGCGGCGCGTCGTTTTGACCTTGCGCCGGGGCCAGCGGTACGGTCTCGGCGATACTTCTTCCGCCGTTCCTTCCACGCCCTCGCCCACGCTCTGCACAGTACCAATAACAATACCAATCCCGGGTTCCATCACCAGACCGCTCGCCAGCATGAGCGCAAGCTATACCTGAGGTTTGGCCTGCATTGGCGAATACCAGTTAAATACCTGTTGACATCCAGATAGGCCCTGCCTATAGTGCCTTGACCCTATTTCCCCCTCCTACCATGATCGACTATCTCATCGGCGTCGACGGCGGCGGCACCAATACCCGCGTCCGCCTGGCCGGGCGCGACGGCGCCGAACTGGCCACCGGCCGCAGCGGCGCTTCCGGCCTCGTCCATGGCATCGACAACGCCTGGCGCGCGGTCGACGATGCCACCGCCAAGGCCTTCGCCGCGATCGGCATCGACGCGATCCCGCGCCAGTCGTGCGCCATCGGCCTGGGCCTGGCGGGCGTGCACAACAAGGAATGGGCGGCCGCGTTTCGCGCCGCCAATCCGGGCTACGCCGCGCTGGTACTCGACACCGACGGCTTCTCGACCCTGATGGGCGCCCATGGCGGACGCCCTGGCGCCATCGTCGCGATCGGCACCGGCAGCGTGGGCGAAGCACTGCGCGAGGACGGTACGCGGGTCGAGGTCGGCGGCTGGGGCTTCCCTTCCGGCGACGAAGCCGGCGGCGCCTGGATGGGCCTGCGCGCGATCGCCCACGTCCAGCAGGTGCTCGACGGCCGCGCCGAGGGCGGCGCGCTGGCGCGCGACGTCATTGCCGCCTGCGGCGGCCGGCGCGACGCGATCCAGGTCTGGCTCGGCAAGGCCACCCAGACCGATTACGCGAGCCTGGCGCGCTTCGTGGTGACCCATGGCGCGTTCGACCCGGTGGCCGGCGCCATCCTGGAGCAGGCGGGCCGCGAAGTGGCCACCATGGTGCGCGCGCTCGACCCTGGCGCAACCCTGCCGCTATCGCTGTGCGGCGGCCTGGGCGAGACCCTGCGCCTGTACCTGCCGGCCGATACGCTGGCGCGCTGCAGTCCTCCCCATGGCGACTCCGCCCTGGGCGCGCTGCGCATGATCGAACTGCAACTGAAGGACTTCCAGGCATGAGCGCTACCATCAAAGGCAATATCCTCACTCCCGACGGCTGGATCCACGGCACGCTGCGCTACGGCGCGCACGTCGACGCCATTGAAGGCAGCCCGGGCGATCCGGATGCCAACGGCGACGACTACATCCTGCCCGGCTTCATCGACGTGCACGTGCACGGCGGCGCCGGACGCGACATGATGGAAGGCGGCGACGCCCCGCACGTGATCGCCGCCCTGCACGCGAAGCACGGCACCACCAGCCTGCTGGCCACCACGATGACCGCGCCGGTCGAGGACATCGACCGCGCCCTCTCCGCCATCGGCCGCGCCTGCGCCGCGCGCGGCAAGGGAGAAGCGCGCATCCTGGGGGTGCACCTGGAAGGCCCGTACATCAATTCCGGCAAGCTGGGCGCCCAGCCGCCGTTCGCGCGCGAAGCCAGCCTCGATGAAGTGAAGCGCTTCGACGCCCAGGCGCCGATGAAGCTGATCACGGTGGCGCCCGAGATCGACGGCCACATGGAGCTGGTGCGGGTACTCAGTGACGCCGGCATCCGGGTCCAGGTCGGCCACACCACCGGCAGCTACGAAGTCGGCGTCGACGCCCTCGCGCATGGCGCGGCCGGCTTCACCCACCTGTTCAACGCCATGCCCGGCCTGCACCATCGCGATCCCGGCATGGTCGGCGCGGCGCTGGCGCATGCCGAATACGCCGAGATCATTCCCGACCTGCTGCACGTGCACCCGGGCGCGATCAGGACCGCGCTGCGCTGCATCCCCAAGCTGTTCTGCGTGACCGATTCGACCGCCGCCGCCGGCATGCCCGACGGCGAATACATGCTCGGTCGGCAGGTGGTCCATAAATGCATGGGCGGCGTGCGCCTGGCCAACGGCAGCCTGGCGGGCAGCACGCTCACCATGGACCAGGCGCTGCGCAACCTGGTCAGCATCGGCCTGTCGATCGAAGACGCCAGCCTGCGCGTGTCCACCAATGCCGCCGACTACCTCGGCGAAACACTGCGCGGCCGCCTGGCGCCGGGCTGCCATGCCGATTTCGTGGTCCTCGACCGCGACCTGAACATCAAAGCCGTCCATATCGAAGGAGAAGTCCTGTGACCACCGCCGCCGCTTCCGAACTCACTTCCCAAGCTACTCCGTCGCTCATGCTGCAGGAGGCCCTGTCGGCCGCCGATTGCATCGCCCACCAGCTGACCCAGGACGTGGAGCGCTACGCCCAGCTGGGCGCGAAGCTGCGCGCCACGCAGCTGCACAGCGCGGTGACGGTGGCGCGCGGCAGCTCGGACCATGCGTCCAACTACCTGGCCTACCTGATCATGGCGCGCATGGGCCGCCTGGTGACCTCGCTGCCAATGTCGCTCATCACCCTGTACAAGTCGCCGATCGTCGCGCGCGACACGCTGGCGGTGGCGATCTCGCAATCGGGCCAGAGCCCCGACGTGGTCGAGCCGATCCGCTACTTCCGCGACGGCGGCGCCACCACCGTGGCCCTGGTCAACGACCCCGCATCGCCGCTGGCCGACGCCGCGGAATGGACCATGCCGCTGCATGCCGGTCCCGAGAAAAGCGTGGCGGCGACCAAGAGCTTCATCGCCAGCCTGGTGGCTGGCGCGCGCCTGGTCGCCGACTGGCAGGACAGCAAGGAGCTGAAAGACGGCATCGCGGCCCTGCCCGACGCGCTGCGCGCCGCCACCGAAGTGGACTGGTCGGCCGCGATCGATGTGCTGGCGCCGGCCCGCAACATCATGGTCGTGGGCCGCGGCATCAGCTTCCCGCTGGCGCTCGAATCCTCGCTCAAGTTCAAGGAAACCTCGGCGCTGCAGGCCGAAGCATTCTCCGGCGCCGAGATCAAGCACGGTCCGATGGCCCTGATCGAAGAGGGCTACCCGCTGCTGGTCTATGCCACCCGCGGCCCGACCCAGGCCGGCCTGGTGGCCCTGGCCGACGAGATGCGCGGCCGCGGCGCGCGCGTGCTGCTGGCCGCGCCCGCCGACGTCGCCAGCCGCGACCTCACGCTACCCACCGCCGCCATCCCCGACCTCGACCCGATCGCGGCGGTACAGGCCTTTTATACGATGGCGGCGAAGCTGTCGGCCGCGCGCGGCATGAATCCGGACCAGCCGCGCCACCTGAGCAAGGTCACCAAGACCAACTGACGACAAGATCCATGACCAGCACCATGAGCGATTACCTCGACCTGGCCGGCCAATTGATGATGGTGCGCCTGTTCGGCACCGGGCTCGATGCCGACACCGACGCCTTCCTGCGGACCCACCGGATCGGAGGCGTGTGCCTGTTCCGCCAGAATATGGTGGACGCCGCACAGCTGACCCGCTTCACCGGCGCCCTGGTCGATGCCATGGGGCCGCGCGCCCTGGTCGCGCTCGACCAGGAAGGCGGCGCCGTGGTGCGCTCGACCTGGGTGCCGGCGCCGCCGAGCGCGATGGCGCTGGGCGCTGCGAACGATCCGCAACTGGCGCGCGAAGTGGGCGCGGCGGTGGCGCGCGCGGTGCGCGCGCTGGGCTTCAACTGGAACTTCGCGCCGGTGCTGGACCTGAACAACAACCCGCATAACCCCGTCATCGCCGAGCGCTCGTTCGGCGCCGACCCCGAGCAGGCCACCCGCATTGCCCTGGCCTGGATGGAAGGCAGCGAGAGCGAAGGCGTGGCCTGCTGCGTCAAGCACTTCCCCGGCCACGGCGACACCCACGTCGACTCGCACCGCGACCTGCCGCACGTGGACAAGCCGCGCGCGGAGCTGGAACGCTTCGAGTTCGCGCCGTTCCGCATCGCCGCCAGGGCGGCCACCCCGGCGCCGGCGGTCATGACGGCCCACATCGTCTATCCCGCCCTGGACCCGGTCAATCCGGCCACCATGTCGCGCGCCATCCTCACCGGCGTGCTGCGCGAGGAATTCGGCTACGACGGCGTGATCATCACCGACGGCATGGACATGCATGCGATCGCGCAACGCTACGACGCCGGCCAGGCCGCCGTCAACGCACTGGTGGCGGGCGCCGACATGGTGATGGCGATCGGCACCCGCGAGACCCAGGTCGAGACCGTGCACGCGATCGCCGCGGCGATCCGCGACGGCGTGCTGCCGCTGCCGGAAGTCGAGGCGAAGCTGGCGCGTCTTGCGAAGCTGGCGGACGCGCATCCCGCGCGCCCGCACCTCGCGAACGAGGTGGCCTACGCCCGCGAACAGGACGACCGCGCGCTGATGGCGCGCGCCTGGCGCGCCGGCCTGACCGAACTCGGCCAGCCGCAACGGCCCGCGCGCGGCAGCCGCGTGCGCCTGGTCGCGCGCGCCGACGTGGTCAGCGACGGCGTCTCGGAAGCCGGCGTGCCGGCGGCCCGCATCGCCGAGGCGCTGGGCTCCCTGTATGACGTCGAACTGGTCACCTTCGCCGACAGCGAAAGCTTCGACTGGTCGTTTCTACCGCAGGACGGGCGCTTTACGATCCTGGCCTCGACCTCGCGCCGCCGCTATGGCCCGAACGCGCGCGCCGGCTGGCGCCCCGACCTGCACCTGGCCCTGTGGAACCCCTACCAGGCGCTGGACTTCCCGGCCCCGGCCCTGATGAGCTATGGCTTCGCCCCGCCCGCCCTGGAGGCGGCCGCGGCCTGGCTGGCTGGCGAGATCGGGGCGCCAGGCACCTGCCCGGTGCCCGGCTTCGACCGTGCCTGACACCGCGCCGCAAACGAGCAGGTAACGCGATGTAACGACGCTGGGCGCGCACGCGGGCTCTACGGCACAATTGGCGAGCCAGAAAATGGCTGACTATGGGACAATGCACGCTTTGTCCGAGATTGGCATTTTTGCTATATTGGTGAAAATGCGTAGCGAAAGAACGTGCCGAAAGCGCGCTTCGTCGATTTTTTGTCTAGATAGAAGGATACAGAATGTCCCAACTCCGTCTTGCCCGCCTCTGCCTGATGCTGGCCGCCGTCGGCCTCTCGGCCCCGGCCCTGACCACCGCCGTCCATGCGCAAGAGAAGCCTGCCGCCGCCGCCGCGCCGGCGGACACCGTCCGCCCAGAGCTGTTCAAGCTGCTCGACCCGGCCGCGATCAAGCCGCTGATGGATGCAAAGAATTACGCCGAAGTGCAGAATCGCGTGCAACAGGCCGAAGCCTTCCCGAACCGCACCCCGTACGAAGACTACGTCGTCAACCGCATGAAGCTGTCGGTGGGCTCGGCGACCAATGACAACGCGATCGCGATGCCTGCACTGGAAGCCGTGATCAATTCCGGCCGCCTGCAAGGCCAGGAACAGGCCGACTTCATCCTGGCACTGGGCAATATGCACTACAACGCCAAGGATTACACCAAGGCGATCGAGTGGTTCAAGCGCTACCAGAAAGAAAGCCCGACCCCTGAAAAAGTCGCGCCTTCCCTGATCCGCGCCTATTACCTGGGCGGCGACTTCGCCAACGCCAAGGCGGCCCTGCTGCCGGCGATCGAAGCGACCGAGAAAGCCGGCCAGAAGCCGAGCGACGAAGACCTGCGCCTGCTGGCCTCGTCGGCCAACAAGGTCAAGGACGACGCGGGTTACCTGACCGCGCTGGAAAAACTGGTCGCCTACTATCCGAACGACGACTTCTGGACCGACGTCCTGAACCGCGGCGTGGCGCGCAAGTCCGGCTTCGATCCGCAGACCAATATGATCAACGTGTACCGCCTGGAAGCGGTCACCGTCAAGAAGATGGCGCCGGAAGAATACGTCGACCTGGCCGAGCTGTCGCTGCGCGACGGCTTCCCGACCGAAGCCAAGAAAGCCATGGACGCCGGCTACGCCGCCGGCGTGCTGGGCCAGGGCTCGAACGCCAAGGCCCACGCCGCCCTGCGCGACAAGGCGACCAAGGGCGCGGCCGACGATGCCAAGAACATC
>Ga0265780_10003991_pt1 | contig 19196 bp, 18 predicted proteins | sample P1T30metagenome_FD_192432 | JGI IMG/M metagenome (GOLD analysis project Ga0265780, IMG submission 192432) | Plant litter microbial communities from East Loma Ridge, Irvine, California - P1 T30 | ecosystem: Environmental > Terrestrial > Plant litter > Unclassified | place: USA: California...
ATTATATAGAGCTTCTAATTTAAGCAATTCTCTATCTATTTTATAATATTAAGCTTACTTTCCTAGCTATATTAATAGCAACGTTTACTAGATTTTAGAAAAGTATCTTACCTCTTTTCTGCTAAGAGAAGTAATTCTCTGCTAATTCTTAGACGTTTAGCTAGAGTTTCTGCTAAGAGATCTATCTCTATATAGCTTCTTTTAGTAGGTAAGCGCTTAAGCTTTTTCTAACTGCTCTAGGTTATAAAAGAAGCTTTAAGAATACTTCTTTAATTGCTTATTTACTAAAACGCTTAAGATTTAAACTAGAAGCTCTAAAAGCTCTAGATACTACTAAGCATTAATAATAGTATAGCTTATAAAGCGTTTATATAGGTAAGTAGCTAGAGAGCTTCTTAAGTAGCACTTGCTTGCAGAATTAGTAGTAACGTTAGCTAGCTTATTAGTAGAGCTAGAGGCTAGCTAGAAAGCTTAGAATTAAGGTATATATAGAATTAAGCTAAGCTCGCACTTAGGCAAGGTAAAAAAGATACTATTGCTAATAATTTACTATAGAGAGATACTTTAGTAGCCTTCTAAGAATAAGACTAATACTAAGTAATATATGCAGAGTCCTCTAGATAATTTTAATTTATCCGATAGGCCCTCAGCGACTTCCCGAACGGGCCTAGCATACTCCTTACTTGCCAGAGTATGCGGTACCGCGTCGTCGCAGGTGGTCGTCACCATTCGCCAGCGGTCTGCAAACTACCCCTCATCTGTTCAGGCATCTCCTGGACAGCAGAGGGCACGGGGCCGGATTTTACCCACTGCCACTCCCGTCCGGGCCTTGGCACTGATATCGCGGTGCGCGGTGCGCGGTGCGCGGCTGCTGCGGGCGTAGGATTCTGCTTCTGCATCCTGGCAGGCTCCCAAACATAGCTAACCTGCATCCTCGGGGCTCGCTGCGGCAAGCTTACAATTACGGCATTGCTCCCATATCCACTCGGCCTCCCGCGCCTGATCGCCTTCCTCCCACGAAGCCTCTCGTCCTGGCTTCCCCACGCTCAGGGTTCTCTCCACACCACACCAGCTGTCACCATTACTCGCCGCACGCCGCACGCCGCACGCCGCATCACATCCGACGTCGTGTTTCGCCTGCCCACCCACCGACCAGGCCCGACTGCAAGTCATCGCCCAGGGTTCAGCCCCATTCGCACGGCTCGTCGCCCCTCTAGTAGCTGCTACCTGCTACACGGCGCCTGTAGAGCTCGCATCACGTCGCCGCGCCTCACAGCCACGCGCTCAAGCTCCCTCAGACTAGTAGTTCCTGCCCTGATCTGCTGTGCTTGTTGCCCTCGACCCCCGCGCACATCCCTCTGGCGCACCCCGTCTGCCGTCGTGATTTCAAGAAGCATGCGCGCCACTTCTAGGGCCGCTTCCAGATTCCTTGACTAACTTCACCATCGTTGGCCCAACGCACACGCGAGCCTCCCCGCCACCGCAACACAAACTCCACACCCTACCCCAGACTCGCCCACTGTCTTGCCCTAGCACACCGCACCACTCCAGACGGCCCTGCGCACGGCCATGACGGCGCAAATCCTCTCAATGCATGCAGGGCACCCGTCGGAGCTGGCCAAGATACAGACGCAGTTTCCAGACAAGATGGAAACCAATTCCGGCGCAGCAGAGCCGCCCACGCCCGCATCGCCAGACAGCGGCGAGGGGCGCGGACGGCGTCGCGACAGAAGCGAAGACGATGGCGGCGACGGCGATGACGGCACGGGCTCCAGGAAGAGACGGAGGAGCAGGAAAGGGCTCGACAAGAAGTTTGAATGTCCGCACGAGGGCTGCGGGAAGAGCTACTCGCGTGCCGAGCACCTATACAGGCACCAGTTGAACCGTGGGTGGCGGCATGAAACACTGCATTGCACAACATGCTAATCTATGTAGACAACCCCAAGCAAATTTACCACTGCGACTTCCCCGACTGCCACCGCTCGTTTGTCCGACAAGACCTCTGCGCGCGACACAAGGAGAGACACACCGCTCGAGGCTCCCAGCTTCTGCGCAAGGATACCTTTAATATGCACAACCTGAATCCGATTGTGACGGCTGCCCTGGGCGGTAAGAATGCGCCGCCCGCGAAGCCAATGGATATGAAGAGGCAAACGCCGCATGGACTGCAGTCCCCAGCGTCTGCAACAACATCCAATCTTGCGACCCAGATGTCGCCACCAACCTACCACTCGCCTGTATCGAGTATGAGCAGAAACGACTCTCTGCAGCGCAATGGGAGCGAAGACGCGTATCGAAGTAGCGCAGACGTCAAGCCTTATGACATGCAGGCCCAAGGTGCTGGGAACTTTGCACCCCCACCGCGTCCGACCGTTTTGGCTAACTACAGCGGAGGTCGGACACCACTCCACAACTCCCCACATGTGGGTAACGGCAACTTCACACGGCCCGAAATGCGTGCGCAGACCTCAAACATGTCGGGCTATGGCTCGAGCTCACCCTACAGCGCAGCTGTAACACCTGCACAGTCGTATCCGCCGTCGGCGGCGTCAACAGCATACCAAGGTCAACCTAACAGTGGGTTTCAGTCCCAGCAAAGCTTTCCTCCATTCTCATCCTTACCTCCTCCAGAATACCCGTCCCACTCTGTAACCCCCGTGGCCAGAGACCAGGAGAATCAATATTACAATGGCACCACTGGACAGACTCCGATGAATGGAGTCGAGTCCACTGCCGCCCAATTAAACGGCGTCTCAGAGGCCATCATTGATCAAACTCCATCCTATGCTATGCCCATGTTTGGTGGTGAAGGATACAGTCGCTCGCCATTCGCCATGGCCGACGACTTTGCCGCATGGCTGTTCAACGACAATCAGTTCGGCCCCGGTGGAGCATCGCCAATGGGCTACCCGGCCGGAGGCAACCCCGTAGCGGGTGCATCTTCTCAGATTGGACTGCAGGCACCTTATTTTAACTACGACCCTTCAGTGGCTGGCTACCAGAACAATCCTGCACCTCCAGTATCGCACCCAATGGCAGTGCATAGCATTCTTGACACCACTCTACCAGAGTCTGCCCTTTCGGAAGATAAGCGCCAGACGCTGCTCGACATCATCCAGCATCGATTCAACGAGACTGACCATGCTCCAGTCAAGAAGCAGAAAGAAGACATCATGGAGGGCAATAAGGACGATGACCACCATGTCCTGAGCTTACGCATGATGCAGACTTATATTAGCTCGTACTGGGTCCACTTCCATCCACAGCTGCCGATCCTCCACAAACCGACCTTTAACGCAAGCAATTGCCCTGACCTTCTGCTGCTTACAATCATGTGTCTTGGTGGATCATGCCTGGAGAAAAACTATGGGCACGAGGTGACCCAAGCTTGCGCCGCGCTATCCAACTTCCTCGCATGGCACCTCAGGTGGGAACTCTTTATGGATGCCGACTTCCGTCCGCCGGCAAAGTTGTGGATCTTCCAGAGTCTTCTCTTGCTCGAGATCTTTGAGAAGATGTACTCCACTCGCCCGCTACACGAGCGTGCACACATTCACCATGCAACCACCCTGACGTTAATGCGGCGAGGAAGCTCGCTCATTGGAAGGTCAGCCCTGGACTCTCCACCAAGCATGAAGGACGGGAAGAGTGGTTCGATTGGCGGCACACACACGCCTGACGAATGGTGGAACCACTGGATCACGAATGAGGCTACTAGGAGAGCAGCATTCGCGGCCTTTGTCATGGACAGCATACATGCCACCATGTTTGGACACAGTGCCGTCATGGTCGCACATGAGATGCGTCTACCATTGCCCTGTGACGAGGCACTGTGGTCTGCGACAAGCAGCTCGGAAGTGGGACGGGTCGAAGCAAGCCTCCACTCAAATGGGGTTAAGCAAATGAGCTTCCTCGATGGCCTTAAGAAGACATTGAATGGGCAAAGTGTCCGCACAAACTCTTTCGGTCGCACAATCTTGATGGCAGGTCTACTTAGTGTCTCGTGGCACATGAATCAGCGAGATCTCCAAGTCAGCTCGCTCGGTGTTACGCAGGCTTTGGGTGGACGCGATAAGTGGCGAGGCTCACTCACTCGCGCGTTCGACTTCTGGAAGCAGGATTTCGACAGCTCGCTTGCGCGCCCGAACGAGTTCACCGCGCCGAACACATTTGCTTACTCGAACGGAATGGACGACGACAACGTTTTCGAGGCTAGAACTGTGCTACATCACCTGGCACACATGGCGATGCATGTCGATATTGTGGACTGCCAGATCTATGCTGGCGCTGGACGCTTACTCGGCCGCTCGATCACACCACAAGACTACAACGGCGCTCAGCGGCGCATGAAGGAAGTCTGGGCACCAACTGCTCGCGCTCGGGATGCTACCTTTTATGCTCTGCAGTTCCTGTCCAAAGTCATGGTCGCTGGAGATCACACGCTCAACCCCAAAACTGCGCCAATGGTAGGCTTCTCCTACTCGGCTCGTGACGACTTCCTTCTCAACAGACCATGGGTGCTCTACTTCGCCACTCTCATCGTCTGGTCGTACGGATATGCGCTCGATGGACCCATCACACAACACTACTCTATTCCTAATCACGAGGATAAGGTCAAGGACATGATTGGCTTTTTGACTCGTGTCGGAGGCGTCAGCAAGCCAGACGACCTGGCTAGCCTGAAGGATCGAAATGCATGTCTCGGACTCGTCATCATCATGCGCGACATGTTCAAGAAGACCAGGTGGGAGCTGCTGCACGAGGCTAGCAACTTATTGACCAAGTGCATCGAGATGCTTGCCCCTGGTGGTAATTTCTGAACCACTCTGCGCTTCGCCGCACACACCGTTGTTTTACCATCTTGCCATCATGTTACTTGATTTTAACGGATATACCAGACTGCGCGGGCGATTTACGATCTTTATGGCATTGTGTTTTTCCTGCGCTGAAATTTTACAGTTCGAGGCATTCTGTACATGTGTTTTATGCATCCTCCCCGGGTGGTGGAGTGCTGAGGTTGCTTTATACCCCATGGGTTTTTTGGTGCGAATTTGATGTCGCTTGATTAGGCATGGTGGGAATATGGTTTAGGTTGCATTAGAATGATGTGTCAGAATTAATGCTGGTTATTGATGTTATCGATATGCAGTTTGCTGTGATGTCTGATTTCGACTTTAGTACTGATGTGTGAGTGAATGTTTCTATACCACAAATTGCCGATGTCTGGGCTCACGTGACCACGCGAAGGCGCGAATTGTTCATTGCGCGCCTCCCGTCTGGCCATCGCCACAGCAGCCCTCGCGGCAGTAACAATGCCTCCCCAAACAAAATTTCCCATGCCTAATTCACTTACCATTGCGACCGAAATATTTCGTCCTTGATGAATCGTACTGTCGCAAGTGATTGCGTCATCGATCTTTGCGACTTGACCAGCGTTCAAGCACCAATCAACGACCATGACTGAAGGATGCCTCGATTGAAAGCAGCAACCGTGTCAGATCAGACAGTTAGGAAGAGGAAGAGAAAATCGTGCGACGAGCATGCGCCTGTGGAGAGCACACCTGCACCGGACAGCGAGACCACATCCCTAGACGCCTCTGGCAACGAAGGCGCAACAACCACGACGGTACCCACAAAGACACACGATGGAGGAAAGAAGCCACGGCGGACACCCAAGAAAGGCGGTGCAGGCAAGCCTGCATTGGTGCGCCATGTATCCTCCACGGTGATCGAAACGACGATTCCATGGCCTGAGCACTTTACGAGGCTGTCGCAGGTACATCGCGCGCTGAACCTCGTATACACCTTTTGCTGCACGCGCAAACACCTCGCGACCACACTAGACAATCTGAAAGCAACCGTCGAAGGACACATAAAGCGAGCTCTGCTCATCGAAGATGTAGCGCAGATAACAGCTCTGATACCAAAGGCCATCACCTTTGCGTACGTCGATGAAGCCATGCTGCAGATCAACCTGATGGGCCAGGAAGACCACATTCAAGGCCGGAAAACGCAGGACTTTGTCATCACGATGCCCGAGCCGGAGAAGGGCGAGCATAAAGAAGTGCTGCTGTTTGAGTTTGTTGATGGCGATTTGAAGCGCCAGGTCCAGCACGCGAAGACGGGCGAGCCTACCAAGGCGACCCAGAAGTTGCGCAATGAAGAGTTGAAGATGCCGGTCTTCAGTCAGAAACAGATGATGAAATTGATTGAGAAGAGGAATGTGAAGTTTACGAGCGCGGTTAATGCGTTTTTGAATCAGTGCGCTGAGGATAAGGTTGATGCGGTGGAGAAGATTATGGAAGCTTCGCAGGCGTTTGTTCCTGTTTCGACGGAGAGCAGAGCTTGGACGCCTGGGCCAGACAGGGCTTTGATACCGAGCACTATACCGACGGAGCGGAAAAGCATACCGGAGATCGTGGATGAGATAAAGAGTCTGGAATGGTATACTGGTCAGATCGTTCCGGATGGGCACCGCGTATTTGATCCGCAGGAGGCGATATATGGCGACTTGAACTTCCAGCTGTCACAGAACATGGTCAATGCGCTATACAATACGAAGAACATTACGCAGCTGTATGCGCATCAGGCAGAGGCGATCAATAATCTCTACGAGGGGTATAATGTTATTGTATCGACATCCACGAGCTCGGGCAAGTCGCTGATCTATCAGTTGCCTGTGCTGCATCAGCTGGAACAAGATCCCGATACTCGCGCGATGTACATCTTTCCGACGAAAGCGCTTGCCCAAGATCAGCGGAAGAGTATGAAGGAGCTCCTGCGGTTCATGACCGGGTTGGAAGAAGTTCTGGTCGAGACATTCGATGGCGACACACCGATGTCCGAGCGCAATTATATTCGGGATGAGGCGCGCATCATCTTCACGAACCCAGATATGCTGCACATCACCATCTTACCGCAAGAACATGCGTGGCGCACTTTCCTACAGAATCTACGCTTCGTCGTGGTGGACGAGTTGCACGTCTACAACGGCTTGTTTGGCGCACACATGGCGTACATCATGAGGCGCTTGCGGAGGATATGCGCGGCGCTGGGAAACCGCCATGTCAAGTTCATCTCGTGTTCGGCGACGGTCGCGAATCCTGAAGAACATATGCGGACCATCTTTGGCGTCGATGAAGTCAGGTTGACAGACTTTGACGGATCGCCGTCTGGACGCAAGGAGTTTCTGTGCTGGAATACACCGTTCAAGGATCCGGGAGATCCGACTTCTGGCAGAGGCGACTGCATGGCGGAAACGGCGAAGCTTTTTTGTCAGTTGATGTTGCGAGGAGTCAGGTCCATTGCGTTTTGTCGGGTCAGGAAGCAGTGTGAAGCGCTCTTGTCTGCAGTTAAGATGGAGCTTACGAATCTCGAGAGGACGGAGGTTCTGGCTCGCGTCATGTCGTATCGAGGCGGATACACGCCGCAAGACAGACGGCAGATTGAGCGTGAGATGTTTGATGGCAAACTCATCGGCATCGTGTGTACCAGCGCTCTGGAACTTGGTGTTGACATTGGATCACTGGATGCTGTTGTTACGGTCGGTTTTCCGTACACCATCGCCAATCTTCGACAGCAAAGTGGACGAGCTGGTCGGAGGAACAAAGACTCACTATCTGTCTTGATTGGGGATTGCTTCCCCACAGATCAATACTACATGTCAAATCCGGACGAGATCTTTACGAAGCCCAATTGCGCTTTGCAGGTCGATCTAGAGAACATGCTTGTTGTCGAAGGGCACATACAATGTGCGGCCCACGAGATTCCTATCAACATTGAGTCAGACACCGTATATTTTGGCTCACTGTTATCCAAAGTCGCCTGTGAGCGTATGCGCCGAGACCCTCAAGGCTTCTACCACGTCAACGAGCGCTTCCTTCCCCAGCCCTCCCGCTTCGTCGCCATCCGCGATACTGAAGAAGACCACTTCGCCATCATCGATATAACCAATGGGAAGAACACCGTCCTGGAAGAACTCGAAGCCTCCCGCGCCTTCTTCACCCTCTACGACGGCGGCATATTCCTACACCAAGGCAACACCTACCTCGTCAAAGAATTCTCCCAAGAGCGCATGCTCGCCAAAGTCGAACTCGTCAAAGTCGACTGGACAACCCAACAACGCGACTACACAGACATCGACCCCGTGGAAACCGAGGCAATAAGAAGGATACCAGGAAGCAAATGCAGAGCCTTCTACGGCCCGATCAAAATCCAACAGGTCGTGTACGGCTTCTTCAAAATCGACAAGAAACGACGCATCCTTGATGCCGTGCAAGTCGACAACCCACCCATCACCCTCTTCAGCAAAGGCATGTGGCTCGACGTCCCGCGCTCCGCGCTCTCCATACTCAAATCCCGCCGCCTCAACATCGCCGCGGGCATCCACGCCGCCGAACACGCGCTCCTCTCGCTGATGCCCAACTTCGTCATCAGCATGCCCGGCGACGTGCGCACAGAGTGCAAATTCGCGCCCAAGGAGTTCGCAAAGAGAGAAACGCAGCGCAAACGGCCCGCGCGACTCACCTTCTACGACGCAAAGGGCGGCGCATCCGGCAGCGGGATCAGCACCAAGGCGTTCGAACATGTGGACTTGCTGCTGGGCCAGGCGTGTGAGCGCCTGGGAAGTTGCGCTTGTCTCGAGGGGTGTCGCGAGTGCTGCAATAACGATCTTTGTAAACATGCAAATCAGGTTATATCCAAGGCTGGCGCGCGCGTCGTGCTCATGTGCATCCTTGGGAGGGAGCGCGATATCGACGTTGAGAGTTTGCCGTGGGGTGAGGAGGATTCGGTGCACGCGGGTGTGGAGACGGTTGTGGAGGCACGGGAGGTGCGCATGAAGGGTGGGAGGAGGGCGGTGGTGGGTGCTGGTGAAGATGAAGGGGAAATGAGTAGGGCGAAGATGGTGGATGGGGTGTGGGTTAAGGTCGAAGAGGATGAAGATGATCATTTTAGTCGCAGTATTGACATGTATAGGGGTGAAAGGACGTTTATTGGCGTTCATAGGGATGGGTAGCATTCTGCCTTTTTTTCATCAAAGCTATCAAGTTTTTTCTGAGAAAATCACTTGGTGCTTGGGCGCGTTGTGCCTTTGCAGCGCAAGGGTGCCGGGAAGAAGATTCTTATGGTTAACAAGTGCGAGGCGATGTGTAGTCGCATAACAGCTGCCGAAGCCACAGAAGCCCACAGCTCTCCCGAAAAGTCCGAGGCTCCACTTCGTCATCAAGCATGGTTTCAGCCCCGCGATATGATCTACTCATACGCGTTCCATGAGATTTGCCTTTACTACCAAAGAAACGATACACAGCAGCCTTTCCTTTTCCCTTGCGGTTCACGCTCTACTTCGCCGCGCAATCGCGCGGAAATCTGGTAGACGGGAGGTTTCTGATTGGGTGGGCGTTTCGGCGCGAAGCATGTATATTCAAGGTAGATATGGTGGGTTTCGCTTCGGCGGTGCACACGGGAGTATACAGTGGACGTCATACCATCTAACGAGCCGTATATAGCAGCGAGTGAAAAGGAGCGTACTGCAGACCGTACTGTTCAAAGCCATAGTATAGTCTATACACTTGGACAATGATAGTAGAGCAAAAAGGGGTCTTGGGTAGCTCGTACATGTCTACTTCCATCAGCACTTGTTAGTAAGATCTTAATGGGGGGTGGTTTGGCCACTAAGAGCCTGGCTACGGTAGTACTGCGGTCTATGAGACGTAGCGATAACCGAAACAATCACTACTGTGGGTGGTGCACTCTTGTGTATGTTGTAGTGTGGCTAGCTGGGCTAGAACGTTGGCGTACTACTTCTGGATGGAAGGTATGATGGTGGTATTTGAGCACGCGGGGTGGGCGATCGAGGACGCGGCAAAAGCATGTGGGATGGTTTCCTGCTTGAGGCCTCGGTGCAAGAGTGTGTATTGAGAAAATGCTTCACGCATGGTGGGAGTGGGACGGGTCGAGGCGAGGCATCATTTACTTGCTGTTGCGGATTCCGGCGGGCAATTCTTGTAGCAGAACTTGCTGTTGGTATTTATTCTGAATCTTGCACTGAGGTCGTCATGAGATGTGCCGTCAGGTGTGAACTGTTTCTGGTGTTGAGCGATTGGTTCACCAAACGATTGAGTTTTTCTACTCATGTGCATGGCTCCCACAAGAATGGACTAGACGGCAAACGATACTTGTGCTATGTTACAGCCATGTGATGACCGGCCGAGTGATAGTCACATAAGTGACACCTGTCAGAACCCAGAACGGCATATATATCGGAATGCAGGGTTGATATATAACAGTCTGAGAATAGGAACCACAGCGACGAAGACGTCAAGTAAACCGGCATCTCCTCAATATCGGCAATACAGGATCGACAATTGTTCATTTCACCTCAAAACTCTTCCTGACATTACTTCGCCATGCAGTTCGGTCTTCTCACTCTTGTCGCTTTGATAGTCACCAGTGCCCAAGCTCTTTGCAACGACTCAGGCCCCGAATGGGGCCTCGAACTAGAGCAGGTGGTCGACAACCTGGGCGCAGTATGCAACGAGCTAGTGGGAGACTTCGACCACAATGTATCCAAGACGACATGCCGCAAGTCTGGGGACCCGGCAAGATTATTGGGCTTCCGCATCACGCGCACCGGAATCCAGACGAGGAGAATGCGCCACGCAGATTGCATCTGGCACCTTGCCAACGAAATTTATGGCTGCAGCCGGGGTGGCAAGACGACTACTGTAGGATGGTATATCATGTGAGTTTGATTCAGAGACGGAATGTGGCTTGGGGAAGATTATGCAGAACACTGGCTGACATGTTTTTTTATCACAGGGCTGCTCCATATATGGAAGTCGATTGTGTTCATACTCTCGGGCCATTGACGTGACGAGATCGATGACGCGACACAACGCGTAATCCGTCCACGGGTAGTTGAAATAGTTGGGACTTGGCAGGCTTGGAGAAAGAAGGTCCGCGCGAATATTGCGTTCCAAGGGTTGATAAACTACGACGCGGTTTAAACAAGGCTTTAGATCCGATAGAGCAAATCGAGGAGCATAGTCTTTCGAAGTTGGTACAATCTTACAATTTATGGGATTTGGAAGATGGATTGACTGCGACAGGCTCGAATTTATTCGTCATGAATCACAAGACAAGGCATGCATAAAGCCTGGGGAGATCTTCTCTAGCTCATTAAACGAGGATTCATAGTGACAGATGCTTGACTCTGGCCCCATCAGGATTTCGACTTGGGGTACGATATGGCGAGCGAGCGTTCACTCCCGTCTTATCACATGGGACACACAACGGAATGACATCGGAAATCGAAAAAACAAACAAGACGTGTGCTGTTGAAGTTGAGACCAATCCCATCGCCTACATTAAACACGGTACTACGTGATCAAGCGGATTTTCTGTGGGTAGCAAACAACTCTAAGTGGGACAGTAGCCTGGCACAAATCATTTCTGGCCTTTTTGAATCCAGACTACAATGTGCATTGCGGATACAAATGAAGAGAGAAACTTTGCTTCTCGCTACTGTCTCTTTGGGTGCGCCATGTGACACATGCTACTCATCTACTGCATTAGCATTCATTCTCGACCCCAGGAGGCAGACGTGTATGATGAGAAGCACTCGCTATGCCTACAAAAAAATGTAAAAGGGCAATCAACCCTCAGAAGAGGACAGAATCCGTGAAGCAGCTATCACTCTCCCACATTGCTATTAGCACGTTACAAACCATCCGCTTCATAGCCACACAGCCACCCAGCCATGCACCTCCATACCATCTTCGCCATCATAAGCCCCGCCATCATCGCCGTCCAAGCGCATTGCTACAAGAGCGGCGATTTCTGGGAGCCCAACTACGGCCAAGCCTTTGCTGCTCTGGACAGGTTGTGTGCCGACGTGCTGTCAGGAACATTAAACGGTGGAGACAAGAGACACGCATGCATAAACGCAATCGACGGGAATAGAGTACGGAAATTGGAGTTCTTTGTCGAAAATCTCGGATTTGTAGTACAGGATGTCAGCAAGGAGGCTTGTGTACTGCATCTTAGCTATGAGATTAGCGGGTGCGGGCGAGGTGGTGAGACGATACCGTATCTAGTGAGATATAGGTCAGTGTTGTCCCTGAACTGCATTAAGACTGTGGGCGTTTTGACTGACTGGATTCGTTGTGTAGGGCTGATCCTAATCCTGGACACTGTGGATAGTGATTGGTATCACGTGTGTTCAGAACGCTAGTTCATTTCTGACCGTGGTCGAGTGCAAAGAGTGGATCAACAGCATGCAGGAAGGTCCATGAACGTGGTTCTGAATTCGAACAAGGTTTTGCTCATGCTTGTCGAATATAATTACAATCTATGGCAGAGAGATGGCCATGTGCTGTAGGCTAGTTATAGGACAAGTAACAAGTCTAGGCTTCTACAGCTTCTTTCTCGTCTCCAACAATCTTAGTGTCCTGGTAACTAGGCGGCGCGGCACCTGTCAGTTGGGCAAGGCCAATTTCGGCATTGATCTCCGCCATTCGCTCCTGGTCCTTGAGCGCAGTGCCTTCAGAGCCGAAGATAGTGTCCATCTCTTCCAATGTGAGGCGCTTTGTCTCGGGAACGAAGAACCAGATGAAAACAGCACCAAGGCTGATCACGAGACCGAACAGGATATAAGTTCCGTACGTGATCTTCTCGAGGAGATCAGGGGTAATTTGACCAATGATAAAGTTGTTCATCCAGTTGGAGGATCCTCCGAGAGCCGTTCCGTATGGGCGAGTCGAGAGAGGCCAGATCTCGGCGATGAGAATCCACGCGCATGGTCCCCAGGAGTATCCAAAGTTGATGACGAAGAGCCAGACCATCACTACGGCTGCCCAACCCGCGGACTTCTCCTCAGCGAAGCGACCGATGTTCTTGGCGAGAATTACGGCGATGACCAGATGGCAGAAACCCATGCCCAGAGCCCCGACTGCGAGCACGGGTTTACGACCGAGACGGTCAATGTATAGCACGGCTGGGATCGTGGCGATGAACATGACAATACCGACGACTCCGGTAGCGAGAAGGGAAGTGGTGTTGCCTGTCAAACCAAGCTGCTCGAAAATCTGGGGAGCGTAGTAAAGAACCCTGACATCAATTAGTATAAGTTTCGCGTGCGGTCTATGTATCAAAGTCACTTACGCGTTGATTCCAGACCATTGTTGGAAGAACATGGTAACAGTTGCCACAATGACGCGCTTGAACATGGCCTTGGTCTTGAACAGCGCACCGATTGCGACGAATTGAAGCTTGAAGGTATTCCATGCTGTCTGCTCTTGGAGGTGAGGGAATGCCTCTGCAAGACTGCGCTTCTCAAACATTGACTGGGCCTTGATCTCGAGGAATTCAAGCTCAATAAGCTCATGGTCCGCAGGAAGGTTGCGCAGACTGGCCAGGTTGGAGCGAGCCTCCTGCTCACGGCCGTGGTGCATGAGCCATCTAGGTGAGAAAGGCATCCAGATCATACCAACGAGCAGGATGAAGGCGGGGAACAACTGGAGACAGATGGGTACGAGCCACGCTGCGTTAGACTGAGTCTCAAGGGTAGTTCCGCCAATGTAGTTGGTTCCGTAGTTGATCCAGAAACTGATCATGATGCCGAAAGTAATAGCGAGCTGTTGAAGAGCTACAAGAGCACCACGGACTTCCCTGTTCTCAGTCAGCTCCGAACAATCCCGTGGTTTATACGTCACTTACGGAGGAGCACACTCGCTGTTGTACATAGGGACGATGACGGAAAGACTGCCGACGCCAATACCAGTGATGAAGCGGCCTGCGAGAATCTCATTGTGACCACCCGCGATTGCTGTAATTTGGACGACAACGCCGACGATGAAAACGCCAGTTGCGCACAGGATACCATACTTTCGTGACAGGACTTCGGCCACGAAACCAGAGAAGAGCGCTCCGAACCAGGCTCCGAGTTCGAGAATAGCAGTAAGCCATCCCTTCTGTGTCGGATTGTCGATGTAGCCGTCAGTCTGTTTACCGAAAGATGGCATAGCCAAAATGCCACTGAACATGCCCTGGTTGTATCCATACAAGACTCCTCCTAAGCAAGCAAACAAGGCAATGCTGAAAACCTTGAAGTTCTTGACCAAAGCCGCAGGGCCACTGGCGCCCATGAGGGCTTGACGTCGCTCCAGCGCAGCATCGAAGCCGGCCGAGCCTCCTCCTCCGCCAACCATGATGATCAGGCAATGTCGAAGTTTGTTTAGTAAAGAATCTTGAAGTAGCAGAAGTACCCAGCACAGCGGAATCGACAAACTGCCTTTGTGGGCACTTGCATCATTTGTACTGCACGCGTCTGACACCCATATTATCCAGAGTTCCGGCGGAAGGATGCCAATGATGGGTGGGGAAGTATTGGCGCGGTCATAAGATTTGGCTTGGCGGCTCCCGTTCCAAGCGAACTAAGGGCCAAACGTTCCCAGGCAGTCCGTGGGTTTCGCAAAGATGCTATATGCTCGGCCCTTATTGGACGAAAGGCCGACTTGGTGGTTCCGCCCTCCACGTGAGTGGCTTGTTTGCGGGTTAGCGATGCTGGTGTCCACTTCAGGGCCGCCAATGCTAAGCTTTTGCCATGGAAGTATTCAGCCTGAAGTGCATATCACATTTGCTGTGTTCGTTTACTTTGCTGGAGATGTCGATTTGACTGGGAAATGCTGGACATATCGGCTGATCTCTCGTAACGTTCACGTTCAGTCTCGATTTGGCAACAGCCTGGACGCGTAAACATGTCTTGGAAGTGGCATTGTGGCGCTGATTTCGAAGACCAGGAGAAGAAGGTCATGACTGGCAGTTTACTTCGAAGGGACTATTCTGAGGCATGTCAGAATGTGCTTGTGGCTGCGGAGACAGCGTTGTGGAGAAACCATACATAGGAGAATTACTAAAATAGTAATTACTATTTAGTAATTACTAAGTAAAGTAGTATTATATAATAGTAGTAATTACTTAATAGTTACTATTTTACTATTTACTATTATTTCTAACTTAAGTAACTTTTAGAACTAAAAATAAGAAGTATAGCTTATATATATACTTTCGCGCTTTATATAGTAATATTTTTATTTTACTATTTAGTAATTACTAAATAGTTATTACTATTACGCTAAACTATAATAAGTAATACTATTTAGTAAATAGTAATTACTTAGTAATTACTAAGTAAATTCCTATGTATGGGAGGAACAGACGTTGGGGAAGGAAGCTTGGAGGCCCCCACGCACGACCCACGTGGATGTTGCCGACGCGCCGCATCCGTTGACATCCGACCTCCTGTGGGCCAAACACCAGCACCAGTTCCACAACTACAGTAAACGACAAGACTCAACAGTCAGACAAGACAGTGAAAATGGCGAAGTCAATATTCCAGCGGAAGCGAGACCTCGTGTATTTGGTCTTCTTCATCATCCACGTTCCCATCATGCTTGGTGAGTTTTTAGTCCAGGAACTCAATGGTCACGAGCGCTATGTTCTCTCTTCGCATCATGCTCTACATCGATCAGACTTCCTTGCCCTGCCTCTCTCGAGATCACGAAACAATTGCCTGAGGACCACTAGTCTCATCAGCATATACGTTCTCTTGCCTCGTGATGTGATAGGAAAGAACATCGAGCCGCTCGGTCTTTGTATACTGGCATAGGGATAAATATCGAGCAGCTCGATTTCGAATTCTACCAATTGTACAGGGCGCAAATGCATCTCACCATCCCCATATCTCCTACTCGACAGTCACGCCCTCAGTCTCCATTTTCCTTCGTCTTCATTTCCCCTCGTTGTCCCTACCACCCCAATAAAACCAAGCGAAATCATACATCCCCCACACCCTTCACCAAACTAACACGCCCCTCCAGGCTTCGACCTCTCAGGCTTCTACCCCGCGCAAATTAAGCCCCTGTGGATGACCTCGCTGCGCGAATGGTACGTCGCCACCCACGGCGACCGCTTCTTCCACAACCCGCCCGCCTTCTTCTCCCCGCTCCTCCTTCTCGAACTCCTCTTCCACCTCCCGCTCTCGCTGTGGGCCATACCCGCGCTCCTGCGCTCCGATCCGCGCGTGCCCCTCGCGCTCCTCGTCTTCGGGCTGGAAACCACGCTCTCGACGCTCGTGTGTCTGGCGGAAATGTTGAGTTGGGAGGAGCTGAGTGCGGCGCAGAGGGGCGTGCAGGGGCTGGGGGGGATGTATGGGGGGTATTTGGGATTGGGGGTTTTCATGACGGTGGATTGTTATGCGCGGTTGGATGGGTGGATTGCGCGGGAGAAAGGGTTGGTGCCGGTGAGCAAGAAGGCGTTGTAGGTATGCGGGTGCGTACTTGAATGCGGGGAGAGTTGGGGGCGCTGGGGGAGGAAGTAATGCATGCGCGAAGGCGAAAAGTGCGGTAGTTTTCGACGATAATCAGAACTTGTGAAAAACATGGCATGTGGATAACCAAAATAAACATGTATATATACGCCCCAAGTCCCCCAATCAAAGATAACGATCTTGGACATAAGATCCGAAATGAACTGAAAGAGGTCCAGCCGTAAATCGTAATGAAGACATCCTCCAACCCAACCAACCAGTCCCAACTCCAAGTAAATCCCCCTCGAATTTAACCAGTGAAATTCCACCACTCAAGTCAGCGTCGACATCATCGCCGCCACCAACTTCGGATTCGGGCGATCCCTCCGTCCTATCCGTCATCAACAAAAGATCTTCTAACGAGCCGAGCGAACAAGGGCCAACCTACCCTTCCTATCCTTATCCACACGAATGACCTCGCGCTTCGGATCCCTGCGCTCAATAATCTCATAGTCGGTTTCGCGCTCGTACTTGAGCATGCGGCGCTCGTCCTCGAGCTGGCGGATTTCTTCCTTGATGTCGCGCTCGCTGCGGTACTGGTCGTCGCGGCGCACCAGCATGCGGCTCTCGGGGAGGAAGGACGTGGCGGGTCCGTGGATGTGGTTGGAGCGCTCGATTTGCACGTATTCCTCGTGTTGGGTGTCGTGGTGGTGGTGCTCGGATGGGGCGTAGACGGAAGCTGGTGGTGCGGATGGGGCATATACTGAGGCTGGTGGCGGCGGAGCGTAAACCGATGCCGGCGGCGGCGGAGGCGGAGGAGCGTGGATGACCGAGGGGGGTGGAGGAGGAGCAACAGACTCCGGTGGTGGTGGGGGAGGAGCAACTTCGACCTTCTCCTCGTACACGTAGGTCATTTTCTCTGCTGGTGGGTTGTTAGATAGTGCCGCAGCGGGAGCAGCAGATTGCGCACCTTCTTTGTAGTTCTCGCTTATCTTGATGACCTCGTCAATGTGCTCCTTCTCGAGGGCTCGCGTGATGACGATGAAGTCGTCCTAGATTTGTCAGAATTGTCTCAAAATCATATCTCATTGGTTCTCACCTCTTCCTCAAATGGATAGCCGAGCTCAATAACGGCTTGCTTCTTCACCAGTCGCTTCGGCATGCGGGTCTTGCCCTTCTTGCCAAAGGTAGCTCTTGATGGCTGAATCTCCTCGAAGCTGGAAATCGAAGAGCTGCGGGTGGACTTTGCTACGCTCTTGCTCCTGCGCATCTTGCTCTTCTCTCTGTGAACTTCGACCTCGCGATAGTCTTCGCGCTCGCGGCCACGTCCGCCGCGATCATCGTATCGGATCTCCTCATAATCGTCCTCGTGGAATCGGCGCGGAGGCGACCTGCGGCGTGAATGCTCGCGGATAGGAAGGGGAATAGGGACATTGGGAGGCAGTCGGTACTCGTGGACCTCTTCGCGCTCAAACTTCTCGACGTCGCCATAGCGTGGGAGAGGTCGGCGGTCAAAAGTGTCGAGTGAAGATTGTCGACGAATGTACTGCGGTCGGGCCGGCCGAGCCCTGGGTGGCGGTGGCCGAGACTCTCTCCTGTCAATATCGATGTCGATGTTGAAGTCCCTGTCGATGACCGACTTGCGGCGGTAGGGAGCAAGCGCCTGGTTGGCTATCTCAGAGGGCGTTGGCTCGTGGAAGAGGTCGTTCTGGCGTCGGGAGGGCCGGCTGAAGAGATCGTCATCGTGATATCGCTCCCTTTCCATGACGCGCGGTCCACGGCGGGCGCGGTCTTCATGAATATCAACATCGCGGTGGTAGCCAGGGGCTTTGTCGTGCTCCTGGAAGCGGAAGTGGTCGTAGTCGTCTCGACCTCCTCCATCACGGCCACCGCGGCTGCTTCCGCTGTCACCACCTCCTGGAGGGCCACGCCTCATGCTTTCAAACCTCGCGCGATCCCAGCGCTCACCTCCGCCAGCGCCACTACGGGGCGGCGCAGGCGGGTCGTCATAGCGATCCAGAGTTCCTGCGGAAGAACGGCCGTACATGGCTGCGTAGTGAGGGGCTGTCACTTTGCAATGGTAGGTCGGGTTTGCGGGGTTGCGCCGGAAGTCGAAATGACAGATTCACAAACCGAAACGAATGCACGCGCTACTTTGACAAAGGGCAGGCGCTTGTGCAGATAATATAATAATCAGGCAAGCAGGAAGTCGGCAAGGTATAACAAGATCCAAGATCCCAGCGGACAGTTGCAGCGCCGAAGCCGCCAACTTGTACGCCAGCTTCAAGCAAGATCGTGGCTGCGTCATCGTGCGCTACGGCTGCTTTTCCTGTAACACCACGCCGCCAGAATCAACGCTGAGTGGCCGAAGACACCCCCTGGTTTCGTGTGCTTGCGCGCACTGCAGGTCTGGAATCTATGTAGACTAAGGGTGGCCATTTGGGCACAGCCGTTTGGGCGCATTCATCGCCCGACTCCACGCAGAGCGGCATCGAAATCGCAGGTTGGGTATGTGCGCGATGCATCGTATGATTCCCAATAGTTCCAGATGTCCTCTGCGCCCAATTCGCCAGTCAGCTGACCTGCATTCCTGTCACGGAGCAGCAAAAGGAAAGGATGATGCTTGCGAGGGCTCAGGGATGACATCATTGGCGTGGACCGTGCACAGAGCCTCATGCAGCACCAACTCTGCACTGGTGACTGGTCTCGCTGCCTGTGTGTTCGGCGCCGTGAACCGAACTTTGTGAGATTGGCCATCTGAGCTAGGGACGAACACACAAGGGGACCTCTGGGTATGGCTTCACACTACGATTGGGCGAATGGTTATACCAGCCTCTCCTATTAGATGTGAAAATGGCCGTGGCCGATCTCTGAGATTTTGGTGCTGGCC
>Ga0265780_10003992_pt1 | contig 19195 bp, 33 predicted proteins | sample P1T30metagenome_FD_192432 | JGI IMG/M metagenome (GOLD analysis project Ga0265780, IMG submission 192432) | Plant litter microbial communities from East Loma Ridge, Irvine, California - P1 T30 | ecosystem: Environmental > Terrestrial > Plant litter > Unclassified | place: USA: California...
CGGCCTGCACTGCATCACTGTATGCACGACGCATAACCTAGTCTGTCTGTATGATAGCATTTTACCAGCCAAACAAGCAGCAATCTAATCCAAGCCGGGATCAATTATAAAAGAACGCGTCGAGGCCGTTGAGAGGTGATAGATAGTCCATGAAGACTGTTCATGTAGATTGCCCATACTCTCGCTATCCACAATGTCATACAGCTACTCTAACCCGTACGCCCAGCCTCAGACCCAATCTCAATCGCGACCAGCTTTTATAACTACATCAACCTCAGAACCTTGTCAAATACTATTTGGCGGCCTTCCAACCGACGCATCGGAAAATGATTTACGAGTGAGTCGCTCAGAGTATGTCTGGAACGGAGCTGAGGATATAGGAATTACTCGTCAGTCCGATGTTGGCACTCTCGCACCATTCCTTCTCTGTCAAAGGACTGTATAATGCGGAAGGGAAATCACTCGGCATGTCATTGATCCAAGTAGCAAACAGCGTCGACGCCGAGAAAGTCAGGAGTTACTGCTCTGGACAGCTGCTCGATGCTGGTAAGTCACCTCAAGTACCCGTTGTCATTCCCAGCTTACAATGTAGCGTACCGTATGTCGGTGCAACATGTCCTGGCACCTACACAACCTCTTCCCTCTCCTGCTGCCGCTGTCGCACCTGCAATCGCACGCACGATATCAGCACCCGCTCAGCCACAAGTTCAACCCCTGCCCGCCAGAACACCAAAAGGACCGAAAAGCATCACTACTCCGGTACCTGTCAAGACGCAGAGTAACAAGCCTCCGGGACTGCAGCTTCTGCAACGAATGAGCAAATCTGGTCCTCCAGGCGCAAAAGAGAAGCAGGCTGCGTGAGCTACCCTTCGTCTCTGTCTTGTGCTAGCTGACGACCAGCCTGATCTCTCAACAAAAAGCAAACATGAAATTATCAGCATCACATCCCGGGAAAGCTTTACTCGGCAGAATGAATCGACCGACCTCATCACCAGCTCCTCTATCAAAGGGCAAAGGAAAAGGAACGCCGAGTTCAGATAAAGTGGCGAGAGCAAAGGTGCAAGCGAATAACAGTACGAAGATGGAGGTGGATCAACCATTGTCGGCAAAGAAGGGAAAGGATAAGCCGGTGCAGAAGACTCAAGCACAGTTAGATGAGGAGATGAGATTGTATGAACGTGGGAGGAAATTTGCGGCATAGAGCGAATCGGAGCTACAGATAGCGACAGTAGATCGGGGATGCGCCGAACGCAGACTTAGCATAGATCTTAGGGAGACACCATGAACTCGTCACCTGTCGACACGCATTGCGAGGCATTCAATGGAAGATTCGACATGGTCGCTGTGTCTGGGCGGCTGCTGCTCATTCATACATTTGGCTAAATCTCAAATCACACCGCCTACACCTAGAACTGGGTACAAAAGATCACCAGCTTATTGCAGTATTACTGAATCGAACAGACCATTTCGCTCGCAGGTGGTAGTTCCGGCAGAGTCTGAATAGGTTGAACACTAACCATCCTTGCATGAATTGGAACAAGCACCCCATCAGGAAACTACCATTCAGCGTTACTCCCTGATCACGCCTTGGGCAGAACGTACCATACTTCCTGGAGGGAAGTACATCCCGTGTTGGAGTGTAGTATGATTTGGAATTGCGCATCCTAGAGGGAACATACTACCAGCAGGAAGTGTAAATCCACTAGCTTCCTTGCCCGCTTTAGTGATGAATTCAATCTTGGTCGAGGCGCCCTGTCCATCAATCTCAGCGAAGGTGATAGTAAAAGGGGACACACAAATTCAGGTTTAGGCCATATAGTCTCTGTCTGACCATCTAGAGCACCTACACCCCTTTTCGCGGCAGCCTTGGTTTTTAAGATATCGACTTCAGAGGCAATTGGTGCTGGGGCTGGTTTACTCGACATAGTTATTTCTAGTTGTCTCGTTCGATGTTGTTGTGTTAGTGGGAACACCATGGGTGTGGAAGCCTTATATGCTCTGGCTAAGGTGGATGAGATGATCAACTGAAAGGATGTCTGTCCCATGACAATCAAGCAAAGGAAGGGATCGGCATGACATATTTTGTACAGTATACTTATCTAATCAATCTCTATATCTTCCATCGTAGCTCCTTCTCCTTCAGAATGGACGTCTGCTCCTACATCCTTTACAGAAGGCGCTGGTGAAGCTGATACACTCCGGGGAGCAGTAGCTGACAGCTCCTCTTTCCCATTCACCTTGCTTGTACTTTTCGGGCCGTTGACAGTGGGCGAGGTTTCGCGATCCTCTTCAGCAATAGCAGGCGCATGTGTTTCCGATGTTACCGCGGGACCAGATGTAGCGTCAACTTCCGTTGCCGAGAGGGTTTCTGGAGCTTTAATCGATTCGGGTTCAGGAGTCTTGAGGGCAGTTTGGAAATCTGCGATAGCTTCATCGATCGAACTAGCGACATGTCCATTACTGATTTCAGGTGATTTCTGCGGCGAGCTGATTGTAATTGGAGCAGTCTCCGAGATGGAATTTGGGATCTCGATATCTGCCTCTGCGGATCCGTCTTCGTGATCTGGTGCTATGGGCGCATCAAGGGCCGAAGGAGCGGTGGTTGTCTCTGAGGGCAAAGACTCGGTGATTGATCTATCGGTGGGCAGCGGTCCGTCCGCAGATACTTCTGGTAAGGTATCATCTGCTGATGCGACGTGGTGGTGTTTTTGTTCCTCTTCGTGTGTCGGGTCTGCAGAGGTGGGCTCGTCTGTCAGAACACCAGAGATGGACTGGGGTTCCGTGGGGACAGTATCGCTGACAGGTGTCTTTGGCGATATCGTTTCAATCTCATTTGGTGTCAAGGCCGATTCATCTGAATTACTGGACAATGGGTATTCGCCCGAGCTCGATGATTTCAGGGGGAACTTGAATTTCCTATCGATCAGCTTTGGCCGTTCCCTTTCCTGTTTCATCAGCTTACCGGTCCAGTTTCCCGTCTGCTTCTGGTTTGGGACTTCTAGGCCTGGGTGACTCGGTAGTCACCGGCAGGCTAGCTTTTCTCGTCCTCTCTTTCGTCCCAGTCGCACTTGCAGAAGCACCAGTATCCAAGGAAGCTTTTCTCGATACGGTCGGTCGATCCAGCGATCCATTTCTTGATGTACTAGCCACAACCTGTGGTCCGACCATTCCCATTCTCGCAATCGTCTCTGGTGAGGGGGACCGTCGGAACACATCTGCCGATTCGCGGATGGGCGATGAAGGGGCCGAGGAGGTGAATGGTAATGATGATCTCTTGAGTGGCTCGGGGCGTTTGAAAGGTGCAGGTGCAGGTTCTGCTTGAGTGATTTGTGGGACAGGCGGTAGGAGGTGATTCGAGATTGGTACCAATCTATTCATCAGCCATTTATTGGATTGTCTGGATCCGCGGGACGTACTTCCTCTCACCAGTCACTGCCAACAACCACCCTGGGCCGACCACTGGTAAGTTCATCTTGATCGCTTCCTGATATTGTCGGTCGACACTTCCGCCCCTTCCCTGATCATCTCCGCCCACAATCGGTGTGGTAGCTACGAAATGCGTTGTATCTAGCGCGACCTCTGGAGACTCCCTAGCACCGATTTCTTCCAAGTTCGCGCGAAGTGTGTTGAGTAGTTCTGGAGGTTGAATTGGTCCAAAATGTATCAAGAGTCCGGTCAGATTGTCCATTGTGTGTGTCCGTGTCCTGATCAAGTTGGATGTAAGGGTTCCAGCTGTAGTCTTTCTGACATCATCAGCTCATGCTTAGTCCATGCTTTATATAGGAGAGTGCGACTCACAAGACAAGCTGAAAACTGTATTCTTCCCCGGATTGCAAACCCCCAGTCTTCCATTCCCTCTTCTCTCGTTTCGTACCGAAATCACCTCCGACCCTTCCCCATCTTTGGCCATTCCTAAACATCTCTAACCCCCTAAATGTTGAGCTCCCAGGATTCAATTTCTCCCACTCGACACAAACACTCGTCTGGGTTACATTACGTATCTATCATCAGCTCATGCAGACATTGGCCACAATAAGCTTACCTTTAGCACAGGAGCTTGAGGGGCATCACTCCCAAATGACCCCATGATATCATCTTGCAACTCTTTGAACGCCTCCTGCTGAGCACTCTCAGCTGCTACATCCCTAGAGACAGTGATTGTCAAGATAGATCCAGGTCCAAGAGGTGGTCCACCAGGTGCTGAAGTCGGTAGTAGTAATGAAGGGAATTCGAGTAAATGTCCATTGGGTCCTAGCAAGATAGCCATTCCAGCATCCAATTTTCCAAGGGTGAATTTCTCGACCATTTTGCTCCGTTGTATCGGACCACTTGATGAGTGTTTTGTTGTGTATGCCATCTCGAGAGACTATGGCGACATCTACTAGGACTGGTCAGAGTCTAAGTCTGTGCTCGATGCGACAGGTAGCACGCGTCGTTTACGTAAGGTGCTACCCCATATACACCCCGCATTACCAGGTCGTAACTCTATTGACGAGGTGAGTAGTGGGACTGATTGATATATCTTATTGTATCTCGCTGTGATACTTCTCGTTTGGACGTTTGTCATCGTTCGAACCATCAAGGCGAGAGCCACAGATGCCATCATTTAATTCTCGGACCTCCTCAACCGAGAATTATCCCCTTCAATCCCTCCAACAAAGGACGTCCCTATCAAGTCCGGCCTCACCAATGCCAAGACTGGGGGATGAGCCTCTTGCTTCGGGATCAAGCTCAGGCTCTGGTGGACTGAGGGCGCCGAAGAGATCGAATAGTGGTCACTCGCATGGGAAGGGAAAGAAGAGGGTCAGTGATGAGGGGATGCATGAGGAGGAAGGTCTACTTTCGGGTTTGAGAGGCAGAGGAACGGATTTGGATGATGAGGATGTGGAGAGTGTGAGTGTACTGTGGCTGATCTATATAGAGAGCTAATCACAGTATGATGCTGCTATAGCAATATCCAATGGTTCGTCGACGGCAAAGACAAGAGATAAATCAAGGACAATACCCCTCCGTCCAACAGGTCAGCTTCCTCCTTCGTGTAATTGATCCAATGCTGAATGTATAGGTCGCAAATCCCCATATCCACCTAACGTAGTTCGCAATCAGAAATACTCGGTTGCGACCTTTTTCCCGCTTACATTCTACGAGCAATTCAAGTTCTTTTTCAATTTCTACTTTCTCGTTGTCGCCTTGTCACAATTCGTTCCTGCACTGAAGATAGGTAAGTTGTTGTACATCGAACCTGAAAATATACCAAAGCTGATAAGTCAGGATATATCGTCACTTATGTAGCGCCCCTAGCTTTCGTTATTGCCATAACGATGGGTAAAGAAGCATATGACGATTACTCTCGTTACCTCCGAGATAGAGAAGCCAACTCGACCCGATATCTTCTAGTCCTCACACAGACAACTCTCGACTACGACATCCCTACGAAAGACCAGCCAATATCGACGAAAGCAATACCATCTTCATCAATCAAAGTGGGAAGTATGATCCTTTTAGAGAAGAATCAGCGTGTTCCAGCGGATATGGTCCTTCTAAGTACGAGTGAAGAGGAAGGATCATGTTTCGTCCGTACGGACCAATTGGACGGAGAGACCGATTGGAAGCTGAAGATTGCTGTGAGAGAAACCCAGAAGTTAGGTGAAGGGGGTGTTTCGTCCATTGAGGGCAGCTTATACGGTATGTTGTCTCGTCTGATCTAGTTGACAATATAGCCGATCCACCAATAAAGGATATTCATACCTTCTACGGGGTGCTTAATCTTCGCTCGACGGAACCAGGGGTATCGGAAGAATCGTCAACTCCACTATCAGTCGACAATGTCCTATGGGCAAATACTGTACTAGCCGCCGGCTCAGCTATCGGACTAGTCGTATACACTGGAAAGGAGACTCGAGCTGTGTTGAATACTAGTGAGCCCGAGACTAAGATGGGCACACTGGAGAACGAAGTCAACAAGATGGCCAAAGTGAGCCACTCCCAAACATAGCCTTATTGAGACTAATGGCAGATCCTGTGCGCGGTCACGTTTGCCCTCTCAGTCTTTCTGGTCGCCTTGAACGGGTTCAGGGGACAGTGGTATATCTACGTCTTTCGTTTCCTCATTCTCTTCTCTTCAATCATTCCAATCAGGTAAGCGTGCTGCCCAAAAAGCAGATCCAGCTGACGACCAGTCTTCGAGTGAACCTCGACATGGGCAAGACAATATATGCACGCCAAATCCAGAACGACTCGGAAATCCCGCAGACAATAGTCCGGACGAGTACCCTTCCTGAAGAACTCGGCCGTGTGGAATACCTATTGAGCGACAAGACCGGTACATTGACCCGGAACGAGATGGAGTTGAAGAAACTGCACATGGGAACCATTGTCTTTGGATGGGATTCGATGGATGAAGTCACGCATATGCTACAGCTTGCTCTGGCTGATGGCGACCAGGCTGGTGAGTGTAGTATGTAAACGTGGGTCAATGAGCTGAAGCCTAAGATCACCGACGGAAAAGCTCCATTGCCGTGGGACCTGGCCGTGGAAGGCGGGATGTTTCGACGAGGGTCACGGATGCCGTCATCGCACTTGCTACTTGTCATAATGTACGTGACGTTTGTCCTTGATATCGGAAGTCGCTCACGTGCAGGTAACTCCCGTAACGAATGACGACGGAACAGTCACGTACCAAGCCTCCTCGCCGGATGAAGTTGCAATAGTCCAATGGACCGAATCAGTCGGCGTCACCCTCATATCTCGCGACCGAGCATCAATGACACTCCGCCTACCCACCTTTGCCGAGGTGACTTTCGATATACTAGCCGTATTCCCGTTCACATCTGAATCGAAACGAATGGGGATCATTATTCGCGACCGGACCAGTGCCCAGATTACATTCGTCCAAAAGGGAGCTGATTTAATTATGGCCAAGATAGTCCAGAAGAACGATTGGCTAGAAGAAGAAACTGGAAATATGGCACGGGAGGGTTTACGAACCCTTGTCTTAGGTCGCAAGAAGCTTTCGGCAGAAGCTTACGAGAATTTCGATAGGCGATTCAAACAGGCTCAATTGGTCACCGGCTCGCAGCGTGTATTGGCGATTGAAAAGGTCGTCACCGAATGCCTAGAGGTAGATGTGGAATTACTGGCCCTCACTGGGGTTGAGGATAAATTGCAAGAAGATGTCAAGAGCACGCTGGAATTACTGAGGAATGCTGGATTGAAAATCTGGATGTTGACGGGTGACAAGATTGAAACGGCTACCAATATTGCAGTTTCGAGCAAATTGGTCGCTAGAAACCAGTATATCCATCAGGTCGCTAAATGTAAGCTAGCTTGCCGAAACCAGACTGATGGGTTTAGTGAAGACTCCTGATCAGGTTCGAGATATGCTCGACTTCTTATCGGCCAAGCTGGATTGTTGTCTTGTCATTGATGGGGAATCGTTGCAAGTAAGTCATTCGAGGCGCCTCTGTGGGTCTTACCTGACATCAGTTATGCCTCGACCGCTTCAGAACCGAATTCATCATGCTTGCCACTCAACTCCCAGCAGTAGCAGCATGCCGTTGCTCCCCAACCCAAAAGGCAGATGTCGCTCGTCTGATCCGAGAATACACCAAGAAGACAGTCTGTTGTATCGGTGATGGAGGGAACGACGTCTCTATGATCCAAGCTGCCGACGTCGGAATCGGAATAGTGGGTAAAGAAGGCAAACAGGCTTCATTAGCTGCCGATTTCTCGATCAATCAGTTCTCGTACCTCACCAAATTATTGTTGTGGCATGGACGTAATTCTTACAAGAGATCAGCGAAATTGTCCCAATTTGTTATCCATCGTGGATTGATTATTGCCGTCATCCAGGCGGTCTTTAGTTCAATCTTCTTCTTTGCTCGTACGTCGCTGCTTTTTGAGATGATCGGGCTGATGTACAGCCATCGCGTTGTATCAAGGCTGGCTACAGGTTGGATACGCTACGCTGTACACCATGGCGCCCGTATTCTCGTTGGTACTGGATACGGACGTGAATGAGGACTTGGCTTTACTGTATCCGGAACTGTACAAGGAGCTCACCAAGGTATGCCTAGACCAGCCTGACATGCGGGCTTGCTGATCTGCAGGGACGATCGCTCAGCTATCGGACCTTCTTCACATGGCTCACCATATCCGTGTATCAAGGTCAGCTAACTTCTTCAAGTGTCGACACCCAGCTAACATTCAGGCGGTATAATCATGCTGCTTTCCTTACTACTGTTCGAGTCGGAATTCCTCCACATTGTCGCCATATCATATACCGCCCTCGTGATCAACGAGCTTATAATGGTATCCCTGGAAATTACTACTTGGCATAGAGCCATGGTCTTTTCCCTTTTAGGAACTGCCCTAGTCTACTTTGGCAGTATGCCACTTCTGCCTGCTTATTTCGGTGAGTCCCATTGCTACTTCCACGGACAAAGAACGTGAAGTTGATAATAGATCTATCGTTCGTCTTGACCACTCGCTTTGTCTCCAAAGTGGCGATCATCGTCGTCGTCTCGAGTTTCCCATTATATATGATCAACGCCTTTCATCGGCGGTTCAAGCCTGCTGCTTATGCCAAAGTGGCAGGTATATAGGGCGGTCCGGGAGATTACTCGTGGGGAATCACAATGCATTGCATGTTTCAGGACGGAAAGCTCAGCGCTGTATGTCCGCAGATCCTCGAGCCTGATTTGTCCTTCGCCAGCAATCCTCAGTTCTGGAGGCGCTCAACATATTTGTCAATAATAATGATGATACTTCGTTATGTCGTACATTCCGTGCCTGTGAAGTATCTTCCTTCCCGTCTATTTACACTGCCCATCTCGCATCCCTTTCTTCCACTTGTTCATTATACAATCACATCATTCTAGTACACACTTAGTGACAGTCAGACCTGTAATCAAACGCTCAGCCACTCGATTGAAAGGTCTGTGCACAATAAGTCGACACGTTCAATACTCGACATATCGCTCGAGACGTCATATTAGTCATAGTTCAGGCCTCATTCTGCTTCGGAATTAAGGAAGGGTAGGGGGTTTGCCATGAGTAAGTGTTATACACACGCTTCATACAAGCTTGATTCTGATGTCAGGTCACGAACGGGCATTTGCGGAGCGGTTCCTCACCCAATCAAACACGCCATTAACGGACAGCTCTTCATCCTACGCTGGTCCAAGTGGCTCTCGCTCCTTCAACGGCAATCCACAAACAGCTATGAACCAAGAACATCCAGCCGAACTCACAGCAGATGCACTCGAGCGGCTCAGGATTGCGAATGACGGCAGTGCAAACCCCAATTCTCAAGCGATAAGTTCCACACGTTCAGCAGTCAGAGATGGTATTCTACGAAGACAACCTAGTCAAACTCCGTCAGTAACGAGCGTTAGTACCGGACCTGAGGATGGGGAAAGTAGAGAAAGATCTAGACCTTCGTCTAGACAGACGGAACGGTATATGAAGGATCAGTTTGGCGATAAAGGGAATGGGAAAGGAAAGGGCAAGGGAAGGGAGGTTGGGCCTAGTGGAACTACTATTTCTGATCTACCAGGAGAGGTCCTTATTTCCGTTCGTCAACGGTTCCCATTCCAGACTGTCGAGGTTGTACTGATGTCAGATTTTCAGTCACTTGACGACCGACCAGGACGCGTTATCGTGCATAAAGGTCTGCAAGCAATGGTGCGACATATCGTATCCTATTATATGGCAACGACCAGTCATTCGCAATTCAGCAGGATTCGCCAATATCGCTCGAGTACTCTTATCACCGAATCCGACACAACCATATGCAGATGCGATCAGACGGATCAATCTAGCCAATGTGGTCGACGAGTACGACGATGAAATGTTCATGTCTCTCAAAGTATGTGTCAAAGCGGAACGAATGACTCTGGGTCCTCGATCAATCACCAGCCCCGAGGCAATGTGTAAAGTCTTTGGGAGCATGCCCAATCTGGTGGCCATCGATTTGAGTGGTATCACTCGGGTCGACGACCAGGTCATCAAGACTCTGGCGCAGACTTGTCGTGGCCTTCAAGGCCTGAATTTAAATGGATGTCGACTGGTGGGAGATGAAGCGGTCTGTCTCCTTGCTGCCAACTGCAAAAGTCTCCGGCGCGTGAGTGATCCGTTATTTTCTCGACCGAGGGTGGAGACATGGACTGATGATCAGATGAAGGTGAACGGATGTATACGCCTGACCGACAAGTCTTTGGTAGCAATCGCGAGGGAATGTCATCATTTACTCGAAGTCGATATCGCAGATCTAGCACAATGCACATCAGCAACGGTACACGCATTACTTCTTAATTCGTCACAACTGCGGGAACTCAAAGTTACCCGTAACTCATTCCTCGACGGCGATGGATTCCCAGATTTACCGACACTACTGGATATGGACGATCGAGATAGTGAGCTAGCAGCTATCCGAGCCCCGGCATTCGCTACGACGCACGACCCCACACTCGAGACATCAGGCGGATTACTGAGGATGCTTATGCCGCGATCCGATCAGCTTACTCAATTGCGGACCATCGATTTGACGGATTGTAGGGAATTCACTGATGCTGGTTTGGCGAGTCTGATCTCGAGCACACCGCGTATACGGGCTTTGACGCTGGCTAAATGCGTTCTGCTTTCCGATGAGGGATTAAAGCATATCGCCAATCTCGGGCGGTGTCTCCACCATTTGCACATCGCACATGTATCACTGTAAGCTCTTTTAGGTTGTTCCATCTTCGAAGCTGATCATCAGTGCAACCGATGCTGCTGTGACTGCGATCGCTAGAGAGTGTATACGAATGCGATATGTCGACTTTGCATGTGAGTCCTTCCCTTGACATCTAAACTGCATACTGACAGCAGGCTGCCCGCTTTTGACGGATATGAGCGTATTCGAGCTCGCCGCCAACGTGCCCAAACTGAAACGTGTTGGTCTCGTCAAGGTCATCAACATCACCGACGAAGCTATACATGCTCTCGTCGAACGAGCCTCGACTCTAGAACGACTCCATCTGTCATATTGCGAAAACCTCACTGTTCCGGCCATCACCTACTTGCTCAACAAGCTTCCTCGCCTCACTCATCTCAGCTTGACTGGAGTCTCGTCCTTCCGGACTTCGGAATTACAAGCCTTCTGCCGTCCGGCTCCTAGAGAATTCAATGAGCACCAAGCACGGGCTTTCTGTGTATTCTCAGGCAATGGAATTTCGGATCTTCGACGCTTCCTGAACTTCACATCCAATACCTCGGACGAAGGCTCGACCAGACGTGATTCGGCTTCTTCTAGCGAGTCGGCTGCTGGGCCTTCACGAAATCCGACCTCCGCTGCACGAGGTCGTTTACCTTCGCTTTTAGACCCCTCGATCTCGACTGCCATGGGTTCAGCTTTCGCTAGCAATGGCCCAAACTTCCTCGCTCCAGCTGCGAGTCACGCAACGGGTACATCCAGAAGACGACAGACACGAGATCTTGATCGACAACAAGCATCTGCATCCCGGACCGAGCCCCCTACCCGGAGCATGCCAGATAATGCCCCGGCGAATCTCGCAACATCAGCGCTTTTCCGAGACTGGCTGCCAGACCCTCTTGCGTCTGGATCGCAAGGCCAAAGGCAGGGTCGAGCAGTCGCTCAGAATCTAAGCCGTCCAGTCGAACCCCGCTATACCCCTCAACAACGTTCAGGGGATACCGCAAATCATGATTCGGCAAGACTCATCCAGCGTGACGCGGAACTCCGTGCTCTCCTCACGGATCCAGCTCTCGGGGATGAAGCTGATTGGGATCGAGCGAGGTGGATGGGTGCTCCGGCTGCTTACATGGGGAGGATGTTGCGTATGGCGGGTTTGAGGAGACAACGCGAAAGGTCGGGATCTCCGGCTAGCGATGTAGCAGATCCGGGAGAAGGGTCAGGTAGATGACCGTGTCGAGGACCAGGTCCAGGGGTTTCTTCTTTAGATGAGTCAGCAACTGACACCGTCTCGTGATCTGTAATCTGTAGCATATCAAATGCAGTATGTGGCTATCTCAAAATGGGATTAGATAGTAGAGCAGATAGCAATGTAGTTTCTGACTGATCATGGACCTTTCTTCGAAGAATAGTAAAGAATAGTAAAGAATAGTAAAGGATAGTAATCAAAATAGAGAACTGAATCCCAGTACATTATTTACGTATGGCCAGTGATATGAGGCAGCTTGACAGCTCCAAAATTAATCACTTCATTGTGTCACACATATGTCTGCTCCTATAAGCCGATAATTAGATGTCATTTTCAAAGACATGTGTCATGAGCGATGCAAGTAAATGAGATTATTGTTTTTATGCTATATGTATGTAATAGGTCCGAATCGAGGTCCGTCTACAAGCCCTGAGAACCTCCGCTCAACCACCTACCCACGCCCTCGTAAGACGCAATCATCAGTCCGCATGCAGGTGCCACCTTCCCACACCTCGCTGTCAAACCAGCCATCAACGCTCCAAAGCCCTCCGTCTTGATCACATGCATAGCAAGTGGAATAGTCGATGCGTGCGAGTTCAAAGCGGCAGGAGAGCAATGAGGTGATGGTGTAAACACTTGGCGACGGGTCTTGAGGACATCGAATGGCTGAGTGAGAAGTGCGGAGAATGTGCCTGAAAGAGCACCGGAGATGAAGGAGGTCGTGAGAGGTGAAAGATCTGGGTGTGTTGTCGCAAATCGGGTCTTGAGAATCTCAAATCCTGCCCAGTATAAACCTGCTTGTCAGTTACAGTGACTACATGGGACATGCAGCTTACCTGAAAATGGGACGTCTCGCCAGAGGGTGGGTCCGAGACCCCGCCACAAGATAGCGAGGCCTTTCGTCTTGACTAGCTTGCTCATTTCTGCGGTAGTTGTAGCGTACGTCGGGGATATACGGTCGGCTAGACATCAGCCTCTTTTCGTTTCGGGATGGAGCGAAGACTAGCTTACATCCCGGCAAAGCTTGCAGTCTGGTCCTGAACATCTCGATTGGACTGATGACGGTTGCACTGATAGTCCGTGCCAGGGCTCCGGCTACCAGGGGAGCGGGTGTGAGAGATGCTGTAACGCCAGGCGTGCGATTTCGAGATAGAGAAGAGGTGTTGGCTGCTGGATCTGTAGATCCGGTGAATGTTGGCGAAATTCGAGCAAGTAGGTATTCGTATCCGAGCATATAGATAGCGGCAGACGGTATCGACATTGTACTAAACATGAGCTTATCGCTTATCACAGATCCCGAGTAGCCTACATCGTCGTTCCGACCCCTTTCCAAAGACCTTTGACTCCAGTCTCCCGGTGTACTGTAGCGATCTCTCCCCAAAATCCACCCATGACTTTGTCCAAACCACCGCCAGCCCCTTGCGGTACCACTAGTGTGGCTGCTCCTCCACTCATCCTGCCCATACCTCTAGCCATAGCTTCTTCGAGGGTGACAGCCTCCCCCCATATCCCAGCCCACTTCGAAGGATGTAGGCATCCGCTCGGCGGTTCCGCAGGTGTCGTCGCTGCCCGTAGACTTGAAAATGACATCTTTCCACTTTGCTTCAATGTATTCTTCGAGTCGGCCGCTGCTGATGTCATGCATGTCAAGGGATTACCTTGCGATGGTTTGGGCTGGGAGAGAAGTGAAGTCTGGCAGCAGTCGTCGGAAGGCGTAGGTACTGGAAAATTGGATAAGCGAGGCTGGACTGTTTGTAATCGAGTCTTGACCACATCGAAGGGGGTCACTGTTCGTTAGCTGTGGTCTAGTTCGGAACGGCAGAAGCTTACTGAGCAAGCTAACGACAACAGCGCCAGTCATCGATGCCAACACTTTCGCCCCAAACGGTCCAAGGGCCTTTGCCTGTTCCTTCTCTTCTATTGGTAATCCGCTCGGACCAGATTCTGGCCACTCGAAATCTGTCTCTCTGAGATTCGTTCCACCTTGCTCGACTGACATTTTCCGTTGTCTAGTTGATACACTGTCCCTCTGTATATCTGGTACAGATGGCAGTGATAGATCAGGAGCTTCTCTCATGATGTTGCCAAGATCCGTGTATACTATCAGATAAGTGAATTTAGATGACGATGTCATTCAAAATCAAAGATCGGCCTTGAAACCAGGTTACTAAAGTGGAGGGAGTGTTTACATAATCATCGCGCCCTCTTTTGCTTTGATCTTTGGATTCATTTTACCCTGAACAGTGATTCATCTCTTGATCTCTTTGTCTCTTGCCATCAACACATCGTTCATCATACATTCCATATCTCACACCCCTTATACTACATATAGCTATCCACACATAGCTGCTATCGACAAACACCACAGATACAATGTCGACCATAACGCTCAGACCAAGAAGACCTCTGGAAAGCTTGCCACTGGCAAAATACACCATGGACGGTTTAGGGTTACCGCCCTCACCAATCTCGATCCCAAGTAAACGATCACTTACTGCCAGCCCAAGTCGACATGCGGAATCGTCGACATCAAAGGCAAGGAAAGTATCCGCGGATGAAGGAGGTATCGAGACTATAAGGAGGAAGAAGAGTGATTTGACTTCAGAGGCCAAAGCGGCGTTGTCAAGGGACGAGTTCGGGACTGGGAAAAGCCCAGCCAGGAGACTGTTTGTCGACACCAAGACCAGGTAAGCTCAACTTCTTCAGACTCCACATGTACAAGCTGACTTGTAGTTTCGGAATTAGCGGAGCAACCCTTACCGCACCTTCAAGTCCTGGTCCAAGTAGACGCCTCGATTTTGCCACGACACCCACCAATTCTCCGGGTCCATCACGACTCGCTCCATCGCCTCCTATCTCTTCTACACCAGCACCCACGGCGCACGAGAATGGCGCTACAGTCAACATCCACGAGATTGGTTTCGACATTCACGCCGATGCCATGCAATCTACCCATCACAGCACAACTGACTCTCGACCACAGCGCAAAGCCTCGCTCGCCCCTGGTTCTGATGCCGCTCTACATATTCCATCATCCCCCGCATCTGTGATGACCGACTCGAATGATCAGGAAAACATCCCTCCACTACAAGAAACCCCTTCCAGATCATCGCGCACCAGCTCGGCTTCAAACACTCGATCTCCCTTGTCCAAGTCGTCCATCTCGGGCTCTGGATCTAGTGCTCGATTCTTAGACGATGCCAGTCTCGTACATCTTACTGGTTCCGGCAGAAATAGGATGAGGGAAAGGAGTAAACTGAACGAAGTGGTCAAACACGCTGGATCGGATGAGGCGGAGGAAGAACTCACGCCCGGACGAACCAGGCCAGCGGATAAAGGCAAGGGCAAAGCGCGATTATCTTCTGAAGTCAACTTCTTGTAAACCACCATTTTTGCTTGATTGTCCACGACACCATTCTTGCTTTATTTGTAGCATATCACACACCAACACATCTTGACTCGAGTATACTTGTCAATAGATTCCTTTCTTGTTGTTAATAGCTTGTAGAATATACAGATCTTTGTAGCCATGCTACACCATTGATGACACAAGAGCAGAGCATTTTGGAAATGCATGCAACATTTTGTATACTAGGGACCCCTCTCGATCCGCTCGATTGCCTTCTCTCGTTTTTCTGAATCGGCAAATAGAGCTTTGACCAGGCTGATTAGCTCGTCTGGAGTGAAGTCGATCAATGCCCCGTTCTCGAACAGGTAGGTGATGTCGACAAGGTTTGCGGACTATCTGTCAGCTGTGTACGGGTTACTTGTGGACGAGACCTACCAGTAACTCAGATAAGTAGCAGAACTTTAGCCAGCCATGTACGTGCTCGACAACACTAGATGGCTATTGTCGTCAGCTCGATTAAAGGGTACAGTATCGATACACTCACCTGACCTGCCTCGAGAACAAAGAGCTCTTCAAGAGGATGAAGCGTTCTCAACAACTCATTCAGGTGATTCGACTCTTCTTCCGTGATATCCTGCTGAGCGAGGATCGCATCCGTCACGGTCGAAATGGCGACATTGACAAGGTAACCCATGACGGACAGGTATGTGGTAGTGGGCAGGACCGTCTAAATATCAGCGTCCGGTCATTAAAGCATACAACAATGACAACTCACCTGGAACATGCGCGATAAGTCTTCGAGATCTCCCCTGACTCGCCCAGGTATACTAGCACCTCGCTTGAATCCCTCAACACCCCTGTGCCATTCTAGACTGTCGAGCGTATTGATCAGGCTCTCTCTCTGCCTTTCAAGCTCGCGCTCAAAGCATCCTTCCCCAAATTCGCGTAATCTGCGACTGACATCGCTCGATTGCCAAGTGTCGTATTGTAGCGACAAGTCCTCCAGCCGATCAGAGAGATGTATACTATCGTTATACACTTGCATTGATAGTGTCGGGACTGATTGAAGCTGGGCATCGAAATGTGATCGGATGAGTGATCGATAAAGGTCAAAGATCTCGGTGGTTGTCGTCTGCAGCAGACCCGGAGCTACAGAGAAAGCAGGAGCCGGCGGACTGGTAGTGAGTTTCGTCTGATTGTATTGACTCGCGGACTTACGAATTGGCGATAAAGTGCGCATCGCGTAAAACCTCCTGGGCTAGTTCAAGTAATGTATCACAAGCCTTCGAAACCAAGAACGTCTCCTTGATGACCCTCTTCTCATCCTTCAAAACTTTACGTTTGGCTTTCGGTTTAACCGAATCTTTTTTTGGCTCATCGTCCCAAGCTTCCCAAACCATCCCACCAGCCTTCGCCTTTGGTGAAGGAACGCGGGGAGGTGTCGGCACAGATACACTGCTACTCCTGGATAGTTCATTCGACTCCATACCTGAATCCTGGTCGTCCTGTTCTTGCTTTGCTTTTGCGACTTTCTTGCCGAGTTTCTTCGCTTCTCGAGTAGGTTTTGGAGCTTTGATAGGTGCTGGAGCTGGCGCGGGGGTAGATAGATCATCGTCGAATGCCCACCCGTCATCGGCGTCTTCTGTCGATATACGGCGAGGGCTAGATGGACCCGCTTCGGGTTCTGCTGTTGGTGATGGTTCTTCAAATTCCCATCCGCCTTCTTCTGCTTCCGTAGCGTCTGCCTTCTCGAGACCCGTTGAAGGGGGTTGGACCGATTTCACCTCAGCCTGAGTTGACGAGACAGACACATCCGCCTTGGTCTTTGCGTCCATATCAACGTCTTCCTCTTCATCATCAACTTCGACCTCAACGACGACCGAAATCTCTTTGTCTCGACTGATCGAGATTGCCTCCCACCCGGCCCAACCATCGACGATCAGGCGTCGAACTTGTTCACCGGCTTGGTTCCGGCGTAGGTTCGCCCAAGATGCACCGGCCTGATTCTCGTAGAATATCTTGACGGGATCTGTCGATTTTTCACTTGGACGACCGGTCGACTCGAAGTCTACTGCTGCCTGGATGGTATTCAGCCATGTCGGAAGCTCTTCCAGGGAGGCCGGTATCGATGGTATAATCAAGGTGGACAGAAGAAGTTCCGATGTCGATGAACGCAGACCCGTAAGGAGCTGCGTACGAGCTTCAGCAGCTGCTGAGTCTGGAGGGAAGACAGTAGTTTCGATAAAGGTGAACAACGTCGACAGGTCCGATAGGATATCTTTTGGAGACCGCTGAGATGTAGATGAGAGCCGTATTGTCGAAGTCTTGTCGATCGAGTCCTTCGTGACCGAGTGAGTCTCCAGTACTGGACCAACAATGTCCTTCAAGATACGAACTTGCAGACTCCTTACGGGGTCCGACAATGCGTTCAGGCGGGAAAGAGTAATGTACAGCTGTTCCAGGCTGTACGTCGGTAATTCCCCTTTGTCGGCCGTATATTCATGTGGGATATCTGGTCGTCAGATTTGGTCGCATTACATTGGAGACATCTTACTACGTGGTCGCTGCAGCTGGACCTCATTCTGTACCACCAGCTTAGGATCTCCCTCGCCTTCGATCGAGATAGCCTGCCTGTAACCCCCTATTATCTGTTCGACGAGTAATCCTCTCAGCTGATCCATTCTTGTCTACCCATCAGTATAGTCTGGGAAAGAGTGACTTACCTTGATAGTCTTCAAGACTTCCGACCTTTCCAAAGTCGTATCTAGACCATTCCCAGCCTGCATTTCCTCCACGACCGCCTCATCAGCCCCTCTAGCTCCGTAAACCGCTTCTTCCAGACGTTTCAGCCGCTCTGTATTCTCTTTAAGCTCTTTCAAGGCAGTAGCGCGGGATGAAGCTTGCGATTGACGCTGAACCGCGGAGTAATGACGTCGCAGGAGTGCTATCAGGGGTGGGATAAATGAGGTCTTTGAGTCAGCTTGACGTTCAGCATAGACGCCGACCGAGAGACTGACCTCGTTATTATTTGGGTCAAGCTTCGTTTCCAGCTTGGCTAAACTCGTCTGGATAGACTTGAAGTCTGAGGTGATTTGGGAACCATCCCTTATATGGCTTGATATTGATGGATAATTGGCTTTGAGAATAGCATGTGACGTCGACTAAGACTTCAGCTCCGGCTACCTCTGGACAAGATCAATTAGCTCACCTTATTTTGGGTGATAGCAGCCTGTACACTCTCCCGAACTCCCTTGACGGTCTTACTATCCAATGCCCCATTCTGAAATAACGGCTCAAATAGTTCCAAGACGGTATCGACTTTCAGCTCTACCCCAGTCGAGCCGTCTTCCATATTTTGAGATGATGTTGCCTCCCCACCCGTGCGAGGTAGATGAGAAGGGACTGGGAACATTGATCTTATGTCGTTGCCGGTGTCATATGATGACGATGAATGAGGACTGACTGGATGGAGGTGAAAGAGGTGGAAGGTGGAGGGCGGAAATCAACTGACTTCTTGTTTTACCACCTCCCACACACAACCTACAACTACTCTTCACCCTAGTCATAGACCTCCAGTCCTGCTAAGCTGAGAAGTGAGACAGACTACGATGAATGTCGACAAAATGTTCAAGCTGCCAGCGCTACCTTCGGGTGCTGGCAACAAACGTAAATTTCCAGACGCCCCTGCTCCCGGTAAGTCCAGCTTCAGTCCTACCGTTTGATGACAAGCTGACCTGCAGAACTACTGAAGCGATATCGAGCAGCTGAAGATGGTCCATCCTCAGATGCGCAGGCAGCCGAAGCGAACGGGAAAGGAAAAGGCAAAGCTGCGACGGTGGGCGAGGAAGAGGATGAGGAGATGGAATATGCCCCTGGTCAGCTCTGCTACAAACATAACAATTCA
>Ga0265780_10003993_pt1 | contig 19183 bp, 18 predicted proteins | sample P1T30metagenome_FD_192432 | JGI IMG/M metagenome (GOLD analysis project Ga0265780, IMG submission 192432) | Plant litter microbial communities from East Loma Ridge, Irvine, California - P1 T30 | ecosystem: Environmental > Terrestrial > Plant litter > Unclassified | place: USA: California...
CCATCATTCTCTTTGAGGTACTTGAAGAATTCCGGATCCTTCTTCTCCAAATCCTTCATTGCTTTCTTCATAGCTTCCTCATCCAACATATCTTCCTCTCCCTCTTCCTCCTCTTCTCCCTCTTCACTCTCCTCGTCGTCTTCGGTCAAATCTTCCAAATCAGAACCTTCACCATTATCGACCCCATCCAACCCCCCTTGACCAAACAGCTCTTCGACGTTCTTGGCGACTCCGCCCGCTCGACCACCGACAGCAGCATTCGCAGACCTAACATCCTTCTCATCATCATCTGATCCTTCTCCTTCCTCCCCGAACTCTAGAGGTGCCCCTCGCTGTTTTGCCCTCCTTGTCGTTCGGTCATCTGCCTTTCTACGTGATTGTTGATCTTTACGCCTTTTTGTAATCGTCTCCTTTAGTTTGCCCGACGATGCGAATTTCTTGAATTGCTTGGACACTTTCGCCATCTTGTAGAGCTGTAAGGTTGTATGGTATAAGGCAAGGATATTTAAGAGGGATAGAGAACGCAAAATTAAGTGGAGGCAGGCACAGACTGTCAACGATGCATGTATAAATAACACGTCATTTATCCCTCTTGTCCCGAGCATATCTACCTACTAACCCAAACTTGGCCTGGCCAACAACCCCTGCATGCACTCTATTTCGCTAAGGTGCATCCATGCTTCGATGCATATATCTCGCGGTCTCAATAAACCATCCAGACGATGAGAGGATCTACAACCCCGCCGTTCGTCGCAAGGGGGAAAAGCACCCCGACTTTGATACTCAACTTTAATCTATATAGCTACAGATCTTGCCGTAATGCCATGAGACTATACTTTTACACGTTATGAAGCCGCGAATACTCTACGTTGATCAAGTTGATCTGCTCGGTTCATCATAACCCATGCTGTAGCTCCCCCTTATCCGATCAAAACTCGGGTCTCACAACAAATGGATCGTTATAAACGCAGGGGAAGAAGTCGTGCCGAGAAAACCGTCTGACTGGCACACCAACCGGTACCGAAGCCGGAGAGGCTGTGGCTGACGCCCTCTCGTCGGCCAGTTGCAGGTGATGGCCAAGCGCTTTAGCCATGATTTCGCCAACCGCGAACCTTCTGCCGTATTGTTTCAAGACTGCCGGTTGAGTAACTATTCACAGACGCTCGTAGGTTCACTTACTGCCTTGGATGAATGCCAAATCAGAACGATAACGGTTGGCCACAACGAAACGCTGAGCCCTCGTCATTCGTTCCGCGAAAACAACAATCAGCCTGCCGGCCGTGTAGATACAGCTGAATCGTCAGAACGAGGGGTATATCAATCTTTGGTAAGGTTCTCACAATGCAAGCATACTGTCAAGCAGTAGAGCTGGGTCGAAATTGCTCGGGACCATATGTAGTAGTCCCATGATGGCGTTATAGGCCGCATCGCTTTCACTGGACACAGTGTTGATGGCACCCATTTCGGTAGGTTGCTGCAGAACATGCGCATGTTCGGATAACATGAGTAGCGCAAGGAGAGGAGATATGTGGATCATCTGGTGACATTAGCTCTATCTCTTGTCGCACTCACCATAGTATCCCGATTGGCGAGAGATCCCATATCTCTGCCGCATTCCATGTTCTTGTACATGTTTGGAAGATTGTCACTATGGATCAGAGATTTACCTTGCAGCGACACTTACTAGAAAAGGTGACAATCTTGGCTGATTGCGTTGATATTCTCCATGATAGTCCGATGACTGCCTTTGCCGTCATCGCGAAGGCATTTACCAGTTCGAGCAAGGAGTATAGCTCCTTTGACAACCAGCACAAATGAATCGTTTGTCAGATGGCAGGTATAGAGGTCTGAAGACCAAACTGTCTGCCGATACCTGTCGCCGGGTAGGAGCTGGTTTATTAGTGGCAAGGCATAGAGCATGGACATACTGTGTCTGGAAGAGGACATCCCATATCTTCCAGAGGTAGACTGCTACTCCAGTAGTTACACAAAGAGAAGACTGCGTCTGCGACGAAAGTGACCCAGGCAACGATGAGCCGTCCCGGATTAGTGACTTGCCCTTCGGCCAAGGACACATACAAGATCGGCTCGACCATCCTGAGAGCCTTGCACAATCTACCTGGTACGGCGGACATAACGAGACTCTGCAAGGCGAAGCCGTTCAGATAGTAGTAATCCGCCAGAATGAGCTGTCATGAGTGTTAGCCTTGTAGTAGATGGTGCGGAGCTCACCGAGGCTTGTAGAACTTCAAACGTCGCCTCCGAAGGCGCAAACAAACAAGTCTGGTCTGCTGTGCGGATCGCCGTTTGACTCGATTCAGCTTGGGCAAGTCCAAAGTCGGCTATACTGCTCAGGTCATATCCACTAGTAGTCTGCCGGTGGAGCGCAAATGGCAGTTCCATCGGAGCCATCGAATCTACCAGGCCGGTGAACGCAGAAGCGGAGGCGCAGATTGCATGAAGGAGGGATGCTTGGGGAAAATTCGGATTTTCTGGTGGAAGACGGGTGCGGGCGATCAGAGCCTGTTCACTAATCATTCGGGGGTATTGAGGTACACGAGCGAACCATAATTGGATTCTACATGAAGTCAGCATATCATTCGTGCGCTTCATACTAACAGATATTCAAGTAAGACTATGATCAGCTCAATAACTGGCAGAAAGGGCGAGCTTACCTGGACCGGGCAAATTTTCGGGCCATTTTAAGGGTATCATGGTCCAATTTGGTAAGGTGTTGTCTGTGGACATGCTGGCACCAAATGCAGTCATGTTTTCACAGCCAGCTCGTTCACTTTCAACTTGGCCGTATTCAATCGAGCGAGACCATTGCGCTGGGGCCGACGGGACCGCGTTGGGTTCCGGATTGGGGTTCAATGCGTGATTGGACTCCCAGGGAAAAGCGCCTGGTGCGGTCAGTGGATCCAGGGTTCCACTTGCATAACTGGAGCTTGCTTCGACGGGGGATTCGAGGTTCGACGCCGTATTCGACCAGTCGAACGACCAAAGCATCTCCATGTCTGATGAACACGCCCCACGATCCTCCATCACATCGTTGGTGATCCCGAAGGAAGTAGAGGTTGATTCTGATCTGTCCCAAGTCGTAAACGAGTTGGTATTCGAAGAACGATGGGAGGATAAATGAGGAGTGTCTGACGTCGATTCCAAGCCTGTGATCACTGATGGAATGTTGATTCCCGAAGAATTCCGGCCTGAGGATGAGTCACTGCAAAGACCCGGCTCTCTCATCTCCTCGGACACATGCTGATCCTCGTAGCGACATCCTGTGGCAGATAGCTGTCCACCGTGCTTATCTGCTAATCGAGAGATGTTGGCCTGAGATCGCATACAGCTTCCACATTGTGGACGAATCTACGCAAGCTGTCAATTTGGGAAAGCAACCAAGATCTGGGTACTCACTCCGTCGCATTTCACCTTGCGACGCTTGCATTGAAGGCAGACTCGGCTACGGGGAGACTGTGTTTGTTCAACCATGTCCAGATGATGATTGTGATTCTATACAAACGAAAAGAAAAGAAAAGATAACACGAGTCGAGAGACGTTTGTATGCATTCAAGTGCTTGCGGATCTTCCTGGCGGATTCTCAGCATGCTTATAAGGTTGATAAGCCTCCCTCCACCCTGGTTCGGCGCCTCCACTCAGGTTCGGTTCCGCTAATTTGTGGTACGTTGCCTACTCGCAGGTTTACCTACACGCTATTATTTGCAAATGCGTGATTGCCAACCCAATGCGAAAGGCCTGTGAGCACTGTTGTCCCTCCAGTGCAGGTGATCGACCGCGTGTTCTCTTGACCTCCGTCGATTAGTGGCGCATATTCCAACAAAAATAGAATATTCGGTCAATATCTGGAATGTAATCTTCCGCAATCCCGGAGAACCGGATGATCAGCTTCCGACAGCGAATGGGAGATCAGGTATCCTCAGACGATTGTCAGCAGATCAGCAAGGCACTATCGTCGTGGCCAGCTGTAGACTGGAAAGCATGGCCCCTCGAACTGAGAATCCTGAGCTGATGCATCCGCTCTCGATTACATTGAATGTCCCGAACATCCCCGGTCGTCCGGACAAGCCCGACGCCATGTGCTACATCCGGGAACGCCTTGATGACCTCCTCAGAGAGGCACCGCATCTTTCGGTGGATTTCGCAGGACCTGTAAATCGATGGTCTTCCCATCGAAGCCCCAATTAGCCTCAGCTACCTCTCGGATCACAACATGGACCCGGCGAGGCTCACCACTGGGCATATCGAAGTACTTTGAAACCGAATTAGTGACTCTGTCGATCAGGGCAGCTTTGGTGGAGGCGCTGTATCCCCCTTGAATGACGTTGATTTCAGCTGACACGAATGCCTGAGTGACCGGCGATCCGCCATTGTAGACGTGTCCGGCGGGGTATTCGCGGGTGAAGGCGAAAGTAGTACTCAAGACATATTCTGTAAGAGGTAGTTGTTCAAGCTCGACACCCGCCCGAGTCACCTCATTTACGAGGGAGTCGCGTGCGTCTGTTGAGAGTGAGCCTTCCGGATAGTGCAAGTAGATGAGAGGCATGTTTGACTTGGATTGATCTATGAAGCTCTGCGGTTAATAGTCGGTCGGGGATTCAATGACTTACTGGACAGGGTGCTTATTCCCAACAATCACAGATGTGAGCGTTCAATACTTCAGTGTCGGGATGGTGCTGCTCCGAATATCATGATTCATCACTCGTTATATGCTTGTCAGGAGTCTTATATCGCAGCAGAAGCAGACCGAAGACTTCGGATGCATGACCTAGTGACCGATGTCTTCGGTATTGTGGAGCTCGGGCCAAACTCTATATGGTTGCCGATAGTTCCGGCAGACTTTGGACATCTTTAAATACGGTATTGTGACGCATAGTTGAGGACATCACGTTGCACCTTCGATCAGATCGACGTATGTTATTTTCGGATGTTCAGCAGCAAAGAGGCGGCGCGGGAATGACGGCGACTCTTCTGCACCAGCTTGGACGTGTAGGACGTGCTGGACCTAAACCGAGTCATTCGGTGGAGATGTGCCGCTGATATGGCGGACAATTGATAGGTATTAAAGGTTCCCAGCTTTCTGCTACTCTTCGTTCTCTTCCTCTCACACATAATCGCCGGTTCAAATGACTCAAGCAATCCCAAACAAGATGGAGGCGGCATGACCGTGAAGTTCGGTGATACGTAAGGCTTGATATTCACCAAACCATAATGTTGAGGCCTCGCTGAACATGATCTTTGAAGTGAATATCGCTTCAATACTGTCTCGACTCCGGAGCCTACTGGGTTCGAGTACCTGATCAAGGTGGGAGCGGCAGGTTATTGTAAGCAGTTCTCCCTCCCGTATGCCTATATACTGAATTATCAGGCCATACAGTGAGTTAGAGCCGGGTGTAAATGTTTGGATACTTGTTCATCATTTCTTAAGGACTCAATGGTAGCGCACGGTGATTACGAGTCGATCGGTAGCACATGTCCTATTACCGTAAGCCAACAGAATAATGGTCTGCTGATGGTACTTGTCACTGATTGCCAGGGGTCGCACGAACCAGTTGGTACCATCGTCGCGATGGGTAGCGATGCACAGAAGCTGCTCAAACACCAGGTATGCTGTCCCATTCAATGTGCCGGTCAAGCTGATCTCGTGAAGGTCGGTGATCGGATCGGGGCCTATTGCCTGAAGGCACATTGCGGGACTTGTGCCGACTGCACCGTCTTCGGTGACGCAACCTTGTACTCAGGCTCAGGGGTAAGTTTGCAAAATCTGAGGGTTTGTCTAGCTAATATCGCAGTTTTGTTGGGCTCAACCTCAACGGTGGCTTTGCAGAATACTGCATAGTCGATTCCAGGTCTTCGGTCTCTCTACCTGATTCAATGAGCTTCATCCAAGCCGCACCACTCATGTGCGCAGGAGTCACAGTCTACAAATCAATTCGGAAAGCAGAAGAGCATGGGCTGCGCCCTGGTGGGGTAAGGCTCGAGTATCGCCGAAGGTGATCAAAGCTGACTTCGTCAGACCGTCGGATTCTCAGGAATGGGCGCCCTCGGCCATCTCGGCGCTCAATTTGCCAAAGTTATGGTACGGTATCGCATGTTCGCTGGTTAGTAAGGTGCTCATGATCTAGGGTTATAAGGTAGTTGCGATCGACAATCGACCAGAACCTCTAGAACTGGCAGAATCTCTCCAATATCCTCCGGATGTCATACTGAACGCCGAGTTGACATCTGCTGAGGAGGCAGCGGTTGCTGTTAAGAAAGTGAAGGGTGAAAAGCCTTTTGACGGTCTTGATGGTACGTGATCCAAATCGTCGAGTGCGTTCCTCTGCTAAACCAGATTCAGCTGCAATCCTGTTGGCGGATCCTCAAGACAGCTTCGATTACGCTATCAAGTTGCTCGCTCGACACGGACTATTGGTATTGATCAGTCAGCCAGCTGAAGGCATAAATATAAGCTTCATGTATGTCTCTCATCACCGTTCTTTGGCCTGAACGTTCTGTAGTATGGCAATACTCATCTTAGGGATCTCGTGTTCCGAGACGTACGACTTGTCTCGAGTCTTCTTGGATCTACTCAGGACCTTCAAGAGACCGTTGATTTATGTGATAAATTCCAAATCAAGGTGAGCTCGAGCTTTCTGGTACCGATATGTTTGCTGAGTCTCCCCAGAGCGATGTCACCACCTACGACTTTAAAGGTCTTAATCAGCTCGTCAAAGATCCTCATTCGAAGACCAGAAAGGGCAAGAGTGTTGTCAAGTTTTCCGAATAAGAGTTCGCTGTACTACTATAATAGATCAGTTTTGTTGTTCCATTTATGCAATTTTATTCAGTCTGAATCCCATATGGCAGACAACGGCGTTCGCAACATTTTGATGAAACTCTTTGGAGAGTAGTGTTTTACCACGACCTGAGAGTGTCCCGTTACAGCTCCACCATACTACTGACTGCACTTGGTCCTCACTTAGGGTGACGATCCTCTACTTCTGTCAACGATATGTCATCGCCCTGGTACCCGGGATCCCGTTTGTCATGTCGACTGTGATCTACCACAAAATTTGTTGTTCATATGCATGTTCTATCTGTCCTCAGCGAAGGCAAAAGATCAACTTCGTCGGACCTGACCACATCGACTGCCTCGGACTCTAAAGCCAAGTGCAGCGGCCCTCCAACAGTAAAGTAGACCCCCCCCTTGGCGGTCTTATCGTTAAAACTGCTATTGGTTGACTGTTCCCATTGAAGACATTGATCTCTGACTGTCCGATAGCCAAAGTCTTTTTTACGTACTATGTTCATGCCGCTCTGCTTGTCCACGCGTTTCATTTTTCGATGCCTTGTTATCACCGGTGGCCCGAGACAGGCGCTTGCTCTCCCAATAGTCAGCGTCTGCAAGCAAATAGTAGCCAGAACAGCAGCGGAAGTATTTGGTCATTCACATCACCAGTGTCGTGTTCCGCAGATGATCTATTCTGGTACACAGGCACCGGTGCCGTAACCGCCGACTACTTCGGCGCTCAATTTAAGCATTCAAGCAAGCCGAATCAATCGGTAACCTCATAGCAACTCCGCAAATTCCCCATGACCTCACTACCCTCGATCATGCTTGCCTAAACAGACCCTGGTTGTTCGACGAGATTGCGTGCTGCCATATAGTGGCTGATAATCCCAGTCATGACACCGAGCCTCTCTCACTCGCCTCTGAGAAAAGACATTGACGACCTCACCACCGTCTCGACATTATTCTTGGCCTTATCTTCGTTATGGAAGCTGCTTTGCCTGTTCATTCGGACTTTTACGATCAACGAGCGAGGGATGTCGACTATTCTGCGCTAGAGTGTTTCGAAGATCTCATCAGTTGGCAGCGACGCCCTGTAGATTGCCCTGCTCACGACACATCTTCAATCTCGTCGGGGACGAATAACTATTCGACCAACGACCCTCTTTACCAAAGAATAGACAATGAGGAGCGGTCGTGGAATGGGGCAATCATGCAGCAGCCCACATCATTCGAATCAACATTAATGACGGTCGACCCAAAGAAAGCCCATTTGATGCAGGGTCAGATAGGCCTCCCATTTGGCATGCACGAAGATCATATTGATTGGCAGATCATGACAGATCTTACGCAACCAAAGGAGGACGATTGGACACCGATCAATACTCCGACCGTCGATCCTCGGTGGCTGTTCAACTTCACCCCACCAAATCTTGCGGTAGACAACTCGCCCGAGCTGACCTTGAAGTGGGATCTCGTCGGCAACTCCTCCAATACCGATTGGGCATTTCCCGCTCGGCTTGAGTATATTTCGCCTGTCGCATCCAACAATCCAGGCCCCTCCCTATCGTCGACTTCGCCATCCCCACTTGGGACGCTTCGTCCCTCTTCACCACCCAGCCCACATACGGTATATAAAGCCGAAGAGCCAGCCACTAATAAGGATAGCGTCTCGCCTGATGTGCAGGCTCGGCTTCAGCGAAGTGCCGCCGATCACTCATCGCCTCACAGACCTCCAAAGATAGCTGCAGGCGACGACATGATTTGGGAAATGAAGAAAGCTGAATATTACGCGTTGAGTGCACCAGAGAGGAAAAGGGTGAGAAACAGAATCAGTGCAAGGACGACTAGGTTCAAGAATAAATCCGAATTAGCACTTCTTCGGGGTAAGTCGACGTTCGTGTCCTGGATTTAAGAAGTCGCCCTACTCAAAGCCGCTGACCTCTCAGAACACCGCGGTTCTAGGGCGGAAGATTTTCCGGCAGCAATCCTGCTGGCCCATCGTGCAGCAGAAGAAGCCAAGCTATTGCGAATCCAAGTGACGAGCTGTAAGTCGTGTTCACTCCAATTACAGGCCGCCTCCTGAGCCTCAGTAAAGCGCAAGCTGGATATCTACGAAAGGTTATTCAAGGAAAGTCTGATCGCGAACTATCCTAGGTGAAAAAGACAGAGATATTCTCATAGACAGGACAGATCGCTAGAGCGCTACGTCAGTATACTGCATGATGTCTGTACAAGTATGTAGATTACATGTACGTTAACGAACCGCTATATGACCACACAGTACACTTACTGGTAGTCCGAAACATTTCTCTAGCATCTCCATCTTGCTGATTTGCCTATTTTGACGAGCTTCGTGAAGAATCTCGAGCGCACACGTTCTGCGGGCAAGTATTGTTCCACTAGCTTACTACGGTATACATAGTCGCCCTTCCTTCTCGTGTCCACTGCTTTGACATGACCTGTCGATCAGGTTATATTCCAATGGGTGCGTCCCTGAGGGAACCTGTGAAGCACAGAAGCGACGGTGAGTCGAAGCTCAAGTCGCAGTCGCCAGAGCAAGGGCTGGTACGACTTGCGGGTCATTATCAAGCGACTATTGACCGTAAGCAGAAGACGGGGTTCACTCAAACAGGTGGATCTAGCATGACTGTCTGGTTATTGGGAATGCTTGCGATGACGGGCTACAGTCCACGGTGGAGAGCTGTTATCGCGAAGCAGAACTAACTTCAGGTTGGGACCGGATCACTTCGGCGACTGGGGCCCGGGATTGCACTGCTACATCACGTCTTATCAGCGTCTGACCATCAAGACTAATTGCGAGGAATATTTTACTCGAGCTAGAGCGGTATGCATGTCTGGAACCGGTAGCTAAAGTGTATATACTAAACTGAACATACGAGGACGCAGACGTTACGCGTCAACATCATTTCCCGAAATCACCCATACCGATGTTCTGCTTAGCGCCTGGGATCGGTGCCAACCAGTGCGTCCTGTGTTCGGAGAAGATCTCGACCTGTGGTTTCAAGACTGTGCCGTGGAGGCTATGGTCATCGACGGGACCACCTCTCATGAACCTCGTCCCCGGGGCGATGGTACCGACTCGGAACATCAAGGTTCCGCAGGATTTACACCAAGAGTTCGTCATTGTGTTTCCGGTCGTTGTAGTACGGGACTGACCAAACGAGGTCAGATTCGACTCGCCGCGGGTGAATCGCGTGTGGGAGTCCAAGGTAGTGAAATTAGTTGCGAACATCGATGCCGAGACTTTTCGGCAGTCGGAACAGTGACAAACGAAAGTGTTGGCCAGACCCGGCGCGACAATTGGCTGCTTGGTCAGCCATCACTTTCGGACTGCATTATGCACATATGAATCGACTTACCACTACCATCTGTACCTTTCCACAAAAGCACGTAGCTGTGGCTTCCTTCTCGTTGGACCAATAATCATCGGTAAGACCCTGGAGGGGGAAGTCTGATTTGGGTTGAGCGTTCGAAGTCATTTTATGCGATGGTGAATGCTGCAGAGTTGTAAAATGCGTGGTCGAGGTCTAAAACCGAGACTTGACCCCCCCAACTCTTTATAGTTGAACGAACGCGTTGGGCGGTGGAGGTGGAGGCGTATGATTAACAGGCACACCGAGCTGTTCGGGGGGTACGTCATCAGATCTTACCAACCCATTTGAGTTTCGGAGTTAGATCCCGTAAGTCAAATGTGGAGTATGTCTTCATGCAAGTGAGCATGTGTGCGTAGCCATTTGTCAGCCAGCGACCGTCTTTGCCGATATTGGAACCCGAGGAAGGTTCGATAGGTGCTGTTATCGATGTATCAGCGAGGCCGAATACCTCGGCGCGCCCGACAGCACAGTTACGGGACGTAGTATTTAAGACGCTTTTGGCAACACACCATGCCCCTCACCTTTTCAAGTCGATCCATCTCATCATGTCTGTCCCCGCGACTCATAAAGTATTCGTGTAAGCCAAACGACCGACAGACCGCATTGAGCCCGATACCTTCTCATTGATAACGCGACCCACACCGTCGAAGGCCGAATTGGGTCTTGGCCAGGTGCTCGTAAGAAACGTGGCATTCAGCAACGATCCAGCTCAAAGGTTATGGACGGATGGCAGCGTCGATCCAGTGAGTCTCTGTGTCTCCAGCGTACTCATCATCTGATAAAAAAGCGGAGGCTCTACATTGCGCCAATACTTGCTGGCGAACCAATCCGCTCCTCGGTCTTGGGCGAAGTTGTGTATTCGAATTCTGACAAGTGGAAGCAAGGTGATACGATATTTGGCGACGGCGAGTGGGCGGAGTACTCGGTCGTGCTCGACCACGGTCCTTTGACTGGAAGGCAGATGTAAGTACTGCATTTCACTTCACATAAGAGTCGCGCTTTAACATCAGAAATATTCCCGGCCACTCTCCATACATCGTTGCTTCTATTCTTGGTTTAACGGGCCAAACGGCATGGCTCGGAGCGTTCCGCGAAATGAAACTCCAACCCGAACATACTCTGGTAGTCTCGGGAGCGGCTGGGTAAGCAGGCCGTTTTGAGTACGGTGATCATTCGAATGCTCATCAGTAAAGTGGTGTTGGATCTGCCTTGATACAGATCGCCAAACACGTAATTGGTGTGAAACGAGTTATTGGTATTGCCGGAGGAGCGACCAAGTGCGCATGGTAAGTTAAGGTAGGATCATGTCAAAAGACGCTTATATCCAGGGTGAAGTCTCTTGGCGCCGACGAATGCGTCGACTACAAAGTGAGTAACAGCTGGACTCTCATCGGATGAAGCTGATCGAGAAGGATCCTCAGTGGCGGGATGAGCTGTCTCATCTGCTACCCGACTATGCGGATCGATTCTTCGACAACGTCGGGGGGGAAATCCTCGACGCGATGCTTACCTTGGTCAAAACACACGGCATGATATCGATATGCGGAGCCATTGCTGGTCAGTAGACCTGAAGACCATTCCTGAAAGTGCTAAGTCCAGGTTACAACGAGAAGGGTTTCCGTATGACCGAATGGGACCAAATGATATTCAACCGAATGACCATCAAAGGTATGTCTACTTTTTGGCTTAGCTGACAAAAGGCATGTTGATTTTTGATCATCTTGACATATTGGACGAAGTCGTCCGAGATCTCACCAAATGGGTTCAAGACGGCACGATCTCTACAGAGGCATGCGAAACGGTCGTGCAGGCGAAATTTGAGGACCTTCCTACTGTGTATCAAAAGTTGTTCACGGGAGCCAATCAAGGGAAATTGATCACGGAACTTCTCCAGTGAGCAACTAGGGAATTTGCGCCCATTTTCGGACCTCCCCATTAGACAGATAGAACAAGTTGAAGTATCATCAAGAGTATGCAACGTCTCTGTATTAAGGTCAAACGCAAACAAATACCCTCACATACATTATATAATCACAGGTCATACCCCCCTCTTTTCGCGCCAGGCATCCATTACCCCTGACCATCGATCTCCATATCCAACATCGTTCAATCCCCTCTGTATACATGCAATATCCCACGCTAAACCATCATCAAACCTAAACCACTCATATTCAACACCCCCAAGCTCGTGGAATAAGACTTCGATCTCGGCACTCATGTGTATTATCTCGCTGTGAAGGAGTATTCGCAGGGGGAGGGGGCATCGAGTGAAGAGTACTAATAGTTTCACCATATCATTAATTGTCAATGCTATGTATCGAGATCGACCAGGCCATGAATCGGACGCGGAATCGGGTCGAGCAATCTTCTGAACGAGTGAGAGGGTTTTGGTCTGGATGATGAATGCCATCATCTTGATGTAGTCCTGGCAGAGATAACACTGGGGAGTATAGGAAGTCGCCGATTCATCACTCTTACTACCTCCGTCCTGATCCGCCGTTGTATCCGTCTGGCTCTCCATGACATGCTCCGCCTCTGACGACTTATCCCCTTCCGCTTCATTGGGACAAGGCATGTCCCTCATCAACCACCCCGCAAGTTCACACAACGCAACATCCCAAACCCCCTCCCTACCGTCTCCGAATTCCTCCCAAGACCGGACAGAACCGTATTTCTTTTCCATCTCAGCTTTCGCAACCACCTTCCTCCCCTCATTCGCCCTCCTAAAGCTTTTCTTCCATTTCTTCATATCGGGATAAGTATTATACGCTGCATGATTTGCCCTACCCGATCCCAAGGAGGAGCAGAAGGATTCGAGGATTGATGAATGGGTAGGGGACATAAGGAAGAGGTTGAGAAGGAACTCATCCCTGGTTTCGGAAGGGATAGCGTCGATTTGAGAGTATGTCAGAACCCATTCGGAATGAGGGACGATAATTGGGAGTAATACTTCTCTCCTTGGACTCTTGGTGAAGGGTTGGTCTGCTTCTTTCTCTTGTCCCGTAACATCTTCCCCTTTCTTCTTTCCCTCTCCTGGAACACCCTTCTCGTAAATGAGTCCTCTGACTCCCTCTTTCGCTTCCAAGGTAAGATAATTCAAGTCGTGAGATGGGGTCTCCGTCACGTCGAATATGTTGCCAGATGGACATGTACCCTGATTTCCTTCGTCAATCGTACTCGACGCAGCTCTCTCTAATTTTCCCCTGCTACCATGTCCAGAATTGATGACGCCAACATCATCTCCATCTCCCGATCGGTCTCTTCTTGCAATGTCATCGCCATCCAGTAAACTCAGTGGGAACCCCAGCATCACCTCCTCCAAAAAGATAGGGTTGCAGAGTACAAGTTGAAATAACAACCATTTTCGATCTTCATGATCCAATTTCTCGAGGGTAATTTCGATCTCGTATGGCGAAAAACTTGAATTCGTCTCCTCTTCTTCACTGTATTCGGCTTTTTCGCTTTCCTCTCCCATGTCGCCCAATTGAGTGGGTTGAAGAAGCTCGGGATCTCGGGGGTGTTGAAGGGAATTAGGAGAGATCTTCATAGCGGAGATATCAATGTGAGTGCTGGATCCAAGAACCAATCGTGAGAATGAGAATGGGAAATAGGGGACGACGACTCGATATTCAACGAGACAGGAATGAAAGGTGGGACTTCCACATGATCCTTTCATGAATGTGCGTCATTGGGGAAGTGGATGTCCCCTCACTTTTCGCCGAAGGTTGCACATTTGTCTCGCGTCATGCTGTGCTTAGGCCGAGGTCAACCTTTGTCGTCGAAGTAAAGGGCCAAAGGTCTCGCCGTCGAACTCTGTCAAAACATAAGTGATGATATCTCGCTGCGCAAGGAATGACCGTCTACTTAAGTTGCCCGATGGAGCCATGACAATCCTTTGTGAGTGTAGAATATCATAGTGTCTGTACATATTGATGTAAGCAGAACCTCAACCAAGAGCTGTGCAGATTTTAGCAGTTCCATTCATGCTCGACCACCTTTGCAAGGCTTGATTCAAATCAGTAGAAGGCCACAGGTAGAGCTACATATACGGTATATCTGGTCATCGAATGATATCTCTGATCTTTCATTTAGTCCATTTCCTCAATCTAATTACAAGATACATCAATATGTCCGACAAATCCAAAGACGGGAGGTCCCCAACATTATAAGTCTGATCTCTATCGATAATGCCAGAGAGCGTACTCACCAACGTAGCGTTCCATCATCTCTGCTGAGCGCTTTCAACGACCTTCTCAAGAGATCGTCCGACAGAGGGTCTAGCCAAAGTTTTTAGCTTCAGGGAGAACCCGCAGATGAACGGACCGTCTTCGCGAAGTCTACGCAAACACCGGCACTGGTCAAGCCTCTTGACCCGAAACATCGCCTTCCACGCTTTAGGGGAACTGCAAAAGATGACGCTGATAATCTCGAAGACTAGTTCAGAAAGACAGGCTACTGAAAGTGTTAGAAGTGCTTGCTCAGTAGGGAAGTGATTGGCTCGTGTCGACCATACGAAGGATTGACAACTATGTACGTATCTCGCTTGTGTCTTTGCCTTCCATCTCTCCACCTGTCTACCCGTTTCAAGCACTTCGTAAAATTCACACCTGAGGATCCATGCAGTATATGATCGATGTCGTAGGCTGACTTTGACCCGCACAACAACTGATATTCGACGACTTAAATTGGACATCGACCCCGCCGCACCCCAACGGGATTCGGTGAAAGTAATTTCTTGACTTCCGCGATCGAGAGATCGTATGACTGCTTGACACTATACATAGCATCACATAGTCAAAGATGCGAACATCTCCTTGGTTGCTGCGTCTATGTCCGCCGCAACATGCGCTGGCACAAGATTCCCGTCAATCAGCCCTTCATCCTTATCTCCGATCGTTCCCCGAGCAAGCAGTCCATACACGCTGTTTACCATCTCGGCTATATCCTCCGGGGATACGATGATAGGGGAAACCATTCGGTCATAGGCCGTTTGCCAATCGTTCGTCTGTAGGGCGTGCCATCGCACAAAGTCTGTTTCTACCACCGGACCAGGTTGATCAACAACATTGCCCCATGTAGCTCGGAGGCCCTGGCGATTATAGCCATGCCATGCGCGTCGGCCCCAGGCCGAAGTCCAAGCTTCGCGATAGCGTTCATAGGCGTGTTTAGCTTTGGAGAGTTCGCTCACGAAACTTGGTGGAGTCGAGGCGGTATACTCAGACTCTAACTGATTCGAACAGACCATGGTACGTATGGCGTGAGGATGTAACTGGAAACCGCCAAGCTGAATCGGCCACGACAGGATCGCCTTTGTGAGGGCATAGTCGGAGTGCGCGGGAAAACGAGCGCGGAAGTACTCGACCAAGGTATCGTGCAGCGTGGAGGATCCGATGACGAGGTCTTGGAATCTGCGAAGAACTGAAAGCAACGTAGGGATTTGTGAAGACCAGTTTTCCCTGGTGAACGGTCCGACATTACGAGCGATGTAACCGTGGTATTTATTCCACAAAGTGACATGGGCAAGAAAAGACCTAGAGGGATTCGATCTTATTTCCTCGAGCATACTCGTGGCGACATCATGTAGGCTCTCCTCATAGACCGACCACTGTCCGTCCTCTTGCAATTGTAAAAGGCCCAATATAACGGGGCTGTGCGGCAGATCGAGCGATCGAGAGCGCGCGCGTTCGGCAGGCCTTGCCTTACCAATAACAGTCCCGCATCCCGTCTTAGTCTTGTTCCAAGACAGATCGGTCTGCTGGGTGAAGTCGTTCATAATCGCCCAGGCGCGTTCCATTCGAGTACCGTTTGTCGACCAGACCCAAAAGTCGTCATGTTGTCTGTTCATGGCAACTCCGCTCCCGGCAGCTATCGCACAGTCCAAGAGCACGAGTAGTAGCTCATTGAGTAACAAAGATATCGATAGCCCGAACGGGGAGCCACAAGTCGCAGTGGTCAATTTCGAAGAAGCATCGAGTTGAGGAAGTTTGAGATATCTCTCAAACCATGACAGCCATCCCTGTGGTAGACCAAAGAACTCCAATACCCCAAGGGTTACGCGGTGCGGGACTGATGGACCGAAATCTTCGAGGTCGCTATGGAGCACGATGAGGTCGTCCTCAGGTGCTACCGTTTGAACAAGGGCGATATCGGTACGGAGATGTCGGAACACATCGCTATAAAATGCCGCCGTGCGACTAGCGTCGATGACTTCACCCCATCCATTTTTAGGTTCAGAATCTGCCTTCGATTCGTGCGGTGTTCCGGAGTATTGGGCGTACGATCCTGAGCGCAGTGCAGCGATGAAGCCACGATGACTACGATCCACTCCAGCTTTCGTCACGCCTCTACCTTTTACGATTTTGAGATCCGGCTCTCCATCTTGGCTAGCCTCCAGCATTGTCAACATACTCTCCAGATGCCTTGATTCGCCCGTCTGTAGATCCACCAAAGGATGCTGCACCGGCCAGGCATCACCTGTACGAATCCGCATCAAGCCATCTCGGAAATGCGCCGCCCATTGCTGTCCAATCGTCTCCAAGAATATCGCCTCATGTACCTCTACGCTGAGAAATGCGCGCTTCTTTCCCGAAAGATGTTTCTGCAGATCGGAGCGTATACCGGTCGGGGACCATTGCCACTCCGCCAGATGTCTTCTAGTGATAGTGAACGCCCCCGCCATCTCGTCGATTAGGTCTGGAAGCGAACCTAGCTGCTTCAACTGAGATCTTACTTCGGGACCGTGTAGTCTGGGATCCGAGGCGATAGCTTCAATCGCTGCCCTCACCTCCGAGGACTGAACGATGAGATCGGGCCGGAGAAGCTCGAGACCGTACCGGCGAGACGTCTGAGCAAAATTTTCGAATTCATTCAGCAAGCCGTCACTGACATTGTGTGACTTCAGGAATTCGATAGCTGAAAAGGTCATCGATGGAGAAGGGCTATCGGTGATGGGAGATGTTGGCAATGTCGAGTGCGAAGAAGGAATAGCGTGCGATACCACTGCTGGACCAGCTGCCTCCCTCATACTTGCAATCGTTTGCTGTTCCAATACCCATTCCTGCAGAACGGCCGCAAAGACCATACCATGCTGAACTCTTCTTCGCAAGCATATCAGAACTTCCTCCAAGTGCGCATCCCAAGCCTGCACATCTTCTTTCAATAATCCTTCTGCGTCACCAAGCTTGAGAAAAGCGATAGCACCAAAAGCAGGTCGCAGGATGGCCGACTGGTTCGCGAGGCGCAAGTCATGAAGGCACTGAGCTTTGATCTTCAGACGAAGAGCGTCGGCGTTCTCGTCAGTCTTATTGACCTCGTCGCACTGTAGAGCGATGGTGTCGAGGCAGGCGGCGAGAGCGGCGTGGTCGCGCTGAAAACACGAGAATTTCTGGTGCGTTATAGCCCACATCACATTTGAGCGGATGCTCATGCTGGTCGTCATGTCGTTGATCTCCTCTCAGTTGAGCAAGCCGTTGAAGGGGTCTAGAGCCGCTTAGGAGAAGTGTGGTAAAGAGGATGTAAGAAGACCGGATTCACAATAACCAGGCCAGTGGCTACGTGATGCCGAGAAGAACGCGTCCAGGGTAAGTCAGTTAAGGGCCTTGATCTTGGCACAGCCCCCTTTTGCCGAGTCAGGCACACCTAAGTTCTAGGGGCTCCGCACCGTAAGCCAGATGCTTTCTGATCCGACCAGCAGCAAACCGGGGACAATTGAGCTAAGCTGAGCTCGATTCATCAATCTAGAAGCAAAGCGTGCCCTGCATCGACCTGTTCCAGCTTTAGAGTCCCATATCAGTCGTGAACATGGTAGACTTTGTGCATGCGTCATACCCATCTCAAAGTAACTTGTATACACACACGTACTGGACACGATCATGTACCCTGTGTTGGCTGAGAAGACACAGCATTCATGAAGCGTTGACTATAGGTGCCGAGTGAATTATCCGTATCAAGAATACACCTCAATTTGACGGCATCCAGTCCCAGTCTATTGGAGTGTTGACATCCATAACGATATGCACTGTTAATCACCCCTCAATCTGCCGGCAGCTCGTTCACTACAATACCTTTTCTCCAAAACCGCTTATGATGTAACACGCGTTTCCTATCGTCCTCCCTTCAGCTTGGTCGCAGCCAAAGCGCAGTATTAGCCGGTCATGGAGCCAAATAGTCTTGGCTTGAGCGTATGAGTGTGCGAGTAGCGCTTCAAATCACGCAACAACCTAAAAATAAATTACGGTAACATTCTTTCTTTGAAAAGTAAGTCACCTCACCTCGCCTTCCCGTCCTGGAAATCCGATCAACGTCGGCGCTTGATCAATTACGAGGCGTACGTGATCAATAGACGGGAGCTATGTGTGTGTATACGCTGTGAGGGGGTCTCGATCTGGCGTTTGGCGTTCCCTGAGATTGCCTTCACCAGCTCGTCGAGGTGACATTTGTTGATTGCAGCTCGAGCATGAAGGCGTATGGGACATGCTTTAGAAAAGGATAACTGTGAAGGAGGCTATCATGGTCTGTCTGTCGCGCCTGGGATTCAAGCATGCATACGAGCATGAAGTGGTGAAAGCGACACCCTCATACCTTTTCCAACCACACCGGTGACAATCCGCCGGAACCGAAAAACACGAAATGTTCCTGAATCTTCTTGGCTGGGGACTGCCGTAAGACTTCATTCCATCATCCATCGCCCTTCAACGTCAAGGCGTGTTACATGATAGTGACCATGGTGACAACCCCCTCGATGTGTGCATGCACACACCTTTGGGTTTGATTATACCCGATGTAGTCAGCGAGGCGCTTGAATGGGGTCTGAAGCGTTCCAGAGGTCCAGCCGTCGATCCTTTGGCCTTGAGGCGTCCTTACGCGATCTTGTTCTGGACCCGATCGGAGGTACTGTAGTCGAGGAAGAGAAGGTCAGTGCGTGAGATGAATTACGATATCGAAGGGGTATAAGACGTTGGAACTTTTCATGAAGGCGCCATCTCTCATCCCACTC
>Ga0265780_10003994_pt1 | contig 19180 bp, 17 predicted proteins | sample P1T30metagenome_FD_192432 | JGI IMG/M metagenome (GOLD analysis project Ga0265780, IMG submission 192432) | Plant litter microbial communities from East Loma Ridge, Irvine, California - P1 T30 | ecosystem: Environmental > Terrestrial > Plant litter > Unclassified | place: USA: California...
GCGTTTTATCTGGCGCTATAAGGTTTGGTGCCACATTGCGCGGATTATCTAATATAATGGTAGTGGGTTTTTCGGCAAGGTCGAGTATCTGGAAAGCCGTTTCCGGGATGTTGTTAAATACCTGATACAGCATGCGGTCGCTGTTCATAAGCACAATCATGCTTTTAGATTCTTCGCGCTGTTTAAGGGCGTATATTTTTTTAATGGCTTCGGGGTTAGTGGCATCGCAGCCAATTCCCCACACGGTATCGGTAGGGTATAGTATAATACCGCCGGCTTTTATGGCCTCAAAGGCGTTGTGAACTTCCATGTTTATGAGGTCCTGCTCATTCATGTTCATTTTGTCTAATGGATGCATGACATTACTGTTTTAAGCAAAATTACTTTTTTTAATGGGAATAAGGCGAATAGCATAGATTTTAAGGTGCTATTGGAAACTATTCAACACTTCAACAATAGTCTTCAGATGATCTTTGGCCAATACCGGACTAATAGGCAGGCTCAGCACTTCTCTGTGAATAACCTCTGTTACGGGCAGCGAAAGGTGCGAAAGCTCTGCATAGGCCTCCTGGTGGTGTATGGGTATGGGGTAGTGTATAAGTGTCGGTATACCGTTATTGGTAAGGTATTGCTGCAGCCTGTCACGCTCCTGCGTGCGAATAACAAACAGGTGCCACACGTGCTCCCCTTTATTTTCAGGCATTTGCGGAAGCGTTATCAGCGGATTTTTTATATTGTTGATATAATACTCTGCAATTTCACGGCGAGTATCATTTTCGGCATCAAGATACTTTAGCTTTTCATCGAGCACGGCTGCCTGTATTTCGTCCAATCTTGAGTTAAGTCCTTTGTAGCGGTTGATATATTTTTGCGCCGAACCATAATTGGCCAGCGCACGGATGGTTATCGCCAGGGCCTCATTGTTAGTGGTAACAGCGCCGGCATCGCCAAGCGCACCCAGATTTTTTCCGGGGTAAAAGCTAAAGCCCGATGCATCGCCCAGGTTGCCTGTTTTAATACCGTTATATTCAGCGCCAATGGCCTGTGCATTGTCTTCCACAATTTTAAGGCTGTGCTTTTGTGCCAGTGCCTGCAATACATCGCTAAACACCACACGGCCATACAGGTGCACTATCATAATGGCTTTTGTTTTATGCGTTATTGCAGCCTCAATTTTTTCGATGTCAATGTTGAAGGTCGTATCATCCGGTTCTACAAAAACAGGTATTAAATTGTTATCGGTTACTGCCAGCACCGATGCTATATAGGTATTGGCCGGCACAATAACTTCATCCCCTTCCTTAAGTATGTCAAGTTCTATGTAGGCTTTAAAGATAAGACGCAGGGCATCGAGCCCGTTAGCCACCCCAATAGTATGTTTGCAGCCTATGTAAGCCGACAGGTTTCCCTCAAACTGCTTAACTTCTACACCCAGCAAATACCAGCCACTCCGGAAAGCAGCTAGCATACGCGCTTCTATCTTTTCCTGGTGCAGCAGGTTTATTTTTTGCAGGTCGAGGAATTTTATCATAACTGTAAATTTCGTGATTATTTTTCGGCTATTACCTGTTTTTGCTTTAAGGATGCCGATAGCGGCGCGCCTTTAACAATAAGCGCGAGCTGCGGCCAGTTTTTGGGCTTTACAAGGCTGCTAAGCGCATATTTTAAAAGCAGGTAAAACCATACTGTAAACCGCCCGCTAATGCCATAGTGCTTGCGCATAACATACAGCAACGATATTTTAAGCTCTTTTTTTATAGCGACCGACCTGCCTGTGCTGGCCCCGTGATAGTGTAAAAACTGTGCCTGCGGTATAAGCCACGCGCTTTTGCCTATGGCCTTAAGCCTTTTGCAAAGGTCAGTCTCTTCATGGTATAAAAAGATGTTGTTGTCAAATCCGCCCACGGCATAAAAATCTGAAGCACGAATTATCATGAAACTGCCGGCCACAAAATCTACTTTTACCGGGCTATCGTACAGTTTTTTACGTTTAGGGAAGCGTTTTGGGTTGGTTTTTTCGAGTATGCCCCTGCCCAATATTTCCCGGGCGGGCGAAGAAAAATGATCGAAAGAGGTTAAAAAGCTACCGTCTTCCTTAAAAGACTGCCCGCCGGCAATACCTGCCCCGGGAATGGTTTCGAGACCCTGTAACAGCGCAGAAAGACAATCGGTTTTAAATACGGTATCGTTGTTTACAAAAGCAAAGTAACGCGCATCAGCCTGTAGCACGCCAGCCATATTGCCACCGCCAAAGCCTGTGTTTATACGGCTGCGGATGAGCTTCAGGTTTTTAAAATTAATGCCCTCAAGCGATTGTTTTAATTGCAGGTAATCAGCATACTCAGAGTTGTTGTCTACCACAATTATCTGGTAGTTTATGCTCTCAGCAGTTTTGCTAATAATAGAGTTAATGCATTCTGAGGTTAGCATACCGGAGTTATAATGCACTAATATAATGGCTATATCAAACATTTATTTTGGTTTTATAGCAATGAATGATACACATCAAGATATTGTTTTGCCGCGGTATCCCAGCTAAAGCCTGCCGCGCGTTTTTTATAAGCCCGCGCAAAGGCATCGGGGTTATTGCTATATGCATCCATACCCTTGTTAAATTCGCCAGCCATATATTCCGCATCAAAATCGTCCCAGTAAAAAGCATCGGTACCACCTATTTCGGGCAATGATGCCCTGTTTGCTAAAAATATAGGCTTGCCATACGTCATAGCTTCAATGGGTGGCAGGCCAAAGCCTTCGGCTACAGAGGCAAGTGCAAAAGCGGCACAATGGGCATAATAGTACTGTTTTGCCTCATTGCTTATTTTCCCGGTTAAAAATACACGTTGCTGCAGGTTGGCGTTCTCAATGGCCTGTTTTACTTCAGCACCATAATCGTTAGCATTATTGCCGGCAATAATAAGGTTATAACCGGGCAGGTGGGCCATCATGTTTATTAAAGCGGTAAAGTTTTTTTTAGGGATAAAAGCGCCAATGCTAAAAATAAATGGCCTGTTTACGGGTACATCGGGCGTAAAGCCGGCCGGTATAATGGCGGTATCTACCGGGTTACCGTTATAAATTATGTATTCGGGCACATTAGGCACATCAAAATACTGGTGTGTTTGTGCTTTGGCGTATTCGCTAATATAAGTAATAGCATTGCTACGTTTAAGCTTTTCTTTAAACAGGATGCTCATTTTATTATCAGTGCCATGCTCTGCAAAATTAACATCGTGCACGGTAAGCAGGTAGTTGCCTACCCTTTTTGGTTCAAACTTTATATTCTGGTTTACAGAGTGCCACAAGTCATGCTTATCATTAACCCTGAACATGGGGTAGCGGTTAAGCCCCGAAAGCTTTTTGTAGCTGAACGTACTGCCAAATTCTGCCTTAAGGGGCGCAGTTTTTTCGGCACACAGTGTAACGTTTAGCCCGGTAAGGTTTTGAGCGCTAAGCCCTTTGATGAGCCCGTAATTAAAAGTGCCAAAGCCGGTTGCCTGGTTTTTAATGTTGTGGGTTTCCAAAAATATATTTTTGTCCAAACTGATAGTTTTTACAAAAATATAAAAAATAACGTATGGTTATTTATAATACTGCCCCGTTGCTTATGCTAATAGTGCATTAAAATGATAAATTTGCCATGATTTATCAAACCAATGATTTCATGAAAATAGTTATTGCGCCTTTTTTTAAAAATATGGAAGATAACCTTAAGGGTATTGTTTCTAATTTTAGCAGTACAGGCACCATGTTTGTGCAGGGAAGGCGCAATACAATAAAAACTTTTCCGCTGGGCGATATTACTGTAAATGTAAAGTCATTCCGCAAACCTAATATCATTAATACGGTTGCCTACCGGTTTTTCAGGAAAAGCAAGGCAAGGCGCTCTTTTGAGTACGCAAGCCTGCTGCTGGAAAAGGGTATAGGCACACCACAGCCCGTGGCTTTTTTTGAAAACATGGGCGCATTAGGGTTTAAGGACAGCTACTATATTAGCGAACACCTAACCCCGGACCTTACTTTTAGGGAGCTGGTTGAGGTGCCTGCGTGGCCCGATCATGAGAATATACTGCGCCAGTTTACGCGTTTTTGCTTTTTTCTGCATGAAGCGGGGGTGGAGTTTAAAGACCATTCGCCGGGAAATACGCTGATTGTAAACAAGGGCAACGGGCAGTATGCGTTTTACCTGGTTGATCTTAACCGCATGGATTTTCATGACCATATTGATTTTGACCTGCGGATGGAAAACCTGAAGCGGTTAACGCCAAAAGAAGAAATGGTAAGGGTAATGAGCAGCGAATATGCAAAGTTGTATAACAAGCCCGAAGCGGAAGTATTTGAAAGCCTTTGGCACAAAACCAGCGAATTTCAGCGAAAATTCTGGAGGAAACGGAAGATGAAAAAAAGGTTGAAGTTTTTTGGGAAATAAAATTTTGTTCAAAGTTTAAGGTTTCAGGTTCAAGGTTGAACCCTGAACCCTAAACTCTAAACTCTAAACTGTATGAAAGCATCTGTTATAATGAGTACCTATAATGCTGAGGCATGGCTTGAAAAAGTGCTGTGGGGCTTTAGTGTGCAGACTGAAAAAGACTTTGAGGTTATTATTGCCGATGACGGCAGCGGCCCGGCTACAAAACAACTTTTGGACAGCCTGGCTCAACAGCTACCCATGCCTGTAGTACACGTATGGCAAGAAGATAATGGTTTCCAGAAAACGCAGATACTTAATAAAGCTATAATGGCGGCTAAGGGCGATTACCTTATTTTTACCGATGGCGACTGTATTCCGCGGGCTGATTTTGTGGCGACGCACTTAAAATACAGGCAGGAAGGCTATTTTTTATCGGGTGGATATTTTAAACTGCCGATGGAAACATCAATTGCTATTACAAAAGAAGATATTGCATCGCAACGTTGCTTTGATGTAGCCTGGCTAAAACAAAACGGGCTGGGCAATGTAAAAACCGGAAAGCTCACCGCTAAGGGCTTTAAGGCTAAATTGCTGAACTTTATTACGCCCACAACAGCGTCCTGGAATGGGCATAACGCATCGGCATATAAGGCAGACCTGGTGGCAGTAAACGGCTTTAATACGCAAATGCAGTATGGTGGTGAGGATCGCGAGCTGGGCGAAAGGTTGTTTAATAAAGGGCTTAAGAGCAAACAGATTCGCTATAGCGCAATTTGCATTCACCTTGACCATGCGCGTGGTTATGTGAGCGATGCCGTTTGGAAAAAGAATAATGAAATACGGGAGTTTACCAAAAAAAATAAAGTGGTGAAGACCCTGACGGGAATAGAGACTCTTTAATTAATTGTTTTTAAGGTATTCCTGTAGCTGCGGCAAAATCAAATCAGGCGTAAACTCTTTATAGAGCGTCAATGCGCTGTCTTTCATTTCTTTAGGTGAGTTCTTGCCATAAAGCTCCGGCTTGTAATCCTGCAAATGTACCGATACGTAAGTGGTGCCGTTCTCGAAGCTGTTCCACGCTTCTTTATTTATCCATGTAGAAAATATGGTAAACGTAGGCACATCAATAGCCTTGGCCATGTTTATGGCACCACCCTCATTACCTATAAGCGCCTTGCAGTGGTATAGTATGGATAGAAAATCGCGTATGCTGCCCGGCATAATATCCATGCGTATTTTTTGTTGTGTTTCCGGTTTGCACAGGTTAAATATTTCCTGCGCCTCCGGTACCTGAAGGGGTACATAATTAAAAATCATCTGCACGTCTTCTTTTTGTGCAATACGATCCAGTAACTGCGCCATATAGGGGGCAGGGTAGGTTTTGTTGTGCCCGCTACCCAGCGCACTTATCATGTACAGATTTTTAACTCCGGCCAGTCCTTTATCGGCAATAACTTTGCGGCCCGCCTCAATTTCTTCGGCGGTCATGTATATGCGGGGTTTATAATCGGGCTCAATGTCCGGCTGTAGTACCCTGATAAGCTCAAGGCGGTTATCTATAGCGAGGCCTGCGTGGCTTAAAGGTTCTTTAAGCTCTTTGATGGTCTCGGTATAAATATAGCTGGTGTAGGGTTTAAAGAAGCTTATTTTGCGCGGGGCACGGCAAAAAGACACCATAAGGTTACTCTCTACCTTACCATAGGCATCTATAACTATATCGTACTTTGTTTTGCGCATTTGCCGCAAAAATTTAAAAAAAGCAATGCGGCTATCCCTAAACTTGGGATTAAACAGCAACACCTTATCAATATTAGGGTTGTTTTCTGTAACCGGTTGTGTAAATGGGTATATGCTGTACTCTATAGTACTTTGCGGGTATATTTTTTTCAGGTTGTTGCAAATTACGGTGCTGGCAAGCACGTCGCCAATCATTTTTTGCTGTATTACCAATATGCGCGGGTTAGGCACCTGGTTGTACATTTCCTGCAGGTATACATAGCGCATGTATACATGATAACCCAGTATGCGTGCAATTTCGAAACCGCGGCCACCGTTAAGGAAGCCTAGCCCCAGTATGTATGATTTAAAAAACCTGAACCCTGGGCGGATGGTATAATGAAACAGGTTGGGCTTTTCACCTTTTTTGTGCAACTCTTTAGCCTTAAGCAGGGAGTATTGCAACCTTTTGTTTAAAAAGTCCTGCCCATCTCTAAACGAAAAATGCTTTATAGACTGTTGCAGCACACCGCTTTTGCCGTTTATTTCCAGCATTTCGTGCACCAGCTTATCTGATGTATAGCGGCATTTGCTGCGGCGGAAAATACGGGCGGTACGGTCTTCGTTAAACGTGTTGTTTACCAGGGGCCTGCCTTTGTAGTAAAAAATACGCTTCACCCAAAAAGCCACCTCTTCGGGGTTGCTGTTAAGGGTATCTTTAATTTCGGCAATACCTTTATCTGTTACCCGTTCATCGGCATCAAAAAACAACACCCAGTCGTGCTGCGCCAGGGCTAAATTATAGTTACGCTGGCTCGAAAAATCGTCAAATTTACGCTGGTAAAGGCGCACATGCGGAAATTCTTCCTGAATAATTTTAGTGGTGTTATCTGTACTAAAAGAGTCTACCAATACAATTTCATCGGCAAAAGCCATATTGTTTATGTAGTCCCTTATGTTGTGCTCTTCATTATAAATAATGCCAAGCGCCGATATTTTAACTGGTGTTTCGCCCATTATGCCTTTTTAAACCGCTACGTCATATTCCCTCAGGGCGTTGTTAAGCGAAGTCTTTAAATCTGTAGATGGCTTGCGTTTGCCAATGATAAGCGCGCACGGCACCTGATATTCTCCTGCGGCAAACTTTTTAGTATAGCTGCCCGGTATCACTACGCTGCGCGCCGGTACTATGCCTTTCATTTCTACGGGCACATCTCCGGTAACATCAATAATTTTGGTAGATGCGGTAAGGCACACATTGGCACCCAATACGGCTTCGGTTTCTACCCTTACGCCCTCTACCACAATACAGCGCGATCCTATAAAGGCACCGTCTTCTATAATAACGGGTGCGGCCTGCAGGGGCTCGAGTACGCCGCCTATGCCCACGCCACCACTAAGGTGTACGTTTTTGCCTATTTGTGCGCAGCTACCCACAGTGGCCCATGTATCTACCATGGTGCCCTCATCTACATAAGCGCCTATGTTTACATAGCTGGGCATTAATATAACGCCACCTGCAATATAAGCACCATAGCGGGCTACGGCATTTGGCACCACGCGAATGCCTTTTTCGGCATAGTTGCGTTTAAGCAGCATTTTATCGTGATATTCAAATATACCGGCCTCAAGGGTTTCCATTTTTTGGATGGGAAAGTACATAACCACTGCTTTTTTAACCCACTCGTTTACCTGCCATCCGCCTTCTATGGGCTGGGCAACGCGCAGTTTACCTGCATCAAGCAGTTCGATAACCTGGCGTATGGCATTAGTAGTGGTTTCATTTTGAAGTAGCGACCTGTCTTCCCAGGCTTGCTCTATAATAGGTTGTAAAGCGTCCATGTAATGATATTGGGTTTTGGCAAAGATACTAAAGCGGGTAAATTATCAATGCCTTTGTTAGCAAATATCACAATTTAAAGCAGGTTTTTTAGATTAAGGTGCGCAACAATTTCTATCTTTAAACCATGAAAGACAACTTCTCTGCACAGGCACAGGGTTATGCGCAATTTAGGCCGCATTATCCGCCGGAAATGATAGCCTATATTGCTTCTTTAGTCAAAAAAAAGCATGCCGCGCTTGATGTTGCCACCGGAAACGGACAGGTAGCCGCGGCACTGGCCCATTATTTTGATGCTGTGCACGCTATTGATATTAGCAGCAACCAGTTGCAAAATGCCACACAGCTGCCTAATGTGCACTACAGCGAGCAACCCGCAGAGGCTACAAATTTTGCCGATGCTACTTTTGACCTTATAACTGTTGCACAGGCCATACACTGGTTTAACTTTGGCGCTTTTTATAAAGAGGTGTACCGCCTGCTTAAGCCAGAAGGCATTTTAGCCGTGGCGGGCTACGGTCTGTTTAGCACCAACCCTGAAACGGACCGCATTATCCGCCATTTTTATAACGGTATTGTGGGCCCGTACTGGGATGCGGAACGCCGCTACCTTGACGAGAGTTATACTACAATACCTTTTCCGTTTGAGGAGGCCGAGGTGCCGCAGTTTAGTAATGTGCTAACCTGGACGTTTGAGCAGCTTACCGGCTATCTTGAAACATGGAGCGCCACACAGCATTACATTACTGCAAATGGCACAAACCCGCTTGATATAATACGGGAAGACTTTAGGGCAAGCTGGGAAAAAAATAATAAAGAGGTGGTTTTTCCGTTTTTGCTGCGTGTAGGAAAGGCATATAACAGGCTGTAGTGGAAATTACAAATATCAAATTACAAATATCAAATTATAATGAAATTGAGATTTTTTGCCGCAGCGGCTCTTGCCGTAGCGCTTTTTAGCTGTAAGAACGATGCGACAACCGATAGCAAAAAACCGGCTACTGAGGGTACCGGGGTACAAGGCGAAATGGGTGAGGACGCTGCCGAAGACATTGCCCCAAAAGAGGGTGAAGTATTGCTGAGGCTAAACTATCCTAAAGGGTTTAAACAACAGCTAAATTATATTTTTGAAAGCAGCGGCGACGCCATGAACGGTGCTGTTGCTATGGTTATAAATTATACGGTTAGCGACGTAAGTACCGGTAAAACACCAGTGTTTGACTTTACCGGCGAAATTACAGGCATGAAAGCCAAGTATGATGTTCAGGGTACAAAGATGGACTATGACTCTGCGCTGAAGCTGCCGGCCAAGGCATCTGACAGTGAGCGTGAAATGGATAAAAAATTCAGGGGTATTGAGGGCAAGCCGCTTTCGTTTTCGCTGGATAAAAAGGGCAAGGTGGTTAAAGATATGCAGTTTACCGCCGCTGCCGCACCGGAAGATTTGCCGTTTGATATAAAAAGCTACCAGATAGAATTTCCGTCTAAACCGGTGGCTGTGGGAAGCACGTGGACAAATAAAAGCATTGACAAGCAGCAAAACGGCATAAAAACCAATACCTATACCTTAACCAAAATTACCGATGCTACGGTAGTTATTGATGTAAAATCGGTTTGGCCGGCACCTGCCATGCGTGGCGCGAAACCCACTGTATTTATAGGCAGCTATACGGTAGACCGCAAAACAGGAATGCTTTTAAACGCCAGTATGAGCGGAGGGGTAGAAACCGTAGGGGGCACTATTACAATGACCTTTATAAGCAAAGAGGTAAAGTAGGGTTTAAAGTTTGATGTTTAAATTATAAATGTTTATCATTTATTTTGAGATTCTAAATAGTAATTTAATGAAAAAGCTTCTTCTGATTTTATGTACTATATTACCATTAATGGTTTATTCGCGACAGCGTACACAAAAAATGTATACACTTCGACTGGATGAAGACGTAGCTGTAAGATTCCCGTTTAAACCCATTCAAGGTGATAGTATTATCAACGCCGTTACTATTTCAGAATATTATCTAAATATTGGGACTCATTCTTTTTATGTACTTAAAGTACCTTTTCAAGATATAGAGCTGCCCTACAATAACATAACTCTTGAAAATTGTTATGCACTAATAGCATCGATGCGCAATCGTGTATATGCCGATAAAGGTTACCATATTATTGAAGATCAATTTTATGAGATAGGCAGATATAAAGGTTATGGTATAAAAATAGCTGATAATGCGAAATTGTTTTCTGAAGAGCGGATATTTATTATCGGTAAATATTACTACATTATAAGCTATTCTAATCCTGTAAATTATGATTCGGGAATAGGTGACGTTTTTTTTGATACTATAGTAATAAATCAAAATGGTTCAAGTCAGTTAGAAGGTGTGCCGCCGGAATATTATATTAATTATATTTTAGTAGCAATAGGTACAATTGCAGTGATTATTGTATTTGTATTTTTGAGAAGGAATAAAATAAGGAAATAAAGAATAAATTAATAAATGAGAATACTCGCTATAGATTATGGCTTTAAGCGCACCGGCATTGCCGTGACCGATGAAATGCAAATGATTGCCAGTGGGCTAACTACGGTAGAAAGCCCGAAGGCCATTGCGTTTTTGCGCGATTATTTTGCAAAGGAAAAAGTGGGCGAGGTGCTTATAGGCGAGCCGAAGCAAATGAATGGGCAGCCCAGCGAGAGTGCCCCCATAATAGAGGCCTTTGTAGCAAAATTCAGGACAGAATTTCCGGATATGCCGCTGGTTAGGGTAGATGAGCGCTTTACCAGCAAGATGGCTTTCCAGACGATGTTAAACAGCGGACTGAAAAAAAAGCAGCGTCAGGACAAGAGTCTTATTGATGAAATTTCGGCAACAATTATGCTTCAGGATTATTTAGTGCAAAAAAATAACCGATTATAATTTATATATTCATAAAAATGCAAATTTAACGCTATTGCTATTGCAATTGTGATAACTTTTACATTATTAGGTAGTAAATTTGCAGCTTCAACTACACTACAAATGTCATCAGCTATACAAAAAGAGCACGAGATTGTTCTTATCGGCGCCGGTATAATGAGCGCTACCCTGGGTATGTTTTTAAAAGAACTGATGCCCGATTTAAAGATAAACATTTATGAAAGGCTGGATGTTGCCGCCGCCGAAAGCAGCGATGCGTGGAACAACGCCGGCACCGGGCACAGCGCCTTTTGTGAGCTTAACTATACCCCTGAGAAGCCCGATGGCAGTATAGATACCTCTAAGGCAGTTAAAATTGCCGAATGGTTTGAGGCTTCCAAGCAATTTTGGGCATACCTGGTAGAAAAAAACCTCATTACAAAACCCGAAGATTTTGTGCGCAGCATACCGCACATGAGTTTTGTATGGGGTGCTGAAAATGTGGAGTACCTTAAAAAAAGGCACGAAGCGCTGCAAAAATTTCCGTTGTTTAAGGGCATGCAGTACAGCGAAGATAAAGCAACCATAAAACAATGGATGCCACTTGTAATGGAGGGGCGTAAGGACGATGATGTTATTGCCGCCACCAATATGCCTATAGGTACCGATGTTAACTTTGGCGAGCTTACCCGCGATATGTTTGCATGGCTGGGTAAACAGCCCAATGTAAATATTTACTTTGGCCACGAGGTTACAAACATGCGCCGCAGCCGCAATGGCAGCAACAAATGGAAGCTTAAGATAAAAGACCTTAATACCGGCGAAAAAAAGCGTGAATATGCTTCGTTTGTATTTATTGGTGCGGGCGGTGGCTCTTTGCACCTGCTTGAAAAAGCCGATATACCAGAAGGTAACGGTTTTGGCGGTTTCCCGGTAAGCGGCCAGTGGCTTAAGTGTGTTAACCCAGAAATTATAGAAAAACATAACGCCAAGGTATACGGAAAGGCCTCGGTTGGGGCACCACCAATGTCGGTTCCGCACGTAGACACCCGCATGATAAACGGTAAAAAGGAACTGCTTTTTGGTCCGTATGCCGGTTTTAGTACCAAGTTTTTAAAACAAGGTTCTTACTTTGATTTGACCAATTCTATACGCCTTAATAACATTAAGCCGATGCTTGCGGCAGGTTACCACAACATGGGGCTTACCAAGTACCTTATACAACAGGTAACGCAAAGCCCTGAAGACAGGCTTGAGGCGCTTAAAGAATACCTTCCGGATGCCAAGATGGAAGACTGGGTGCTGGAAACAGCCGGGCAGCGCGTTCAGGTAATTAAGAAGGATGAGAAAGAAGGTGGCAAGCTGGAGTTTGGTACCGAAATGATAAGCAGTGCCGACGGTACGCTGGCAGTGCTTTTAGGGGCGTCTCCGGGTGCCAGTACAGCGGTGAGCATTATGCTGGAGTTGATGGAAAAATGCTTTGCCGATGAAATTAAAACCGGGGCATGGCAACAAAAGCTAACCGCAATGATACCATCTTACGGGCAATTGCTTAATGATAACCCTGAGATGCTTGCAAAAGTGCGCCAGCACAGCGATGAGGTACTTGGGCTTACCAGTTTTCAACACGAAAATTAAGTTGAGGTGGCTGAAGCAGGCTAAGCTTGTTGAAGCTTCTTAAATAAAAAATATAACCCGTTAGTTTAGGCTAACGGGTTTTTTATTTACTGAAAAAAGAGCCGTAATTACAACATTGACTGCAAAACAGAAATGTTTTTGCTTTAAATATGTAAATTGCACTAACAATATCAAAATTGATGACACGATATATTTTAACCCTGTTTTTGGCAATTTCCGTTGTGGGATGTGCTACCAATAAAAACCTTACGAATAAGGCTGACGATGCACTGAAAAAGGCTGTTGCACAGTATACCTACCTTGCCACACAGGTGGAGCCGGGCGCTTACCCAAAAACATATCACGCGAACGGTAATAGATTAGAAACCAGCGATTCAGGATGGTGGTGCAGTGGGTTTTACCCGGGTACGCTGTTGTTGCTTGATGAATCGCAAGGCGCCCCTGAGCTTAAGAGGGAGGCGTTATCTTTTTTACAAGACCTTAAAAAAGAGCAATTTAATACTACAACGCACGACCTTGGCTTTATGATGTACTGCAGCTTTGGCACTGCCGAACGCCTCTCACCTTCAGCAGAATATAAAGAGGTGCTGATGAAGAGTGCTAAATCACTTTCAACACGGTATAATGGGGTAGCCAAATGTATTAAATCATGGGACCCTGCGCCGTGGAACCATGCCGGGCCTACAGAAATGCCTGTTATTATAGACAACATGATGAACCTTGAGCTGCTGTTTTGGGCTACCCGCCACAGCGGTGACAGTACGTACTACAAAATAGCCGTAAATCATGCAGATACAAGTATGAATAATCATTTCAGGAAAGATTACAGCTCGTTTCATGAGGTGGTTTATGATATAAACACGGGGGCTGTAGTGCGCCAGATTACCAACCAGGGCGCAGCAGACGGCTCATCGTGGGCGCGTGGGCAGGCATGGGGATTGTATGGCTATACTGTTATGTACCGCGAAACTAAAGATGTTAAGTACCTTGTTCAGGCGCAAAATATTGCAGACTATATTTTGAAGAACCTGCCTAAAGATAAAGTGCCCTACTGGGACTACCAGGCACCCGGTATACCTAATGCCCTTCGCGATTCATCGGCGGCGGCCATAACGGCTTCGGCGCTACTGGAGCTTCAGGGATATTCTGATAAAGGGAAGTCTGAAAGCTATTTACGTGAAGCTAAGGCCATGCTAGAGGTACTGGTTTCGCCCGAATATTTTGCGGCGGAGAAAACCAATGGCGGCTTCCTGCTTTTGCATGGTGTAGGAAATATGCCCAACAAAACAGAGGTAGATACGCCATTATCTTATGGAGATTATTATCTGGTGGAGGCACTTTTGCGATACAAACAACTTAAGAATTAGTGTAATTAACTGAAAATTAGGTATTTAAAATAGTTAAAAAAATGCATCGAAAAATTTGCATGAATAAATTTAATTGCCGTAAATTTGCCTAACGGTGTTAAGTTATTTATAAACTTAAAATTATGGGAAGTAAAGAACGCATTTTGCGACAGAAGGAGGAGACCCGCGCCAACATACTTACAGCAGCACGGGATATCGTGAAGCAGGAGGGATGGCAGGGGCTGAGCATGCGCAAAATTGCCGATAAAATTGAGTACACCGCCCCGATTATTTACGAATACTTTTCTAACAAAGAGGCTATATTACAAGAACTTACATGCAAAGGCTTTATGCTTTTAGCCAAAGATCTTGCCGCTGTAAAGAAAAAATATGATACGCCGGCCGAACAGCTTGAAGGCATGTGGATGGCCTACTGGGACTTTGCCAGAAAAAACAAAGAAATGTACCAGCTGATGTATGGTGTGCAGATGACCTGCTGTGCCAAGAGTACGCCGGAAAGTGATGGCCCGTATGACCTTATAAGCCAGGTAATAGCGGAGCTGATGGGAGTGGATGACCCGGAGGAAGAAGTAATTTTGCAAAAGTACTTTACGTTTTTCTCTGTAATACATGGGCTTATCTCGATAAATATGATAGGCGAGGGCCTGAGCTCAGACATTAATAAACAAATACTTAAAGATGCTATTTCGGGCATTATCAGGTACATAAAAGATTAGTGCTTTTTTTGCCCAATTGGTTAACACCGTTAGATAATTTATCATTGTTATACATATGCTTTTAACAGGCATTTTTTTTAAACCGTTTACTTAACACCGTTAGATATTTTTATAAGCCATTAATTCAAAACACATTTTAGCTAAAATTTTTTCTCAGTCACTTAACATCATTAAATCATTTAATCCCGTTATGAAAAAAGTTGTATTTATATCTGTACTTGCCTTAACTGCATTGCTGTATGCATGCTCGGGCAACAATGCTGCTGCCCCCGCTGCGGCACAGGCCCAGCCGTTGCCTGTTTATGAAATTGCCGCACACGATGCCTTTACATGGCAGGAATATCCGGTAACGCTGGAAGGCCGCACCGATGTTGAAATCCGTCCGCAGGTGGATGGCTACCTTCAAAAAATATTTGTAGACGAAGGCGCTTATGTAACTGCCGGCCAGCCTATTTTTAAAATTGAAGACCACCGCTACCGCGAAGCGCTTAACAATGCCACAGGCACGCTAAACGCTGCCGATGCCGCGCTTATCAATGCAAAGCTTGAAGTTGAAAAACTAACGCCACTGGTGGAAGGCAAGGTAATATCAGAATACCAGCTTAAATCGGCCAAGGCCTCTCTTAAAATTGCCGAAGCCAACAAAAAACAGGCCGAAGCCGGTGTTGCATCTGCAAGGATCAACCTTAATTACACTACGGTTACCGCGCCGGTAAGCGGCTACATTACCCGCCTGCCTAAAAAACAAGGAAGCCTTGTATCTGCAGCCGATCCGATGCCGTTAACCACGCTGTCTGACATTGCCGAAGTACATGCTTATTTTTCGCTTAGCGAGGCTGATTTTATCATCTTCCGCGAAAAATTTAAAGGCGCAACCCTTAATGACAAGATTAAAAACCTACCACCGCTTGCCCTTGTGCTGCCTAACAGCGCTGAGTATGAGCAAAAAGGCAAGGTAGATATGGTAGACGGCCAATTTGATAAAACTACAGGCGCCATTACGCTAAGGGCAAGTTTCCCCAACGCAAAAGGGCTGTTACGCTCTGGTAACACAGGTAAGGTAAGGCTTGGCCTGCCGTATGCGGGTGCGCTGCTTATCCCTCAGTCTGCCACGATAGAAATTCAGGATAAAATATTTGTATACACTGTAGATACCGCCAATAAAGTAACAAAGACACAGGTAAACATCATTGGCAAATCTGGCACTGACTACCTTATAAAAGACGGCCTTAAAAACGGTGACAGGATTGTTTTTAAAGGCTTTGAAACCCTACAGGACGGCACGGTTATCGTTCCGCAAAAAATGGCCCCCGTAGTTGCTGCCAAGTAATTTAAAACTAACTATTTAACATCAATTAAACATGTTTAAGAAATTTATAGACCGGCCGGTTTTGGCTACGGTCATAAGCGTCCTATTGGCTATTTTGGGGGTCATTGGCGTTACTTCACTACCCCTTACACAGTTTCCTGACATCGCGCCGCCGGCAGTACAGGTTACTGCGGTATACCCCGGTGCTAATGCCGAAACGGTACTGCGCTCTGTAGCGCCATCGCTTGAAGAATCCATTAACGGTGTAGAGAACATGAGCTACATGACCTCTACCGCCAGTAACGATGGCTCGCTGATAATAAGCGTGTACTTTAAGCTGGGTACCAACCCTGACCAGGCTGCGGTAAACGTACAAAACCGTGTGGCACAGGCTACCAGCCAGCTGCCTGCCGAAGTGGTGCAGGCGGGTGTTACCACGGCCAAGCAGCAAAACAGCCTTATTATGGTGGTTGACCTGTTCTCTGAAAACGAGGCGGAATATGACCAGACCTTTTTGGCCAACTATGCCCAGATAAACATCATTCCTGATATAAAAAGGATTCCGGGTGTGGGCCAGTCCATCATATTTGGTGGTAATAAAGACTACTCTATGCGTGTATGGCTTAACCCGGGGCAAATGGCTTCGTATAACATAAGCCCGCAGGAGGTAATGGCCGCCATACAGGATAAAAACCTTGAGGCTGCCCCCGGTAAATTTGGCGAGAACAGCCCTGAGTCTTTTGAATATGTAATTAAATATAAAGGTAAGCTGAACAAGCCATCGGACTATGAAAACATTATTGTGCGCACCAATACCGATGGTACCATGCTGCACCTTAAAGATGTAGCCCGTATTGAGTTTGGCGCTTACACCTACGGTAACTTTACCCGTGTAAACGGCAAGCCGGGCGTTAACATCGCTGTGATGCAGCTGCCGGGCTCTAACGCTAACGACATACAGATAGCCGTAGACAAGCTGATGGAAAAGGCTTCTAAAAACTTCCCTAAAAAGGTTAAGCACCTTATACTATACAACACAAAAGTAATGCTTGATGCCAGTATTGAGCAGGTAGAGCATACCCTTATTGAAGCCTTTATCCTGGTATTCATAGTAGTGTTCCTGTTCCTTCAAGACTTCAGGTCGACGCTTATACCGGCCATAGCCGTTCCGGTGGCCTTGCTGGGTACGTTCTTCTTTATGTCGGTCTTTGGTTTCTCTATCAACCTGCTTACGCTGTTTGCATTAGTATTGGCAATTGGTATAGTGGTGGATGATGCCATTGTAGTCGTCGAGGCCGTGCACGCCAAGATGGAGCACAGGCACCTTTCGCCAAAAGCGGCAACAACATCAGCCATGAGCGAAATTACAGGCGCCATTATATCTATTACACTGGTAATGTCGGCCGTGTTCCTTCCGGTAGGCTTTATGCAGGGCTCAACGGGCGTATTTTACAGGCAGTTTGCCTTTACGCTGGCCATAGCCATTGTTATTTCGGCCATTAACGCCCTAACGCTTAGCCCGGCACTGGCAGCCTTGTTCTTAAAACAGCATGCGCCTAAAGCCAATGGCGAAAAGCCCAACCTTAAAGAGCGCTTTTTTGCAGGCTTTAATGTAGGGTTTGATAAAATAACCAACCGTTATGTGGGCAGCCTGCGCTTTTTAGTGCGCTACCGCTGGTTTAGCCTTGGTGCCCTGGCTGTTATAATAGGCGCCACCGTATGGATGGTAAGGACAACGCCATCGGGCTTTATACCGAGTGAAGACCAGGGCTTTATAGCCATATCGCTGTCAATGCCGGCAGGTACATCATTAGACCGTACCAGCAAAGCCATGGCAGAGGCAGAAGCTGCTTTGGGTACCATGGAATCGAAACGTACACTAATGGGGCTGTCAGGCTTTAACATACTAACGCAATCATCGAGCCCGTCGTTTGGTGTGGCGTTCATACTACTTAAGCCGTCTAAAGAACGCGGAGAGGTTAAAGACATCAATGCCATTATGGACCAGGCACGCCAAAAGCTGTCGGCCATAAAAGGCGCCAGCTTCTTTGTATTTACATTCCCTACCGTACCGGGCTTTAGTAACGTAGACGGCCTTGACATGGTGCTGCAGGACCGCACCGGCGGTAGCCTTGAAAAGTTTAGCGGTGTGGGTAATAAGTTTATAGGTGAGCTGATGAAACGCCCTGAAATAGCGGTAGCGTTTACATCGTTCAGGGCTGACTACCCGCAGTTTGAAATGCAGGTAGACGACGTAAAGGCAGAGCAGCTGGGTGTTAGCGTGAAGGCGCTGATGCAAACCGTTCAGGCGTATTACGGTAGTGCGCAGGTAAGCGACTTTAACCGCTTTGGTAAATATTACCGCGTAATGGTGCAGGCTGAAAAAGGCAACCGTGCCACGCCTGAATCGCTTGATGCGGTATTTGTTAAGAATAAAACGGGCGAAATGGTGCCTATAAACACCCTTGTGAAACTGGTGCGTGTATACGGGCCGGAAAACGCATCTCGCTACAACCTGTTTAACTCTATGGGGATAAACGCCATACAAAAACCGGGTTACAGCTCGGGTGATGCCATTAAAGCGGTAGAAGAAGTTGCCGCGCAGCAGCTGCCGTTGGGTTATACTTACGAATTTTCGGGTATGACGAAGGAAGAAATATCTTCAGGTGGGCAGTCGGCAGTGATCTTCGGGCTAAGCCTTGTGTTTATTTACTTTTTGCTTGCCGCGCAGTATGAAAGCTACATCCTGCCTATGGCAGTAATATTATCTATACCTACGGGCATCTTTGGGGTGTTTGCCGCCATTGGCCTTACCGGAATCTCAAACAACATTTACGTGCAGGTGGCGCTGGTAATGCTAATAGGGCTCCTCGCCAAGAATGCCATCCTTATTGTAGAGTTTGCCGTTCAGCGAAGGCGGGCAGGCAAGACACTGCTGTCATCCGCGCTCGAAGCAGCCAAGCTTAGGCTAAGGCCTATCATCATGACATCGCTTGCCTTTATTGTAGGGCTTATACCGATGATGAGCGCCACGGGGCCATCAGCCCAGGGTAACCACTCTATTAGTATTGGTGCCGCCGGGGGTATGATCTCGGGTGTGGTGCTGGGCTTGTTCATCATACCGGTGCTGTTTATCGTGTTCCAGTATTTGCAGGAAAAGGTATCGGGCAAAATGGGTAACAATGAGCTTGAAGGCGAATTAGAACATATAAAATAATTAAAATGAAATACAGCAATTATATAGTAATGCTATTGCTACTGGTTGTTACCGGCTGTAAGGTATATA
>Ga0265780_10003995_pt1 | contig 19175 bp, 14 predicted proteins | sample P1T30metagenome_FD_192432 | JGI IMG/M metagenome (GOLD analysis project Ga0265780, IMG submission 192432) | Plant litter microbial communities from East Loma Ridge, Irvine, California - P1 T30 | ecosystem: Environmental > Terrestrial > Plant litter > Unclassified | place: USA: California...
GCATGCCGCTGCTGGCCGGGCTGTCGATCGCGCACGGCTTCCTGCCGCCGCACCCGTCGCCGACCGCGCTGGTGGCGGCGGTGCATGCGGACATGGGAACGACGCTGCTGTACGGCCTGGTGGTGGCAGTGCCGACGCTTCTGATTGCCGGCCCGCTGTTCGCGATGACGCTCAAGGGCATCCGTGCCGAGCCGGCCGCCGTGTTCCGTGGCGCGCCGGCGTCCGGGCCTCAGCATGACCATGCGCTGCCGGGCACCTTCGTCAGCGTCTTCACCGCGCTGCTGCCGGTGGGGCTGCTGGGGGCGTTCACGCTGGCCACGCTGCTGCGGCCGGCGCTGGCGCAGCCGCTGGCCTTTTTCGCCAATCCGCTGGTGGTGATGCTGGCGTCCTACCTGGTGGCCATCTTCACGCTCGGCCTCGGGCGCGGGATGACGCTGGCGGAGGTGATGGGCTCGGCCCAGGAAGCGCTGCGCGAGATCGCCCCGATCCTCTTGATCATCGCCGGCGCCGGCGCGCTCAAGCAGGTGCTGACCGAAGCCGGCGTCAGCGCCCAGCTGGGCGTGCAGCTGGCCAGCTTGCCGGTGCCGCCGCTGCTGCTCGGCTGGGCGGTGGCGACCCTGATCCGTGTGTGCCTCGGTTCCGCCACCGTGGCCGGCGTGACCGCGGCCGGGGTGGTCGGGCCGCTGGTGGAATCGTCGGGGGTGAACCCGAACCTGATGGTGCTCGCCGTCGGCGCCGGCAGCCTGATGTTCAGCCACGTCAACGATTCGGCGTTCTGGATGTTCAAGGAATACTTCGGCCTGTCGCTGAAGGACACCTTCCGCTCGTGGACGATGATGGAAACCCTGGTCGGCATCTTCGGCATCCTGTTCGTCCTGCTGCTGTCGCTGTTCGTCAGCTAGACGACGTCCTATAAAAATAGTGTGGAGACCATATTGAAATACGTATTCAACCCCGTACACGCCGCGGCGCTGGCCGCGGTCCTGGCGCTCCATGGCGTGGCTGCTGCAGCCGCCGCGCCGCCGCCTTCGGTATCCGCCTACCAGACCATGCCCGAGGATGCGCGCGCGGTGACGGTGCGCGCCCGCGGCGACGGCAATGCCGACGACAGCGACGCCATCCAGCAAGCCATCGACAGCGCCGCCAACAAGGGCGCGGGCGGCATCGTGTTCCTGCCGTCCGGGCGCTACCGCATCACCCGCAGCCTGCTGGTGCCGATCGCGGTGCGCCTGTATGGCGTCGGCAAGACGCGGCCGGTGCTGGTGCTGGCGCCGAACACGCCGGGCTTCCAGAAGGGCGTCGCCAACATGTTGATCTTTACCGGCACCGACACCTACAACATCGGCGGCGTGGCGATGCCGGTGCCGGGCGCGGTGCCCTTCGATCCGGTCAACAAGCCGGTGCGCGACGCCAATTCCTCGACCTTTTATTCGGCGCTGTCGAACGTCGACTTCGAGGTCGGCGACGGCAATCCGGCAGCCGCGGCGGTGCGCATGCACACGGCCCAGCACTCGAATCTGTCGCACATCGATTTCCGCATGGGTTCCGGCCTGGCCGGGGTCTACCAGGTCGGCAACATCGGCTACGACCTGCGCTTTTACGGCGGCCGCTACGGCATCCTGGCCGAGAAGACCTCGCCGGCCTGGCAGTTCACGCTGCTCGATGCGCACTTCGACGGCCAGCGCGACGCCGCCATCCGCGAGCACGAGGCCGCGCTGACGCTGGCCAATACCGAGATCCGCAACACGCCGGTCGGCATCGAGATCGACCGCGGCTACGGCGACTGGCTGTGGGGCCAGGACCTGCGCTTCGAGAACGTGTCGAAAGCCGGCGTCATCATCAGCAACGAAAACAACGTCTATACCCAGGTCGGCTTCGAGCGCGTCAGCGCCAGCAAGGTGCCGGTGTTCGCCGCCTTCCGCGACAGCGGCAAGACCCTGGGCGGGGGCGGCCGCGATTACCAGGTGCGCGAATTCAACCATGGCCTGAAGGTGGCGCAGGCCGGCCTGCCGGGCGAATTCGACACCCATTACACGACCACGGCGCTGCCGCAGCCGGCCAAGGCACGACGCGTGCTGCGCGCGTTGCCGCCGACCGCGGAATGGGCCAGCGCGCGCAGCTTCGGCGCCAGGGGCGACGGCGTCAGCGACGACACCGCCGCCCTGCAAAAGGCGATCGACAGCCGCCGTACGGTCTACCTGCCGCTCGGGATCTATGTGGTCAATGACACCATCCGCCTGAAAGCCGATACCGTGTTGATCGGCCTGCACCCGGGCCTCACCCAGCTGCGCCTGCCGAACGGCTCGCCGCTGTTCCAGGGCACCGGCACGCCCAGGGCCGTGCTCGAAAGCGCGCGCGGCGGCGATGCGATCGTCACCGGCATCGGCATCAACACCGGCGAAGTCAACGACCGTGCTGTCGGCCTGCTGTGGCGCGCCGGCGAGAAGTCGCTGGTGGACGACATCCGCTTCCAGTGGAGCATGGGCGCCGCCACCGATCCCTACAAGAAGGGCCCTCGCTTCGACACCAGCGCCTGGTGGGACCGCCAGCACCCGAACCTGTGGGTCACCGACGGCGGCGGCGGCACCTTTACCGGCGTGTGGGCGCCGGCCGGCCATGGACGCGCCGGTTTCTACGTCAGCAATACCAAAACGCCGGGCCGGGTCTACGAGCTGTCGGCCGAGCACCACGTGCGCAACGAGATCGTGCTGGACGGCGTCGAGAACTGGGAATTCCATGCGCCGCAGACGGAAGAAGAAGTGCACGACGGTGCCGACTCGGTGGCGCTCGACATCCGCAATTCGAAGAACATCTTGCTGGCCAACTTCCACGCCTACCGGGTGACGCGCTCGATCAAGCCGGCGCCGACCGCCGTGCGCATCGCCAATTCGAGCGGGATCCGTTTCCGCAACGTGGCCGTGAACGCCGAGAGCGGCTTCCCGACCTGCGACGAAAATGGCTGCACGGCTTACCTGCGCGCTTCCAGGTACCTCTACGAAAACGCGATCGTCGACGTCACCCACGGGCTGGAAGTGCGCGAACGGATGTTCTCGGTGTTCGACTACGACGGCAAGCCGCCTGCCGGGTCGTCCACGGCGCCATCGCTGGCCCGGGTCGACAAGCTGGAGGATGGCTTTTATTCGATCGCCGGCGCCGCCGCCGATGCAAGCGGGCGCCTGTACTTCATCGATCGCCATTTCAAGCGCATCTTCAGCTACGCCCCCGGCGAAGGCTTGAAGACGGTCAGCGACGCCGCGATCGATCCGGTCAACCTGGCGGTGGACCGCAGCGGCAAGCTGCTGGTGCTGTCTTCGAGCGGCAAGGAAGGCAGCGTGTACGCGCTCGATCCCGCCGCGCCGGGCGCCCTGGCCACCTTGATCCCGCCGACGCCGGCGACGGCGCGTCCCGGTGCGCGTGTGGCCCTGCCGGTGAATTTCTGGAACAACGGCGAATTCAAGGACCAGCTGAACCTCGATACCTATGCATTCACCACGCTGGACGAGATGTTCGCGCGCGACGTGGCGCAGCCCAAGGCGCGCGAATACGTGTCGGCCGACGGCAGCCTGGTGCTGCCGGCCTTTCGCGTCGTGCGCCACGGGTCGGACGATCATCTGGGCTACCGCTGGTCGCACACGCTCGACGCCCACGGTTTCGTCAGCGCCGCGGTCGGCCGGCGCGCCGTCTTCACCAACGCGTCGCGCAATGTCACCTACAGCGCGCTGGTGGGGCAGGGCGGAGCGCTCACGGACCTGGTGCGGGTGGCCGACCGCGGCGGCGAAAGCGCGGCGCTCGGCCCGGACGGCAAGGTGTACGTGGCCAACGGCCAGGTGTTCGTCTACGACGCCAGGGGCATGCAGCTGGGGCGCATCGACGTGCCGGCCCGGCCGCTGCAGCTGGTGTTCGGCGGCGCGGATGGCCGCACGCTGTTCATCCTGACCCACCATGCGCTGTATGCGGCGCGGATCTGAACATAGTGGATCAGGCGCAGTGGATCAGGCGCGGTGCATCAGGCGCGGTGCATTAAGGTCTGGCCGCGGCCCGCGCCTGCGCGATCCAGCCATCGAACACCTGCTGGTGAAACTTGATCCACCCGGCCGTATGGCGCGCGATGTCGGCCTGCGAATTTTCACCGCTGCGCATGCGCTCGTTTTGCGCATTGATGTCGGCAATCGGCAGCCGCATGAGTTCAAATAACTTGACCGCCGCCGGGTTCTTGTCGGCCCAGGCGCGGTTGACGACGATGCGCGTGGTGTTGACCGAAAATCCGTAATCGCTGCCATCGGCCAGGCGGGTATTCGCATGCCGCGGATTGGCCGAGAACGGCACCTGCAGCCACACCACATCTTTGCCCGGCACCAGCACCCCGCTGACCCAATATGGGGTCCAGGTGTAGTACAGGATCGGTTCGCCGCGCCCGTAGCGGCCGATGGTGTCGGCGATCAGGGCGGTATAGCTGCCTTGCACATGCTTGACCGTGGCGCGCAGTTTATAGGCGTCCATGTGGTGTTCGATCATGGCTTCGCAGCCCCAGCCCGGATTGCAGCCGGTGAGGTCGGCCTTGCCGTCGCCGTCATGGTCGAACAGCTTCGCCAGGCGCGGCTCGCGCAGCTGGTCGATGTTGGTGATGTGGTACTTGTCGGCGGTCGCCTTGTCGATCAGGTAGCCTTGGGCGGCCGGGCCGGCATACTGGCCGGTGCGCAGCAGCTTGGCGTCGCCGCCGGCGTTCTCGTAATAGTCCTGGTGCAGCGGGTCCCAATGCACCGCGAGGAAGGTGGCGTCGCCATTGGCCACGGCCACGTGCGCGGTCGGGTATTCGACTTCCTTGATCGGCTGGATCTCGTAGCCCAGCTGTTCCAGGGCGCGGTCGACCAGCATGGTCTGGAAGGTTTCTTCGGCCACGGCGCCTTGCAGCGCCTGCACCTTGATGCCCTTGCCGGGCAGTCGGGCATCCGGCGTTTGCGCCATGGCCAGGCTGGTGCTCAGGGCGAGGGCGGCCAGCGCCAGCGCCGACAGCCAGCGGAACCGGCGCTGCGATTCACAGGTGACTTTGAAATTTTCAGTTCGATGCATGAAGATCCTTTCTTCTTATTGTGCTGTGATGGAGGTGGTGGGCGCGGACGTTTTACCCTGCGCCGGATTGCCGCGCACCAGGCGCAGGATGAAGCCGGCCGGCCCGGTCTGGTACCAGTGGCGCACACCGCGGCGCGGCTGTCCCATCGCCTGGGTCAGGCGGTCGAGGGTGATGGCCAGCAGCACGATGCCGAGGCCGCCGACGGTGGCCAGGCCCATGTCGAGGCGGCCGATACCGCGCAACACCATCTGGCCCAGGCCGCCGACGGCGATCATCGAGGCGATCACCACCATCGACAGCGACAGCATCAGCGACTGGTTGATGCCGGCCATGATCGACGGCATGGCCAGCGGCAGCTGCACGCGGGTGAGCAACTGCCAGGGCGAGGCACCGTAGGCGCGCGCCGCTTCGACCAGGTCGGGACGCACCTGGCGGATGCCTAGATTGGTCAGGCGCACCAGCGGCGGCAGGGCAAAGATGATGGTCACGATGACGCCCGGCGCATTGCCGATACCGAACAGCATCACCACCGGCACCAGGTACACGAAGGCGGGCGTGGTCTGCATCGCGTCCAGCAGTGGCCGCAGGATGTTTTGTGCGCGTTCATTGCTCGCCAGGAGTATCCCCAGCGGCAGGCCGATCACCATGCAGAACACCAGCGATGTCAGCACCAGCGACAGGGTGACCATCGCTTCCGGCCACACGCCCAGCATCGAAAGTACCAGCAGCGCCAGCACGGTGCCGACGGCCAGCGCGCGGCTGGTGAATTGCCAGGCCAGCAGACCGATGACGGCGATCACCACCAGCGCCGGCGCGGCCAGCAGCACGGCGCTGGCCGCGTTCAGGGTGGCGTCGATCGGCGCGCGTACGGCCTGGAAAAACGGACGGCAGTGTTCCACCACCCAGCCCAGGCCCTCGTTGATCCAGGCTTGCAGCGGCAGCGCGCCATCGACCAGTTGCGACAGGTGGAAGCCGCCGCTGTGTGCGGGCGTGGCGGCCGGGCCTGCGGCGTCGAGCCAGGACGTATCGCCCGGCGGGGTCGGCAGCCATGGGTTGTCCTGGAGCGTGATGGCCGAGGTGGCCGTAGCAGTAGTAGTAGCGGTATTCATACTGCTTGTCCTTTCTGAATTCGTGGTTCTGCAATGCGTGGCTCGGCAATGGCGGGCGTATCGCGGTCGAGGAACTTCAGCAGGGTGGTCCTGCTGATCGCGCCGCGGAAGCTGCCGTCGTCGGCCACCACCGGCACCGCGTACGGTAGTTGCGCCACCTGGCCGAACAGGCCGGCAACCGGCTCGTCGGCATCGATGGTCTGCACATCCGGCAGGAAGGCGTGCGCCAGGCCCAGCGGACCGGTATGGCCGTCGAGGGCGCTGCGCAGGGAGTCGGCCGACACCACGCCGAGGAATGTGCGTGCCGGACTGACGACATAGGCGTAGGCCCGGTCCTGCTCTTCCAGCATCGACAGCGCCGCGCGCGAACCGCGGGCCGGCGATTCCGACACCACGATCTGGCTCTTGCGGGCGATGTCGCCGGCCTTGAACACGGCCGCCGCATCGACGCCGCGCACGAAGTTGCGCACGTAGTCGTTAGCCGGCTTGCGCAGGATTTCTTCCGGCGTGCCCACCTGCACCACATGGCCGTCCTTCATGATGGCGACGCGGTCGCCGATGCGCATGGCTTCATCCAGGTCGTGCGAAATGAAGACGATGGTGCGGCGCTTGATCTGCTGCAGGCGCAGCAGTTCGGATTGCATGTCGGTGCGCATGATCGGGTCGAGCGCGGAAAACGCCTCGTCCATCAGCAGGATAGACGGGTCGCAGGCGAGGGCACGGGCCAGACCCACGCGTTGCTGCATGCCGCCCGACAGTTCATCCGGATAGCTGGCGGCATAGGCGGCGAGGCCGACCTGTTCCAGTGCCTGGCGGGCCAGCGCATGGCGTTCGGCTTTGGGAATGCCAGCCAGTTCCATGCCGAAGGCCGTGTTGTCGAGCACGGTAATGTGGGGCAGCAGCGCGAACGACTGGAACACCATGCTGATGTCCTTGCGGCGCAGCGCGCGCAGCTGGGCGTCCGGCAGGGTATTGATGTCGTCGCCGTCGATCAGGATGCGGCCGGCGGTCGGCTCGATCAGGCGGTTCAGCATGCGCACCATGGTCGACTTGCCCGAGCCGGACAGGCCCATGATGACGAAAATTTCGCCGGCTTCGATGGTAAAGCTGGCGTCGAAGACGCCGATCGTGCATTCGGTGCGGGCCAGGATATCCTGCTTGCTGGCGCCCTGGCGGACCAATGCCAGCGCTGCTTCGGGCTGGTCGCCGAATACTTTAAAGACATGGTCGATGACGATTTGTTTTGCCACGTAGTGGTTCTCCTTCGATTTGACGAATGCAGTGACACCCGCAGCCATTGGGTTTGATAGCTTGTGTGCGCGGCGCAGGCCGGTGCTGGGGCGTCATGTGCGTCTTAAAAGAAGCTGGGCGCAGGACTTTTAAGAACGCAGGCGCCAAGCGTGTGACATGGCACCGGGATAGTCGGCGAAGAGATTCGCCGAACGATTACAGGGGTTGGACAGGATAGGGGCGCGGGGCCCAGGAATTACGTGGCGACATTATAAAACAAACATCTACATTTGTGCAAATTTTTCTGAGTGGCTACAATTCGGGCTTCCCAATCCCATGGAGGAACACCCGGTTTGACTTTGCACACCCGTACGATCACTTACCTGTATGCCGCCCTGATCGGCGCCTTGACCGCGGCGCCCGCCTGCGCCGACGAACTGCCCAGGTCGCCGCTGACCGTAGGCGGAGCAATCCGCTTCAACTATGAACACAAGAGCTGGCAGGACGACTACCGCAGCGGCTTTTTCGGCCTGGATACCGCGCGCCTGGACGTCGATTACGACGACGGCCGGCTGCTCGGATCGGCCCAGTACCGCTACAACCATTACCCCAAAGGGCAGGGCGGCTACTGGCAGCATTTCCTGCAGCATGGCTGGATCGGCATGCGCTTTGCCGACAACAGTGAAGTGCACGTCGGCCTGGACAAGAACCTGTTCGGCCTCCAGCCTTTCGCGTCGAATAATTTTTACGAATCGATCGCCTTCTACGCCGGTCTGGAAGACAAGTACGACCTCGGCGTCACCTGGATGAGCCGTCCCGGCCCGGTCGAGTGGCAGCTCGGCTTTTATCCGCGCGACGGCGGCTCGTACGGCGGCGGCAGCAATACGGCCGGCGCCGCCAACCGCTACTCCTACAACATCGTCCCCGACGACGATGCGCAGGGCTACGGCACCGGCCAGCAGGATCGCGAACGCAACACCCTGATTGCGCGTCTGGCATGGCACCTCGGGCCCGGCGGCAAGCACGAGATCGGCCTGTCCGGCCTGACCGGCACAATCGACAACGGCCGCGGCACCGCTACCCGGCGCCATGCGCTGGCCGCCCACTACCGGGGCAGCTACGGCCCGGTCACGCTGATGCTGGAAGCGGCGCGCTACCGCTACGGCACCGCCCACGACGCAAGCCAGACCTACGGCGGTCTCGATGCCAACAGCTTCGTGATGCTGGGCGGCTTCGGCTACCCGTTCCCGGTGGCGTCGCGAGGCGACATTTATATTGCCAACCTCAGCTACGACATCCCGGGCCGGCTGGGGCCGTTCGCGGGGTTCAAGCTCTACAACGACTACAGCGTCCTGCACAAGCGCGTCGCCGGCTACAAGGATTCCATACAAAATGTCACTGGAATGAGTTTCTCGGCCGGGAAATGGTCGTTGTATACCGACTTCATGTTCGGCAAGCACCATCCGTATTTATCGCCGGATGGTGGCGGGCTGGCGTCGACATCGCCCGACCATAACGGGTTCACGCGACGCATCAATCTGCAGGCCGGTTACTATTTCTGACGCCCGTACCAGTAACTGAGTAGTAGCCAAGTGGTAACTAAGTAGTAACTAAGCGGAATTTAAGCGGTAACTGTGTATACTCGGCCTCGGCATATTTTCGATGTGGTTCCATGGCTGCTGATCAACAAAACCCAACAATCTTCCGCGGTGTGACAGCCGCTCTGCTTGCGCTGACGGCTGCGCTGACGGTTGCGCTGGGCACCAGTCCGGTGCTGGCGCAGGCTCCCGCGCCGTCCCCGCGCGCATTGCCCGGAGCCGCGCCGCCGCCGCCGCTCAAGCTCGACACCGTCAGCGCGCGCCGCGGCGACATCGAGCAGACCGTCGAGGCGGCCGGCAAGCTCCAGCTCCACAAATGGGCCGACACCTACGCCCAGATCGGCGGCCAGGTAAAAGAGGTCAAGGTCGCCATCGGCGACACGGTGCAGGCCGACCAGGCCCTGCTCGAAATCACGCCGGCCCAGCAACCCGCCAAGGTCGAGAGCAACCGTGCCCAGATGGCCCGGCTGCAGGCCGACCTGGCCGACCAGCGCGCCCAGCTCGAATTCGCCCAGCTCCAGTTCAAGCGCCAGACCCAGCTGAAGGCGCAGAACGCGACGCGCGAGGAAGCCTTCGAATCGGCGCGCATGAGCGCATCGTCGGCCAGCGCGCGCGTGGATGCGATCACGGCGCAGATCAACGAGCTCGAAGCGACCCTGAAAATCGACGAGGAAGCGCGCCAGAAAACCCTGGTCAGGTCGCCGATCGGCGGCACCGTGGTGGCCCTGAGCGTGCGCCCGGGGCAGATGGTCAGCGCCGCGCAACCCGCCGCGGCGCTGGTGCGGATTGCCGATTTGTCGGACATGACGGTGGCGGCGCGCGTGGCCGAAAACGACGTGACGCGCCTGCGGCCCGGCATGACGGCGAGTTTTACCACGCCTGCCTATCCCGGCAAACACTGGTCCGGCAAGCTGCGCCAGGTGCTGCCGATCCCGGTCGACGGCACCGGCGAGCAGGGCAAGCAGGCCTTGTACACGGTCCTGTTCGAAGTCAAGAACCACGACCAGGAACTGATGAGCGGCATGAGTGCGCAGGTGAAGTTCGTGGTGGCGCAGGCGCGCGATGCGGTGCTGCTGCCGCTCAAGGGCCTGGGGACGGCCGACGACGATGGCCTGTATCAGGTCAACGTGCTCGAGGCCGGCCCGCGCGTCGGCACGCGCAAGGTGAAGGTCGGTTTGCGCACGTCGCAGCAGGCGCAGATCCTGTCCGGCCTGGCCGACGGCGACAAGGTGCTGGTGGGCCCGGTGCCGAAGGCGCTGCTGGGGCCGGCCGTGTCGGATGCCGGCACCAGGCCGCCCGTGCCACCGGGCTCCTGAGGCAAGCTGATGACGCACCGCACTTTGAAACCGGGATTCCTGCTCGCCTTGGTGTGCGCCGCACTGGCGGGCTGCGCCAGCCGTGGCCCCACTGCGGAGGCGCCGCCCAAGGTCGACCTGCCTGCCGGGTGGACCGCCGGCGCCGGCGGCGACCACCAGGCCTGGCCCGACAAGCACTGGTGGCAGCGCTTCGGCAGCCCTGAACTGACGCGCCTGGTCGGCGAAGGCCAGTCCGGCAACCTGGAGCTGGCGGGCGCGCTGGCGCGCGTGAAGCAGGCCGAGGCCGGGGCGCGCATCGCCGGCGTATCGCTGCTGCCCACGGCGAGTTTTTACAGCGGCGCCAACCGCGCCGTGCCGATCGGCGGCGGCAGCGCCAGTACCTCGGCCAGCAGCGAACTGCAGGTGTCGTACGAAGTCGATTTCTGGGGCAAGAACAAGGCCAGCGTGGCATCCGCCCAGGCCTCGCTCGCGGCCAACCGCTTCGACCGCGAGACCGTGGCCCTGACGGTCACCAGCGGCATCGTCGCAACCTATCTGCAGGTGCTGTCGCTGCACGACCGGCTGGCCGTCGCGCGCGCGCACGTGGCGACTGCCGAGCGTGTGCTGGCCCTGGTGGAAGTGCAGAAGAGCGCGGGCGCGGCCTCGACGCTCGACCTGGCACGCCAGCGCGCCGCCGTGGCGCAGCAGAAATCGAACATACCCGACCTGATGCAGCAGGAGCGCGAAGCGCAGGCCGCGCTGGCCATCCTGCTCGGTAAAACGCCGCAGACCTTCGCGGTCGGCCCGCAGGGCCTGGACACCATCACCCTGCCCGAGATATCCCCGGGCATGCCGTCCGAACTGCTGGCGCGCCGGCCCGATATCCGCCGCGCCGAGGCCGACCTGGCCGCCGCGAATGCCAACGTCGCCGTCGCGCGCGCCAACCTGTTCCCCAGCATCAGCCTGACCGGGTCGATGGGCACGCAAAGCAGCGCCTTGCTGTCGCTGCTGAATGCCCCGAACCTGGTCGCCAACGTCGGTACCTCGCTGTTCGCGCCGATCTTCGATGGCGGCCGCCTGAAGCGCGAACGCGATCTTGCCATCGCCCGCAAACAGGAACTGGTCGAGGCCTACCGGGCGACCGTGATTGGCGCCTTGTCGGAAGTCGATACGGCGCTGGGCCAGGTCCACAGCCTGGATGAACAGCAGCGCCTGAAAACGCTCGAGCTGGAGCAGGCGCGACAGGCCTACGAGCTGGCGGAAATCCGTTACAAGGCCGGGGCCGAGGATTTCATGACGGTGCTCGACACGCAGCGCGCCTTGTCGGACGTGCAGAACGACATGGGCCTCATGAAGCTGCGGCGCCTGCAGGCGACTGTGTCCTTGTACAAGGCGCTCGGCGGCGGCTGGCAGAATCCTTCTTAATTCGACCGCGACTCGAACAGATATTCCCCGCCGGCCTGATGCCCCGCGGCCGTCAAGGAGCCATATTTGGGCGTCTGCGGGAATTCCTGCTTGACGCCCGCCTGCACACTGGAAAATATCGTGCTGCCGGGTTTCCAGTCCTGCACCGACGCGATCACCCGCATCAGGTTCCAGGCAAAGATCGAGTGGACGTCCTTGCCTTCGTCGGCCACCGGTTCGTCGCCGCCCGAGGACAGCACCACCACCGAGCGTTTTGCCAGTACATCGTTGACATGATCGGCCACCACGTTCTTGCCGATGGCGCCCAGGCCTTCGCGGGTCAAGGCGCCCGAGTAGCAGCTGTCGGAGATCAGCGCCACCTGCTTGGAGCGGATGCCCGACAGCAGGCGCGCGATGTCGCCGTTGGAAAGCCAGCCCTTGGGATTGGTGACCGCGGCATCCGCCGCCAGCCAGTAGCCGCTGCCGTTCTTTTCCAGCGAGACGCCGTGCCCGGCGTAATAGACGATGACGCTATCGGCGCCTGCAGCTTCGGCCGCCAGCCCGTTCAGCACCCGCACGATCTCCGCCTTGCCCGGGTTGCGCACGATCCGCACGTCGTAGCCCAGCTTGTCGGCCAACAGGCGTGCCACCGCGTCCACGTCGGGAATCGCCGTGACCAGTTGCGGGATGTCCTTGTCGGCGTAGTCGTTGATGCCGAACAGGACCGCGATCTTGCGTTCGATCTGGGGCAGGCTGGCCATCCTGGCTTTGGCGGCATGCGTGGCGGCGTGCGCCGTCGCCTGCGCCTGCACCGTCGCGGCCTGCAGTGCCGCCACCTGCTCGGGCGTGATGCGGCAGGTGCCGGAGGCGGCGTCGGCGGCCGTGGGGCAGGGACGGACGTCGGCCAGGCTGGGGTCGATGGCGAGCTTGTAGATCGCATCGGCGAACAGCTTGCGTTTGAAATCCTTGCGCTCGGCCAGCATGCGGCCGATCTCGTCCTGGCTCATGGACCCGATCCGCACCGGGTCGAAGGCCCTGGGGGCGCGCCACGTACAGCGCCGGCCCGGTCGCGGTCTCGCGCCGGCCCACCAGTTCGGCCAGCGCCGGCCGGGCGCGCAGGGTGTTGACCAGGTCCGCCTCCCAGTCGGCCGCGCGGTCGCGCAGGTTGGTCGGATTCAGGGTCGCTTCCTTGTACGAGAAGTCCGGATACTGCTTGAGCAGCTGGCCCAGCTGTTCGGTCGCGGCGAAGGAGGGGATCGACTGCGGCAGGAACTCGTATTGCAGGCGCGCCTGCAGCAGCGGGACGATCTGGCCGGCCGTATAGCCGCGTGCCGCCATTGCCGACTGCATCAGCACGCGCGCACTCTGCAAGGTTTCTTCGCGGGCGTTCTTCTGCAACAGATAATTGGTCACCACGCTGGCCGCGCCGAAGCCGACCGCGAAGATGGCAAGGAAGACCACATTGAATTTCGCCGCAATCGAGAGTTTCATGGGCCAACCTCAGTGCTGGGTAATTTATTCTACAGCAACTACCTTTGGTAAGCATGCGTTATCGACCGGTTTGGGCGAAATGCGACAGCGCGGCTGATTGCCGGCCTATAATGGCCCGTGTCGATTCCTGCAAGCGCCCATGCATACCTTATTGGTCTTCGATTTTGAAACGACAGGCACGGATCCGGTCCGCGACCGCCCCGTCCAGTTCGCATGCGTCCGTACCGACCCCGATCTCGGGATCGTCGGCAATCCCACCAGCCTGCATTGCCGGCCAACGCCGGATCACCTGCCCGATCCGGCCGCCTGCCTCCTGCACGGCATCACGCCCCGGTTGTGCCAGGAGGTGGGCTTGCCCGAACTGCAGTTCGTCGATGCCGTCCACCGCGAGCTGGCCACGCCGGGTACGATCAGCTTCGGCTACAACTCGATCGCCTTCGACGACGAAATCACGCGCTTCATGCTGTGGCGTAACCTCATGGACCCGTACGCCCGCGAATGGAAGGACGGATGCCGCCGCTGGGACCTGCTGCACCTGGTGCGGGCCACCTACGCGCTGCGTCCCGAGACGCTCGAATGGCCGACCGGCGAGGACGGCAAGGTCTCCTTCGGGCTGGCGCGCATGAGCGCGGCGAACGGCCTGCTGCACGAGTCGGCGCACGACGCCCTGTCCGATGTCTACGCGACGCTGGCCCTGGCGCGCCATATCCGGGAACGCCAGCCGCGCCTGTATGCGCATTGCTTCTCGATGATCGACAAGAACCTGGCGCTGCGCGAAATGGATGTGGCGCAGCACAAGCCCTTCCTCCACGTCGGCCGCGACACCGGGCGCGCGGCCGGCGTGCGCATCCTGCTGCCGGTCGCCCAGCATCCGGTGAACCGCAACGAGGTCATCGCCTGGGACCTGTCGAAGGATCCGCGCCAGCTGCTCGACATCGATGCGGAAACCGTGCGCAGGCGGCTGGCGCCGGGCAGCGGCGACCGGGAGGTCGAGCCCATCCCGCTCGCCTGCATCGCCGCCAACCAGTCGCCGCCGGTGTTCCAGAACCTGGGCGTGCTGTCGCGCGAGCGGGCCGCCGAACTGGAGGTCGACGTGGCGGCCGCGCTCGCTAACGTGCCCGTGATGCTGGGCGTGCTCGAGACGGTCGACCTGGCCCGGTTGCTGCAGGCCGCGTTCGACCGCCCGGGGCCCGAGTGCGATGCCGAGCAGGCGCTGTATGCCGGTTTCATCGGCAATGCCGACCGGCGTACACTGGAGTTGCTGCGGACCATGGATCCGGGCAACCTGGCGGCGGTCGAACCGGAATTCGGCGATCCCCGGCTCGGCGCGCTGTTCCTGCGCTACAAGGCGCGTCATTACCCGCAGGCGCTGTCGCGGCGCGAACAGGACAAGTGGGAAGAGTACCGCTTCGGCAAGCTGGTCAGCGGCGATTGCGGCAGCCGCACGGTGGCGGCGGTGCGCGCATCGGTGGCCGATCTGCGGCGCCAGCTGGCCGGGGCGGGGCAGCCCGCCGACCCTGCCGCCGCTGCGCTCCTCGACGAGATCGTGGCCTGGACCGACAGCCTGGCGGCGGACATCGATCCTTTCGACAGCGGCACGCCGGCGCCGCCGGTCGCACCGGAAAGCACGGCAGCGCCGGTGGCCGCGGCGCTGCCCGTGCCGCCACCGCAGCCGGTCCAGCCCGACTTCTTCGGCGGCGTGGACACGGCCCCGGCCCGGCGCCGCGCTACGGCACGCCGCCGCTGAGCAGCCGCTCGACGACCAGCGCCGGGTCGATCTCCTCGTCGAAATCGAAACGCTGGCGCTGCGTGTCGAAGACGCCGCCGGCCTGTTCCAGCATGCGCCTGATGTCGGCCAACCGGCTCAGGGCCCGGATGGGCAGGTGCAAGCTGCGGCCTTCCGGTTCGAGCGCGGCCAGCTGCTCGCGCAGTTCCTCGTCGCTGTCCGGCGCGGCCGCGGCCGGATGAGCTGGCCCAGGCGGCAGCGCGGGCGCGGTACTGGCGGACAGGGCGGCCAGCACCGGATCGGCGCCGTACACGGCTGCGAGCCTGCGCGCCAGGGACGCGCTGTCGAAGCTGCCGGCGTAGCGGCGGCCCGCGTGCACCCGGCACCGCAGGAACAGGCTGCCGCCGTCGCCGGCTTCGAGCAGGTAGTCGTCGGCCAGGTGGTCGACGACGGCCGGGCCGCACAGGCCGGCGCGGCCGATGAAATCCGTCAGTTCGCCGGCGGCCTGCACGCGCACCGGAAAGCCGGCGGCGAACACCCGCACGTCATCGGGATCCATGTCCGCCAGCCTGAGCGCCTGCGCGCGTATCGCGTCCCCGATGTGCAGGGACAGCTCGCCGGGCCGGTGCGCCGGCACGCCGGTCGCGTAGCGCACCGCGCCCGGGCTGTCCGGACGCGGCAGCACGAGGGAGGCGAACAGGTCGGCCATACCGTGTTCGCTCAGGACCGTGCGATAGCGCGGGTCGAGGGCCGCCAGGGTGACGCCCTCGCGCATGCCGTCGGCCAGGCAGCGCGCGCGCAGCGCCCGGTAGGCCGGATCGGCTTCGAGGGCCGGCGCCGGGAAGCGCAGTTCGCGGTCGATGCGCTGGCCATCGTAGTCGTGGATGCGCGCCGCCCTGAACTCGTCGCGGCTGGACGCCATGTGCGGCCAGCGCTTGTGGTAGGTCGCGAAGACCTTGCCGAGACCGATGTAATAAGACAGGTCGTGTACGGCCTTCCGCGGGCCGAGCGCGAGTTCGAGCTGGGATGTGCTTGCCTGCGCCGGATGTGCTTTTCGGTTCATGGTGGTTCGCCTGGAAAGCTTGTTCTTTTCCCGGCACGATACCGGATAGCGGCGCAGCCAGGCGCCGCAGAGGATTGCGGCGCAGCCCGGCGCCGCAGCGGATAGCCGCGCAGCCAGGCGCCGCAGAGGATAGCGGCGCAGCCCGGCGCCGCAGCGGATAGCCATGCGGCGAGTCCGTCGGCTAGGCCGGCAGATGCCGTTCGCGCATCATGCGCACGACGTCGAGCACCTGCCGGATGCACGCCACGTTGGGCGAGGTGACGGTGCCGGCAACGCATTTTGCATACGCGCGGGCGATCAGGGTCGCCGCGGCGGCATCAAGGACGTGATCGCGAAACAGGGTCACCAGGCTGACGACCGCGTCATGGGCCACCCGGTAAGATGCCTCGGAAATCGTCTTGCGTGGCGGATCCTGCAGCGCCGATACGGAAAGGACCTGTTCGAGCTGCTGTTCCGCGCCCATGACTGCTGTTCTTATTCGTTCCAATGTCCATGGCTGACGCATGATGCTGTCCCTTTATCGTAATAATATTGCAACATATTTGTTTGAATCTTATATGCATCTGTACCCATGCACGAATTCAATTTGTTGCAAACCATTACACGAACAGAATGCCGCCGCGTCTTGGTACAATGACACCATGAACAAGACTGTCCTTTCTTTCGTCTGCTGCGTGACCATGTCCGCCGCGCTGTCCGCCTGCGACAGCAAGACCTCCGCCAACGACAAGAATTTCGGCGCAGCCGTCAAGCAGTATTTCGACAAGAAAGGCGACATGTGCCTGGACCCGGTCAAATGGCCGGTCGACGTGTATGAAACCGACCTGCGCCAGCAGAAGATGTACCCGGACGGCGTCGCCGGCCAGATGGCGGCTTTGGCGGCCGCGGGCCTGGCCAGGGGCGAGGATACTGGCTTGCCCGGCACCTTTGTCGACGGCAAGCCGAACGGGACAACAGTCAAGGTCAGGCGCTACATCATGCTCGATGCCGCCAAACCCTGGCTGCGCGCGGGCCCGGGACAGCAGCAGCGCATCTGCTGGGGCCGCAAGTCGCTGGACAAGGTAGTGAGCTGGGCCGAGCCGGCCAAGGCCGGCGGCCATGAGGAATCCAGCGTGATCTACACCTACCAGCTGTCGAACGTGGCCGCCTGGGCCAATAAGCCGCAGGTCAAGGAAGCTTTCCCCGTCCTGGGACGCACGGTCGACGGCGAACGCACCCGCAAGGACAAGATGTATGTCCGGCTGACGCCGCAGGGCTGGGAAGCGCCCGTCGCCAGGGACTGAGCCCGCGCAGGCTCAGTCTTCGTTCAATCGTCGGCCAGACGTTCGGCCAGCACCGCGCTGACGACGGCCTGCAGCACGTGGATCGCCCAGCGCTCGCCCGCCTTGCGCGGCCCCGCTTCGAACTCGCCTTCGGTGATCCCGAGGACCGGTGCGATGCCGCCGATATTCACGGCATACAGCGCCGTCCCGTACAGCGTGCCGAGTGCCACCGGCGACAGCTTGGGGGCGGCTTCGCGCAGCGCCGGCAGCGCGGCCGCGAACGCGGCCGAGGCGCCGAGGTGATTGACAAATTCCACCGCACTGGTGCCGGCGTCGCCGATGACCGCGCGCGAGCCGGACACCCGGTCGATCCAGTCGACCGCATCCCGGTCGAGCGTCTTGGTGAGCAGGCCGCTCTTGCGGCCCGTTACCATGACCGCGGTGGTCACCAGGCCTGCGATCAGGCCACCGACGATGGCCGCTGTGTATTTTTGCATGAGGATGTCCGATTCAAGGTAGTGCCGTCGCCACTTCCGGCGCCAGGCGGTTGATCACACTGTAATTAATCGCTGTCCACCACTCCGAGCCGTCGCCCTGCAGCGCGTCGAGCGAAGCGGCGATGGCGGCGTAGTCGGGGCTGACGAGGTAATCTTCGACGTCATTGAGCGAAGCGAAGGACAGCACCGAGACCGCATCGATCCGGCTGCCTTCCGGGTCTTTCTGGGTCGAGCCGATGTTGTGCAGCTGGGCGTAGCGGCGCACGAACTCGCGCGTGGCCGGCTGCGCCTGCACCAGCGCCGCGTGCTCGCGCAGCAGCCGGTGCTGGAACACCTCGCGCGACAGCGTCGGCGCGCGCATGTGGATCATCACCAGGCTGACCGGGTCGCGGTGGCGCGCGCTCGGGATCAGGATGTATTCGCGGGTGATCTCGCGCGTGACCATGCGGAAGGCGACCTGCTCGTCGGCGACGATGCGCTTGCCGAACTTGTCCTGGCCCAGGGTGCGCTCGATGTCCGCTTCCTCGGCGTAGGCGATGTAGGCGAAGCCGTCCCAGCGCGGACGCCGGTAGGCCGGCACGCGCTTTTCCGGATCGGAGGGCAGCTTGCCGTCGTCGGCGACCATGGCGCGGTAGGGCGGTGGGAAGAAGGAAGAGGGGCCGGATGCCACGCGGTGCACCTGGTCGTAGCGCAGCACGGCCGCCGACGAGCTGCCCGGCTCGTCCCAGGCGAACTTCGGCCCGTGCACCTTGCGCCAGTATTCGTCCCAATGCTCGAACGCCAGGTTGGGATCGCCTTCCAGCGCCAGCGCATGCGGGCGCCAGTTCGGGAAGTGGACCTCGTGGCCGTGCCGGCTTTTGGAGGCGCCGGCGTCCTGCGGCCGCGCGCCGCGCGCGGTGTCGTCGACGCGGCTGACGAAGGTCGGCGTCACGATCAGGGGTTGGCCGGTGGGCGCCTGTGTCTTGCCCAAGGGTGGGCGGTGCTGGTTGTCGCTGCGGTCGAAATCGGTCGTCATGGCGCATCTTCCTGCTGTTGGAAGGGAAAAGATACGTCGGTATGTCGTCTATCTCGGTGCGGTGCTGCACGGAGGCGGGCTGGAAGCTGCTTAATGCCGTTCGTGCATGCGACCGGAAGTTCAGCCATTCAGCAATCGATTGGCCTGTCTCAATATTCCGCGCATCGCCTACGCATGCGCTCCAGCGGCGCGCACAATGCAGGATGAGTATCGAGATAAATCTGATGAGGCCGCCATGTTGCTCGACCAGATGCGCCGGTTCCCGCTGTCTCTGCTTTTCAGCCTCGTTTTCAGCCTCGTTTTCAGCCTGCTTGTCAGCCTGCTTATTGGCTTGCCAGGCGCCAACGCCGGGCCGGTCGGGTCACAGCCCGGCATGCACGCGCCGGCCGTCGGCACGCTGGCCGTCACGATCGG
>Ga0265780_10003996_pt1 | contig 19172 bp, 8 predicted proteins | sample P1T30metagenome_FD_192432 | JGI IMG/M metagenome (GOLD analysis project Ga0265780, IMG submission 192432) | Plant litter microbial communities from East Loma Ridge, Irvine, California - P1 T30 | ecosystem: Environmental > Terrestrial > Plant litter > Unclassified | place: USA: California...
AGGCTATCGTCGCACTCACATCCGCCCTCAAAGAGTCACCTACTTCACCCGCCTACCTGACCACCCGCGCCTTGGCCTACCAGAGGAACAAGCAGTACACAGAAGCGCTCGCCGACGCAAACGCAGCGGTAGTGTACGCCCACAAGCGTGAAAAGAGGGAGCTCATCATTGACGCGCAGTTGCGTCGCGGGATCATTCTATACAACTTGCAGCGCTACGGCGACGCTCGCGCTGTGCTTGGTGTGGTCAAGGGCATGAACAAGGATCATAAGGAAGTCGGCATGTGGTCAGGCCAAATCGATTATAAGGTGAAGACGCTTGGAGAGGACCACGAGCAGATGCAGGTGACTGTCAAGGAGATTCCTGATCTTGACGCCGCGGCGCTACGGGTTGGCGAATCGGGACCACAGGCATCAAACACGAACGGCGCTCCCAGTTCTGCAGCGACTTCGTCTACGCCTGCACCTGCGCCTGCACCTGCGCCCGTCCAGCAGACTCCTGTCGACAAGATCCGCACCGACTGGTACCAGAACAACCAGAATGTCTACCTCACCTTGCTCGCGAAAGGCGTTCCCGCAGACAAGACACAAATCAGCATCACAGAGCGCACCATGAACATTACCTTCCCCGTCGCCTCAAGCGGCTCCACCTTCGACTACACCCTCGACCCTCTCTTCGCCGCAGTCAACCCCGAAAACTGCATCACCCGCATCCTACCCTCCAAAGTCGAAATCATCCTCTCCAAAGTCACCCCAGGCCAAAAATGGCACTCCCTCGAAAGCAGCGAGCCAGTAGTCGCAGACGCTCCCACCACCACCTCCTCAAACACCGAAGCTATCAAACCCACCACTTTCACCGCCCCACCTTCCACCAAAGGTCCGGCCTACCCAACCTCGTCCAAAACCGGGCCCAAAAACTGGGATAGCATTGCCGACGGCGACGACGAGGACGAGGGCGACGGCGCCAACTCGTTCTTCAAGAAACTCTATAAAGACGCCTCGCCCGAGGTCCAGCGCGCCATGATGAAGAGCTACACCGAGAGCAACGGCACCTCGCTCAGCACCAACTGGGAAGAGGTCAGCAAGGGCAAGGTCGAGACGCTGCCGCCGGATGGCATGGAGGCCAAGTCTTGGGGGAAGTGAGGCGGAGTGAAGTGAAGCAGTCAAGAGTGGAGGGAAATGGGAAAGGAAAGGTGGCTGCTGCTCCTCCTCTTTGCAACACATGGCGTGCTATTGCGAGATGGGCGTTGCGAAGTTTTCTGATTTCTGTGTGTTTTTACAAATAGCATGTTCTTTGGGCGTTCGATCGGTATAAATTAGCAAGGTGTTCAAGGCGTTTGAGCGAATGTGAGTACTGGGATCTGAAGGAAAAAGGCGCGCTTTGTTCCAACAAGCATCAGCTGTCTTACATATCACGAAGCAGTGTTGAAGTAATTACAATCGGCACAAATGAGGCGTTCATGTTACACGTTATTCACCCATGAATATTGTCTTTTCGTGCATGTACTTCAGCAGATGGGCTTGGGGCTTGTAGAGCAAAAGGGCAGAGTCCAATAGACGTGTGTTGCTCATTGCAATTTCTCTCTTCCGGATCATCTAGAACGCGCAGTAATTCGCGTCGGTATATAAAAAAGCAATCGCGGTCGCACCGCAACCAGGCCAAAAAGAACCTTCGCGTATGCTTTGGGGAATCTTCTTCGAAAATGCGTTTGACAAGCTCCGGTTCCCAGTTCCATTCCCATGCAAAGTTTGATCCTTTCGTGCTCATACTCATTCATGCTTGATTCTCATTTCCTTTCCTCCTTTCCTCATTTCCTTGCGTTAATTCATCTTTCCCTCGTTTCATTCGCGCTCTCTCTTGCCTTCCATCAACCAATCATTCAATCATGTCAGGTCCGCTACTACTTCCCCAACCTAGCCGCCTTGAACCGACTAACCTTCTTCACCTGCCCGTCCTCGCGCTCTTCCATCAGATCGCCCAGATCCTCGTCTTCGTCCTTTTGCACTTTGAAGCCTCCTTGCTCGCGCACCATGTCGTTGCGGCGGCGGTAGTACTCGCTCGCCAACTCTCTGCGGGCAAGAAGCGGGTCGTAGCCGTCTGGGTCCGGGGCCGAGGCTTTCGTGGGCTTGCGCTCGAGCAGAGTGTCGGCCATGGGAATTCCGGGTGGGCCGGTGGGAGCTGCGCCTGAGGTGGTATTGTCGTCGTACCCGTCGTCGGGCTCGGGTGCGGCGCGGGCTTGCTTGAAGCGGGAGAGCTTTTGTGGTGGGAGGGTGGTGGGGAGGGAAGGGGAGGCTGTGGTTGGGCGTTCGGTGACGCCTCCCACGATGGGTGCAACCACAGGTGCCACGGCATCTCGTTCGACAGGCTTGGTGGCTTTCTGGGGTGGGGAACTTGGTTTGGCGACGTCGAGCTCTTCGGCGAAGGAGACGCGTTTCTTGCTTTTGGCGGTGGGGTTCTTTTCGCTGTCCGAGGCGTCGCTGGCGGTGGCGCTGGGCTTCTCTCTGATCACTAGACGGCGGGCGTCGGCGGGGTCCAGTTCCACATCTGCGTCGTTGTCGTCGACTTCGTCGGGGAGTGCGACTTTGCCCAGGTTGCCGATGAGACGTGCTTTCAGCGCTTCCATCTCGTCACGGTAGGCGTCGGTGACGGCAGGACGTTTTGATCGACCAAACTCGTCTTCATCTTCCACGTCGGAGTCGGAGAGGCCGCTAGTGTAGGGGGTATCCTCGTCTTGGTATTCCGATGCTGTGTATTCGCTGTCGTCATGCTCATCATCGGGATCGTCGAGTTCCATCGTCGCCACAACATTGTTGACTTCGTTGAGATGGTAGTTGAGCATTTCGCGGCGGAGAGCGGCATCTTCCTCGGACTCATCCGCCGGCATGACGATGTGAGGTTTGGTAGTCTCGGCGTCGTCGTCCAGTTCAAACACCTTCTCGCCCGGCTTGAAGTAGGCGCGGAGATCCTTCTGGCTATCAGGATCCGTGTTTACGGGCACTTGGTCGCCTGGTAGGATCTGGGAAGGCGAGTCACCAACATCCGTCTGTGCGGGAATCTCCTCAACGGCAGGGGAAAAGGAGACGGATCGGTTGTCTGGTGGATCGGCAGCGCGAGCGACGGCGACCTTGTCTGCGAAAGACACTGACTTCCTGCTCTCGTCTGATTCGGCGCGCGGCTTCTCGGGAGCCTCTTTGGTATCTGCGGAAAAGGAGACCGACTTCTTGCGAATGGTCGGGCGCTCACGACCCTCGGAGTCGCTCACGGCAACATCCTTGGCAGATCCAGAACTCATCGGCTTGATGGCTGGCGAGCGTTGAGTAGGACTGGTAGGTGAGGCTGGTGCAACAGGCTTGACTTCCTCGACGTTGCTGCCGGATGCGCCAAGATCTTTCTCGCTCAGACCAGCCATCCTCAGCCTCTCAAGGACCTTGCCAGTAGTCTCTTCCGGACGCCTAACCTCGCCGCGAACCACATTTCCATCCTCATCCAGCTCCTCGTGGATTTCGCTCAGAGGCAGGCCACCTGGACCCTCATCTTCGTCATCATCCTCCCCGATTCCATCCCCGTAAATCCCCGAAGCGGTGACAGAAGCAAAAGCAAACTCCTCCAGCTTCCCCTCGGCGACGAAGAATTGCTTCGAGATGGTTTCGATGTTGCGCTGAACGTACTCCTGGCGACGAGAAATTTGACCCAAGATCTGGGCGCGGCGACGTGGTGGCGATTCCGGGCCAGCCTGTCCAGCGAGGTCGCGAATTTCCTTCTCGGTAACCAGGGCAGCGTCGTAGGATTTGCAGATGTCGGTGACGACTTCGGCGGTGAGTTCTTCAGGACCGGTGGCGACGAGTTCTTCCTTGAGGCCTTCGTATTCGGCTTCCCAGATCTGCCAGTGCTTTAGGCTTTGGCGAAGTTTTTGCACGTTCTCTTCCAGCAGGCGGCGCTGGCGTTCGATTTCGGTGAGTTCCATGGTTGTATGTGATTTCGGTGTTGTGTGTGTTGTAGCACGAGAGGAATGTTGGTGGGTGTGACAAGCATTTATCTGGAGTGGGCGGCCTAGTTTTATAGTGATCAGGCTGGGTCGGTGTGGCAGGTTCAGGCAGAGGTCATTCGGGCGTTAGTTTAGGTCGTCCGTGGGCAGCACGGTTGGCGGGAGACAGCCGCGTCCTGCAGACGCGCTAAGCGACGGGACGAAAGTGGGCGGGCGAGCTTGATGACCAGTCGGAAGAGACGGCAATGATTGTATCTCTGCCCTCAGCTGTCCTCTATCTCTACCAGTACTCTGCCATCATCAACCAATCCGTCTCTCCATCCATGTCAGCTTCGCTTCTCTCAGCCTTCGGTGAATGACATGATATGTATATACATATATACAGTCACGCCAAAACATGTCGCGAGACCATGACCTTTGTTACCTGGTGAGTCACCATCAGGCAGGCAAAGCAAGGCAAAGGCAGAGGCCGGGCAAGACAAGCCAAGGCGGTGAATACCAAGAGATCAAAAACAAAGGCAGAGCGACCCAATGACTTCATATGTCCGATGCGCGACGGATGATAAGATGCAATGCACGAGCGCACGCAGCTGACTACCTAGCACCGCCTAACATCCCTATCGCCATCGTCGTTCCTGCAGGACGTGACGTGTTTGCTTCTGAACTCGACACATGTACACTGCATGGCCGTGGCCGTGGCCGTCGCATTGAGACCCGCCGAGGAACTTGCTATGTCTGATGCGCTAGATCAAAACTGCGTGGCATGGTACCACTCCTACTCACCCCCACGACATTGCCCTCTGCAAGCTAGACTGGACCGCACTGCACTGCACTGAACTGCCCACGCTGTCGTGGCTCCCATCAACACAAATCCGTCAGACCTCTCCATAACCGATCGTACGATCGCTTAGCAGATAGTCCTCTCTGCCAGTCAAAGCCCGTGGGTATCAGTCGCTTCGGGCGCAAAGCCGACTCTTGTGCATACATGTAATAATGCAAGTGTTTTCAACTATGCGTGGCAGGGTTCCTCTCCGAAAACATCCTCTTTTCGCAAGCTAGACAGACAGCCTGAACCAAGAAGCCACGTCACATCAAACTCCATGGACCCGTAAACGAATGGCAAATCAGCAGTTGAAGTAAAGAGTGGAAGGCCTCCTTACCACTTGTCTCACTTCGGGAAAATCTGGACGGGTAGAGATGCGATGACTAGAAGTTACAGAGTAGGCGACCGAGAGATGAGATTTTATACACCTGGTCTTGCCACGCCGTTGTCACCATTGACCCTCGAAACGCTACCGTTCATTTGCAGGTTCATGCCTGGAGAATGACTACATCGAACAAGACCGAGGCCACAAGAACCTCGCCGCCAGCAGCCATTCTTTGTTTTATATCGATGATCGACAAGTGGCGGCGGCCGCGCCCAAGGTGTGCGGTTACCCAATGGAGGATGTGCTTCACGTGCCTCTGAAAGATACACACAGGGGCGCTCAAAGATTGCAGCATCGGACCAACAGCATCCACGATGTGTTACCACACATCAGTCAAGTGGCGGGGGGGTTCAGGTATGGACGTTGCGTGCTACTCCAGACAGCACTAGAGAGAAGAAGCGGTCGCTCACCTTTCTCAGTTGCCGGGTTGAAGTCTGAGCTTTCATCTCTCCCTCCGCGAGGACCTCTGAAAATGCTGCTACACAATTGTCGATCACCGGACGTATGTAGCCTTGCTTCCCAAGTGGGCAACAATCACCCATGGACAGCCAGGTGTGCATTGTTGTATGTAACACAGAGGCTAAAGAAGTGCCGAAGCCTCATTGTGCATGGTGACACAGATGCATCCACGGTTGCAATAGGTGCAATAGGGTGATAATTCCACGCCCTAGCTACTCGGGCGAACTGATCAAGCGGACGGACAGGTACGGCATACGCTTTTTGTCGCGATGCAACATTAAGCAGAAGATCGATTGGTAGGACCGAGTAGGTAGGTAGTTTGGTAACGACAGGATGTGTGATCAAGGCTCAAACCCCAAAAGAGAAAAGGAAAGTGCAATTGTCCCGATCAATGGGGAAGTCCATCTCCCATCTTCGATCGACCCCTCCCCCCTTCCCCATTCCCTCCTTGCTCTTCCCTCGCTCACTTGCTAGATTAGCACTCATATGAAGCTCCAAGGGCACCGTCGAAATCTTGATAGATCTCGATATCCGCCTTCTTCTCGATGCACTCGCTCGTGAAGTCCTTGCGTGTGGCAGCCTCGCCAGACCGCGCTCCGCGGAGAACACAGCCGCATTGAGATTTGCTTCCATAGAGCTTTTCGCAGGCCCAGGTCGTTCCAAGGTCGTCTAGCAAGCGGACGGTTATGCCTAGTGCGTTGGCTTCCAGGAATACACACTTCGCGAAGTAGAACTGTTGCGGATCATCGGGGATGGCCGCGGCGTGGCAGACGGTCAGGATCGTTATGACGAGGAGGAGCTTCATGCTGGTCTGTTTTTTTTTTTGGTCTAGCACTCGTTGGTAAAGGAGGAGACAAGGAGGGAGATGCGTTCTTCTCACTTTGAATGGGAGGAACGAAGATAGTTCCCTATGTGGGGTGACGGATTGCCGTGAAGCTTGAGAAGAGGTTTGAGATTTGACGTTCGAGTTGAAAGGACCAGGTTCCCATGAGGCGATGGACTGACTATTCTTATATCTTCAGCCAGTAAAATGTAGCAACGGAAGGTCGCATTCTCAAACAGCCGCCAGTCTTGGGTCTGACCACCATCTTCCAACAAGTGGCGACGCCCATTTACCTCTGCAATTGTTTGATGAGGACTACTCGTCGTCGATCTGGGACGCCTCGAAGTCGACATATGGCGCTCGAAGGATGCAACGTCGATGAGTGACCGTATCAGCAAACCAGCGGCAAGGCTGATGCAAACATCATCGGAGAGGCGTGCAGCGCACAAAGAGCTCGAAGCTAGAATGAACTACCGCGTCGATGATCAGCCATTTGTGCCACCTCACTGACACAAGGCACGAGAGTGAGAAAACCGAAGCTCTCAAGCCTCTTTCGCGTCCGGCAAATCGGAGCAGGGCGGCGTACCGTAGGCTTCTGTCGTGTCGTTACATCAAGCCAGCCATTTATGTGGTCGAAATAGAGTGTGGCGTAGATATTGCATAACAAGAAAGGTGAACATGCTTCGGAAAGATCTAAGTAAGCGTTTCTTAGTAATCATGATGAAGCATCTCGATAGAGTGAATAAGCTCGCGACCTATCTTGTCTATCTCTCATAACCAGTTATCCACGTGAAGTTTTTCGCTGTGGGCAAAGACCAAGCGATCAAACCCGTGGGATGGAAAGCAAGAAGGGGAAAAAGTAAACGCCGAAGCAATGCTTGCTTTGAAGTCAGCGGACGAAAAAAAGGAAACAAACCAAAAACCACTTCCACATCCAAACCGAGCAGATCGTCTACTGCAGCAACGGATCGCGGAAATGCTTCTGGCTGTTGCCTCTCTTGTCGTTGCCCCACTGGTACTGGGCCTGCTGCCTCTGGATGCGCTTGAGCTGCCTCTTCTCCACGGCCGCGATCTCCTTCTTCTTCTCGTCCGACACGCCGACCATGCCCAGCTTGCCCCTGGTGACGAGCGCTCTGCCCTTGCGGTCGCGGCCGGAGCGCACGATCTGCTTGCCATTCTCGTCGACATCGGCCGCCGCGTCCTCGTCGTCGGAGTCGTGACGCTCGTTTGCCAGCAGCTGCTGCTCCAGGCGCTGCTCGGGCGTCGGGTAGTTGTGCAGGTTCTGGCGGTAGTAGGTGCGCAGACTGCGGTGGCCTGCGGTACGGCCGGAGGGCAGGTGCAGCTCGAAGTCGTCTCTGTAGGCGTTTTGTGAGGTGTTGTGCGCGTGCGAGTGGTAGCCGTCGCTGTTCTTGTGCTTGTTGTCTTTTTGCGAGGGCTTGCGGGGCTTGCGGTCGACGGGCACGGAGGTGATCTCGTCGGTGGCGACAGAAGAGTCGTCGTCGTCGGAGCCGTCGCTTTCCCAGCCCTCCTCGTCCTCGTCTGAGTCTGTCTCCTCCTCGCCGTTCTCGTTTGTGATGGTGGTCTTGGTCGCGCGCTTCTTGCCGAGGTTGACACCGCCTTCGGTCTCCTCATCTTCGTCCTCGGTGTCGGATTCCTCGTAGGTGGCGCGGAAGTCGTAGAACTCGCCAACGTCCATCTGTTCGTCCTCGGTGCTGTAGGCAATCATGCAGTGACCGCGATCTCTCATGTGAGTCTGGACACCGGCGCTTGTGTGGACCTGCTTGTGGCAGTACAGACATTGGTGAAGCACCTGGATCGTCTCACTGAGGTAGTTGATCAAGCCCTTCATGTCGACCAGGAACTCCATCTCCGGTATGAACCAACCGTGCTGCTTGCCCATGTGGTTGACGTTCAACTCCATAGTCGGTGAGACGTAGTTGCAGAACAAACACTGGTTGACGTCCGCCTCGTGCTCGTAATCCTCATCAATCTCCATCTTGTTGGCAGCATCGGCACCCATAACGGCACTGGCACCGCTGGGCTGCTCGACGTCCATGGCGTTGTTCTGGCCTTGGTTCTTGCCGAACACTGGGTTCTTCGCCTCCTGCAATCCGCTCGCGTTCATCCTCTCAGCAACCTCGTCCATCTCCTCATCTTCCATCTCTTCTCTCGCGCTGCCAGTCTCAAGCGGCTCTCCAAGCGAGAAAGTGCTACCAGTCATGCTCTCCGTCTCGGTCGCCTGGTCGCCAAACGGCTTGGTGTACTTGCCATACCTGGCAGCGGCGTTCTTGTGCTTCTGGCTACCGACATGGTTGACGAAAGCGCCCTCAGAAAAGAAGACCTTGTCGCAAGGGTCGCATTTCTTCTCGAAACTGGCGCGTGCGGCGGTCGCAGCTGCGGAAGCCTTGTTGGCGAGAACCTTCTCGGCGAAGATCTCAGAGGTGAGAGGAGGCAGAGAGGCGACGCGACGCTTGAGGTTGTAGCGGTGCCAGTCGGATTGCATGTGAGTGCGTTGCAGGTCGCTGGAACGGAAGGCGACCTGGCAGGTGTTGCAGGTGAAGGGATGCGCGGAGGCAGCGGTGGACGCCATGGTTGGTGGTGTTTCGTGTGGTAGACTCGTCGTGAGTAGTTGTCTGGGAGAGACTGATGGAGGTGGGGTTGGTGATCAGAAAAAGTGTGGCAAGGACCGGATTGGGTTCAGTTGCCTTTTGTTGGTGGGTAAGGCAGATTGCTGGTGAGAATGTGTAGGTATCACCAGATAGTTGAAAGTGATTTGTTGGTGTGGCGAAGAGGGTTTGCTTGAGATTGGCGGGCAGCTTTTGGCGGATTGTTAAGCCTCTTTTCAATCCCACTAATGATGCGTCATCCTGTATCAAAGAAGAATTCCATCTTTGCCGCCCAAAATTCAGGGACGAATGGTGGGGCTTATCGATGGGGAATCAAGCGATAATTATGCCTCAGAAACATTACATTAAGCGATATTCGCTCTAGGATAAAGTACTATAGGACAGCTTACAACACATGATTGCAACCATTTTCCACAAACCATTCTTAGCATCTATGATGGCGGATCTCTTCGATTCACTATTGCCGCTGAGATTGATACGCTTGATATTGGTGTCTCTCTGCTTACTCATCGTATTTCATCTCATAATCAACCTGGTTTCAGCTGTCATTTTCAACATTGCACAGATGATGGGTTGTTTCAAAACAACTCACATTACACCGTCTGACACTCACTTACATGTAGGTAAAAGAGACAATCGTGATATGGCAAATACCGTGGATATATACAGGAATCATTCCCAAATCTATCCCTTCTAAACATAGCAAGCTATGCACAAGACAACGCGAGAAATAATCATCACGACATCTCCCAACTCATTCCCACGAACTTTTCGCATCTACTCAAAACCGGACGAATCGACTAGTAGACCTCGAGCACATACCTGCCCTCCTCCTTCAACTTCTCGATCTCCTTGTGGCCGTCCTTCTTCTTGCCCTCAGCAGCAGCCTCGATCTCAATGCCCTCCTCGAGAACAGCAGTGACATCAGGCACAGGCCACGTAGGACCACACAGGTAGAAAGCACCCTCCTCGCGCAGGTAAGCCTGGCGGATCTCGGACAGAGTCTCGCGCATGCGGTCCTGGATGTAAATCTTCTCCGGCTGGTCACGGGAGAAAGCGGCACCCAACAGGGTGACGATGCCCGCAGCTTGGTAAGCCTCCCATTCCTCGCCGTACAGGTACTCCTCACGCTGGTGGCGCGAGCCCATGTACAGAAGGACGTCGCCAATGGGCATACCTTGCTGCTTCTGCCAGGCGCGCTCCTGGACGAAGGCGCGGAAGGGCGCGAGACCCGTTCCGAGACCGGCCATGATGAGCGGCTGGGTGGTCTTGGGAGGAAGCTTCATGACGGACGGCTTGACGGAGACGGTGACGGAGCTGCCGATGGAGAGGCCGTTCATGTAGCGGGTGGCTTGGCCGAAGCGGTCGCGGCCCTGGGGGTCGACCCAGTTGACGGTGACGATGAGCAGGGACACGCTGTTCGGGGTGACCTTCTGGGAAGAGGCGATGGAGTACTCGCGGCGCTTCATGGGGTTGACAATGCGGACAATGTCGTGGAAGCTGGGGTGCGCGGACTTGTACTCGAGCAGGATGTCGGCGAAGGTGACGGTATCGACTTCGGCACGACGCTTGAACTCGAGGACAGACTCCTGGTTGCCGCCAGTGCCGAGGAGGAGCAGGTTCTCCTTCTCCTTCTCATCGCTGGCGAAGTGGGACAGAGCCTCATAGAAGCGCTTGGGCGGGCGGCCGAAGATGTCGATGTTCTGCATGAGAGACTGGTAGACGGTACGGTTCTCGTACACGTTGGGGTCCTCACGGCTGGGAACCTCGACAACCTCTTCAGGGTCGAGCCCGTACCACTTGATGAATGCCTCGACCTCGCCCTTGTCGTTCTCGGCGTGAATACCGAGAGCCTCACCAATCTCGTACTTGAGACCGGTGTTGCCGAGGTCGAACTCAATGTGGAAGATGTTACGGTCGTAGGTGGAGGGAGTGAGTCTGCGACGCTCCTTGACGGTGGCGATGCAAGTCTTCTGGGGCAGCTCAGGCTTGAGAGAGGTGGTAGTACCGTATGCCTCCTTGAAGAGCAAGCCCTTGGCGGCAATGGTCCAGTTCTTGAGAGCTGCAGGAGTCTCCTCGTCGATCTTCTGGTAGGCTGAGAAGCTGTTGGCGTTGAGGTCCTCGGCGACGGGCAGAGCCTCGTTCGCCTCGTACTCGACGGTAAGCCACTCCGATGGGACCTGGACAGTCTTCAAAGATGTCTCAAGATCCTTGGCCAGGATGTCAAGCACTTCACCGCCGGCTTGAAGCTTCTTGAGGCCAGTCTCGTAAAGGGTGGGCTGGGCGATCTTCAAGAACGCCAGCTGGAGGAGGTAGTTCTCGAGCTCAGGCTCTTCGCTGACCTTGGCGGACGCAGCCGGGTCAAGGACGAAGAGAGAGATGGCCTTGACCGCGATCGCCTTGCGCACGGGGGTGCTCAGCTTCTTCTCCACGTCCTCGTCCTTCCAGCCGGAGGACTTGATGATGATGGCGCCTGAGGGCTTGACGCTGTCAATGACGTTGAAGTCCTTGAGGAGCTTCTCCTGTCCGACAACGACAACATCAGCGGTGTTGACGCTGTATGCAGCCTCGATGCTCTTCGTGGAGCAACGGATGTCAGTGCGGATGGAACCACCCTGCACAAGGTTGTCGTGAGAGCTGCGGACGGCTACGTTGAGCGAGCTGTCGCCAGAGAGAAGCTGGCCGACCTGGATAGGCGCAGGAGCAGAAGCGTTCTCGTCGACGTCCCAGAAAGTGTACTGCTTGACCTCTTCCGCGGTGAGGGCCAGGGGAGTCTCCGATACTTCGACGTTCTCACCAGACTTGGTGCCAAGCTGGCGAAGCAGGCCCTCCATCTTCTTGACGGTCCAGACGGTCTCACGGCCGTACTTGATGTCGTAAACACCAGGCTCGCGACCAGAAGCCGACGCCTGGAAGTTGACAGCAGCGAGAACATCGCTGTAAAGAGCGCTGCTGACAGAGCTGTCGGCGACGTGAGTGTTGTCTTGGACCTGACCAAGAACGGTGATCTGCTCAACGCTAGGGGCGAGGACCTCAAGGAACTCCTCCTCGGCGAATGGACGGTAGACGCGGACGTTGATGACACCAACGCGGACATCCTGCTGGGCGAGCGCCTCGGCGATTTGAGCACTCAGGCTGGCCTCGACGGTTCCGAAGACGACCATGACACGGGTGGGCGAGGCATGGCCGTGGTACTCAAAGCTTTTGTACTCGGTACCGAGCTCGGAGTTCAGGGCAGACAGAATCTTGGAGAGCTTGCCTTCGCTGGTGAGCTTTTTGGAGTGAAGGTCCTCCTGCACGGAAGAGAGGATTGAGTCGTAGCTGCGCTTCAGGCTGGCAACGCTGAGCGCATCGACAATGCGGATGGTCTCGCGACCGACGGTGATGCCGTCGTAGGTGTGCACGGTAGGCTGAACGGACGCAAGGAGTGTTGCGAGGAGCGACATGTGCTGGATCTCGTATGCGCTCCTGCTAGTGACAAGACCCATACCGAGCTCGTCGGCCAGACCCAAAGACGCAGTGTAGTCAGTGACGAGGCCGGCCTTTGTGTCGGCGGCGTAGTCTACGGCAGCGATCTGAAGAGCGGTGGGGCTCGCAACATCGTACAGGAGGCTCAATTCATCGAGGGCAGGGCGCATGTGAGTGAGACTGGCGGCGCTGGCCACAATGGATTGCGGCCAGCTCCTCTTGCTCATGTCAAAGCCAGGGTAGAACATGTAACCGAGTGCCATGCTACCGGCACCATTCCTTGTCTGGAGCGACTTGACATCGGTAGTCTCGCCATATGCGTTCTTCTCTTGAGCGGCGGACCATGCTTTGGCAGCGACATCGAGGTCGAAGGACTCGGGGGAGTAGGAGAAGAGCTTGTTGGAGAGGGCGTAGGCGACCTGCTGGACAAGAGTCTGTGCAGTCAGGTATGTAGGGCCAGAGACGGACGACAGGGCGACGTGTTCGCCAAAGGGCAACGCGGACGACTTGGACTGGGCCATGTTGGACGCGGGATTTGGTGGGGAGGGTTGGAGTCTCGAAATATGTTGTTCCCTACGATTTGCAACCCGTCAACAAAGAGGGGCAAATTGTTTTGAAGGGTGGGAGAGGGATGAGAGGGTGAGTACACAGAGAGACGAATGCCTCGGATAATTATGAATAATGTTGAATCGTAGCAGAGGCGACTGGCCGAAGTCGCAGTAGTGGACGCTTGCAAATCAACAAATCGAGAAACCCTGCGAGCACGCCATCGGCACTTTTGTTACTTTTGCCTTTGTCAACTCGGTCGGACCTCTTGTCCGGGCGAATGCGACAAAGACACTTTCTGACCATGCAATTCATTAATTTGCATCAAAAATGATCGAATTGTTGAGACGGTGTCTGTTGACGATTGACTGGATTCATACCTTAACCGTTATGGATTTATCTACGTTGTTGCCTCGATCAATTATCAATACTTTTGATCGACTGGTCATCCATATTCTTCCGAGCCGCACTCAACTCTCAACTAGACTCGCGGACTAACATCCGCCGAGGGGCTGTGAGAGTATCAAGATTAAACACAGTGCCAACCATACCCACCTCAACATTGAACCGTTTGCAAAGATGGACAGTGATGGTTCAGTTTGGACTCTTCCCTAGCTTCAAAGAAGTTCAAGCTTCATCGCTGCAGCAGATGCATGTAGATCTCAGATCTCACTCCAGATGGTGCACGGGCTCTTGTAGATGTGTTGGTACCGATGATGTCGTCTGATTCGTCCCTCCACCATTTCTGCGCGCGCTCCCAATCCCACCATGCATCAATTCGTTGAACTCTTCTCCTGCTCCGACCAAATGTCTACAAACCACCTAGGATAATGAACGTTACGCGACTGCACTTACTATTCAAAGATCGCGAGGATGGATGACGCGCTTGCGAAACTCGAGGCGGATTACTGCCCGCCTCTCGACTCTGCTTTATTGTCCGCTATAGTGTCGGACTACGACTTGGCCTCGGAAGATGGCCTCTCGGCAGCGCGGGCGACTCTTGACATGTTGAAGGAGTCTGCCCTTGTCGAGGAAGCAGCCGAATTCGACCCTTCAGGCACCGGAGGCTACGCCCAACCCGAAGCTGCGCTGCCGTCAGACGAGCAAGATGGAGCACACACAGAAAACGGCGCGTCACAGTCGCGCGGGTCGCCAGGGACAGATGCGACAAGTCTATCGAATGGCCTGTCTTCGCTGGACTTGGAAGAGCGCGAAAAGATCGCAAGTCAAATTGGCGAGCGGGATCTTGGTAAGATAGAAGACCTGGATGCGCTGGACGAGGAGGTCAAGGTCATGCTCCTGCGTGAATTGTTTGGCGATCATGCAAGCAAATACAGTATCCAGCATACCTTGCGCAAGTGCAACGGCAAGTGGAATGCCGCTATGGAGGAGCTGCTCAATCACGTCTACTTTGGCGAGGCCGAGGATAGCGAAGATGGCGGCAAGCTACGTACAAAGGGCGTCGAAGGTTTCTCCGAAGATAAGATCGTGAAACGCGGTCGCAAAACAAAAGCCAAGGGCCAGAAACTACGTGCCTTGGAGGAGCGACGGGCTGCGTCCCTACCTACATCGCCTGAAGACGGGCAAAGCGCAACCGCCAACAAGTGGCAGACTGCGAAAGAAGACGTTGATTTCATTGCGAGTCGCATAGGCCTGGATGTCCCGACCGTCAAATCCGCCTACAACGAACACGGCGCTAGTGTGCCTCAGACGATCAACGCACTGGTTAAACAAACCATGGAAGAGACAAAGCAAGTCGTTACAGACGACGAGCTCGTCCAGAGCAACGCCCGCGAACTCGGCCGCGACTTTCCTTCGATCGCACCTGCCTACCTGGCCGCCCTCATCCGCCTCACCCACCCTTCCACTGCCGACGCTCACGAACTTGCCGAGGCCCTGGTTACCAAACCCAAGGAGCCGGCTCACGCTGGCGGCCTTCAAGTCATCCCAATGTATGCCCGGCCGACCATATCAGACATCGATCCGGAGGCCAGTCCACGCAAGACGCATTCGGCAGGCAGATCGCAACCCTCATCACTCGCTTCTCCCATAGACCCGACAACAGCCCTGCGCGGGAACGCTTATGCAGCAGCTCGCGCACAGGCTTTTGCTCAGGCAAGTGCTGCTCACCGAAGAGCAGGATCAGACCGCCTGATGGGAGGCGCTGCAGCTCACTACTCGCAAGTCGGCCGCGACCTGTCTGCGCTAGCTTTTGGTGCTTCTGCTGATGCGGCGGATGCACTCGCGGATCGACAGTCTTCTTCTACACACCTTGATTTGCATGGTATTGACGTGCTGAACGGTGTGAGAATTGCGCAAGAGAGAACGGAGGCATGGTGGTACAGGATGGGGGAAAGCAAGGTCAACGGTCGCGTAGGCGCAGATGACAGAGGGGCAGGTTTCAGTATCGTTGTTGGAGCTGGTAAGCACAGCGTTGGTGGGAGAGCGAAGCTGGGACCGGCTGTTGGCAAGATGTTGAAGAATGAGGGCTGGAGAGTTGAATCATCCGGTGCAGTCATTGTTGTCAGGGGCAAGCAGAGGAGATAGAATCGCTGCCATCCATTGGATACAATACACGATATACGAATGACATGACACTGATCGTTCCAACCCGGCTCCTTGAGCATTGTATCACTCTCGGTCTTTTAACACAACATACAACGAGGAATCGAGCACATCGGGTCATCACTGATACCTCGTCCTTCACACTCGCGGCTAAAACTGCCATGCGTCCGGCATTTGAAACTCCACCAAACCCCACGCGATCTTCATGACGTTTCTCGTGGCGGAGAAGGACTCCAACAACACAGGTAACCTCGGTCCGGTCAACCTTGACAAATGCACTATCACCTCAATAGTACTTTTACTAGGTACATCAGAATGTCCAGCTCACGTGCTTCTATTAGTCGGTCTCGCAAGATAAAACTTCAACACTCACAATGCCACAACAATCGCCTTTCCAGATCGATATACCTCAGACGGACGTACTGAGCTACATCTTCCCGCCGGACAAACGACCGTCCGATCAGCCGATATGGATCGATGCAGAAGACACCGCGAAATCGCTTTCGCCTAGACAGCTCCTGCAATGGGTCAAGAGATTGGGCGTTGGACTCGACCGGTTGGGTCTGCAACAAGACGATGCTGTGTTGATGTACAGCAGCAACCACATCTTCGTCCCCGTGGCATACCTTGGAGTCGCTGGATCCGGGCGCATTTTCACGGGCTGCAATCCGGCTTATGGGATTGATGAGACGGTCTATCAACTGGGCAACACGGGTGCGAAGATGCTGCTCGTTGAGCCACAGTATTTGGAGATCGTGCTCAAGGCAGCGAGTAAGAGCAAGTTCCCTCGCGAGCGCATCTACTTGTTCGACGACAAGCCATCGAAGACTCAACAAGGCGTCAAATGCTGGACATCGATGCTCGGATCAGAGAGCGAAAGCAAGAGCTGGCAATGGCACCGCATGAGCCCGGAAGAATCCAAAAATCGCATAGCAGTTTTGAACTACTCGAGCGGGACAACAGGCCTCCCCAAGGGCGTGATGATCTCGCACCAGAACGTCATCGCGAACGTCGAACAATCCCTCTACATGCGCCGCCTCGAACAGCCCCCGGGCGCCGCTCCACCCGAGCGCTGGCTGGGCTTCCTGCCGTTGTACCACGCCTACGGCCAGCTCTGGTCCATCGTCGCCGCGGCCAAAAATGATACCCCCTGCTACTACATGCGCACCTTTAATTTCCCCAAGTGGCTCTCGCACATCCAAACCCACGGTATAACGCACATCCAGACCGCACCTCCGATCTTGGTCATGCTGGCCAAGCGCCCAGAGACCCGCGAGTATGATCTCAGCTCCTTGGTGAACATCCTCTGCGGCGCGGCTCCGCTGTCGAAAGAGCTGCAGAATGAAGTCTCGGAGAAGTTCGGGCTCAAGGTCGTGCAGACTTGGGGCATGACGGAGGTCACTTGCTCGTGTCTGCACGTCCCGGGCGGTATGGATGACCGGTCTGGCTCGGTTGGGTACATTGATCCGAACAGTGAGATGAAACTTGTGGATGAGGAAGGGAAAGAGGTGGGAGTTGGCGAGAGGGGCGAGATCTGCGTCCGAGGGCCGAATATTTGTCTAGGGTACTGGAGGAATGAGAAAGCAACTAACGAGACATTTGACGAAGAGCGGTTCCTTCGGACTGGGGATGTTGCTGTCAGAGATGAGAAGGGATGGTACTGGATCGTGGATCGCAAGAAGGAACTCATCAAGGTCAGAGGCTTTCAGGTTGCTCCCGCGGAGCTCGAAGCGGTGTTGCTCGAGAACGAACATGTCGCAGACGCGGCTGTCGTCGCTCTACAGGGCGACCACGAAGAACTCCCACGTGCTTATGTTTCTTTGAAAGACGCTTCGAAGGGTAAGGTGAAAGAGACGGATATTCAAGCGTGGACGGCGAAGCAGGTTGCCAAGCATAAACAGCTGACTGGAGGTGTCAAGGTATGCTCATGCTCTTTCTTACTCAATCTTCGACCATGCCGGCTTTGTAACGTATGCTGACTAAAATTTTGTAGTTCATCGACGAAGTCCCTAAATCTCCCAGTGGCAAGATTCAACGGAAAGTCATACGCGAGTGGGCGGCGGTGGATGCGAAAACGTTCAACAAACCGAAGGCAAAGCTGTAGTATGTTGTATCAGTATATATCAGTATATCCAACAGCGTTGACGAGTGCCCGAAAATTCTTGAGGTTTCCATGAAGGTGGCTGGCAAAGTCCGCCACTTTGCATTCCTCAGCAGTCATCTGGAATGCTCCCATGCAACCACTCTACACGCGAAAGACTTCTAACCCCTCCTTACTTTTCGCCTCGCGTGGCTGGTGAAAGAGTCGCGGGCCCATGCAATCCCTCCACCAGCCTGCCCTCGGATTGACCGCCACCATGTGACGGGGGGGTACATGTACATACACGATGCTGCCTTGGCTGCGGCAGTGCCTTGGGAGGGCAAGAGATTCGTCTTCAACCACTTACAACAAACGCAGAGCTTCACGACTATGGGTCGAAAACTCGTCCGAAGAGTTCCACTGGAGAAGGAGTTCAGTACGATCACGAGGAAGAGGCTCTTGGCTACTGTCTTCCTGCAACATGTCTTGCTCTGGAGCTCGGCGTATGTTGTCGCTAGTACGGCGTACTCGATACACACCGGAGCAATTACGAAGGAGTTAATGCCTTTGGCGGCTGTCTCAGTGTTCACCGTAAGTGTACTGGGGATTGATCGTTTATCGAGCATCAGTTGATCGACTGATCCAGGGCTCTTCGACGTTGTTATATCTCTGTCTATGCAACGTAACGGCATGGAGATCGACGAAACCTTCCGGCAAGAGTTTCATGACATCGCCGGAATGTCTGCAAACGCTCTCGAAGAATTTTTTGCGCTTCGCGGTAACTGCTTGGATGGTGGCTTCAGGGCTTGTGATCACTTTCACCGCTGCTAGACATCCGTTTTGTCTTGTATCTTCGAGAGCCACCGCAAAATTGCCACCGATCGATGTCGGGACACAGTGCATAGTTCAACGAGCCAGCGTTGCAGCGAGTCTGTTGGCGATGTAAGTGGAAACCTCATCGATAATTGGTTACAAAACGAGTAACTAACAAGATCAGGATCACCTCCATGTGCCTTATCGTACATCTCCTCAAGACACCAGGCTTCTACCTCGCCCACCTATCAGGAATCAAAAAACCACAACAACTCCTCCCCTTCACCCTCCCCTACAAACCAACCAACCAGCCCATGTTCTCTGAAATGTCCTTCAAGTGCCGCTCCACCACCTCCTTTTCCTCATCTTCCTACACCCTGATCGACCCAGCATCCGATCCTCTCTATACTCTCTACCCGACACGTCCAGAAAAGGCCTACGGTCTAGGAATCTACGCCCCCAAAAGATCCATCGCCTCCTCCTCCTCGGCCTCATCCTTCTCAACCGCCAGCTTCCTTACACCAAGACCTTCCCTGAAGACTCTCAGAAGCCAGGCGTCCCTCGCCGGCCCCCGACCACTGCATCTCCATTCGAAATC
>Ga0265780_10003997_pt1 | contig 19172 bp, 15 predicted proteins | sample P1T30metagenome_FD_192432 | JGI IMG/M metagenome (GOLD analysis project Ga0265780, IMG submission 192432) | Plant litter microbial communities from East Loma Ridge, Irvine, California - P1 T30 | ecosystem: Environmental > Terrestrial > Plant litter > Unclassified | place: USA: California...
GCATCTTCTTCTATGCGCTTTTTCATGTTGCAACTCTGCAAATCAAGACCCCGCTCCCCCTCACGCCCAATGAAGAAAAAGAGCGTTTTGTAGTCATCAAACCAGCAAAAGACGATGCGTACAGAGGACCGCTGAGGAGCAACCCGGATGTGGTGCCAGCACAGATTGGCGCGACGTGGTATCCAGCGCCACTGACTACCGGTAGCGATATCGAAAATGTCAAAGTTATTCTTCTGACGCATGGCGGTGCGTTTGTAGCGGGTAAGTCGCGAGAATCCGGGTTTGAGGAGATCCTGCTAACGCTTGCCCAGGAGATGGAAGAACGAAAGCAAGCGGTTATATGGCGAAAAAACTGCTTGAGCATACGCCTGCTACACACATATTCGCCCCGCAATATCGACTCTCCACGCTCCCCGCCTCGAAGACGTCGAACCCTTTTCCTGCACCACCTCAAGACGCGCTGACTTCATACCTCTACCTTGTCAACGATTTGAAGATTCCCCCAAAGAATATCATTGTGTCTGGCGATTCAGCTGGCGGAAACATCACAATTGCCCTACTCCGCTATATATCAGAGTATGGGCCTGAAATCGACCTACCTGCTCCCTGCGCAGCGGTGCTCTGGTCGCCGTGGATAGATCCCTCGGATACATCTTGCTCCTTTGTTTACGACAACCCAAACTACAAAACTGACTTTCTTTCCGCTCCACTTACCCGTTGGGGCACTAGCGCGTACGCTGGATTGCCTGGTCTACAAATACTATCTCAGCCGTACATTTCGCAGAAGAACAGGACATTTGAATGCGTCGTGCCTATATGGGTAAATGCTGGAAGTGCCGAGGTGCTATGCCCTGATGTTGTTGAATGGGCGCAAAAGATGAAGGAAGCGGGTAATGATGTGCAGCTCGATATTGAGGAGCATGTCCCGCACGATATACTGGCAATGGGCGCTGTCATGGGTTTTGACAAGGAGGCTGTTAACATGGCAAAGAGAGCAGGCGAGTGGACGAAAGCGTATTGGGGATAGATGCAAAAGCATTGAGCAAGTGATCTAAGGAAATTTGCTAAAAAATACAATTGATGTGTCCTTACACTCGGGTATGTCGTTCAATAGCGAGATCCGCGTGCTGTTAATTTATCCCGGAACTCTGATTGTTCTAGCAATGACTGGATCACGATTGCAGTGCAAGAGGCGGTATAACTGCTACTATACGCTATCAACCAAGGGTAGCATACTGCAGTATTCGTGAGAGAAACACGGCTACTGGGAACGCCACTATCCAGGACGACAAGCTACGGGATGAGATCGAAGCGAGATGCGGCGGAGCGCTTTATCTAGAAACGAAAGTGGCAAACGTCGACGGCAAAAGAAAACGTCTGGTTGTTTGTGTCATCTCGGGAACACTTTTTTGAAATACAGATGGATGTTTGTAAAAAAGAGTATTTGGAAGAAATGACATATTTTCAAGACAGTTGAGAAGTAAACCTCCAACCACGTCAATGAACAATTATCCAGCATATACAACTGAGATTTCGTCTGGCCATTGGTCTTTTACTTGTCTCTTAATACTCCAGCACTGCTTTAGATTTTCAGACCTTCAGTGTGTATATCATGATGGTGATGGGTGAGTATAGCCAAAATGGCAGAACACTGAGTCACAACAACATCTCAAGGTGTTTTCTTGTAGCCGAGATCTGCATCAACGACCAAATCCCCTTCCTCGCCGTCAGCACCAATTCGCTCAAAGTGCCCAGGAGGCTGAATCTTTCGCCTCTGAGCTACCTCTCTTGCGTGCAGTAGCCGGATAGTAAGCGCCGTGGCAATCAGCGCAGCACTCAAAAACGAGACTGTGATGAACCCCTTGCGGTACTGGGGCGCCTCTACCTGCTTCCACACAAGTAGTGGCAGCCACGCCTGAAGCACATACGCCATCTCATTCATTGCACCGACGACAATGGCTCGTTCCTCGTTGTCGTGTGTGCAGATCTCGTGCGCCCAGGCGAAGCATAGGCCAGATAGCCCACCGCCGAATCCAGAGAGTATGTAGCAAGCCCACTTCCACTTGACCGGAATATCCCAGATTGCGAGACTGACAGAGCACATGATGTTCATGCAGCCGCCGAAGACGATCGGTTGCCACCTTGATCCTTTCAGGATACTGTAACTTGTCCAGGCGTACAGCAGCGTGGTGACGACTTGTACAGCATTGGTGGCCGTTGGGTACTATTCGCAAGGACATCAGTTTCTACGTGATCGGAACGAAGGGGGGACCAGGAAACTTACCGTGTTGATCTGGCTGACGGTGTACTTGGGATTCTTGCTCGCTTTAAGGAATTGCTGAAAGACCGGTTGTCCTCCTGAAGTTCCGTTGTTGAAAAACACATAAAGCGCAACAAGGGCATAGATATGCCAGGAGGTGAAAATCTTCCAGATTTTTGCTCTGGTATACGGCTGTCGCTTCTGCCGACCTTCTTCTTCCATGCGCTTCTGAGCGAATGCCACTTCCTCCTTGGTCAAGTAGAACGGTTTTGAGATCTCGGGTAGATCGGGCAGCGCGAAGAATCCGAGTAAAGCAATGGGCAGTGAGATGATTCCATCGACGATGAACAACCACTGCCACCCTCTAAAGCCCCCGCGCCCATCGAGTTTATATACTCCGGCCATCAGGTAGCCTGAGAACATTGTCGCGATTGCGCCGCTGGTATGGAAGATGCAGGAGCGCTTGGCCAACTCTTCCTTCTTGTACCATGACCCGATAATGTATTGCATGCCTGGGTAAAATGTGCTCTCGGCGAGACCTTAACAAGGCTAGTCAGTGATTTGAGACTTAGAGCAAGATGGCTCGAGCTTACCAACAAAGAACCGTATAGCATAGATAGTTTCCGCGTTATTAGCACGGCAGAGACTAAACGTCAAAACTGCCCATATGAGCTACTATTATTAGTAGATAATCTCCTATATCGTACATGTAACATACCTCCATGGCTGGTATCCAAATCGACGGCCGAATGCGAGTCAAGATGATGTTGCTGGGTATTTCGCCAATGACATATCCGACTGTCCAGCATGTTTGCATGTAGTTGAGTTGGTTTCCGTAAAGTCCGAGGTCCTCTTTCCTATCTCAATATCAGCAATCAAGTTCCGGGTGATGCAAGACCACTACATACATTCCCGATACAAACGCACTGTTGATATTTGTCTGATCAAGGTACTTGATAAAGTAACCTGCGACACAGTCAGCGCCAAGGCTCCGATAAGAGAAACGCGTCGCAACATACCCAAAGACGCAAAGGTAAGCAAAGCAGCGTCGAGCTTGAACATGAACCATCTTTCCTCCTTTGGTTTGTCCAATGTATCCCAAAGGTAGTAATACCATTTATGGGCTTTTGGTTTCACTCGTTCGTCGGACTGAGTGCTAGCTGTCGCTGAGACAACATCGGTTGAGATGTTTTGAGAGAGTCCCATGTTTGAGAGGGATTGGTATGAAATGTATGGTCCGCAAGGAAGAAAGTATGCGCAAAATATCCGACCTTATTAAACAAGCAATGCAAGCTCATCTTTGCCATCATCAAGCTTGCCAATAATTTTGGCTGTTCTTGATGGCGCTTAGCATGACAGTAGGAGCGCCTTCGGTACGAGGCGCAAGTCGACATACTGGGGCTGGTATGGCGTTATGACAGGGTTGGAGCGGGACTTCAGCTGTCCGTGGTTAGTTTATATGTTACAGGCAGAAAATGGGTTCAAATAACCGACGTTGCGTGTTGGGGGATCGTCGTGTTGCATGGCGATGCTGTGGTGACATGTGTCGCCATTGAGCGTGCAGATTGCGTGCCTGTGTTCAAAGATAAGAACCATGAAGGATTACTGCATCCGAAATTTACCCGAAAGACACGATATGAATAGTTTGAACGTCTAGCGTAGATTACATTGTAGGATCTGGAGATTGGGTGGTTTTCAACACGGCACTCTTTGATCAAATTCCTATCTGATGTCACGTGATAACGGTCTCATTCAAAACTCGTACTACAAACATGTTACTTCAACTCTCTTCTCAACGTACGGTTTGGAAAATAAGGCCTTCATCCTGGCTAAGCTATCCGCTCGTGCAACATGCCATTTATCGGTGTGCCCACTCAACCTCTCTTTGCCTACTCTTTCCAGGTCAGAGTTAACCCAAGCTATAAGCTCGTTGACGTAGTCCGCCTCTTGATCTCGTAAGCTGTGAAATGCTTTTCCATGACCTTTGATCTTCAGTTTCTCATTGTATTCATCTCGCATGGCTTCTTTGCTTGGGAGTTTTGCCTGAGCAGAGAATATCTTGGCAACTACCATGGCTTGAAACTCGAACAGGCTGAAGGTCGCAGTAAAGAAAGGAACGCCAATAAAGGCAAGAGTAGCGTCGTTTATGTAAAAGATGTCCTTGTGCAGGTTGTGAAACTGTGTCCCATCCGTCACCAGCAGTGTGTCATCCGCCTTGTCGACTGGCGTATTGTCCGAATGAAGTTGAGGCAAGAATGGTAATGTAAGATGGTAACCCGTACAAAGTATGACATGATGGATGTCACAGATCTTTGCGCCCGACTTCAGGGTAACGGTGGCTGGGATCGCTTCAGATGGGCCTAGTGGTGTTGATGTACCCCCATCGGGCACATCATATGATATAATCTCGTCAACCCGGTAAGCATTGTCGGGAAGCATACTAGGAGGAAGATCAAATCTACCATTCCTTTGGCTTTGGAAGATTTTGTTTGCATATGGACTGAGCTCGCGTGCGATATCTGTAGCTGATACGCTTCCACCAACAAGTAGATAGTTCTATAGGAGCGTTAGTTTGAAGGCGACTGGAGGAGGCTGTGTTAATAATGATCAAAACGAACCTTGTACTGAGCATTCTCAGGTTTTCGGTAGCGTTTCGAGTGCTCTACCCTTTCTGGCCATCTCTGTTTCCACTCCGCCAGTCCGGGAGTATTGGGAACTCTTGCAGCGTGGTAGTGACCCGAAGCAACTACTACAGCGTCAAATTTCTGCAGCATAGTTAGCATCTAGATAGATTTGATGGCGGCAGCAATTACCTGAGTAGAATCCTTCCGTTCGACGACACCCGTGGTATCTGTCTGCAGAGTCGCTGTCTCGACTGACCATGATTCACCACATTTCCAAACATTCTTCACATTGGTATCATACTCCGTGACTCCGTGTACTCCCGTTGAGATAGAAGTATCTCTTATGTAGTCTGCCAAAACTTTGTGCGTTACATAGTCCTCAGTCCCCACTGGGAACCGATGCAACGTAGTTTCCAGTAGGCGTGTGCTCACGTTGTTTTTCAGGCCAACGTAACATGGACTGCTTCTAGTCAGTAATTCTGTGTAGAAAGTTGTGAGCTACGTAGACTTTACCCTGGTGGCGCGTGAAGCAACCTTTCTAGATCTTCTGCTTCTTCACATGCATATGTACTACCAGCCTGTGAAACGGGTACTGTTGAATATGATGGCTCCAGAGGCTTTCGCTCATCGTACAACCTTTCATGAGGTAAGTAAACTGTAGAGTGATCAGATTCGGAAGACTACCATATGCCTCCTGCAGCACTTGATCGCTCGAAGACTGTGACATCAAGGCCTTCTTTCTTGAGGTGGGCAGCAGCAACGACACCACTGATACCTGCACCGATAACGGCAACGCGTTTCGAAGGAAAGTTCATATTCAGAATGTCGCTAAAGTTAGGCCTGGACTTTGTTGCGGCTTTGCGAGATGGTTGAGTGCATCACTCCTCAATCCGGCGCAATCAGAAAAACCTCGAGACGATGCACCGCCAACTGATATTCCGGATTACCCATTATTTCAGTGCGGGGCTTTCGATATGGGGCCGTCATTGCTGAACACATAGCCGACGTGGTGTGAGGGTATGCAAAACGTGATGGCCGACGTGAATGGCATCATGAACATCCACTATTGCGAGAACTCCTAGCAGCAGACATCGGTGCATCAAACTGCAAATAACCATATGAACCCACATTTTTCGGATTAGAAATAAGGTGACCTTTCTGTTCGATAAGGTGGGAGATGTTTACTGGGTATTCGTCATAATCCCGCCGATGATGTGATCGACCCCGCAAAGGATCCATGAATATCGCAATCGCCACGCGACACATCCAACTTGATCCTTCGGATACGGAATGTATTATTAAGCGATTGAACGGTAACGAGTGGGGAAATGTGGTCCAGATATAAGGGATGATGGCTTCACAGAACATCTGTCATTCTCGACCACAACGCGGCAAACCGTCACAATGGCACCAAGCGCAATCATCCCCATTCATGAACACATCCAAGAAAAAGACACCATCCCCCCAAAGAAGGACTCGCTAAAGCTGCCCGAGCCAGCCAGAAAAAGGCTCGAGAAAGCAGGCATCGACCTATCGAACGGCTATCCTTACAGGCCGGCTAAGCCACTTTACCTTGACGATGTGTACAAGATCAGAGACTATGATCGCGAGCACATCGATCCAGGATCCCGGGCTGATCCAGAGAAGAAAGCGCTGTTTGGCGCTGCAAAGGAAATCATACACTTGACTGCGCATATTGGAACAGAAGTCGTTGGACTTCAACTGAAGGATCTTACAGACCAACAGAAGGATGAGCTTGGCCTTTTGATTGCTGAAAGAAGCGTGGTGTTCTTCCGTGATCAAGATCTCACGCCTCAGCAGCAGAAGAAGCTTGGTGAATGGTATGGTGAAATCGAAGTCCACGTATGTTGTTCTTTTCGCTCTACTGTTGGTATACTGACATGCAGGGAAGCCGCAAGTTCCATTTGTACCAGGCGTGCCGGGAGTGACTGTTCTTTGGCCGGATCTACAAGCGACAGAGGTAACTCCCAGCTTCAGGAAGACAGGCGGAGCGTCCAGGTGGCACACTGATTTGGTACACGAACGCCAGCCAGCCGGGTAAGTGACGATGCTCGTTATCCAGTCAGCTCATGTCTGACTTTCTCCAGTGTAACGCATCTGCACAATGATACCATCCCAAAGATTGGAGGTGACACTCTCTGGTCCTCAGGTTATGCCGCCTACGAGAAGCTTTCCCCGGCCTTTAGAAAGATCATCGACGGTAGAGAGGCAGTATACCGTAGTGCGCACCCATATCTTGATCGCGACAACACTAGCGCTGGCCCAAAGTACATTGAGCGCGTTCACCCGATCGTCCGTGTTCATCCAGCGACTGGCTGGAAGTCACTGTGGGTTAACCGTGCATTCACTGACCGCATTGTTGGGCTCGACAAGGCTGAAAGCGATGTTATCCTCAACTATCTCTTCGATGTTTATGAGAACAACGTCGATACTCAGGTTCGCTTTCGGTGGACTCCAGGAACATCGGCGCTCTGGGATAACAGAATCACTATCCATAATGCAAGTTGGGATTATGAAGGAACTGAGCCGAGACACGGAACGAGAGTGACAGCATTGGCAGAGAAGCCGTTCTTTAAGCCTGATGCGCCGACCCGTAGGCAGGCTTTGGGACTTGCCGGACCTGATGACATCTAGGAGACATGACGATACCTCTCCAGTCCTTGGAAGACCTTGGGATTGAGGGGGTAACTCGATGGTCGGAGCCTTGGAGACTGTGGTTGACGTTTCAGCGCCACGACGCTTGCGGAGCAGGCCACAACAATGTAATAGCCAAGATTGCTCGTCAATGAACAATGTTGTTCGTCTAACTCTCAATCGTATACCACAGTTTGAATAGCTTCCGTATTGCAATACCATCTCCGGTTTGTTGTGTTGTATCTTCGTGAGATAGCGTGGGTTGGTCTGCGGTCCTAATACGAGCGTTTCAGCCCCTCCTCGCGGCCCGCAATGCATGGTGGACAACGGCAATATGCATAGTTACGCTGCCAGCAGGTTATAGAAGCCCTTTTGTGTATCAGCATACTTCACGGTAACGTATAGGAACTCGATTCATTCCAAAAGGTGTTTATGTCGCCGCCCACCGTTGTCAATGCTTACCACTTTGATAATATCCAAGTCTAGCGATAGTTAGAGTAACGTCACGAAATTCCATGCCTAGAGTTCAGCTTTCGCTCCTCCATTACCTTCTCAGATGCCACCCATAATTATACACCAGTTCAAAGCGTCGTTGCCGGAATTCCCCCATTTCCATATGTCACCTTTGGATGCATGTCATGTCTACTACCTCAGAAATATACGCTCTGGAGCTTTAGAGAGACAGCCCAGGGCGGTATATTGTCGACAAGTGAGGAATGAGTACTCATAGATTATAACAACTACAGCAACATCCAAAGAATTCCGCAGCGATATTACCAGAATCCTGAAATGCTCGTGTAGTCGGGTCTTATAGAAAAACAGCCTGTCGTCTATGATGTTGAGCAGCATGTGGCATCTGACACCCGCGCGTTGCTGAAAGCTGACACTAACATTAAAAAAACTCAACTGCATATACTCCCAGACCTTGAATTCTGTGCTTGAAAAAGTAGCATGGCTAAGCATACAGATCCTCTTAGATGATCCGAATCTTAGTGCAGAGCGTTTGGCAATCCCACATTCAGGTGAGAAGCAGATTGTGACGCTACAATCTACGTAGATATTCAACATCTGGGACTATGCGATAGTGGCGGGATATGTGCGGCTATCTCTTCATGTTTCCTATGCGCTCGTGTCTAGTAGAAAGATAGATGTCTTGCTCTAGACTATAGACTCAGGAGGAGCGAGTCCCCACAGGAATACACGCTTGATACCGTGAATAAGATTACCGTCGTTAGGCTGATTGTTATATACTCTGACACAATATCCAATATATGTCATATCCAGTTTGATTAGGGAGGGTGATCATATTTTGAAGGGGTAACGATCGAGATAGTTGTAGTCAGAGGACTCTAGATAATCTATGTAGCGGGTCAATCGATCTGCTTTTGTCCACTACCACTAGTTTGACATAGCTTAGTTGCCTCTGAACTAGTATTCCAATAAGACGCTCGTCTTATCCCATGAACTCAATCATAAGCTTGTTGAACATCTCCGGCTGCTCCCAATAACACCAGTGCCCACCCCAATTGACTGTCACACCCTTTGCGTTGCCCTCTTTTACCCCTCCATTGACCAAGTCTACCACTTTCAATGGACCAGCTGCGGGAAAGCACCCACTCCTGCTGCTTGCAACTACCAATACCTCCGTCTTACTCCCACTCCCTGGTCCGAAGTTCTGCGCAATCGGATGGCGCCAGTCCTTTGCGGTATGATCGGCCATGAGCTTGCCATACCACCATCCGTTACCTTTCACTGCTTCTCTCAAAAAGAATTCCTCATCATCTTTCCATGTTTGTGACTCTGGTGTCGGGTCGCCAGGCTGCGGATGTGATCTATATGCAAGGCATCCGCCGATGGTACCGAGATGTGCCTTTTCGGGGGTTTCTATCAAGGTCTTTTGTACCTGTTGCAATACTTCTAAAGAGTTACATCCCCTGTTGCCAAACTCAGGACCCCAATCTTCAAGATAATTCTGTAGCGGCGCCTGATCCACAAACACCACGTGCGAGAACGCTCGAGTGGTGAACAACTCGCTGAAAGACCATATTATAGCTGCACCCAGACTTGTTCCAATTGCCTTTACAGTTCCATCCTTGAAGTTAAAATGGGAGATCAGGTTCGCTAGATCCATTGCTAGCCTGGAGACGTGATATCCCGCTTTGGGCTTATCAGAGCTGCCATGGCCACGTAAGTCAGGTATAATGACATGGTGGTTTTTGGATAGCGATGCAATGTTGCGTTGAAATACTGCTCCTGAGCCTGTCCAGCCGTGCAGCTGTTGTTGTGGTCAGACATAGTAAAGGGCTGGGATGCTAGTGGCGATGGAGCGTCTCACCAGAATCAGTGGAGGGGCGTCGCGCGAGCCATGCGTCTCGTAATAGAGAGCAATGCCGTCATTTGCTTCTATTGTAGGCATTGTATCCTTTGTATGCGCGTAGGTTAGAGTTCGATTGATTACAGCTCAAGCGGATGATGCGGAATGTGAGGATGGAGGTGATGAGTAAGTGGGGGTGCTACCTATGAGGCTTAGCGTTGTTTAATCGGACCTTCTTCTACATACCCGACTCATCAACGCGATCTTGGGGGCAATCGACTTCGCATCGGCATCTATCATCGCGCGTTCCACTAGAATTACTTTTTATCCGGCGCATGTATCTTATGAGGGCGCAATTTTGGATTTGTGATACCCCTCATATAGCATCAGAAAATCATACCATACTTCACGAGGTCCCACCTTGGTACTTGGAGTATAACGTCTAGAGAACATCATCAAGCCGGCAAGTAAGCCGTGAATTGTATGTGAGTACTATCGTATAGTGGCTGCCAATTTTGGTTGAAGCTGGACGTCTGACTGGTTTAGGTCTCAGCGTGGGCTTTAACATTGACACCAACAATAGCAAAACCGTACGATGCCATCCACGGCAACTGTCACCTTGTACCCAAAACTAATCCAAAACTCTTTCAAAAAATTTAGCAAGTGTTCTTTCAGTGCTACTATTGTCAGGACCTGGGTAAGGGTGAGCTAGCCCAACTAAGGATAAGTCATCGTTACCTATATAGTCCCGGAATGCGCTACCATGCTCGGTAGCGATTCGTCTATCCCACAGAGACAATACAATGTTCACTACCTGTTGATATTATTGCACCCAGTACCGTTACCAATTATTGAATCTGACAACTATTTTGTGTCAAGAATATGATCCAGACCTATTGTGATATCGCAAAACATGTAGATTACGAATGCGGCTGGCGGGTCCAAATTGAAATTGATCAAAGTCAGCAGTAAACATATAGAAGCTGAAAGGGAGCTCCCAGGGATTGAACAGGTCTTGTTTCTACAAATCGACATGCTGGCACTGATACCAGTCCAACATTCTAAGTCTCTGATACCCGAAAGATTGTTGAAGCTGTTCCTGCGCGAAGGGACATGTTATCTCCTCCTTTGCCTAAAGCTTGCTCACCAAGTCGCGAACAGCCTTCCACTTGTCCCAACCGCCGTTCGAGTTATAGGACGAACATCGTTGGTCAATTTCAGTGAGGATAATGGTCTCGGGATGTACATGATACGGACAGCAGGGTTTGGTAGCATCCAAGCCCGCAGCAGGATAGCAGTAACGGCAACATTTCACGGCCACGTCAATTACAAGTGAAGTAACGCTATCTTATTTCTCGGATAGAGGAATCTCGGCTGCCATGACAATGGTTTTTGTATTTTCGACGAAGTTGAGTTCAGGCTTTCTCCCACGCTTCGCCCCACAAGACACTAGTTGTGTACGTGACTGAAATGTGTATTTAGGTAGTGTGGAGGACTTGAATGGTAAACCACCTACCACATCATTCGCTCCGATAAAAATTTGAGAGACTTCGCTATCTTGCTACAGACTCCGTGCGATAGGGTTGGAGATTTTCCAGGGAGAAGTGAAGATGCAGCTAGGAAGCCATCAACAACCGAGTTATGGGAAGTATGCGGAGTTTTTTATTTTCGCTCATCGTCGTATTGTTATCACTGCCCGATGATGGTGCTATTTTTTTTAGGTAACACACGGGGGCGTGGAAGCCTAATGATGACCTACTTTCGGTACGCCTTGCACAATCGTTACGCTTACACGTGAGAACGCGTCAGTATTGCCTACTTAGGTAAGCGTGCGGAATATAGGCTCCCAATCTCCTCCCTGCGTGGTATATCCCTTTCGTACAAATCCCTCTCAGCGTCCACTTCTCTCGACACAATACCAAGCGAACAACCATGGCAGACAAGCAGCAGGACGACGCTGCAACTGCTCCACACGATGCTACCGTTTCGATTGCTCTGGCTCTCTCCAAGGTCCTCGAGTATCAGACATATGCCTGCGGTGGTACAGTCAAGGCAGTGGGAAAGATTGAACCCGCTCCTGCCGTCACCATTCGCTGGGACTGAGTAGATTCTATTGAGCGATTGACGCTCCCATGCAACAACCCATCCGCTGCACAATCCCCACTAGATAAGCTTCTGAAAGGTACTATGCCTGCTAGCTTCGGATATCAGGGCAAGGACGTCATCGATGAGTCTTACCGCAAAGCTTCCAAGCTCGACGCGTCTACGTTCTCCACCGATTTCTGTCCTTACGAGGTTGGGATCATCGATATTATCGGGCAGGCTCTCCTTCCAAAGTCGCCGGGTGGATTTCAGGGAATCCGAGCTGAGCTATATAAGCTAAATGTAAACCACTGTTATCCCTGCTCCTTTTGGTCCACAGAAGCTTACCACCACCATAGGTCTACCAAGCCCCCTCTGGCCTCTTCAAGCCACACGTCGACACCCCGCGCTCAGACTTACAATTTGGCCCACTCGTTGTATGTCTCCCATGTGAACATGAGGGAGGTCAGCTCGTGGTTCGCCAAGAGAATCATTCCATGACTTTCGACTGGGCCGGTCCTGCTAAGGACATTCAGTGGGCGGCTTTCTACAGCGACTGTGAGCATGAAGTACTTGAGGTAACTTCCGGATATCGCATCACTCTCACATATAACCTGTATGTGCGCCGTGGTCTTGGTGAGCTTACTGGACATACCAATGCGATGGATGTTCAGCAGCTCCCGCTGTATCAAAAAGTCAATGCTGCTCTAAACGATCCTTCTTTCATGCCGGAAGGTAGGTTGTCCACTACAATTCTTTACAACACACGTTACTAACAGCTCCGGGCGGCATTCTCGGGAAATACTGCAGCCATGCCTATGCTCATGCCAATGAAGTGGGATCCAAGACACTCCCCTCTGTCCTCAAGGGCGCTGATATGATGGTTTACGAAGTCTTCCGCGCACTCAACCTGCTTACATGTGTTCGCCCGGTCCTTTACCTCGAAGATGACGCCAAATCGATAAGGGAGAGAGATGACATCTTAGATCGTGTGGGCGACACGTTATCAGCGCCTGTAATCAATGAATCCAATGATTACGATAGGGACCTGAGCGAGATTCTCCACGACTATCCCCATCACGCACTTGATGTGCAATGGCTTAATGGTCCTGCACCAGCTACAGAAAACCTCCAGCTCGCTTATATGGTCGTAAGTTCCTGGGTCCAGTTACTACTTATGTCTCTATGTTAACATGTGTGCTTCTAGTATGGCAATGATGCTGAGATTAAGTGGACATATAGCCACTGTACCCTTCTATTCATGATACCTCCCTACGCTAAGCGAGTTTGATATTTGAATATTTCACTGGTGGAGTAGCCTCAGAGGATTTGGTATGAGGGTGAGCACAAGGCTTGGAGAGAAATCAGGGCAGACTATTCAACGCTTGGCATGAATATGAGATTTCTGGAACCTAGAAATAGCAGAAACTGCTCTGAACACAATGGGACTCCATGTCTTTCTTTTTCTTGATAACATGTGGAATAAAAAGGTCTTAAGAAAGCTTACATTAGAGCTGATGACCGACGGTCCTTTAGTCTGATGTGATAAGAGTGATTGCTTGTGATGCTTATCCGCATATCAAAATCCCCTTCCACCTTCATTGTCCCAAAACCAAAAGTGCCGTCCAACCATTCCTTGTTGTCTAGGTACCGATCGACACAAACAGCCCAAGTTTGTCAGCTCAACAACTTCCTTTCACTCGCGTCTTCTAGCCCGTGCGCAGTTGCCTTTCCGATACTGGAAAGTTCTGGTTCTTTTTTATCAATTCAAGCACCACTGTTTTCCCTCTCACCTATCAAGATGCACGGACTGTGGAGTAAATATATCGTGAATGGACCACCTACGTCGCCCATCTATTATCAATTTTCCTGTCTTCATAGTGATATTTTCTACTATTTCTGATTCATCACTCCCCACCAGCAGCTTAAACAAGAATTATCATCTCCCTAATCCTGTGACATTATTCTGCACAGGTTGTTACTCTTGGCGTTGTACCCTTCGCTCCCACCATCACTGATATTGTATATACGAGTAAACAAGCCTATCCCAGTTCTTTGTTGTTTCAAAAAAAAATAACAAGCCATTAGTTACATCTTAATCATCTCCCTTTCTCATCATGGCTGTTTCCAAGAACGCCGCGGGCACCGTTGTGAACAAGATGTTTAAGGGCCTGAAGGTCTTTAAGAAGGCAGAGAAGGAGAAAAATGCGGCTAAGCGCGCTACGATAGCTAGAATAGCTAAAGAGAAGAAGATGAATGTTGCGCCGCAGGATGAAATGTTTGCTGAGATCAACGATGTCGCTGCCGTTACAAAGACAGAGGATCTCCTTTGCATTGCTCAGGATGAAAAGGCAGACCCTCAAGAGCATATTGCTGAGGCCGATGTCTCTTACGAGGATAGTGCCGCCAGCAAAATCCCAGAAAAGCAAGTGGACAATATGGAGGGCGCTATTGGAATCAATCCCGTCATCAGCACCGAGACCACTGTCGCTCCTAGGGCCGATATTCCATACAAAGCGGACAAGGTTCACCAGATCAACCAAAAACTCAATCCTATCGCTAGTATGTTCATAGTCAGCGCTTTCACCAACATCAAGTTAAACCCACCTGCCAAAGACTTCAACATCACCCAACCCACACTCGCCGATACCCCCAGGTCTACCATCTTCCACGAGGAGACCGTCACTACCCTTGCCACCCCTGAAAGCATGGAGATTCCGCTCGAGAGGTGTGTGGCCTGCAGATACATCCCATCTGTGGACGCTGAGTGTCACTACAGTGACGAAGCCGAAATTGTTGAGGAGACGCCCAGCATGATAAAGTGGCTTCACAACAACGGGGTTGAGAACATTCCACTATTCACTGGCTCGAAATCTGCAAACATGAAGACCAGCAACTTGCCCATCTCGTCGTTATCGGTTGATGGGTTGTTCAGCGAGGTCTCAGCGACTGGTGTGGCTAGGATCGGTGTTGCCGAGTTGTCGAATAACTTCATGCTTGATTCTACCGACCCGTGGGCGTGCACGAAAGCTGTCTCGAATCTCTCACCTCTTGCAGAGGCGTTATACCCTAGTATTCGTAGCAGGGTTAGTCGTTCCCTGGAGGTTATTGAGGAAAAGATGCAAACTACTACTCGTAGCGGTTCATCATATACCGTACCCTTTGCCGACCGCGCTATGAGCTGCAAGATCGAGCAGCAGTCCCCTCCTAACGCTGATCATCAATCCATCACCAATCCCCTCTCGGTAAATTCCTGTACTTCTACGACATCAGATACTACATCCTACACAACATGCATGGCATCACCTATACTCTTCAATCCTAACGTCCAGCCCTTTTCGCCACTCACTCCACCAACCGCGTCTCCGTAGGAGGAACGTTGGGATGGCTGGATGGCTTCTCTAGGTGTTGGCGATGTTGCAACCATGAACACTAGTATGGATGAATTTAAGACACTAGAAGAACTGCAGGTTAAGGATATCTATTGCGGTAATTAGCAGAGCTATAGTTCGGAGCATATTTAGGTCGAGAGTTGCTAGATTCTTTTGCACAGCTAGGCTTTTGTAAAGCTTTTATTGGTTTGTTCATTTTACTTGGGGTGTTTTGAAGCGATGAGCTTGGGTACTATGATACCAAGTGTAGGTGAGGGTAGACCATCTTTTTCTATTTTATTTTCTTCGAGTATATAGAGATGTTCTTTGAATTTTCAGGCCGTTGGGGAAACGGAAGGCAGTACTTTTCATTGTCTATACAGGAAATTGGCGTTCAGGAATGAGAATCTGTGCGAGAATATATGCTGTCAGGGTGGTCTTGTTGATCAAAAAAATCTTCAATATTTGTGATACCCCCATATTTTGACACGAATCATGGTTGCGAGCAATCATCATAGCAATGGCACTCCCCGTAGGTGGTGAGTACTTCGCGGGGTAAGTGTGAAGGAGCTAGTCACGCGGCTGCAGTAAGTGCGGGGCAGCCGGGAAGCTGGGACCTTCCTGCAAGTAATTCGGCCCCTCCCACAACTAAGCAGGACTCGGGCAAAGCTCAAGCAATCAGCTCGCATACCATATTCGTACTCGCCATTGCTACAAATTTTGTAAAGGTACTATTGTCTATTATATAAAATGTTGAAATCAAAGTGGGCAACTCAGCCCGACGAGGCTGAGAAAGCTGCGGCGCCAGCGGTTACAGTTGCTCAGCCAGGAACAGCATCAGCACCAGCATCAGGCGCACAAGCTGCCTATGTACCGGTACGTAAGCCAGCATCCGGCCCTATCTTATGCTATGCGTCTCTATGTCCATGGTCATGAAAACACAATTACAAACCTAACGCGACCGTAGACCGCAAACGCGTCCTATGACCCCGCATATAACGACCCGTCAATAGACCCATTCGCTCAAACTGCAAGTACCGACGATCTTTTCTTTGATGACGATATCACGCCCATTGCCGACCCAGTTGTTGAGCATAATCCGCCAGAGCTGCAAGCTTCAGCTGCCGAATTCATACCCGAACAAGTAAATGCGCCCACGGCACCTCAGTCGCATCTGGCCCCCCACACTCCAAGAGAACCAAGAGGTGGCGATAGGGGAGGTCGCGGTCGTGGAAGAGGAGGGAGGGGCCGTGGAAGAGGTCGTGGTGGACACAACACCGACATTCGGCTTGAGGAAAACGAAAAGAAGGCACCCGAAGCTCCCAAGGCCCTCAAGGAGACTGAGCCAACTCCTGCAACCACCACCGCCGATGCTTCCGAATCTCTAGGCATACCGTCTGCTCCGACTGAGCCCAAAGAGAAACCTACACACTCTGTGCGCGGTGATCGAACCTTGACGGGCGGTGCTGCGCGCACACGATTAACGGAAGACGAATTGAATGCGAAGCTCGCTAACATGCGTATCAAGAACGAGGCTCGGCAAAGTGCCCACGCTCGTGCAGAGGCCGACAAGGGTAACTTTGAGGCTCGAGAAGCTGTTATGCAAAAACAGGATGTGGAGCGCAAAAAGGCACTCGCCGAGAAGCAAAAGGCGGAGCGCCAAAGTCGCCAGCAGATGATGGGCGAGCGCGAAAAGAACCGACAGCGCAAACTGAATGCACAACAAGGCAGAGAATGGGACTTTGAGAAAGAGGATGGCTTCTCCGGCACCGGGGAGGAACGACGACGTGGTGCTGCTAGAGGCGCACATGGTGGAATTGCCCCCTCGAGACCGGCCGACAATGGATTCGCCGGTGAGGATGGCCAAGAACCTATGGGCCATTCCGCCCGCGGAAGGGGCAGAGGCCGGGGTGGCAGAGGAGGTCGTGGTGGCCGTGGTGATTTCGAAGGATCAGGGCCGAGACCGACGCACACTAAGAAGCGTGAGGATGTTCCACCTTCCGCATCAGACTTCCCAGAGCTACCTCCCGCGAAAGGCAAGACTGAGGAGGTCAAGCAGACTGAGCCTGAGCGCCCTACGATCCAAAAACAGGATTCGTTTGGCCTGCCGTCCCCTATGGAGAAAGGCCGGAGCTGGGCTGATGAGGTAGGCTCGTAGAAAGGTCATAAGCAGGAGAAAGAAGTTGTTGGTAGACCTTCGGATGTACCAGCACATAACCATGGGTTCAACAGGTAGAGAAATAGGGGATGGAGGAGCAAAGGACGAAGCAGGGGGTCTGAATGGCTGATATGATTGTGTGGGTGTAAACTATGTGGTAGCGAAGGACACACCGATCACAAAAAAACCGTCAAGGCATCTTAGCACACTTATAAATTGTCGAACGATCATCCAGCATGATCTTCATGACCCTACACCGGTAGGCCCAGTTTTACCAGACACATCAAATTAAGCCCCAAACATGCCTCACATAAGACCAGTAGATCTCATGTCATTTTCCGACTTGATCGATGCTCCAAGATACCCCCAGCCTGGTATCATTACTCAAGGACGACAGCTAGCGCCAGACCCTCTGATGCACCTCTTTGAGCGTGGACATAGGGGCTGAACCATTCAACGGCGGCAATCAGAGCCCATTTGCCCGCTGCTAACACTTATTCGTTCAAACTCGTCTTCTCGGGAGAATTTCAAGGTCGAAAGCCCACGGAGGTGGGTCTTATTACACTCTACCACTGTCTTTCGGCTTACATTTTATTAGATACCGACATGATTGGTGACATATACGTTACCACTACAACAAAAATGCGACTACAGATACTCCCTCTGATCACATCATCGAGGTAGGCCCACTCGATAGGAATCAACATCAACAGAGGTTCCCTTCCGCGCCGTCGTACTTGTCCACTATCTCGTCCCGTTTCTTGTCAACCTCTACGGACAGACGCAGGTGAAAGTAGCATATATGCCGGTAGAGGCAGCGCGAACTCGAGCAGTGCCCAAAACACTCCTGGGTCTCGGCCTCCGTCGGTGCACTACTCAGCCGGCGGAGTTACAATGGCACCCAAGTCTTGCAACAGTTCCCCGTCGCGTACCGCCACGGAATCCCTTGCCCATTCGATCTCCGTATTGATGCCCCCGCATCCTAGAGCGCCGCGTGCGAACAAAAAGCACCAAGGACGTGATAGATGCTGTGAAACTCTATGCTACTGTTCCTGCGATAGGGATGATAATTATGAGAATTGGATGGCATGTGTGTTTTTTTTCCTGCTGGGGCAGCATTCTTTCTTCCGTGCCGGAAGCTTTTCATTGATAGTCTGCAGGTAATGACAGTTATTGTGACGCTCGAATAAAGCTAGCCGACGAGGTTCTGATTTGTGAAGCGTTCGTATCGTGTCTGAGTGAGATGTTGTAATTATTTCTCCGGGATAGATGGAGAAGACTATGGAATTTCATAATGAATGCTAGATGTACGGAAATTTTAGCCTTTTTTTCCGAACCTTGCTCTCGTGATGTGACATTTTGTTTTGAGAAATCATGCGGATATCTCGGGTATTCACGGTACTTCTAGCTGGCAAATGTGCTTCGCAAGGAAGCAGAAACAACGACAAGACCTGGTCAACTCATAGGGCTTTTCTATTCTAGAGTAAATAACAGGCCACAGCAAGACCGTCAAGCACATGCTGATCACCAGTGATCTTCTCACCTCGTGCGCGATTACTATAACCGAATCTACCCTACTACCATTCTGTAGAACATATGAAACCAAACATGGTCGGTTGAAACTGTATGCAGGGTATTTGTTCGCCAAGCTATCATTGCACAGTCCTTCACGATTCCACTTACGGAAATCTTCTCTGAACAAGGCCTT
>Ga0265780_10003998_pt1 | contig 19172 bp, 9 predicted proteins | sample P1T30metagenome_FD_192432 | JGI IMG/M metagenome (GOLD analysis project Ga0265780, IMG submission 192432) | Plant litter microbial communities from East Loma Ridge, Irvine, California - P1 T30 | ecosystem: Environmental > Terrestrial > Plant litter > Unclassified | place: USA: California...
AATCTTGGAAGGCGGGGTACTATCCCGTGACTTCACCAACAACCCTTTGAAACCTTCGTGGATGTAAGCTTCCGCTAGGATATAAGCAGTAGGTCCTCGCGATTGCCACATCGGTATGTCCTTGCAGTAGCCAGACAGAGCAGAGATAGCGTCCCACTTTCTTATCAGCGCGGCAGACCGTTGGACCATCCTCGAATCCAGATTAGGTAACCAATGTGAGATCTTAGAGGGACTATAAAACACATTGAGAAGCTACGCTTCTATTCTCGAAATCTATCCGGAGATATCATTTTGTAAACATGGCGACAGAGCTTGCTAACAACGCCACGCCGCGCACCGCGAAAACTTTGCCCGCGCATCCTCTTGCTCCTCTTTCGGCCACAGAAATTCAGTCAGCGGCCTCAGTCATCAAGGCTTCGTGGCCTGCGCATACGGACTTGCACTTCAAAGTTGTGACTTTGGAGGAGCCGCCGAAGGCAGAGGTTTTGACATATCTTGAGGCAGAACATGGCAACAAATCCCTCCCCTCAGTCTCGAGGAAGGCTTTCGTAAACTACTACATCAGGAACACAGTATGCCAACGCGGAACCGAATACTCAAAATTTCCTTGCTAATGTCACCTAGAGTAAATTCCACGAGGCTATTGTTGACTTGACATCTGGTCGCGTTGAACGCAACGTCCTTTTGGGACCCTTTGTTCACGCCAATGGAGATGGTGAAGAGATTGTCGCTATCGAGAAGATCGCTCTCGCAGATGAGAAGGTGAAAGCCGAGATCGCCAAATTGGAATTACCCGAAGGCACAGTCGTAATCAGCGACCCATGGATTTACGGATCCGATGGCATTGGTGATGAGGAACGCCTGTACCAGTGCTTCCTCTACCTTCGAGACCCAAACAACTCCTCTGAAGCAGACTCATGCCACTACGCAATGCCCGTGCCAATCTCGCCCGTTGTTAGCACCGCAACCATGAAGGTCGTTCGAGTAGACATTTTGCCAACTGGGGTCGATAATACCATCAAACCGATTGAGAAATACAAGATCCAGCCGCCTAATGAGTACATCCCGGAAGCACAAACACTCAGGACAGACCTCAAGCCTCTCAATGTTATTCAGCCCGAAGGAGCCAGCTTCAAGGTCCAACAGGAAGGCACATCTAGCGTCTTGTCGTGGCAGAAATGGAACTTTAGGGTTGGTTTCAACCAGCGTGAGGGTATGGTGCTTTACGATGTGCGGTACGATGACCGACCGCTGTTCTACCGACTGAGCTTGAGCGACATGAACATCCCATATGCCGATCCGCGTCAGCCATACTGTAGGAAGAGTGCATTCGATGTTTGTGGATCCTTGCCCCTTTCTCTCATGATATAAGGTGGCTGACCGAATATTAGCTTGGAGATGCCGGAGCAGGCATCATGGCGAACGACCTGAAATTGGGATGCGATTGTTTAGGCTCGATCTACTATCTCAGTGCTGTCCTGTCGTATGATAAGGGTGAGTTTCTTGGGGATTATCACGTGGCGCACTGCTGATAAAGCCCACAGGTGGTGTTCTCAAAATGCCCAATGTCGTTTGCATACACGAGCAAGACGCTGGTATTGGCTGGAAACACACCAACTACCGCACTGGACGAGCAGCAGTTGTTCGATCGCGAGAGCTGGTCCTCCAGTCGATCATCACAGTTTCCAACTACGAATACATCCTGGCTTTCGTGTTCAACCAAGCGGGCGAGGTCACATACGAGATCCGTGCAACTGGCATTCTCAGCACTCAGCCGATAGATGAGGGCATCGAAGTACCCTGGGGTACAGTCGTACATCCTGGTGTACTTGCAGTGCACCACCAGCACATCTTCAGTTTGCGTGTCGATCCCATGATCGACGGCTACAACAATCGCCTGGTTTATGACGAAGCTTTCCCAATGGAGCGATCGGAATTTAACCCTCACGGAACAGGATACTACGTGAAAGAGACCATTGTCGATCAATCTGGCGGCTACGATACAGGTTCGTTGTGATCCGCTACAATATTTAGCATATGCTGACTGTCGCTGAAAGCTTATGAAAACAACCGTACCTTCAAGATCCAAAACCCAGGCGTAAGGAACCCGATCAATGGCAAACCAGTCGCATACAAGATCCAGGCGCCGCCATTCCAGAAGATTCTGTCGGATAAGGACAGCTTCAACTACAAGCGCGCCGAGTTCTCAGACCACAATGTGTACGTCGTGAAGTACCGAGACGGCGAGCTATACGCAGGAGGCCTCTACACAAACCAATCTCGAGGAGGAACAGGAGTTCGATCATGGGCAGACAGAAATGAAAACGTCAAGGATACCGACTTCGTTATCTACGTTCAAGCGGGTATCAATCACGTTCCCAGGATTGAAGATTTCCCGGTCATGCCATGTGAGATTTTGAAGATCCACATGAAGCCGGTGAACTTCTTCGACAAGAACCCTGCACTAGATGTACCACCGAGTGACCAGGACTTCAACAAGAGCACATTGCTCAGCGAGCAACATCAGCAACCTAGTGTTACGGCGACTGTTGGTGAGGATGGGACGTGTTGCGCGCCGAAATTGTAGGGCAGCGAACAGATGAGCCGTATAATAGCGCGGCGTGACGAACACCGCCAAAGCACAGGTCTATTTCACGATGCGAAATCACAATTAAATGTTAATTGTAGTCTGAATATGTAATTCGAGAGTGAGGTGCAGGTGGACTGCGATAAGTGCCCACGTGATGCCGTGGGTGACGCGCCAAGCTTTATCGCGTGCCCCGGCCCGTGTCCATTGTTACTTGCGGCCTCCAAGCTTCAAAGAACATTCCGCTGGCATCTCACCACCGCTCATTCACGACTTTCACCTTTCTCATTCCACAGCAGTGACACTGCATCAGCCGTTGAAATGGCGCCTAACGATAAAGCGGGCCGCGTTGTCTTCATCGGAAATATTCCTTATGGTAGGTGAGCTTGTCTCCAACACAGTCGCACTACTAACGAGCAATCGCAGGCGGCACGGAAGAACTCATCATTGAGACACTTGGTCGCGTAGGGCAGGTCAACAACTTCCGCTTAGTCTACGACAAGGAGACGGGGCGCCCAAAGGGCTTTGGCTTCGCAGAGTTCGCCGACGCCGACGCAGCAGCGTCCGCCGTGCGCAACCTCAACGACCACGAGATTATGGGCAGAAAACTACGAGTTGACTGGTCCAACGACAACGGTGCCGGCGACAACGCGCCCTCGAACCAGCCTCAGAACCCGCCCCAGAACCAGGGCGCATACCCGCCGATGAACGGCCAGGCGCCTGAGCCAGTGCAAGCTCCTCAGTCGAGCGCATTGCCCCCTCTGCCCCCAGGCGTTGACCTACCACCGAACCTGACGTGTCCCGATGCCATCTCGCGCACGCTCTCCACTCTGCCCACACCACAACTGCTGGACATTCTCTCCCAGATGAAGGGTCTTGTCATGACAGACCCGGCCAAGGCCACAGAGCTTCTACGGCAAGCGCCGCAGCTCGCCTACGCTATATTTCAGTCGCTCCTTCTGCTCGAGCTGGTAGATCCGCGGACGCTTGGGTCGCTTGTTGAGACAGCCACCGCAGCTCCGGCCCCGACCGCACAACCTCCGATGCAGCAACAGGCACCACCCGTCGCTCGGCCGCCCGCCAACTATGCTGCTCCTTACCCACAGCAAGTTCCTACTCCACAGCCGCCAGCACATGTACCGCAGCCATATGCTCAGCCTCCGCCTGTACAACAACAACCACCACCACAGGCACAGCCGGCCATGGAACAACAGGCCATGTTTGCCCAGATTCTTGCTCTCACAAATGAACAGATCGCAGCCTTGCCTCCGGATCACCGCAACCAGATCCTGCAGATACGCAACACGCTTCTGTCTGGAGGCCGGCCTTAGCTAGGCCCTCGAGGTCTAGATGGCATGCTGAACAATTTGCATGTCATCGTCAGGACGAAGGAACTTATCAGATCCACCGAGATAGTACTGCGGAGCGTACTTGCGCGTAGTCGGCAGCCTCTATACTTTAGCCATCAGGACACGACGAAGCTGATATTGCGGGCCCTGAAGTTCGAAAAGCGCACGCACAGGATACATTATTTGCACCAGGCCTTGTTGGCCGCAGACTTGATTGGCACAGACGAGTACCCTGATGCCCAGAAAATCACGGACGAGTCATCGAGTGTGGAGTCCGATGACAGCTCTGGAGATTCGGATGACGGCGGCTATCGATCTCATGATAGGCACTCTCCAAGGGTACATCCTTGTATGAATGCTAGGTAAGCTCTGTGGAGTGGAATGCTCCCAGCGTTCCATATAACTCAGTCTTTGCCACGCAGCTGTCGCATGGCAATGCTCGAAATATACCATTAATTCTGTCAAACTTTTTGTCAATTGCAACAATGCCGTGAAGCACCTAGGGCCGGGCCCACCCGCAGATCTATGCCTGGGGTCTTGGACCCTGAATGGCAGGAAGCCCCAGAAATACTGGGACGTGTCACAATCAGCCTTTGTGAGCATCTCGACGACCACAAAACTCAAGGCAGATAACGCGGACATGGTCGCAAAAACCGACATGCAGCTCGACAAGGATGGCGAACGCGAAGATCGTCGGGCGCACCTCGGTGATTGGCCCAGCCTCCAGGTGGCGTGGACGGTGGGACTTAGCCCCCTGTCGATGAGCTGTTGTTCCGTCGCTTGTTTGGACCAGACGGAAAGTCAGCTACCTTCACCACACCAACGCTCTTGATACGGCCGGTGAGAGGGCTTGCGTCTGCTGGCGTCTTTTTGCATTGCGCGCATACTTTCCTTGCTACACTGCATCGCACTACTGTACATTTAATCCAATACGACATGACGAAGTGACGATTCCATCTAACTTGGCATCGTCTGCAGCGATCTACCCAGCACATCCACGATCAGAACCCAACTCATTTGCGCCCATCACAGTGCCAGCTATACACCTAATACCTCCGCCCCCTCGCCCTCCCCAATCAATCGAGCACCATGTGGAGCAGATTTACGGGCAAGAGCGACAGCGGCTCGTCCGCCCCAAAACATACAGACGATGAAAGTCGCCGCCAACGAACTAGCGACTCCACGCGTTCCAAGCGCGACAGAGACGCCGACACGAGATCTGTCGTCTCATCCACATCCACCCGAAAGCCGTCCCGTCGCGAACCTGCGCCTTCTTCGATTGCATCCTTCGCGACTGCCTTCGACGACATGCCAAGAACACGAGGAAGCGACGACCTGTACGACGACCCGCGAGATGACCGCTACTCGTACAGGCGCGAGGACCGGCCCTCAAGCTATGCCGAGTCATCGGCATCAACAATGAAACGCGAACGATCGCGCAGCCGAGAGCGCGACGACAAGGACAAGAACAAGAAAAAGAGCAAAGACAAGGACGTAAAAGGCTGGAAGCGACCATCCACGCGTTCGTCCCGCTCAGGAAGCTTGTCGCAGGTGGGCGGCTACAAGAGCGACATTGTCGAGAGCCCCAAGCAACCCACGCGAAGCTTCAGCGGCCAGATTGGGAGCGAGAGCTTCTCGCAGTTTCCAGGCCAGGCAGGTGCGCCCCTCATGTCGGGCGCACTGCCAGCACCAAGTCCGCCCTTATACTCGGGCATTGATAGCCATGTTCAGGCCCAATTCCCTGGACAATATCCTGACCAGTACACCTCCAGTGCTCTGCCTGGTGGCAATCACTTTGGCGCGGCTGCAGACTACTACAAGGACAACGGCCAGAGTGTTCATCAACAGCCAGGTGTGAGGCCACAGCCGCCGTCAGTCATCATTGGCCAAGACACACCGCATCTCACTTCCGCCGCTGCGCAGCCCAATCCCGTTGCTGATACTGGATCTGGTGCTGCTGCAGACTTCTACAGTGGCAGCACGAGCAAGCCTTCGTCGAAGCCATCTCGACCATCTTCAATGCCAGGCGCCTTCTTCGAGGAAGACTCTGCACCTGCAAAACCACCCCGGCCCTCGTCCAAGCCGCAGAAGCCAGCGAAGCCCTCCAAGTTTGGCTCTGCTGCGACTCTGGCTAGTGGAGCAGCTTTGGGATATGCGATGGGCAACGACTCATCCAACAACCACCAGTCTACCGCCTACAGCACCTCTTCCAGCAACTACCAGTCGACATCATACACAAACGCCAATTCTGGCTACTCCGCCTCCATATATAATCAAAGTGTGAAACCTTCAAGCTCCACCACTGGTGGCAGCAGCCACATCCCGACCTATTCTCAAGCCATGGAGGGAATGCCTCCCCCGAAACCACCTCGTCCCGGCAAGCCCGAGAAGCACTCATCGAGCAGCAACGCGGGACTGTATGCCACTGCAGGAGCCGCTGGACTTGCAGCATATGGACTTCACCAACACAACTCGCACGCAGGCTCGCACACTCACTCGCATGCCCACTCACACGACCATGTGCACAATCATTCCACCTCAATCCCCGGTGCCTTCCCAGGCAGCAACTACAACAATGGTACACACTCTTCATCTGCCCACTACGCTAACGGCGACATGGCGCAGCAACATCAACACACTGGGCCTGTCTCCCGCTTTGTGGATTGGTGGAAGGACTATGAAGACGTCCAGAAGATGGAGGAATACACCGAGTACATCGGTGTATGCAAGTACTGTTTTGATCCACGGTCTTCCGTCTTGGACGCACCACGCAAGCATCACTACGGACGCCGCCGATCTAGCGAAAACATGCGGCGATCTAGCGAATACACGCGACCTTCCGGTGGCATCGAAAAGCAGTCTCGATATTCCTTGAAAGAGAAGAAATCGCACAGCTCCTTCTCCTCCGGAGACGAGAGACGGAAGAAGACGAACAGCAATGCTGCTGGATGGGTCGCAGCGGGACTGGGAGGCATTGGTCTGGCCAAGGCAGGCAAAGCCGTGCTAGGCTCGCGCCGCGATGATTTTGATGACACCTACAGCATCAAATCTGGTCGAGACAACCGTTCAAGGGTTTCTGGCCTATCGGGCCGTAGTCGAAGCCGTTCTCGCAGTCGCATGGATTACAGCTACGGTGGATCTGAGATTCGCCGCCGCAGTCGCTCCCGCGACCGAATGTCACAAATGTCTGTGGGTGTGACCAGCGACAAGAAGGACTACAAGATTGGTCGTCGGCACTCGCGTTCTCGCTCACGATCACGAGACCGCAAGTCTGGTTTCGGTACAGCACTCGGCGTGGGTCTGGCAGGCGCTGCGCTAGGCGCTGCCGTTAATAAAAGCCGGAGGAGTCGTAGTCGGTCCAAGTCACCCAGGAAGGCTATCACGTTTCATCGGCGAGATAGTAGTGATGATGAGCGTCGACGAAGGTCACAGCAGCTGCGGCGCAAAGCTTCGCGAAGCTCGACCTCTGGCGCCTCCGTCATCGATATCTCGCAGAATCAATCCACCCAAGGTGGCTTCCTGGGTGGCTTCTTCACCGCTCCTCCACCAAAGATCAAGCGGAAGAAGTCCATAACTGCATCGCGCAAGAAGAAGTCCAAGGGCTTTTTCAACTTTAGCAACGCGTCTTCGTCGTCATCATCTGATTCCGAGATGGCTTTTGGTACAGGCTACGTACAGAGAAAACGACGATCGTCACCGAAAAGACGTCCGTCACGTCCGTCATCACCAAAGAGACGCCCGTCATCTCCCAAACGACGCAACTCAGAAGAACGTCTCAAGGCTACACTGGCAGGCCTAGGTGCGACTGCTGCGGCAATCGCGGCGGCCAAGGCTCGCCGACGCAATCAGGGCGATGTTGTGGCGGTCAAGGAGAACAGGCTTTCGCGGAAGAGTAGCGATCGACTTCGACCAGCCTCCCGTTACGGAGACGACGAGTGGGAGGATCTGCCTGACGACGATATCTCCGACTCCTCCGACAATGCTGGATTGGTCTATGGCGACTACGATTGGCGAAAGGGCAAGAGTCAGGAATCGCTTGCCTCGAACGGCTCAGGTACGAACAAGTGGAGCTGGCGATGGGGTTTTGGTGGGCAGAAGAAGAGACGATCCTCTGAGAATCTCTACGACAGCATCGCCAACACCTCCTTCATCGGTCCTGCTACAGCGGGCGCTGCGGGCGCCATCACTGGAGCAGCCATCGGAACGAAATTGGGTCGCCATGACAGTGAATCAAGCAGCGCCTACACTCTACAGACAGTATACCCTGTCGCCTCGAACGACCCGACCACTTTCGATGCCAGACGCATAAGCTCCGTTCCAACACCCCAGCCTATGATCACATCTGGTCCTGGTGCTATCAGCATACAACAGCCTCAGCCAATGCACCAGGTGCCAGGGACAATTTATTCTACACAGGCGCCATCTCAATCTGGCTATTCTGCTCCGATCGGCCCACCGGTCTTCTCCCAGGCGCCGGGTTTAGGTCCCTTTCCAACACAGTACCAGTCACAGAACATCACCATTCAGGCTGCCCAGCCATCTGCGCATCCTCCTCTCCCTCGCCGCGCTAACTCGTCGCCTATCCAAACCTCCTCTTGGAAGCAGAATGCTGCCATTGCTGGGATAGCTGCAGCAACCGGAGGTGCTGCAATTGCTGCTGCGAAGAGTCACGATCGTCGAACTAGCTCTCCGAGTAATGTTCGATTTAGTTTGACTAGGGAGCAGGCTGATAAGGCTGAACGTGAACATCGCGAAGAGCAAGACCGTCGCGATGAGGACGACCGCCGCCATCGTGAACAGCTGAGACTGGAAGAAGAAGCTCGCAGGGATGAGGAAGACCGTCGCCGCCGTGAGCAGCAGGCGCGAGATGATGAAATCCGCCGCGCGGACGACATTCGCCGAGACCAGCTTCACCAAGATGAAATGGCGCACCGAGAAGAAGAGCGTCGCCGTTCTGAATTGCTCCGCCAGCAGGAAGAAGCGCGCAGTTACATGGAGGCCGAACGTCTCGCCAGAATAGAAACTGAACGCCTTGCCGATGAGCGACGTCGCCAGCAGGATGAGATGCGAGCACGGGAAGCTCGTGAGGCTCGCGAGATAGATGAGCAAAATCGCCGAGAACGTGAAAACCGTGCAGAAGTTCTACGCATAGCTGATTGCGAAGCTGAAGCCGAACGCATTCGAAACGAGCGCCGCGAACCCGATCGCATTGAAGCTTCAAGGCGCAATGTTGAAGCCCGAGACCAGACCGAGTTCGATCGCATTGAGGCTTCAAGGCGCAATGTTGAAGTTCGGGACCAAGCCGAGTTCGATCGCCTTGAACACGAGGCTCAGGAGTACTCCAGTCGAAATCGTCCTGACAGAGACCTACGGAAGCTTGAACAACAAAGAACTGGAAGTTCTGTGAGCTCTGTCGCTACCGATGTTCGCCGCAAGGAAAAGGAGCTTGAAGAGCGTGAACGCGAAGTGATGCAACATGACGCACGCAAATCTACTGTTGCAAGCGCAGTCGCAGCTGGTGCAGCCGCGGCCATCACGAGCGCAGCGATCTCTTCATATAAGGACAAGGGCAAGGAGAAGTCCAAGGAGAAGGCCAAAGAAAAGGAGAAAGACAAGAACCGTGAACGTGAACGCGAACGCGAACGCGAACGTGAGCGGGAACGAGGACGTCGCCGTGACTCTTCTTCAACGGTGCAGACTGTCGTGCCAAGCAGCGTCAAGACTTACGAGCCATCAAGAGTCAGCACAGTTGAGCCTAGCAAGACCAAGTCAGTTGCTCCTAGCAGCGTCATGACTTACAAGCCGAGCAATCTTCAACAGGACTATGCTGATGACGATATCTACGATCCCAACCTTTTCAAGAAGGAGTCTGCGCGAGACGTGCTTAGAGACTGGGAAGAGAGGTACAATGGGCCACAAGTGAGCCAAGCCGAGTTCTTTGCACCCAAAGAGCTTCTGCAAAACGACAACCTACCCAAGGTCCGCCCAATCGACCCAAACGAGGGTGCTACCAATTTTACCATAGTTGAAGCCCACGATGAACCAGCCACCAAGCCTTCGATAACACCTCCTTACCCGACGCCGTATTCTTTCGTCGCCACGCGAGATGGGAAGCCTGCCCAGCAGCAACCATGGGCTGTGCCTGCTTTCAACCTAATCATGCCTACTCCTCCAGGAAGCAGAGCGCCCTCCGTTCGAGGTCCTCCATCGCCTGCCATTGAACCTGTGCCGATGCCGATTCCTAGGCGTGTGCCGATGCCAGATGACGCGAACAAGGCCAGATCAAGGGTAAGCTGGGGCGAGAACCAGTTCCACCATTTTGAAGTTCCGACTCCAGACTCATTTCGGGAGCAGTTCGTCTCTGACGGTGATATGAACGCTCGTGATAAGCAACAGGCACGCGAAACCTCAAGCGTGACTCAGGCCTCCCCAAAGGCTGACCAGACAACAACTACGTATCAAGCCTATCGTCCAGAGCAAGCATCCAAGGTCACTCAGCCATCTGAGATTGCACCGAGCACACAGTACATCCGCGATGAGAAAGAGTCCGACTGGGACAACATAGTCGATGCGTCGTCGAAGAAGAGCATAAAGAAGGAGTCGAAGAAGGCCAAAGCCGCGGCTGCCGCATTCGCATCTGGCGTTGCCGCCATGTCCGCGCGTGACTGGGACGATCGGAAACGCGATGCAGCGTCCGTGGTCAGCAACCCATTCTCAGACGTCAACGCTGCGGCTTCTACAATTGCCCCCTCCACAATTGCTCCATCAGCTGTCTCCTCGATCCGTTCTTTAAGCAGTATCTACCAGTCGCCTGCCTACGATACTGCCTCCGACCTTGACCTGCGCAAAGTCCCACCCAAGTCCACAAATGGTCCAGGCTTTGTGGAGGGTGAAGTCTCAACCAAGGCCACTCCCATGCATGTCCCTGGAAGTTTTGACGAGGTGGCAGATGCAAATGATGCTCGCGACAAGCCCGCCGAGGAGGATTGGGACTCTTCGAGCAAGAAGAGCAAGAAGGATAAGAAGAAATCCAAGAGTACTGACAACATCGTAGTAGCACAGAACCTCCCGAAACGAGTCGAGCCGGAGCCCACTCCGGCACGTGAGCCAGCTAAGCCAGCTAAAGAAATCGCTTCTGCTAAGGAAATTGCTTCTGTTAAAGACATTTCTTCTATCAAGGACACTGCTTCTGCATCCGAAGCCACATCGAGCAAAAAGGAGAAGAAGAAGAAGTCTAAGGCAGCCAAGCGAGCTAGCGTGGACAGCTGGGAGGAGAGCGACGTCAGTCCGCTTGCTAGCCCAAAGGTCGAGCGCGACCCAAGGGATCTGGAGCCCTCGACAGCCACCTCGCCCATGCAAGGAACAGTCAATGGCGGTAGTTCCTCTCGCTCTGAAAATACCGGCAAGAATGTTGCTGCCGCAGCCATGGCAGGAGGATTCGCAGCTCTTCTCGGTAACTCGATGAAGCAAGATCAAGACCGGATCAATTCCGAGTTTGAACATGCTCGACAAAGCTTACATTCCTCCGACAATCATGACTCTCGAGAACCATATTCGCCACCGTCTAACGGCACTCGTCAGCTCGATAATGGCGACAGATCCGTTTCAGGACCCAGCGCATCTCACGATGAGGATGGTCTTGTAGACACCAAGACGCCTCGCAGGAAGAAAGAGAAGAGGCACAGCAGTGGCAGATGGTCTCCCACTATCGGTTCCCCTCTCAGGACCGAGACGAAGTATGAAGACTACATGGGTCCGTCAAGAGACTATGATCAACGCGCGTTCGTCGAAGCACCCAAAGTGCCCACCACGTCAGCCTTCACAAATGCCCCTGAACCTTTCAATTCACGCAACGTGAACGATTCGGGATATCATGCGCCTGATGACCCTCCTAGAAAGGAAATCGCCGAGCGCGATTCTGATGAGTTCTTTTCAGCAGGCTCGGATGAAAGAGAGAGGGCGAAGTCACAGGCACGAGAACTAGAAAGGCAGCAAGAGTCTCTGCAAAAATCTCCTAGCAACTACGAGGATGATGACCAAAGCACGGTCATCCAACGCTCTCCTGAGGGCAAACGTGATGACGAATCACGTTCAGCTGGATCATCGAAAACTAAATATGAAGATGACACAGTCCCTGAGGAACGAAACGGTAGACACCATGAATCAAGATCGGAAAAATCGGCGAGCCGCGAACAGAGTCGTGACCGGACCTACGAACTCGATGGCGAAGAACGCAGGCGCAGACACCACCGCCGTCGGGAGACTGACGACACCAACGATGACTGGGACACGAGATCAACCTTCTCCGAAGCCCGTTCAGAAGTCAGTGGCGAACGAAGACGCAAGCACAAACGGCGGGATGGGGAAAGAGACAGATCAACTGAAAGCGTGATGCGATCCCGCTCATCTGCCGCTTCTGAGCTAGGCGACCGTCAAGATGAGCATAGGTCTTCTCGACGAAGGTCAAAGAGAGACGAAGACGACAATGCATCCGTCATCTCCACATCGTCCCGCTATGATGATGATCGCAGCTCTAAGAAGGAGAAAGAGAAGCGGTCAAGCGGGCTGTTCGGCTTGTTCAGCAAGTCAAAGGAGAACTTGGCGGAGAGTTCGAGCAAGTCTTTGAAGCCAAGAGATGATGAAGAGGAAGAGGGCAAGCGCCGCAGAAGGAAGCATAGGTCAGACCGCGGATCCACATATGGCGGTTCGGACGACGACGACATGCGCTCGACAATTTCAAGCAGCAAGCTAAGGGAGGATGAGGAAGAAGAGGGCAAACGCCGCAGAAGGAAGCATAGGTCAGACCGTGGGTCCACATATGGCGGTTCGGACGACGACGACATGCGCTCTACAATCTCAACCAGCAGCCGTCGTGAGAAGCGGAGCAGTCGCTCTGAGAGAGGAGAGAGCGACAGGAGGGATGATCATGATGATAAGGTACATCGCTCCTCATATGCGCGATAGTCATGTTGTTTCGCATGTAATTAGAATGAATGTTGATGTTGTGTTTATAGGACCGCTCTTACCCTCGATACTCCTCGCCCTCGCATGCCGATGAACAACAAGATCAAGACCAGTCTTTTTTAGGCGATCGGGCAGTGACCGCAGCCACTACTCCAGCTCCACTGCCCGCAAGTGAGCCTGACGAGGCCCAACGTGGTAGTGGTGTCATCCCTGGCGATCGGCCCGAATTTCCTCTCCCGACGCTCAACGATAAGCACAGCTTCTTGGCTACCTCCAGAGGTATCGACCGACCAAGAACACCGCCCGAGCTTTCTTTCGAGGATAGTCGTGCTTTGCTGACACGGCTTACTGGTCTGCAGCCATGGCAATTGGAAGCTTTCCCGGATGAGCTTCCTCCCCTTCCTCTCTCGAGGCCTAGCTCGCCTCTTCGATCGCCTGAGACTAGCCGTCCTCCGCCTCAAGTCAGAGCAAGGCGGCTTTCTTCTACTGCTGTTCCAATCCGCTTCCGGAAGCCTCCTCTGTCACCTTCGACGCAGCGCGAGCTTGCTCTGGAGCCCGAGAAACGGCCGGTTAGTCCTGGTACCTCACCAGTTCGCTCTCGCCATAGCAAGGCACACTCCGCGGAGTTCAGGACCTCTCGGGAGATCCGGCCACTGTATCTTTTGGAGCGGAACCGCAAGTCAGGCGAGATCGATGAGGTATTGCCAGCTCTTCCATCGAGTGGTAGTCCTTCACGAGCTTCTTCTTCAACAGACACTGATGCAGAGTATGAGTCTGCTTTGGAGTCACCTCGTCCCAGTGATAACGTCACTCCGGATGATCCCTACTTTGACCCGTTACATGCTGTATCCAATCTCATTGCCGGTCAGCCGGGACCCGAGCTACAGCACCCTGAGCTTGTTAGCCGGGAAATTGAAGAGGTTGATGGATCTGGCCAAGTCACTCCAAAGGCATCAAATTTCACTTCGGATAAGTCTGCTGCTTCAGTCGGTCCATCCCGCGATGTTCTTGCTGCTGCGCTCGAAGATGTCAAAGCGAAGAGTTCGGCAACATTTTCGCGTCCCGCAAGTCCTCTTGCGCCAAGCGCACCTCTCGACGACACAAAGATGCGCGAAATGTCGACTACTCGAAGCGGAAAATCTTCTCCTACAAACTCATCCTCCCGACTACAGACTGCTGCGTTTGGAGCAGCCATTGGTGGCCTCACAGCTGCTGCCTTCCGCAACCGTACCCCATCACCTTTTGAGGTTCTTACTGGAGGGCGCAGGCTTTCCGAAGAACGAAAGATCGAGGCTGGGAGTGCTCCCGCGTCATCTGAACGGGATGAGATCGACATCGACCGCGACACCAAGGGCAAGGGTAAGGCTAAGAGAGAATCATCAGCCTCTAAGCCCTCAGTGGTTACGCCACCTCAAGAGGTCTCGGATCTCAAGCAAGTTATCCCCACGTTTGTCGACAACGAGGATGACTGGGCGAAAAACAAGTCCCAGTCAATCGTCACGGACGATGATACGCTTGTCGGTGAATCGACATCTGGCCCATCCGTTTCGAAGGAACTCCAGACAGAGAAGATACTTGAGAGCACAGCGCCACAAGCAGCCCAGCCTGTTGACGTACAACGTGCTACCTTCGATACAAGCGACAAGTCTTCAGAGAAGCCCACCTCAACGAGCGCTGCCTCCACCGCGGATCTCGAGAAGACTCTTGCCGACATCAAACCCGAGCAGGAACCTGTGCAGAGCATTGCGGAGGATGCCGCCTCAGCCACGCCAAAGGGCAAGAAGAAGAAAAACAAGAAGGCCAAGCGTGGAAGCCAGCAGGCTGAGGCCGAACCTTCAAGCCTTCCGATCGAACCCGCACAAGAAGATATGATCATGCCGGAACCTGAGACCCAGAAAGACACTATCTGGCGCGAGATTCTCCAGCCTTCTTTTCCTAGTGCTAGTCAAGAAGAGAAGAAGGTTGATGTCATGGACTTCTTGGAGAAGGATGACCAGGCTATTGCACTGGAACCTAGCGCGGCAGTCGACTCACAGAAGGAAACGACATCAGTCTCTCCTGTCGTCGAGCCCACTGCGCCTGTGGCGGAAATGCCTGTAGTCGAGGCGAAGGAGCTCGAACAGCCTAAGCCTGCTGCTCCTGTAGCCGAACTAGCGCCTTCCAACGTTAAGGAGCTTGAACGACCGAAATATGCTGCTACCGAGACACCAGCAGCTGAGCCTGAACGTCCCACGTCGGGATGGGGAAGTGGTCTTTGGGGTGCACTCGGCTGGGGCAAGAAGAGGGCTACATCTCCAGCGCTCACTCCCGCAGCCGCACCGGTTGTGGAGAAGAAGAAGGAGGTGCATGTGCCGCCCGTGCCTGTCGTCTCTGCACCTGAGGTCAAGACAGCGGAGCCCGAACCAGCACAAGAGATTGCAGCTTTCAAGAATGAGGCACCGGCTTCATCGACTTTTGTTGTTCCACAGACCGCATATTTCGCTGATAGCGGCAAGCCGCACTTCGCCTTCCCGCAACCTTCCATTAAGGCCACTAAGGACTCCGCTCGGGAACTGACTGAAGAAGTCGTTGTTGAGAAGGGTCTTGATGCAGCGCCGGCCGCATCACCAGAACCTGCCACAGAGGTGTTACCGGAAGTAAAGCCAACATACGCTACCGCTCCACCACCGACTGCTTTCTTCACTGACAACGGAAAGCCTCACTTTACGTTCCCATCGCCAACCACCAAGAACGTTGAGGAAGTGTTGCAGGCTCCGTCAGATGGCATTGCGGCTGAAAAGGCGTCCACTGAAAGTCCCTCGGAGCTGCCGGTTGCTAGCGAGGAAGTTTCAAGAGCACCAACAACACGAGACTTCACGCCGTCCTCTCCTTTCTTTACTGACAATGGCAAGCCTCATTTCACCTTCCCACAGCCGGCCGCCAAGTCCATTCAAGCCATCACTCCAGGGCCAGAGAGCATCCTTGCTGCAGAAGAAGTTGCCCCAGTTGAGCCCGCCGAGTCGGCCTCGTCTAAGAAGAAGAAGAGTAAGAAGGACAAGAAGAAGCGAGAGAGTATCGTAACGCCCGCGTCTGAATCCGAATCGGTCATATCAGAACCACCGGTTGCAGCAGCAGCACCATCGCAAGCTCCTAGTGTAAAGATCGATGATCAACAAGTTCAGCAACGGTCTGAGGACTTGGTGAAAACTACCCCGTCTGCAGATGAAGCGGCAGTGCTCTTGCGGGATGCTCAGCCGGATCTTGTGCCTGCAGATTTCGCCTCGCCAGAAAACGCCAAATCTACAGAAAAGGATCTTGTACCTGAGCCACAGGTCGAGAAGACTGTGGAACCCTTGGAGCCACTAAAAGACGCTGCCCTTGCAGAGACCATCCTCTCAGCACCGACTGAGGAAGATGCTGCGTCATCGTCAAGCAAGAAGAAGAACAAGAAGGCCAAGAAAGCGAAGCGGGAAAGTACGCAACTCTCCGCTGTTGAAGACAGCGAGCCGAGCACGCCTGTCGTTGAGCGATCTCTTGATCTTCCTTCTGCTGCATCTACTGAGGCGAAGCTCGATGCTGGTGCCGATGTACCGCTACCAATGGAAACCTTGACAGAGAACGACGAGCTCGCAGAGCCCACTATCGAACCTGTCGAAGAAGTACCAGCGACCACACAGCCTAAGCTCGAGATCGCTCTTCAAGATGTCGCTGCACAGCCAATCGAGAGCACAGAGACTGCTCCGACTCCAGTTGAACCTGCTTCTACCGAACGCGATATTTCTGAGATAGCACCTACGGTCACAGAAGAAGAGTTGACTGCCACACCCAAGAAAAAGAAGGGCAAGAAGAGCAAGGCAAAGAGTGGAACGCAGACACCTGAGGTCCAGGCTGAGCCTATTGTCGAGCCCTCAACATCGACACTGGAACTTGCGGAGTCGTCTCGTGATGTTGTGGAAATACCAAAAGAGCCCTCTGGGCCCACGACGTCTGTCATTGAACCACCTCTAGAACAAGCAAAGCCACTGTTAGAGGAACTGACTGTAGCCGAGCAAGAGAAGCCCCGAGAGGAGATGTCTGCGCCTATCGAACCGAGTGCTGAGGCTGAGGATACCACCCCCGTATCGAAGAAAGACAAGAAGAAGAAGAAGGGAAAGAAAGCGAAGGATGCCGAGACACCAGTCGAGGCTAACGTTCTGCCTGAAGTCCCTACCACGATCGATACACCCGCCGAGCCCTCTGTGCAGCCTGAGAATATTGGACTTCCCGATGAGCTAGACGGCGAGCTTGATGCTCCTGCCGAGGAGACAACGGTGCGGCCCCAAGCTGAACCTGAGACTCCAGTACAAGCCGAGACCAAGGAGATCGCATTACCGACCGAGGGCATTCCAACTGCGCCACAGTCTGATATTGCGTCAGAGCCGGTTAGCAGAGATATTGCCGACATCACCACCGACACTGCGATTGCACCAGAGCTTACACTGGTCGAAGAGTCAGCACCAACACCAGTCGTTGCCCAGCCTACTGACACTGCTGAAGTTGATGATCTTGTTTCGACACCTTCGAAGAAAGACAAGAAAAAGAAGAAGGGCAAGAAGAACAAGGCAGTCGATGAGAGTAAGCCTAGCACTCCTGTGACCGAACTGCAACGGGAGCTAGAGGCACCTGTCAAGTCTGTCCAGCCTGAGCCAACTGTTGAGACTGAAGTCGCGAAACCAGAGCAACCACTTGAAGAAGTGACACAGCCGGCACTGGCCCCTGAAGTTGCCACTGTTGCCGAGGAGAAGCCAATCGATTCATTGGCAGAGTTTGAGTCCACCAGAGATGTGCCCGCTACCATCCCCGAGGAGCCAATTCAAGCACCGATTACAGATGTGGTTGAAGACGTCGCAACTGACTCGAAGAAGGCGAAGAAAAAGAAGGGCAAGAAAGGAAAGTCTGTTGACATCGAGCAAGGCGCAGCGGATCTGCCCAAGGAAACAGTCGAACCCGAAACTGTCGCACCCGAAGCCGTCATCGAGCCGCCTGTAGAGGAAAAGGCCGTCGAATCTGAACCCGCTCCGTTGCTCGAAGAGCCACAAGAAGCTCCTCTCTCGCTTGAGACTCCCCAGGAGGTTATTGCTGAGTCAGTGGAAGTGGTTAAGGAATCGGAAGACCAGCCTGCACCTGTTCTCGCTGAGTCGACTCGTGAAATCGAAGAGCCGATCGTCGATGAATAGGCTACTACGTCGAAGAAGAGCAAGAAGAAGAAGGTCAAGAAGGGCAAGTCAATTGATACTGAACCCAGCACGCCGATCAGCGAGCAGCCGCCTGTCTTGGTCAAGGATACTGCAGAGACTACTACGACTGAAAAGAGCGAAGTCATTCCGGAAGTTTCGCAAACCTTCCCGGAAGTCGAGCAACAAACCCCGAGCAATGATGAATCAACCCTTGCCAAGGAATTCGGGCCTGTTGTCGAGTCTGCTTCAGTTTCCGCTGTAGTTGACGATGCTGCGCCATCTGCAGTTAAAGAACCTGTACAGGACACTGCTGTCTCGTCCGCTACTGAGCCGATTGTCGAGCCAACTGTTGAGCCAACTGTCGAGACTGAAGGTGCTGAGCTTACTTCGAAGAAGGCTAAAAAGAAGAAGGCAAAGAAAGCCAAGTCGACCGACATCACCGAGCCAAGCACTCCTACCACAGGGGAGCCTTCTCTGCAGTTTGAAGCTCCCTCGGAGCCTGTAACTACGGAGAAGAGCATTGATGACTCAGCACAGCCATTCGTTGATGAGTCTATCCCTGAAGCGACAGCAGCGCCAACCGTTGACGAGCCCTCGTCTCAACCTGTCTTGAAGGTAGAAGAGAGCACTGATGTTCCTTCTACTGAAGGAGCAAGCCAAGATGTAGTCCAACCACCCATGCCCCTGGAACCCGCCACAGAAGAGCCAGTGGTTGAATCTAGCTCGAAGAAATCCAAGAAGAAGAAGGGCAAGAAGGCGAAGGCTGATGAGGAGAAGGAATCTGAGACTGTTGCTGAAGCCATCAAAGATGCATCCATCGTTGAATCAACACCGGAACCCGTGCAGGTCGAAGAAACTGCACAGCCCATGGAGCCTCTTGTAGCTAAAGCCCCTGCTGAGTCTATTTCACTTGCCAACGACACTCTTCCCACTCCACTCACCAAGGAGCCCATTGAGCGTGAGCTTGCCACCGAGATGGGCCAATTGTCTGAGCCAGTGGACTTCGAGGTACCAATGGAGACTCCGAGTGCCCAATTGAAGACTCTCCCTGAGATTCCTCTACCAACAGAACGCACT